>OBLT010001024.1_pt1 | contig 18120 bp, 15 predicted proteins | sample 1518721 | NCBI WGS metagenome assembly OBLT01 (sample SAMEA3539307, study PRJEB22396) | soil metagenome | biome: tundra; feature: field; material: soil | place: USA | collected 2010-05 | depth 0.15 m | reverse complement strand
GTCACCCCTTAGGCCGGGGAGACCTGTCCTGACCCTGGGCGTCTCTCGACGTCGTGGGATCAGTGGCCTGTGTTCATGTCGACGCCTCACCGAACGAGGTGCCCAAACAACCTTGCGTAGTTTACCCGCACTCAGGCGTTCCGGGCAAACACCCGCTCCCACGCCACAGCCAGCGCGGCGGAGCGGACGCGCCAGAGGCCGGCGCGGTGGTCAGGCGGCTTGAGATGCCTGAGGAAATGCTCTCCGTGCTCATCGCGCCGGGCCAGCGGATACAACTATCGCGACGGCCATGGCCACGGGCCACTGCACCATCGTGATCTCCAGGGTGATGCCGAGGAAGAACGAGGCCAGGCAGAGGACGGGCAGCGGCGAGAGCATGCCCAGGGACAGCGGTGAGATCGCGCCGTTGCTGCGGGACGGGGGTGGGTTAGCGGACGCCGTAGAGGTGCTCCAGGGCGAGCTGGTCGAGGCGCTCGAAGGCCATGCCGCGGGCGGCGAGAGCCTCGATGTCGGGCGTGAAGCCCTGGACGTCGCGCCAGGTCTCGCCGTCGGCCAGGGTCGGCAGGGCCAGGTCGGCCACGTGCGAGGCAGCCAGCGCCTCGATGACGTCCTGGTCAGCCCGGAACGCACGGACCTTCGCCCGCAGGATCAGGTAATTGCGCATGCAGGCGGCGGCCGAATCCCAGACGCCGTCGTCATCCTCGGTGCGGGGCGGCTTGTAGTCGAAGTGGACCGGCCCGTCGTACCCGCCTGCCTCCAAGGCGTCCACAACCCAGAACGCGCCGCGTGCGTTCCCGGCCCCGAACCGCAGATCCTGGTCGTAGCGGGGCCCGTTCTGGCCGTTCAGGTCGATGTGGAACAGCTTGCCGTGCCAGAGCGCCTGGGTGATGCCGTGGGCGTAGTTGAGGCTGGCCATCTCCTCGTGCCCGATCTCCGGGTTGATCCCGACCATCTCGGGATGCTCCAGCTCGTTGATGAAGGCCAGGGCGTGCCCGGCGGTAGGCAGCAGGATGTCGCCGCGTGGCTCGTTGGGCTTCGGCTCGATCGCGAACCGCAGGCTGTATCCCTGGTCGATGACGTAGCCGGACAGGATGTCCATCGCTTCCTTGTACCGCTCCAGCGCGGCACGCACGTCTTTGGAGGCGCCTGACTCGGCACCTTCCCGGCCGCCCCAGAACACGTACACCCCGGCGCCGAGCTCCGCGGCCAGGTCCAGGTTGCGCATGACCTTGGCCAGGGCGAAACGGCGCACGTCACGGTTGTTGGCGGTGAACGCGCCCTCCTTGAACATCGGATGCGAGAACAGGTTGGTCGTCGCGGTGGTCACGACCAGGCCGGTCTCCTCCAGCGCCCGGCGGAAATCAGCGATCTTCTTGTCCCGCTCCGCGCCGGTCGCGTCGAAGTCGAACACGTCGTTGTCGTGGAAGTTCACCCCGTAGGCGCCGAGCTCGGCGAGCTTGCGCACCGCCCGGTCAGCGGGCATGGGCGGCCGTACCGCGGGGCCGAATACCTCCACTCCCTGCCATCCCACGGTCCATATGCCGAACGAAAAGCGGTCAGCGGGAGCCGGAACGTAAGCGTCTGTGCTCACTGGTCAGTCCTTTCTTTCCCATGGTGCCGTGGCCTCACGAAGCGCGGCGAGGTTGTCTCGGATGGCGGGCTGCGGCGGCCCGGTGTACTCCTCCGCCGTCCGGCGTGGCCAGTCCGGCGGGGCCGGGGTGCCCGCCAGCACCCAGGCCGCCTGGCGGGCCGCGCCCAGGGCGACGTATTCCTCCGGCTCGGGCACGGCGACTGGCACGCCGAAGATGCCCGGCGCGGCGGCGCGGACCGCGGGCGATCGCGCCCCGCCGCCGATCAGCAGCACCCGGCGGCGCTCGACACCCTGCGCGGCGAGCAGGTCGGCCGCCTCGGCGAGCGAGGCGAGCACGGCCTCGACGGCGGCGCGGGCCAGATTCTGGCTAGTGGCGTTCTTGGTCGTCAGGCCGCGCAGCACCCCCGTCGCGTCGGGACGGTTCGGGGTCCGCTCGCCGTCCAGGTAGGGCAGCAGGGTGATGCCGCCCGCGCCGGGCTCGGCCGCCAGCGCCTGGGCATTAAGCCCGGCCAGGTCGGTGCCGATCAGCGAGGCCGTGGCGGACAGCACCAGGCCTGCGTTGACGGTTGCCACCAGGGGAAGGAAGCGGCCGGTCGCGTCCGCGAACCCGGCGACGGCGCCCGAGGCGTCCGCGGCGGGCACCACGGTGACCGCGTAGGCGGTCCCGGACGTCCCGATGGAGATGACGAGCTCTCCCGGCTCCAGGCCGAGGCCGAGCGCCGCCCCCATGTTGTCGCCGGTGCCCGGCGCGAGCACCGCCCCGGTTCCGGTCTCCCCCACCGTCTCGGCCGGTGTCGCGACCCGGGGCAGCCCGGGCTCGTGGCCGAGCGCCGCTGCCGCGAGATCGGGCCGCCACTGCCCCGCCGCCGGCGAGAAGTAGCCGGTACCGGAGGCGTCGCCCCGGTCGGTGACCGGGGCGGTCGCCCCAAGCCGCCAGGTGACCCAGTCGTGCGGCAGCAGGACCCGCGTCACGCGGGCGGCGTGGTCTGGCTCATGCTCCGCGAGCCAGCGCAGCTTGGTGACGGTGAACGAGGCGTTGGGCACGCTCCCGGTGTGCTCCGCCCACCAGGCCGGGCCGCCACGTTCGGCGATCAGCGCCCGGGCCGCGGCGGCTGACCGGAGGTCGTTCCACAGCAGTGCGGGCCTGATCACGTCCCCGGCGTCGTCCAGGACGACCATGCCGTGCTGCTGGCCCGCGACCGCGATCGCGTCCGCGCGGCTCAGCAACCCGTCCCCGGCCTGCTGGAGCGCGGACCACCAGGCCGCCGGATCGCACTCGGTGCCGCCGGGATGCGGCGCGCTGCCGCGCGCGACGACGGCACCGTCCTCGGCGCGGCACAGCAGGACTTTCGTGGACTGCGTCGAGGAGTCCACCCCGGCCACTAGCATGCTGCACCCTCCCACGCTGACGCAATGAACCTATCCCGGCAGCGCATTCCGCACGAACTCAGGAGGCCCCTTCAATACCTCTCAACACCCAGGTGGCGAGAGGTCCGGGTGGTACCCGGCGAGCCCGGCTGGCGTGGCAATGATTTTCGCGAAGCTATCGAACAAGAAGGCTGGTCCCCGCATGGCTGCGCCTCGCCTGCGGCGTGCTCACCATCTGGTTGTGCCGCTTCAGGGCTTCGGCGTGCGGAATCACGCGGTGACCTTCCGGTAGAGATTCAAGGACACGACGAGGAATACGGCGAAGATCCCGATGCACCACAGGACGGCTTGCCACAGGTCGTGGTACACGGGCCCGCCTTCGAAGAGCGCGCGCACGGAGTTGATGGTGACGGTGGCCGGCTGGTTCTGGGCGAATGGCTGCAGCCAGCCGGGCATGGTGGACACCGGGACCAGCGCGGAGCTGGCGAAGAACAGGATGAACATGGGCAGGATGGAGGCCATCTGGGCGGTCTGGGGATCCTTCACGGCTAGGCCAATGGCGGCGTAGACCCAGGTGAAGGCGTAGCCGAAGGCGATGATCAGGGCGATGCCGGCCAGGCATGCGCCGAAGTTGTCGTGGAATCGGAAGCCGACCAGCAGTCCGAGGCCAATGATGAACGCGAGCGCCAGCACGCTGCGGCTCAGGTCGGCCAGGGTCCGGCCGGCGAGGAACGCGGACCGGGCCATCGGAAGGCTGCGGAAGCGGTCGATCATCCCGGCTTGGAGGTCCTGGGCGAGCGCGAGCGCCGTGGTCATGCCGCCGATCAGCACCGCCTCGAGGAAGATGCCTGGCACGACGAAGTCGACATAGTCGATGCCGGGAACGTGGATGGCCCCGCCGAGCACGTAGCGGAACAGCAGCAGGATGATCGTGGGCTGGAGGATCGACACGAACAGCAACTGCGGCGTGCGGATGATCCGCAGGAGATTGCGCTTGGTGATGCCCCTGATGTCGCGGACGGCCAGCCTCACGGTGAGCGGCACGGGGCGGGTTGCCGGCTTTTGGATTGTGAGATCAGTCATCGACTGCACCTGTTCTCGTCGTGGCTCCGTCGTTGCCCGGGCCGGTCGTGTGACCGGTGAACGCCAGAAAGACGTCGTCGAGCGAAGGTCGCCGGATCCCCAGGTCGTCGAGTGCAACACCGATGTCATCGAGCGCCCGGCCTGCCGCGATCAGCTCGCGGGGTCCGCCCTTGACCGGCATGCTGACCTTGTTCAGCTCGGGATCGAGCCGGGGCGCGGTGCCGCCTAGGTCCGCGACGAGCGAGGCGGCCCGTTTGAGGTCGGCCCGGTGGGTCACCCGGATCTCCAGCACATTGCCGCCCAGGTGGTCTTTGAGCTCATCAGCCGTGCCCTCGGCCACGACGCGCCCGGCGTCGAGGACGACGATCCTGTTCGCCAGGTGCTCTGCTTCTTCCATGTACTGGGTCGTGAGCAGCACGGTGGTGCCCTCGGCCACGAGTTCCTCGATGAGCTGCCAGAGTTCGTTGCGCGTTCTGGGGTCGAGCCCGGTAGTTGGCTCGTCCAGGAACAGGACCGGCGGGCGGCCGATGAGGCTGGCGGCCAGGTCGAGACGGCGCCGCATGCCGCCTGAGTAGGTCTTGACGGGCTTATCCCCCGCCTCAACGAGCGACATCCGCCCCAGGGCCTCCTGGGCGCGGCTCCGGTATACCGGCTTGTCCAGGTGATAGAGGAGCCCGACGAGCTCGAGGTTCTCCCGGCCGGTGAGCATCTCGTCGACGGTGGCGTACTGGCCCGCGAGCCCGATTATCGATCGGATCGCCTTCGCGTTGCGCGTGACGTCGAGCCCTGCCACCTTGGCCCGCCCGCTGTCGGGCTGGAGGAGCGTGGTGAGCACCCGCACCAGGGTGGTCTTCCCCGCTCCGTTGGGTCCGAGCAGCGCCAGCACCCGGCCCGCCTCGACCGATAGCGTGACCTCGTCGAGGGCGCGGGTGGCGCCGAACCGCTTGGTGAGCGCTTCCACCTCGATCATCGGAGCGACTGTCACCTGGCCTCCTATGGAACGGATCGGTTCCGTTCCGTCAAGTGTGCCATACCCTCACGCGCCCTGACCGATGCTGAGGTCAGCGCCCGGACGACTACTTGGGTTGAGAAGGCGCGCCGGGCACCGGGGCCGTGACGAGCGGAAGGATGACGTCCTCGAATACCTGCCGAATGAAGGCTTGGTCGATCGACTTGCCCATCACAAGGCGAAGCATGTTCAGGCTGAGGATGACGTCGGGCACGAGCGTCAGGTCGCGGCCCGGCGGGATCTCGCCGCGGGCGACGGCTTGATCGAGCACCGCCGTGATGACCTGGCGGGGCCGTGCCATCGCATGCTCATGGAGCGCGGCGGCTAGGGCGGGATCGTGGCTCGCCGCAGTCGCGACACCGAGGAATACACCGATCGTGCCACGATCAGCGTCATCGAAGTCGGGGACCATCGCGATCATGGCTTTGACGTCACCACGCAGCGATCCCGTGTCCGGCACCGCCGAGGAGCCCATCTGCTCTCGCCACCAGACGATGGCCCCCACGACCACGGCCGCCTTGGACGGCCAGCGCCGGTAGATCGCCGCCTTGCCGACATGTGCCCGGGCGGCAATGTCGTCCATGCTCAGGCGGTCGTAGCCGTGCTCGGCCAACCCCTCGAGAGTGGCTTGCAGGATGGCGGCGTCTCGCGACGGATCGAGGTGCCGCGGACCTGCGCCTACCCGGCGTTGCCCGCCTCGGATGTCGCCATCACCGCTGTTCACCACGACCCTGGTTCCACCAGTCCTCCGAACCCGCGATACGAGACGGTTCCGTGCCACGTGCTACCGAGCGTAGCTCCTGGCAGCTTGCGTCCGGGAGCGTCCTGGCCCGGGCGGCCTGCCAGCCCGCCACCAGCTCGCAAGCGAGCACGCGAGCACGCGAGCAGCGCCACGATCGGGAATGTCCAACTGCCGGTTGCGGTGTGCAGGAACCCGACGGCGAGCGGGCCCGCGGTCGGGTTACAAGGTAACGGGCGCCCTGGGCGAAGGCTGACAGGGAGGCGGCCGCCGCGGGGTCGGGTAGCCAGGCCACGGCGGCGGCGATGGCTGGCAGCGCCCACAGGCCCAGGGTGAGCCGCGCCGAGCCGCCCGAGGCACGGTAGACGGGAATCGCGATCAGCGAGCTGAGGATCGAGCCGGCGGACAGGCTCAGCAGGTAGATCCCGATCAGCAGCCCCGCCCGGGCCGGGTCCCGCCGCTTGACCAGGCTCGGCAGCAGGACATTCATCAGCGCGATAGCCAGATCGGCACGCTCACTGGGGTGCCCGGCTGAGCAGGTCCCTGAGCACGTCGAGGTACCTGTGCCCGAACGCCACCGAGGGTTCCACGTACGTGTTCTCGGTCCACTCGTTCCAGCTGATCAGGCCCAGGACGTCCGGTGCGGAACGAGATGCCGCCGCGTACTCGGAACGCAGCGTGGCGCCGCCGCGCCGAGGGACGATGATCTGGCCGCCGGTCTGCGTGTCGTTGAACCCCGGCGCGAACGGCGCCAGCCAGAGCTGGTCATCCTCATGCACCGCCGCGCCCATGGCCCTGAGCTTGCCGCCCCACCCTGGGTAGGTTGCGGGATTGCCCGAGGACCAGTAGTAGGCGTCCCCGTCGGTGCAGTTGGCCAGTCGCTGGAACTCCGCGACGCCGTTGGCCTCGGCGAGCACCAGGATCGCGTGACGGACCGGCCCGGTCACCCGGCAGACGGCCGGGACGGAGAACTCCCCGGTGCCGCTCAGCATGGTCAGCGGCTTCCCGCCGATCCGGTACCAGGCACGGTTCACCGCGTAGTGGACGGCGAAATACTTGAAATCCCGCGTGACCTCGGCGACCGGCAGCGGGAGGCGTGAATAGTCAAGCCCTTCGTATTCCATGGCAAGCCGGAAATTATCCTGGTTGGCCACTTTTTCGAGCCTCGGCATAATTATCCGGTACAGCGGAGTGTCCTTCCAGCTAACGATGAAGCCAGTGATCCCGGCGGCCTTCGCCTGCATGATTTGCCAGTTCATGACAGCAGGATTACTGCTGTTGTAGTTTCCCGGGAACGGCTGCGCGGGATAGTCCAGCTTGTTGCTGGACCAGTAAGAGCCGTGCATCCACACGTAGTAGTAGGCGAACACTGGGACGTGCTGCGCAGGCAGGGATGACGCCGTGGCGGAATCCGCCGCGCCGCCGCCGGCGGCGGTCAGGCCGCTGCCCAGGACGGCAGCGAGCACAGCATTTCTGAGCGCATGATTTCTGAGCGCACGGCTGGATGACATGTCCCCCCGGATCTGCGCAATCCAACTCTCCCGATTTCTTCAGGATAGCAGTCCATTATCTGGCGGCCACGGAGGGAAATCCTTGTGTTATTGACCCGCTACTGGTTATTGGCTCGCTACTCCTGGGCGCGGCCCAGGGATCGTCCTCGCCCGGGCGGCCTGCAAGCCCGCCACGAGCTGGAAACCGGTCACCGCGAGCAGCGCCACTATCGGGATTGTCCAGCTGCCAGTAGCCGCGTGCAGGAATCCGACAACGAGTGGACCGGCGGTGGCGACCAGGTAGCCGGTGCCCTGGGCGAATGCTGACAGGGAGGCGGCGGCCGCGGGATCGGGCGCCCGGGCCATCGTGAAGTAGATCGCCAGGCTGAGCGACGCTCCCTGGCCGAAGCCGAGCACGAGAATCCAGCCGGCGGACTGGGCCAGCGGGGCGAACCACACACCGGCCAGGCCCACCGCGATCGCCCCTGTCGTGGCGGCGATCAGCACGCGCTGGCTCGGAGCCCGGTGCGCCAGCACCGGGATGAGCAGGGCCGCGACGGCGCCGCCGAAGTTCATCAGGGCCAGCAGGTTACCCGCGTGCTCGGCGCTTGCGCCGCGGTCACGGAACATCGTCGGCAGCCAGGAGAGAGCTGCGTAGAAGGCGAGGCTCTGCAGCCCGAAGAACGCGGTCACCTGCCAGGTCAGCGCGTGCCGGTGGATTCGCAGCCGCCCGGGCCGCCCCGGCACCGCAGCCGAAGCCACCGCACCCGAAACCACCGGACCCGGCGGGGCGGCGGCCAGCGGCACGGCAGCCGGGCCGGCCGGCCTGGTCCGGTATCTCCATTGCGGAAGCCACGCCACGGCGGCGGCGATGGCTGGCAGCGCCCACAGGCCCAGGGTGAGGCGCGCGGACCCGCCCGATGCCCGGTAGATGGGAATCGCGATCAGCGAGCTGAGGATCGAGCCGGCGGACAGGCTCAGCAGGTAGATCCCGATCAGCAACCCCGCCCGGGCCGGGTCCCGCCGCTTCACCAGGCTCGGCAGCAGGACATTCATCAGCGCGATAGCCGCGGCGGCGAGCGCCGTGCCGGGGAACAGCATCACCCCCGGCAGGATCCCCCGCAGCAGCAGTCCCACGGCCAGCACGGCCAGTGCCACTTCCAGCACGCGCTCTTCCCCGAAGCGGCGGCTGAGCGGTGCTGCGGCCGCGGAGAACACGGCGAAGCAGAGCACGGGGACTGAGGCGAGGACAGCCAGCGCCGCTGAGGACAACCGCAGGCTCGCCGACAGTTCGGGGAACACCGGCGGCAGGCTGGTGATCGCGGCCCGCAGGTTGAACGCGAGCGCGACGATCCCGATGACGAGCAGGGCAGTACCCCGCCCGAACCGTCCGAGGCCGGGGCTGGCTGGAGGCGGCCCGCGGCGCAAGGTCAGACCGTGATGGCGCGAAGTCCGGCGGGAACATGCTCGGCAAGCTGGGCGGCGATGCTGGCCGCGCGTTCCGCCGCCGTGTTTACGGCAGCAGGAAGGGCCTGCGCTCCGGCGGCGCCGGCACAGCGGTTCGCCAGCACGGCGACCCGTTCAGTCAGCACCGCCCACGCGGCCTCACGGGCGGGAACGAAATTGCCCATCTGGTAGTACATCTCGAACGCCGGGCCCGCTGCCCGCCCGGGGTAGCCCGCCCCGGCGGGCAGCCGGGTGAGGGCCGAGCCTAGAGGCTCGAGGACCCCGGTCATGAGCCCGAAAGCACTGCCGATCAGCAGCCCCAGCTGTTCATCACTCTCGTCCGTGTGGGTGAAGAACCGGGTCAGCATCTGCAGCAGCGCCTCGTAGCCGAGGCTAAACAGCTCGGCGACCGCGTGCGCCACCGGCTCGGTGAGCACCGGCTGCGGCAGCGGGACGTCGTAGGGCTGCCGGGTGAATGCGGCGATGACCGGCCGGGCCGGCTCGAAGGAGGGGTCCTGCCTGCGGAGCTCGCTGTACTCCTCCCACATGCTGAGGAACCGGCCATAATGGGCCGACCGCCAGTCACCGCGGGCGCCCTCGCCCTGCTCGATGATCTCCTCGATGGCTGCGTGCGCGGACCGCAGGTCCGTCACGGCCACCAGTTCGGGCCAGTGAAACAGCTCGGGAGTCGCCTGCGCGCGCGGCGGCCCGACGAATACGGCGCCTTCCCCCAGGCGGCTGACGAGATGGCTGAGGCCTTCCGCGATGCCCCGGTAGAGATGCCCCACAGTCGCGAAATCCTGCACTCGCGGCAGCGCCTCGCCAGGCTCCACGGGCTCATGCGGCGGTGCGCCAGGAACGAAGCCCTCGGCGTCCTGGCGTTCCATTCCCTCTGGCCGCTCCAGGTACAGAAAATGGGTGAGGGCCGCGTCGCCGAAAGGCAGCAGGTCAAGAAGGACGCCTGGGGGGAAGTAGTTCGAGCGCTGCGGGAAGTTGGGCCTGGTCAGCACGGGAGCAGCCCCGATCGAGGACATGAGGTTCGCGACCAGCGCAAAATGCAGCATCTCCTGCACGGCGATGCCCCGCAGGACCTCCCGCCACCTCGCGACCGCGGCGGCCTGCTCCGCGGTCAGGCCCTCCGCCGAGTCCCGCTTCAAGCTGAAGCCCGCGTAGAGGTACTGACACATGATCATGTGCTCTAGCTGGGACGCCTCAGCCAGTAGGTACCAGAGGTGCTCACGGTGCTCAACCACGAGCCTGGGTTCAGCCATAGGTGCTCCAGAGGCTCAGCCGCATCACGAACGGTCAACGCGCTTACATAATTACATGTCCGCGCCGCAAGAACGGCGTACTCAGCCTTTCGCGACCAGCGAGCGGAGCACGTACTGCATGATCCCGCCGTGCCGGAAGTAGTCCGCCTCCCCGGGCGTGTCGATCCGGACGACGGCCTGGAACTCCCGGCCGTCCGCGCTGACCGTGACCTCGCGTGGCACCGGGCCCGTGTTGATCTCCTCGATGCCGGTCACGTCGAACACCTCGCGGCCGGTGAGGCCGAGCGAGGCCGCCGACTCCCCCGGCCGGTACTGCAGGGGAAGGACACCCATCCCGATCAGGTTGGACCGGTGGATCCGCTCGAACGACTCGACGAGGACCGCGCGCACGCCGAGCAGCAGCGTTCCCTTGGCCGCCCAGTCCCGTGACGAGCCGGAGCCGTACTCCTTGCCGCCGAGGACGATGAGCGGCGTCCCCTCGTCCGCATACTGCCGGGAGGCCTCGTAGATCGACATCTGCTCGCCGGCGGGCAGCTTCGCCGTCACCCCGCCCTCGGTGCCGGGGGCAAGCTGGTTGCGGAGCCGGATGTTCGCGAACGTGCCGCGGATCATCACTTCGTGGTTGCCGCGCCGCGACCCGTAGGAGTTGAAGTCCCGCCGCTGCACCCCGTGCTCCCGCAAGTAGTCGCCCGCAGGGCCGTCGTTCTTGATCGCTCCGGCAGGTGAGATGTGGTCGGTGGTCACCGAGTCGCCCAGCATGGCCAGCACCCGGGCGCCGCGCACGTCGGTCACGGCGACCGGCTTCTCCGTCATCCCCTCGAAGTACGGCGGCCGCCGCACATAGGTGGAGTCCGGGTCCCAGGCGAAGGTGTCGCCCTCGGGCACCTCCATCGCGCGCCACCGGTCGTCACCCTCGAACACGTCCGCGTAGTCGCGGGTGAACATCTCGGCGGCGACAGCGTCGTGCACCACCGAGGCGATCTCCTCCGGCGACGGCCAGATGTCGCTCAGGTACACCGGCGTGCCATCGGATCGCGCGCCCAGCGGCTCGTGGACCATGTCGATGTCCATCGTGCCGGCCAGCGCGTACGCGACCACCAGCGGCGGTGAGGCCAGGTAGTTCATCTTCACGTCCGGGTTGATCCGGCCCTCGAAGTTCCGGTTGCCGGACAGCACCGACACGACCGCGAGATCATTGTCGGCAACCGCCGCGCTGATCGTCTCCGGCAGCGGGCCCGAATTCCCGATGCAGGTGGTGCAGCCGTAGCCGACCAGGTTGAAGCCGAGCTTCTCCAGGTAGGGCACCAGTTCGGCGCGCTCGTAGTAGTCCATGACCACCTTCGAGCCGGGTGCCAGCGTGGTCTTCACCCACGGCTTGCTGGACAGCCCCGCCTCGACCGCGTTGCGCGCGAGCAGCGCGGCGCCCACCATGACCGACGGATTCGACGTGTTCGTGCACGAGGTGATGGCCGCGATGACAACGGACCCGTGATCGACGGAGGTCGTCGTTCCGTCGTCCAGGGTGACCTGGACGGGTGTGGAGGGACGGCTGGACGGCTCATCACCCACCGGATCGGAGGCTGGGAACGTGCCCTTCAGCCCGTTGTCCAGGCCGGGCGCGGACACGTACGCGCCGAGCGCGTCGCGGAACGCCGACTTCGCGTTGGACAGCGCCACCCGGTCCTGCGGGCGCTTCGGGCCGGCGATCGACGGCACCACGGTGGACAGGTCGAGTTCCGCCTCCTCCGAGTACCTGGCTGGCTGGCTGGGATCGTGCCACAGGCCCTGTTCCTTGGCGTACGCCTCGACCAGGGCGACCTGCTCGGCCGGCCGGCCGGTGAGCCGGAGGTAGGTCAGGGTCTGCTCGTCGATGGGGAAGATCGCGCAGGTCGAGCCGAACTCCGGGCTCATGTTGCCGATGGTCGCGCGGTTCGCCACGGGCACGGCCGCCACGCCCTCGCCGTGGAACTCGACGAACTTTCCGACCACGCCGTGCTTGCGGAGCAGTTCGGTGATGGTGAGCACCAGGTCCGTTGCGGTCGCCCCGGGCGGCAGCTCGCCCAGCAGCCGGAACCCGACCACCCGCGGGATCAGCATGCTCACCGGCTGGCCGAGCATGGCCGCTTCGGCCTCGATGCCACCCACTCCCCAGCCGAGCACGCCCAGGCCGTTCTGCATGGTGGTGTGCGAATCGGTGCCCAGGCAGGTGTCCGGGTAGGCGCTGCGGCCGCTGTCGCCCTCCTGCGTCATGATCACCCGCGCCAGGTGCTCGATGTTGACCTGGTGCACGATGCCGGTCCCCGGCGGGACAACCCTGAATTGGCTGAACGCTTCCTGGCCCCACCGCAGGAACTGGAAGCGCTCCTGGTTGCGGCCGAACTCGAGGTCCACGTTCCGCTGGAAGGCGTCGGGCCGTCCGAAGATGTCGGCCACCACCGAGTGGTCAATGACCAGTTCGGCCGGGACGAGCGGATTGATCTTTCCTGGGTCGCCGCCGAGGTCGCGCATGGCCTCGCGCATGGTGGCGAGGTCGACCACGGCCGGTACGCCGGTGAGGTCCTGCAGGATCACCCGGGCTGGGGTGAACTGGATCTCAGTGCCGGGCTGGGCCGCCGCGTCCCACTCCGCGAGGGTGGTGATGTGCTCCGGCGTGACGTTGTGCCCATCCTCGGTGCGCAGCAGATTTTCCAGCAGGATCTTCAGGCTGAACGGCAGGCTGGCCGCGCCGGGCACCGCGTCCAGCCGGTGGATCTCGTATGCCGCCTCGCCGACGTATAGCGTGTCGCGGCTGCCGAAGCTGTTCGCGGTCATTGTGTGCTGGCCTCCTGTGCTGTCCGGCTCTTCCTGCATCCTGCCGCAGAACGCCTTGCATGCACCCATCGGCCCCGAAACCTACGAGCCCGGGCCCTGATGGGGCCCGAGCAGGGCCGGTCCGCCAGCAAGGTATCTCGACATCGAGCTAACTTACAAGCTCACCGTAAGACGAACTTATCTCGACGTCAAGCTACCTTCGCCGCCGGCAAGCGCCCGGCGCACCGGGGATTTCATGGTGAGGAAACGAACGGCTAGGTCATGATTGGATGACCGGCAGGCCAGCCCTTACTGTCCCCGGAAGCACACAGCGGACGACCTCTATCCGGCGCGGCGGCAGCGAGTACACCAGCCTGGTGCCGGGCCAACGCGCTATGCGGTCAACGGTAGTTGCCTGGTAGGCCTGCACCATGCGGCGCCGGTAGCAGAGAGTGCATGGTCCGTTCTTCGCTGGAAACCCGCCACTTCACGAGCGAGTCGCAATCGGCAGTCTAGACCTGGTGATCACCCGGAGTCAGAGATCCAACGCATTCCGCGCATAGCCTTGTGGTTTCGGCGGACTAGACAGCCTTGGCCGGAGCGTCAATGCTCGCAGGCAGGGCACGCCCGCGACAGATCAATTTGATGGAGCCACTGACAATGCCTGACCGCGACCATGGCCGCAGCGCGGTCGCGACCCTGTTTGCCGCGCCAACCCAGCAGTTAGACCGCCCCACCCATGATCTAGCCCGGCCCACCCGTGATCGTGATCACTCGCGGTCCTCGTCCTTGCACTCCCTGGATCTCCGAAAACGGGACAAGGCGGACGGCTGGCCGCTGCGAAGCCATCTCCAGTTCGGCGCCCTGCCGGGCGCGGTGCCGTGTGCGCGGCTGCACGCCAAGCTGGTGCTCTGGGAGTGGGGGCTGGATCACCTGGTGGAGACAGCCGAACTGCTGGTTTCAGAGATCATCACCAACGCGGTGCGCGCGGCCGTCGGCCCGGCAACCGGTCAGGGCGAAACTCAGCGGCCAAGCGGGCTGCCCTCCGTGTGGTTCTGGCTGGCCGCCAACCGGCGGAACGCGCTGATCCAGGTCTGGGACGGCAGCAAGGAGACGCCGTCCTGGCACGAGGTGGACCCGGAGGCAGAAAGCGGGCGGGGATTGTTGCTGGTCGAGCGGCTCAGTGCCCGGTGGGGCACGTACACCCCGGACGGCTGGACCGGCAAGGTGGTGTGGGCGATCGTGGGCGAAGAGCAGCCCCGGCTGGCGAACTGAGCACCTGCACCACGGAAGCCGCCCCTGCGGCCTCACTCACCCGCCAGCGGCCCCTTTGCCCAGCCCGTGCCGTGCCGCGCTGACGTCAAGCCCGCCGATACCCTCGCTGACGAGCGCATCCCACCGATCGCCGATCGCGTCGAGGACGGGCAGCGGCCGGTCCGACGCCGCGCTGAGCGCCAGCCGGATGTCCTTGAGCGCCCACTGCAGAGAGAAGTCCGGCGAGTCGTCACCGGCGTCCATCTTGCGGAACTTGGTGAGCGCAAATGGCGAAGCGAGGTTCCCGGCGCCCAGGAAATCAAGTACCTCATCGTGATCGACGCCGAGTGAGTCCGCCAGTGCCAGGATCTCCGCGGTTCCCTCGACGAGGAATACCAGCCAGCTGTTCATGACCAGCTTGAGCGCGCTGCCCGCGCCCGCCTCGCCGAGCCACTTGGCCTTCCGGCCGATCGCATCAAATACCGGCTCGAGCACCTGCCTCGCCGACCCCGGGCCGGACGCCAGGATCAGCAGCTGGCCAGCCTCCGCCGGGCCCCGGGTCCCCGAGACGGGCGCGTCCACGAAATAGACATCCGAACGCTCGTCCTTGACCCGGGCGGCCAGCTCGCCCACGGCAGCTACTCCGATGGTGCCCATCTGCGCCCAGACGGCGCCGGGCCGCATCGCGGCCAGCATGCCCTGGCCGAAGGCTACCGACTGCACCGCCTCCGCATCCACCAGCATGGTGATCACCACGTCGGCCTGAGCGACGGCGGAGGAGGGCGACTCGTGCGCGACCGCGCCTTCCAGGGCCAACGCGGTGGCCGGCGCGGATGTCCGGTTCCAGACGTCGACCGGCAGACCGGCCCGCAGTAGGTTGCGGGCCATGCCCGCGCCCATCGTCCCGATGCCGAGCACGGCGACCCGTGGGCTCGCGGCACCCTGCGTGAGATCTGTCATGACTGCCTCCCTGTCGTAGCGGTTGACTTCTTGTCGTCTCCTTGGCTCCGCCAGGCGACCAGCGTGGCGAGGCCCGCCGCCACGGCCCCGGCCAGCATGGCGGCCCGAGCTCCGCCGACGCCTGCGGTTCCGGTTCCGGTTCCGTGGCTCACCGTGAGGGCGATGGCCGGCAGCAGCGCTGCCCCAATGCCCGCCCCGATCTGCCGGCTGGTGTTGATCACGCCGCCGACGAGTCCCTGATCGTCGTCGGCCACCCCGCGGCTGGCCGTCACCATCGCGCCGAACGCCGTCCCGGCCGTCCCGAAGCCAACGAAGATCACGGCTACGAGCACCGGGCTGTAACCACCTGCGGCCGGGAGCTGGGTGAGCACCAGGAATCCGAACATGGCCAGGCCGTTGGTCAGTACGAGCAGCCAGCGCATGCCCATGCGGGCAGCGAGCCGGGCGCCGAGTGCCCCAGCGGAGAATCCGACGATTCCCTGGGGTGCGATAGCCAGTCCGGTCATCAGCGGAGAGTCGTGGAGGACCTGTTGGAAGTAGAGCGACAGGACGAGCATCTCACCGCCGTTCCACACGCCGAGCAGCAGGATCAGGGCACCGCCCTTGCGCAGGCACGGCAGCCGCAGCACGTCGCCGCGGACCAGCGGATCGGGGTGACGCCGCTCGACCGCCGCGAACGCGGCGATGGCGGCCACGGCAGCCGCCAGGGCGCCTAGCACGGTCGGCGATGTCCAGCCCGCCGCTCCGCCCTGGGACACGGCGAACACCACCGCCGCGATGGCGCCGGTAATCAGCGCGGCACCCCCGACGTCCAGCCGCCGCCTGGCCCGCTCCTCATGCGACCGGCCAAGCAGGCGCGGGGCCAGCAGCGCGGCCGCCACTCCGACCGGCACGTTGACCAGGAAGACGGCGCGCCACGTGGTGAACTGCACGAGGACGCCACCGAGCACCTGGCCAGCCACGAAGCCGATCGATGAGGTGGCCCCGTAGAAGCCGAGTGCCCGGTTGCGTTCGGGGCCTTCCGGGAAGCCGGTCGTGATCAGGGACAGGGCGGCCGGCGCTACCAGCGCCGCTCCCATCCCCTGCACGGCACGCGATATCACCAGCAGAACGGGATCCTGGGCCAGCCCCCCGGCCAGCGAGGCGGCCGAGAAGATGATCAGCCCAGCAACGAACATCCGGCGGCGGCCGAACAGGTCGGCGGCGCGGCCGCCGAGGATCAGCAGCCCGCCGAAGGTGATCGCGTAGCCGGTGACCACCCACTGCACCGCTGAGGCCGCGAAACCGAGTTCCCGCTGGATCGACGGCAACGCCACGTTCACGATGCTGAAGTCGAGTACCACCATGAAGGCCGCCACCAGGATCAGCGCCAGCCCAGCGCCCCGGTAGCGCGCCGGGGCCTGGACAGCGACCCGGGCCGGGGAAGCGACCCGGGCCAGGGAAGGAGAGGCCGCCGCGGCGGAAGCGACTTGGGCCGGGGCCGGGGAAGCGACCCGGGCCGGGGAAGCGACCCGGGCCAGGGAAGGAGAGGCCGCGGCCGCGGAAGCGACTTGGGCCGGAGCCGGGGACACGGTCTCAGCGGCGGGGGCCACGATCGTGGCCGGGGAACGGTGAGGGGTCAAGGTCGGGGCGGGCGGGGCCGGCGGTTGCCTGATCATTGTCCTGTCCTGGGCGACTATACGATACGCTTCGTCGCGTTTTTAAATTGACGCTATGCTCTAACCGCATGGAGACGCGCAGTATTCCGCCAGCCGCCCCGGCGCCATCGGCGTCGGCCAGACGGGGCCGCCCACGGAGCGAGGAGGCCGACCGGGCGATCTTGCGGGCGGCCACCGAACTCCTCGCCGAGCGAGGCCTGCATGGGCTGTCCATCGAGGAGGTGGCGTCCCGGGCCGGAGTGGCCAAGACCACCATCTACCGGCGCTGGCACTCCCGGGGAACACTGGCCCTCGACGCGTTCCTCGCCGAGTTCAAGGCGCTGCAGCCACTGCCCGACACCGGCATCCTGCGGGACGACCTGCTCGCCGCCCTCCGGGCCTGGGTCCGGGCCGTGACCCGCACGTCGGCCGGCCGCATTCTGGCCGGCCTGATCGCCGAGGCGCAGCACGACCCGGAGCTGGCCGACGCCTGGCGCGCCCGCGTCGTCGAGCCGCTCCGCGCGCAGCACCGGATCATGCTGCGCCGGGCCATCGACCGCGGGCAGCTACCCGCCGATACCGACACCGAGGTCGCCCTGGATCTCCTGTACGGCGCCGCGTACCACCGCCTGCTGAACGGTCACCAGCCACTCAATGACACGTTCGCGCGGAACGTGGTCGAAGTGATCGTCAACGGCCTCGGCGGCGCCCGGCCGGCCTAACGTTCCTTGATCGGTAGTGTTCTGGCCCGCTTTGCTGGGCAGGTGCGCTCGGCCCCCCATGGGCGGCTAAGGCATCCAAGTCGCCGCGACGGTCTGGAACAAGGCCCTGCTCCCGGCGCGACCAGCCGTTCGGCGAGTTCCCGCTGATCCTGGTGGCCGCGGCCTGATCGCTTTGGGGATCAGCCTGGCCGGGCGGCGGTGGCGGCGGGTCTGGCTTCAGGGTCTGGCGGCGGGTGCCCGTTCAGCGGGGCACCCGCCGCCACCTGTCTACATCACTCCAGCACACCAAGTACAGCGCTGACGAGCGACCACTGCACCCAGTCCCGGGCCATCGCCGCCGTGTTGATCTCAGGCGTGTTCTGGTAGGCGCTTAGGAACCCCAGCGGGTAGCCCTCGGCCAGCGTGATACATGGCTCGGGGAGCTACTGCATGGTCACTCCGCCGGGCCCGCAGCCCGGCACCAGCTGGAAGTTCATACCGGGGAGCCACTCGCCATTCTACGCACGCAAGATCCATTTCACATGCGAAGGCCTATCGACTCCGGCGACGGCCCGATCGGGTCGCTGCTCACTGACCAGGGCGGAAAGTTAAATCGCATGTTACCACGAGGTTACCTGTTGACACTGAACCGGTTAAGTGATCCGATACTGACAACGCGATGGCCATTGAGCTCCTGCCGCAGGAATCCGACATACGAATGGAGATGGGTGCGGCTCTTCTCGGGTGACGTCTGGTTCGGCGGTGACCAGGGGGTCTGTTT
>OBLT010001021.1_pt1 | contig 18142 bp, 14 predicted proteins | sample 1518721 | NCBI WGS metagenome assembly OBLT01 (sample SAMEA3539307, study PRJEB22396) | soil metagenome | biome: tundra; feature: field; material: soil | place: USA | collected 2010-05 | depth 0.15 m | reverse complement strand
CGAAGGTCCCATCGAATCCTCGACACCATGTCCCCCCCACGCGGCGGAACATGACAGAGTGCCTGATCGCTTCAATCGATCCTCGACGCGGAATCGTCGGACTCACCAAGGCAAGCCATGAGATTGCCGCCGCCGCGGACTGCGGTGCTCGGTACGGGATTCCTGCAGAGGGACTCGGCTTGAAACGCCGGCTAAGGGAGAATACGTGGGCCCTACAGTCGTGCTCGACGCCGACGAACAGGTCGGGACGCAGGCATGCGTTTGGGCAGCTGACTGCGCAGCTAGGACTACGGGCTCGGCGGGAAGGCCTCTGACCGCTCGGCAACCTGCGCGCGGTGGCAGGACACCAACGAGATGCTGTTCTACCGGCTGGTGTCCGATCACATCGAGGAAATGCTGCCGATCCTCTACACCTCCACCGTCAGGCTGGCTTGCCAGCGCTTCAGCGAGATCTACCGCCGTCCACGCGGGCTGTTCATCGCAGTTTCCACGGGCGGTCGAAGCTGCTGTGCGCGTAGATCGTCGGCCCGTGCGTCGGTGCAGGCGGCCCTGGACCGGCGCTCGTTACGACGGTAAGCCGCATGGGCAACTGGTCAGGAGACGGGCACCGGCTGATACTTGAACATGATGAAACGGGACGCGTTCCGCGGCGGCTGCGGTCAGTTGCACCGGCCATCTCAAGTTCGCCTGTCCCAACCGCTGCGGCGGTCGGGAGATTGCCCCATGGCGCGACAGGCTGTCGCTCGCGCGCGCTGCCGTCGAGCACCTGACTGGGGAGACCGTGATGATCTTCTCTGAAAGAAGAAGCCGATGGCCGATGATCAGAAGAGCACGTCCGGCGAAGTCCCGGACTTGATGCAGGAGTTCATCGCTCAGCTCCGCGGAGCCGCCGAGCGACTGGAGGGCCTGACCGGGCTGGGTGGATCCCTCCCGTCGGGGTCGGCGCTGCCTTCGCTGCCGCCCTGGCTGGCGCCTGGCGCCTCTTCGGCGGCGCAATTGGAGACGGTCACCGCCAGCGTTGCCGCGCAGCGACGCAGCATCGAGGCTCTTAAGACCCAGCTGACAGCGTTCGACGAGCAACTCGCGGTCCTGGAGCAGATCCTCGAGCCGCTCGCCGAGTGGAGCAGGACCTGGGCCGTCCTGGAGCAGCGGCTGATGAACGTGCGTCGTGGGCCGGAGGCTGAAGGACAGGCCGACGGTTCGTGACAGGCCGCTCGTTCGCCTGATCGACAGTCAATGAGCCATGCCCACGACCGCGCTTGGTCACTTGCGTTACTCGGAAGATATAGCCGGGCGGCGCCGACAGGAGTATCCAATCCCAAGGGCCAGCGCAACAAGGTAGATCACGTGAGCGGCCCGATCCGCTGCACCGAGTGCTATTCACCGCGGCCACTACCCGACTGCTCCCCGCGGACGTTCCGTGAGGCCTGAACTCCGTTGCCGATGCCAAGTAACCCGCTGGCGGAGCGGCTATCGGGCGCGCGCCTGGATCGCGGTAAGCGCCAACGTGTAGATGATGTCATCCACCGAGGCGCCGCGGCTGAGGTCGTTCACCGGCTTGCCGAGTCCCTGCAGCATCGGGCCAACGCTCACTACTTGCGCGCTGCGCTGGACAGCTTTGTATGTCGTGTTCCCGGTGTCGAGGTCTGGGAAGATGAAGACGTTGGCGCGTCCGGCCACTGCGCTGCCGGGCCGCTTGCTTTTCCCTACCGAGGCGATGGCGGCGGCGTCGTACTGCAAGGGGCCGTCTACGGCCAGATCGGGTTCACGTTCGTGCACGATCTGGGTCGCCTCGGCGACCTTGTCGACATCGATGCCCACACCGGAGGTGCCGGTGCTGAAGCTGATCATCGCCACCCGGGGTTCGATGCCAAAGGCCCGCGCCGACGCCGCGCTCTGGATGGCAATGTCGGCCAGGTCCTCAGCGTCGGGCTGAGGGTTGATGGCGCAATCGCCGTAGACGACTACCTCGTCGGGCAGGCACATGAAGAACACCGACGACACCAGGCGGCTACCTGGCTTGGCGCCCAGGATCTGCAGCGCCGGGCGAACGGTGGCCGCGGTGGTGTGGACCGCGCCCGCAACCAAGCCGTCCACTTCACTCTGCCGGAGCATCATGGTGCCGACCGTGATTGGGTCGGCGAGGTGATCGCGTGCCATTTCTTCGGTCCAGCCGCGGTGCCGCCGCAGCTGAGCCAGCGGAGCGACGTAGCGCTCGGCGACAGCCTGGGGCTCGACCACGGTGACGCCGTCGGGCAACTGAAGCCCGAGGCTGCGGGCCAGCCCGGCCACCTGGTCTGGTGGCCCCAGCAGAACGCTGCGGGCGATACCTCGCTTCGCGCACGCGACCGCGGCCTGCAGGATCCGTGGCTCAGTGCCTTCCGGCAGGACCACGCACGCGCCGGCGGCGCGGGCTTGCTCGACCAGGTTGTAGCGGAAGGCGGCGGGGCTGAGCCGGCGGGGCCGGGGGGAGCTGGACAACGTCTCTAGCCAGGAAGCGTCCATCGCATCGGCGATGTTGTCTGTTACGGCCTCGATCCGTCCGATGTCATCGATCGGCAATCCCGGGTCGAGGTCACGCACCTGCGTCGCGGTCTCGTAACTGTCGTCCTCGACGACAAGGATGGGCAGGCCGGTGGCGCGCGTAGCCCGGGTGAGTTCCCATACCCGTGGGTCCGGCTCGGTCCCGACGCTTAGGAGCAGGGCGGCCAGCCGGATTCCGCTGAGCTCGGCGAGGCAGGCAGCCATGACCACGTCGTGGCGGTCTCCGGGGACGACGATGAGCCGGCCCTCGGTGAGCACGCGGAGGCCGCCCGGGACGCCCTGGGCGAACACCGCTACCTCCTTGATACGCCGGGACAGGTCACCCTCGCTGAGCACCCGCGGGTTCAGCTCGCGGACGAGATCGCGCACCCGCAACCACGTCAACTCGGGGCGATGCGGCACCGCACCGATGGAGCGGAGCCCGCGCTCGGCCAGGGCCCCGTCCAGCCGTATTGCCGGAGACGGATCGTCCGCCGGCAGGCCGTTGACGACGCAGCCGACCACGCGTGCGTGCTCGCCCGACCAATACCCGCTTGCCGTGATAGCGAGCGTCTCGGCCACAGCCTCGACAGTGCCTGCGGTCGGGTCTAGCTCAGGCTGCGACGTGTGATCCGCCCGGTCCTCGCCGCCTCCCGGGCCTGCCACCGGCCAGCTGGCGACGAGCAGGACGTCGGCGTCGAGCGCTCTGGCCAGCGCCTGGTTGAGCCCGCTGGCGTATAGCTTGGTCGGGCCAGGGCTGAGCGCCTCGACGACGACGTCATCGGATCGGTCATGGACCGGCTGCCAGGCAGCGACGATCGTCTCGAGTACCACGTCGAGTCCGCCCGCTCCGAGTTGCTGCTCCAGCTGGGCGGCGGGGATCGGCTCTGGGGGATGCAGCGCAGTTGTGGCCACGACCAGCGCGGTTGAGCGGTCGGGGCCACCGTCGGCCCGGGGCTGGGCCACCGGCTTGACGAAGGCGACGTTCACGCCCCGCCGGTCGAGGGCCCGCACCAGGCCAAGACAGGTCCTGGCCAGGCCGACGCCAGCTGCGGTGGGCGCTACCAGCAAGGTCCGGGCCATGACGTCATCCTTTCGCGCGGTCGATAGTTCGTCTATCGCCAGCGATGATGCGGGCGGTGTCGCGGGCGATCAGGAGTTCCTCATCCGTCGGTACGACGAGGGCCAGGACCGGGCCGCCGAGGCTGATGCGCCCCCCGGTGTGCCGGCCGTGCTCGGCATTGGCTTCGACGTCCTCAGCCAGGCCGAGGAAGCCCAGCCGACTGAGCACCAGGCTGCGGACGACGGCGCTGTTTTCCCCGATTCCGCCAGTGAAGACCAGCGCGTCGAGCCGTTGAAGCCCGACCACCAAGGCGGCGATCGCCTTGGACAGCCGGTAAACGAAAACGTCGAGGGCGAGCCGGGCCCGCTCGTTTCCGTCAGCGGCGGCCTCTGCGACGGTGCGCATATCGTTGCCCACGCCGGACAGCCCCTGAAGCCCGCTGTCGACGTTCAGTGCCTGGGTGATCTCGTCGATATTCATCCCGGTCCGGCCGGCCAGGTAGCCGATAAGGCCCGGATCGATATCGCCGGAGCGGGTCCCCATGACCAACCCCTCCAATGGGGTCAGCCCCATGGTCGTGTCCACCGACACGCCGTCGCGCACTGCGGTCGCGCTGCACCCATTGCCCAGGTGGGCAGTTACCAGCCGGAGCTCACCGAGGGGCCGGCCGAGCATGGAGGCGGCCTGCTCGCTGACGAAGCGGTGACTGGTGCCATGGAATCCGTATCGTCGCACCCCGTGGCGCACATACCACTCCTCGGGTACTGCGTAGCGAAAGGCGTGGGCCGGCATCGTCTGGTGGAACGCGGTGTCGAACACGGCGACCTGCGGCAAGCCGGGCAGGGCGGCACGCACAGCCTCGATCCCGGCAAGATTCGCCGGGTTGTGCAGCGGCGCCAGGTGGTCGAATGAGCGCAACGCGGCGATAACTGCGTCGTCCACCCGGATCGAAGAGGTGAACCGCTCTCCGCCGTGGACCACCCGGTGACCAGCCCCGAGCAGTTCAACGTCGGCGTGCCCGGCCTCGGCCATGTGATCCAGCACCCGGGTCGTGACCGCCCGGTGAGTGCCCGCGGGAACCCGTTCTTCGGTTGCTGCGGCCGGAAACCACTGAACCCGCAGCAACGCCTCAGGCGTGCCGAGCCGTTCGCCGATCCCGCCCATGAGACGCTCGCCACTCCCGGGGAGCATGAGCGCGAACTTGAGCGATGAGCTACCCGCGTTGAACACCAGCACCAAGCTGCCAGCAGCGGGGTGGTGGTGGTGGTGGTGGTGGGAACTCACGGTCGTCGTAAGAGTCCTCGGGATGCCAACCGGCGCAAGTGGCGCCCTAGACACCGTCCCGGTGGCCGATCCCGAGTGATGCTGGTCGTCGTCGCCGTGGTGGGCGATGACCGCATCGGCGTCGCTTGAATCGCCCGCTTGCCGCAGATCAGCGAGGCCTGCGACTGGCGGAGCAGGCCTGGTGCCGCTCTGTGGGAGCGCCTCGTGCCGAAGGTCCCGCTAGCCGACCTCTTCGAGGCCGGCACGCTGCCCGTCAACTATGACTTTCACTGCTGCCGAAACCTCAGCTTCCCGGTGACCGGACACTTCTACAGCGAAGTCTCCAGCTCAGCCTGCTGGTTAGCCTAATGGCTCTGTCTTGGGAGCTCAATGCTTCTCGCCGCGGGCGTGCAGCACCTTACGGTGCACGCGCTCCGCGAGGAGCCGGCTCGCTCGGCTGCCGCCGGTCTTGGTGCCGGCCCCGGCGGCCGGTTGGTTCCCAGTGCTGGCGAGCAGGAACGAGGTGACCGCGTCGGTGAAACCGTCTGGGTCCTCCCAGAACAGCAAATGGCCCAGCTCCGGGAATATGACGAGCTGGGCGCCCGGGATGCGCTCCGCGAGCAGCTTGCCGTTGCCCGGGTCCACCACAGTGTCGGCATCGCCGTGCACGACCAGCGTGCGTGCGTGGATGCGCGTTAGCTGCAGACGGCCCGCGTAGCGCGCCCCTGCGGCCGCCTGGGCCGACAACGCCCTGGGATCCGCTGGCCGGGAACTCTGGAGTTCGACCAGGCGGTCGGCGACTTCCGGGCGGTGCTTGACGGTGCGCGCGGACAGGGCATTCTCCGTGTGGCGGCGCAGCGCAACCTCGCGGGTCATGCGGCCGGTCGCCGCGATCAGCGCCACGGATGCCGCTGGCATGGGGTAGGCGAAGGGCCAGCCAGGCGTCGTGGACACCAGGACCAGACCGTCGACCCTCTCCGGATGGTCAACCGCCAATTGCTGAGCCACCATGCCGCCCAGGCTCACCCCCATCACGTGGGCTCTGCGGATGCCCCCGCCATCGAGCACGGCGAGGATGTCGGCGGCCATTTCAGCGACGCTGAACGAGCCGGCCGGCAGGTCGCTGCGCCCGCTTCCCCGGTTGTCTGCCAGCACAAGCCGGAAGTGCCGCCGCAGTTTCCGCAGCACTGGCTCCCACCCGAAGCGGTCGAAGCCCATCCCCTGGATCAAAACCAGCCATGGGCGCCGCCTGTGCAGCGTTCCACGCAGCTCGTAGGCGATCCGCGACTCACCAGTGCGGGCATACCGCGTCCTGCTCACATCGACTCCTCAGGCACTGTCTAGCGCCGCCAGCCCTCGTATTGACCGCCCAGGTCGGCCCGCAGTGCCCACGCCTGGGTAGCAGCGGGCCAGAAAGACTCCTCGTCCGTCCGCGAGCTGGCGGAGCGGCAGGCGCTGTGCTGGCTGCTGATGAAGAACGCCGAGGTTCTCCAGCGGCACTTTCCACGGATCCGGACGGCTGTCCGGGTGAGACCGATGCACATATGGTGCGTCTGCGAACTATAACATGCACGCGCGTGGTATGACAAGCACAGCTGATGAGCCGCGGACGGGATGATCGGGCTTTCCGCGCACGAGGAACAACTCCAGCGTCGTCAACCCACCCACCTGCGGAGGGCGGTGGAACCCGCCGGTTGCATCGCCGCCTGCTTCTGGCTTACCATCCCCCTAGATGGTAAGGAGATGTTCTCTGGATGGTCCCGAGTGAAGGCGAGAAGACCGAGAAGATCACTATCAACCTGGGATTGGTGGACCTCGGACAGATCGATCTGCTGGTCCAGGAAGGCTTCTACACCAACCGCACCGATTTCATCCGAACCGCCATTCGCACCCAACTCGCCACCCGGGGCGAGGCCCTCGCCCAGACAGTGGCCCGGCGTACGCTCACTCTGGGTAGCTGCCACTATGCCCGTCGCGATCTGGAGGAGATCCGCGACGCCGGGCAGATGATCCACATCCGGGTGTTGGGGTTGGCGAGCATCGCGGCCGATGTCTCTCCCCAACTGGCCCTGGCCACGATCGCCTCAGTGGAGGTGCTCGGCGCCTTCCGTGCCCCGCCCGCGGTGAAGGCCGCCATAGCGACTCGCATCGCCTAGGCCGCTGCGATCACAACGGCTTAGCCCGACCGCCGGCCCGCTCAGAGTACGGGCCGCCCTGCCAGGAAGATCAGCGAAGACACCACCAGGAGGGATACCGCCATGGACGCACGCCAGATGGCGGCGATGGTTGAGGCCAGCCGCTTGACCCGCCAAGGCCGCCTCGTCGAAGCAACCGCGTTGATTCAACAAACCTTGACCACCCCGGCTGTGACACGGCGGGCGCCGGATGCGCAGTGCGCCGAGGAGGAGGCCGGTGGCGCGTCTGGCCGTCCCCCCGCTCCCTTGCCACCGCTACCCGCCCACGGGGGGACACTACTGAGGCAAATTCCGTCCTGCTGGACTCACGGCCGCCGCACTTTCCCCAGCCGGCGCGCTTCGAGTCTCGACCTCGTAAACGGGCCCGCGGCCCCGGCCGCGAAGCGACCGGCGGGCCGGTTTGACGCCTTTTCCTACACCAACGCCGCCGGTACCCGCGCCTATCGGCTCTATGTCCCCACCGGCGGCACCGGCGGGCCCCTGCCTTTGGTCGTGATGCTGCACGGCGGCACTCAAGACGCCGCCGCCTTCGCCATCGCTACCGGCATGAACGACCTCGCCGAGCGTCACACGTTCCTCGTCGCCTACCCTGAACAGCCCCCCTCGGCGAACGCGGGCAAGTACTGGAACTGGTTTGTCCCTGGTCATCAACGCCGCGACGCGGGTGAGCCGTCGCTGATCGCAGGGATCACCCGCCAGGTCATGGACCGCTACGGGGTAGCTGCCACCCGGGTGTATGTTGCCGGGTTTTCTGCCGGGGGCGCGATGGCCGCGGTGATGGCCGCGGTCTACCCCGATCTCTACGCCGCCATCGGCGTGCACTCCGGGCTGGCCTATGCCGCCGCTCGCGATGTGGCCTCCGCGTTCGCGGCGATGAAGCAAGGCCCGTCACGCCCGGCCCAACCCCCGGCGAGCCCCCTGCCTTTGATCGTCTTCCATGGTGACCGGGATGCGACCGTGGCCCACGCCAACGCCGCGTGCCTCATCGACCATGTCTTGGCGGCGGAGAGCCCGGACCGTTCCCCAGCCACCCCGCCCACCGCGGTGACCAGCAGTGGGCAGGTGCCCGGCGGGCATGCCTACACGCGCACCTCCTATCAGGGCTTCGCCGGGGTGACCCTTGCCGAGTGCTGGACTATCCACCAGGGCGGACATGGCTGGTCTGGTGGTGTACCGCACGGGTCCTACACCGATCCCCGCGGGCCCAACGCCAGCGCCGAGTTCATCCGCTTCTTCGACGAGCATCCCGCCCACGCACCGGCCCGCTGACCGGCGCCCCCCACCAGAAGCGGCATAGACGCTCCCGTGGCCACCGTCTATGAACACCAACCAGGCAAGCCCTCAACGGAAATCGCTGTGAAAGCTGGCGACGCCATCGGGCGGCTTCCGTGGTCCTCCCGGCCGCGGAAATGATCGTGGGCCGCGATCGAAAATGGTATCCCGGACGTCCCTGATGGCCTGGTCCAGTTCGTCGATGGCGTGGCAGATCTTGCTAGCCGCCCGCTGATCGCCGATCAGGCCCAGCGCGGCCTGGAGATCCAGTCCGGCGGCGAAGATCCGGTGGATCACCACGTCGTTTACTTCCCGGGCGATCCGATCGTGATCTTCGGTGAGATGGCGGGTCAGTTCCGCTGAGTCGGCCGCGACGGTGCCCTCTGGCACCCGGCCGCTGCCAGGCGGGGGACCCCGGGTCAGCAGCACAGGCGCCGCGCCCGGTGCCAATATCGTGGCGGCGGCTGCGGCGGAAGGCTCCCTCGCTGGTCGGTGCATCGCTGAGGCTCCTTGGTCTCTACCCGGCCCGAGCTGGCCGTGCCACCAGGGTCTTGAGCGACGCGGTCGCCTGCACCTGCGCTCTGGCCTGGTGCAGACTGGTACAAACACTTCTTCTGGTGAGACTACGCCCGTGTTCCCGTCCCGGACAGCCCCTGCTGGCTGCGGCCATTCGCCCAGAACCAGCCGGTCACCGTCACCATCAACGCGGTCCGCGCGCTCTTCGAAGGCGGACCCCGGGTGCTGGTGAGTTCCATCCTGCAGATCAGCGAGGTGTTCTCCGCAGAGGCCGGGCTTTCGGCTGGTTCGATTATATGTTTGAATACCATGGTGGCACAGGAGAGACGTTCAGGCTGGCCAGGCTTCCCCGGCGAGTGCCGCAGCCACTATCCATGGAAACCATGCACCCTGGCGGTCAGCTGGGAACTCTATAGCTGCGCAGCCGCCTGGCTGGCCCGAGGCGGCCACGTCAAAGTCACGGGCGGCACACCAGGCGGCCCGGAACTTTGGCAGAGGCCTGAATACGGCCCCTTCACGCCGCCCAGGCTGCGACCGTCCCGATCAGGGAGATGACATGCTCACAGCCGTAGCAGCCGGTGCCGGTCACCCCGCCGTCGCGGGCCTGCTCGGGCTCGGGGCGGCGGGGCTCGCGGCTGTTGTGGTGGCCATGGCCTGGAGTGTCCAGGCGCGCCAGATCCGGCTCGCCGAGCAGCTGGCCCGCCGCCAGTTCATCGTGACCGCCGAAGCAGGCGCGGCGGATGAAGGCCGCCGTCCTGAGGCCGCCGCCCAGGAGGGGACGGCCAACGGCGCGGGGCCAGCGCCGCCGGTGATCATCGATGGGCCGGACACGGTGGTCACCGGCGAGCAGGCCCGCTATCGCGTCCGGCCGTCAGGCACCCGGAAGGTGGTGTCGTGGGCGGCGGGCGGCGGCTCGGTGGCGCAGTCTCCTGACCCGGCCCATCCCGATGAGCTACTCCTGATTGCTGACCGGCCGGGCAACCTGGCGATCACTGTGCGGGTGCGCGAGGGCATGATGGAAAGCCGCGGCTTGAAGTCCGTCACCGCCGTGCCGGACGTGACGGACGTCGCGCCGCCCTTCATGCTGCGGCTGTTCCTGCGCGGGTGGGGGCTGGTTGTCGTTGCTGTATTGATCGTCGGGTTCGCTGGAGCCCTCGATGCCCTGGGTACCTTGGCCTCCTCCGACTTCATCGCGCTGGTCGCTCCGCTGGCTGCGCTGCTCGGCGTGGTAGCCGTTGCGCGGGGAACAGGTGACGCAAGTGGCCACCCTGGCGATGGCAAGGGCACAGCCAGGCCTAAGCCCTGAGAGCCTGCCGCGCGGCCTGCCGAGCCACGCATACCCGGGCAGGCCCGCGCAGGCGAGGCAACCGTCTGCATTGCGTGCCGGTGTGAGACGAGAATTACTGTTGTGGTGAACGGCGATGAGCTATCACCAAGACTCGGCGGTCGCCCGGCTGGCCTTCAGCGCCGGCCGCACCGAGCCTGGGACGCCCATCTCCCCCCACCCACACGACGTGCTCGTCGCAGAACTCGACCGGCTCGTCGACGCCGGCGGCCTGACCGCCGCGGCGCGCTGCCGACTAGGGGTTTCTCGCCCGCGGAGTCGTTGGCGGGCCTGGCCGGGTCACGATCTTCGATTCCTCTGTCGCAGGGTCTTTGGGCATTGGGGGAGGGCCAGGGCTGAGCGGAAGGCAGATCGTGAATGTGCTTCCGTGACCCTCGTCGCTGTCCACCGTGATGGTGCCGTTGTGTGCTTCCACGATGGCCTTGGAGATGGTCAGTCCCAGGCCGGTGCCCTGGATCGCCTGTTGGGTGGCGGTCGCGGTGCGGAAGAAGCGTTCGAAGATCCGCTTCCGGTCGTCTTCGGCGATGCCGACGCCGGTGTCGGTGACGGTGAGCACAGCCTGTTCTTCCACCGTTCCGAGCCTGACCTCGACCTTCCCGCCGGCCGGGGTGAACTTCACGGCATTGGAGAGGAGGTTGCCGAGTAGCTGGGCGATGCGCGCCGGGTCGACAGCGAAGGAGGGGACAGCGGTGGCGGAGAGGACCAGGTCGATGTGCTTGCGCTGAGCCTCGGGCCGCATCTCTTCAACCGCCTGGGCGGCGATGTCGGCAAAGTCTGCGATGCGGAGCTCGACTGCCATTCTTCCCACCTGGATCCGGGAGAGGAATAGCAGGTCGCCGATGAGGCGCAGGAGGCGCTGCGCGTTACGTTCGATCACCTCGACGAGCTGGCCGGGGTTCAGCCCGCTCGCGCACTCATCCTTGAGCAGTTCGACGTTACCGATGATCGAGGTCAGCGGCGTCCGCAGCTCGTGCGAGATCAAAGCGATGAACTCGTCCTTCAGCCCGTCTAGCTCACGCAGGCGCTCGTTCTGTGCGCTCAGCTCCCGAGCCTGCTGGGCCACAGCGTGCTCTGCCGTTATCTGCGCTGTGACGTCGCGGGAAATCCCGAAGGTGCCGATGATCTGGCCGTGTTCGTCCCGGAGCGGCATCTTCGTGCTTGACACCCAGGCGTCGGCCCGGCCGCCGTAGGTCTCCCGCTCCACCTTCGCCACGAGGGGCTCGCCGGTGCGGATGATCTGCTGCTCGTCCTCAAAGGCAGCGGAGGCGTGATGGGCGCTGAAGACATCGAAGTCCGTCTTCCCGATCAGTTCCTCCGCGGCGCGGCCCGGGGCGCACGCGGCGATCCAGCCTGCGCTGAGGAAGAGGAACCGGCTCTGCAGGTCCTTGAAGTACACGCGCTCATCTGTCGTGGACAGCAGGTTGCTCATGCAGATGAGCTTGAGCTCGCGCAGGGCCTCACTCTCCTGCCGCCCCTGTGGCAGCAGCTTGGTCTTGACCATCGCCACCCCCCTGAAAGATTAATATGTGGTAACGGCCGACCGGCCGCGAATGATTAGCTCAAGCACCAGGCGGCCAGCCGTTGGGGGTGGTTCCGCATTCTGCGCGATTTCAGCCGTCTCATCCCCGAAAGCAAATCGTCCCGATCTCGTATCTTCGCACTTCATATCTGCTAAACCAACTCCAAACCACGCCAAGCTGGCCTATCCGGCCTGTTCAGAGCCTTCATTGGAATCGTATGCGAGACAGCCATCCTCCTCGCGGCCGGCTCCGGTACGCCGGATCGCCATGGCGCGCATCGACCGCTATGGAATGACCAGACCTGCCGCGGATAGCGGGTCCTGCCGCTGGACCGGCTCGCCGCTGCGGCTGGGCCCAATATCCCGGGCGGCTCGGTCAGCATGCGGGGGAGCACGTCGGTGAACACCGTCACCGCGTCGACGGCCCAGCTTCTGGCCAACACGGCCAGAGGCGGCTCTGACCTCGGCAAAGCTCGGGGAAGTGACGAGGCACGGCTAGGGTGATTCAGCTGCCGCAGGGGCGGCCGATACCGAAACGGACGGTTGCGCTTAGCTGCCCGACCCGGAACACAAGCGGAACGCAGGCCGCCTCAGACCGCAGGTAGAAGCCGCCAGCGTAGGCGTCCCACGCCGCCCGCGGTTGCCCGCGCGGAGCTCGGCGAGCACCCGGTCTGGGAGGTGGCTCGCCAATGCCTCCTCTGGGTCGACATCCACGCTGGGCGGGTGCACCAGTTCCGCCAGCCCGCCGGGGACGAGGACGCGGGGGATGAGATCCTCGCCGAGATCGGCGTTGCGGTCGGCACTGCCATCCCGCGGCGCGGCGGCGGATACGTGCTCGCCGCCGGCGACGGTTTCCGGCTCACCGACGCGGGCGGCATCCCGGACGGCCTGGCCGTCGACGCGCAAGGGTGCCTGTGGATCGCGATGTGGGGCGGCGGCTGCGTCCGCCGGTACTCGGCGGCCGGTGATCTGCTGGGCATCTTCCCGGTACCGGTTTCCCAGCCCACCTGTCCCGGCTTCGGCGGCCGGGATCTCGACCAGCTCTATCTGACCACCGCGTGGCTGGACATGGATGACGCCCAGCGTGCGGCCGAGCCGCTGGCCGGGCACCTGCTGCGGGCCAGGCCGGGAGTCAGCGGGCTGCCAGTTGCCAGGTACGCGGGGTAGCGGCGGAGGCCGCGGACGGCACCGCGCGGGTGCAGGGCCACCAGGCAGGGAGGAAGGCACATGTCGCGGATCGTCCTCGACTCAGTGACCAAGCGGTATCCCGGCGGGACGACTGCCGTCCAGTCGCTGGATCTGCACGTGGATGACGGCGAGCTGCTGGTACTGGTGGGGCCCTCCGGCTGCGGCAAGACGACTGCGCTGCGGATGATCGCGGGTCTGAACCTGTTCGTGGCCGGCTTCATCGGCTCACCCGCGATGAACCTGGTCGATGCCCGGCTGGAGCGCGACGAGCAGTCTTCTGCCCCTGCGGTCGTGTTCGGCGCACACCGGCTCCCGATCCCGCCACAGGTCGTCATCGAACACCCGGCTCTCGCGCGGTATCTGGGCCGGGACATCGTCCTGGGCATCCGCCCCGAGGATATGCACGATGCTGAGCTGGCACGGGACGCCGATCCACCGGCGATCATCAAGCTGCCAGTAAAGCTCCGCGAGGAACTCGGCTCAGAGGTGCAGGTGCACGGCGCGATCGGAACCGCCGCCCACGTCAGTGGGGCCGAGGCAGAGGACGTGCGCTCGCTGGCGACCATGGTGGCCAGGATGAGCCCGAAGACCACCATCAAGGAGGGCGACGTCGCCCGGGTGCTCGTGGACACCGGAGCGCTGCACTTCTTCGACCGGGCCACCGGCGAAAGCATCCGCGGCCGGCGTGGACCCGGGCGCACGACGTTGCCCAGCCCCGATTGAGGCGGTATCGAGTGGGGGCTGCCCGTCCGGCTGAGCACGTCCGAGACGAACAATGCCGCCGGGCCTGGTGAACGGTTAGGGCAGGTCGCGACGTAGTAAGTGTTATGAGGACAATCCTGCTCACTGAGGACAGCGGGGACCGCAGGGGCCCGCGGCGGCGCGGGCCGTGACCGGCGCCGGGGAGTGCGGCGAGATCCGCCACACGCTGGGTGTCTATCTCGTCGGCGCTGTCAGCCCTGCCGACCGCAGTGCCGTCGGCCGCCATCTCGCCGGGTGCACTGACTGCAGGGAGGAACTGGCCCGGCTGGCTGGCCTGCCAGGCCTCCTGGGCACGGTGCCGGCAGCGGAGGTGACCCGGCTGGAAGCAGAGGGCGCCGATCCGGCTGGCGGGGACGAACGCCCGCCGGACGGGACGCTGCGATCGCTGCTTGACCGGGCCGCCGGTCTCCACCGGCGCCGCCTCTGGCGTCGTCTTGCCGTGACGTCGGCCGTGGCCGTGATCGCGGCTGGCGGTGCACTGGCCGGGTCGCATGTGCTCTTCCCGGCGGCCCAGCCGCCTGCATCGTCGGCGCTGCCGTGGGCCAGGTCAGTTAGCGCAAGCAACCCGCGCACGGGTGCTGGCGCCGTGGTGAGGTACGTACCTCAACAGTGGGGACTGCAGCTGGAGGTAAAGGTCAGCGGGATCCCCGCGGGCACAACGTGCGAGTTGGAGGTCATGAACTCCCGTGGCCGGGAAGTGGCGGCAGGGGGCTGGATGGTCGCGGGCGGCGACCCGGGGGCGTGGTACATGGCCTCCTCGCCGTTTCCCGTTTCCGATGTTCGCGGCTTCGCCGTCACGGCGGAAGGCAAGGCCCTGGTGAGAGTTCCTCTCCAGTTACATCGGCCTGGAGCATCGTCCGCGGCGCCGTCTGGGTGGTACAGGGCTTGAGGTGGGGAGGAGAGGGTCTCGATCGCGGTGCCGAGGCCGTGGTCAAGCACCGGCGGGTGGATGCCGCGGGCCAGGTCGCGCAGCTCGGTCACGCGAGCACGAGATCCATGGTGCCGCCATCCCAACCCGGGGTACGGCTGGCACGACCCCCGCAGTTCCCGGTTCCGCGAGACCTCGGCCGCCGGAACCGGCGAGTACGCCCACGCCGCAAGAACAAGGCCTTACGATTCTGCCTGTCGCCCAGGAACCGGAATGTGAATGCCTGAAGGGGCGGCGGGCGCGGGCAGTCCGGGTGCGCTGGTTGAACGCCACCTGTCCAGCAGGGGGTCTTCAGTTTCGAGCCTGGGGCAGTCCTGTCCCTGCGAGCAGGGACTTGTGGAGGTCATCGGTGTCAGCTGACTACGAGAAGATCCGCGACGAGAACATCGCCCGCTACGGCTGGGACACGGCGGTGCTAGATCTGCTCGGGCAGCTCTACAGCGAGCGCACCCAGTTCATCTTCGAGCTGATCCAGAACGCCGAGGATGCCGGTGCGACGGAACTGGCCTTCGAGCTCTTTGAAGATCGCCTGGAGGTGACGCACGATGGCCGGCCCTTCACGGAAGCCGACGTTCGAGGCGTCTGCGGGGTAGGCAAGAGCGGGAAGTCCGGAGATCTCACGAAGATCGGCAAGTTCGGCATCGGTTTCAAGTCGGTGTACGCGTACACCCAGACCCCGCGCGTCTACAGCTCGGACGAGCATTTCCGGATCGAGAACTACGTCCGGCCGTTTCCGGCGGATCCGCCGGATGAGCCCCCGGCCGGGACCCTCTTCGTCTTCCCTTTCGACCATGACACCGTTTCCGCGGCGGTCGCCGCGGCGGAGATCTCCGCCGCGCTGAACAAGATCCAGCCCGGGACCCTGCTGTTCCTGAGGAACATCGAACGCGTGCGTACCGGCGGCTTTCAGGTCGCTGGCTCGGTCCTTGAGCGCATCGCGGCCAGGCGCACTACGTCAAGTCGTCACGTCACACTGACGAAGGGGCGTGGTCGCGGGGCCGAGGAGTGGTTCGTCTGGCACCGTCAGCTCGAGGACCTTGGCCAGCCGGCGCACCGGGTCGAGATCGCCTTCCGTGTCGCCACCGCGGACGGGGAGCACCGGCTCGTTAAGCGCGATGGTTCCCCGCTGGTCGTGTTCTTCCCCACTCAGAAGGAGACCTTCCTCGGCTTCCTGATCCAGGGCCCGTACCGGACGACTCCCGCCCGCGACAACGTTCCGGAACACGATCCGTCGAACCAGGCGCTGGTGCGCGAGACGGCCGCGCTGCTCACCGATGTGCTACGGGAACTCCGGGATGACGGGCTCCTCACGGTCGATGTCCTGCAGGCGCTCCCGCTCGACGCCGTACGATTCCCGCCCGGCGCGATGTTCCGCCCCCTGTTCGAGTCGGTGCGCACGGCCCTGGCCCGCGAGGAGCTCATACCCGTCGCCGGGGGCGGCTACGGCGCTGCTGGGGACCTGAAGCTGGCCCGCGGCGCCGGACTCCGCGAACTTTTCCGGCCGGATCAGCTCGGCGTCCTCCACGGAGCCGGGCGACCTCTCGCTTTCGCGCATGAATACACAACGGAAAACCAGACGCCTGACCTGTGGCGATACCTTCGGGACGAGATCGGAATCGATGAGGTCACGCCGGAAGCTGTCGTGGCGATGGTCACAGCCGAATTTCTGATGGCGCAATCGGATGCCTGGATCAGCCGCTTCTACGAGTTCCTCCATCAGCACTCCGCTCTGTGGCGGGAGCCGAGATTCCCGGAAGACCAGCCCGGCCCGGCCCGGACCCGGCCGATCATCCGGCTCGAAGATGGCCGCCACGTAGCACCATTTGCTTCCGGGGACCGTCCGGCCGCGTATCTCCCGGGTCCGGCTGTGACTGGCCTTCCGACGGTACGGCGCGCGGTGGCCGAGGTCCCCGCGGCCCGGCAGTTCCTGGAGGCGCTCAAGCTTACTGAGCCGGACGTGGTGGCCGAGGTATTGGACAGCATCCTGCCCCGGTACCGCCGCCTGGACATAGCGGATCTGGACGGGGCGCAGCACGACGCTGACATTGAATGCGTGGTGCGTGCGCTGGCCGAGGCGGCTGCTGGCCGGCGACAACGGCTCCTTGAGCAGGTGCAGCAAACTGCCTTCCTGGTCGGAGAGAACGCCGCGACGGGGGAGCGGTGCCTGATGGCGCCGACGAGGCTGTATCAGCGGACGAAATACCTGGAGATCTACTTTGACGGGAACCCTGACGCCTGGTTCGCCGGCGATGCCTATGGGCCGTGGCTCGCTCAGCTACGCGGCATGGGTGTCCGTGACGAAGTGGAGGTTCGCGCCCGAAACACTAATCAGGTCGGGTATGTAGTCATCGCCGACGAGTTCGCCCGGCACGAACGCGGCATCGATGGATTCGATCCTGGGGCGGAGATCGACGGCCTGGACTTCGCGCTGAGTCACGCGGACCATGCTCGATCCGAATACATCTGGAACGTCTTGCTCGTCCCGAACCGGCACCTCGTGGCCGGAGTCGTCGAGAAGTCAGTTCGCCAGGAGTTCATGGATTCCAGCCGAGAGAACATCAGATCGGCGATCGGCATCGCCGCGACGAGCGGCGGATGGCTCCCCGGACCCGACGGAGCATTCCACCGGCCGGCCGAGCTCCAGCTTGACGACCTGCCGCCGACGTACAAGCGCGACGAGGTGCTGGCGAAAGCTCTCGGTATGAGCCAGCAAGTGGTGGCGGAAGCAAGCCGCCAACTCGGAGTTCCGCCGGATGTCCTGTGGGGCCTGAGCGCGTACCCGGACTTGGTCGCGACAATTGAGCGCGAGCTCAAGGCCCGGGCGGCCGGCGGTCGAAGTCCTGGAGCGGATGAGGGCGATCATGACGCTGGACCGCGGGCCGGCGGGAGCTCCGGCTAACGCGGTGTTTATTCAAAGTTCGCGCTATTCAAACTACCCTCAGTGGTCACCGTAAGCCTGACCTGCACCGACTGCTCACCGGACCCTACGGGCCCGGGTTCGACAGCCGGTTTTGAATAACGCTCCCGGTGTCTGCTTCACAGATCAGGCTTGCGGGCTTCGATCAGGAACCGCTGGGCGTGCGACACGAATGCCCCGCGCCAGCAACTCCTCGAACGCCGGCACAAATACGATCCTGCCAACCCGAACCCGCACGGCGCCAGGACATAACGGAGGAAGGTGACTGGGCCTCAATGGGTGCGCCCCGACGGGCGCCGACCCGGGCTGTCCCACCTGGCCAGTTACGCTCTGCGGTGCGAAATGCCGTCTAGCCTGGCTGCCGCCTGACCGCGAAGATGTCCGGCGGAGGGGCGAGAGAGGGTTCCGCCCGCGCGTCGGTGACCGGTTTCGCTCCGGCGGCGAACCGGTCAAGCTCGCCACCATGAACCAGCCGCCCCGGGAACGGGTCGGCCGCTACGCGCCGCGCCAGGCCCTCCACGGGAAGTTCATGGCGCGCCGCGGCCACCACCAGGTTCCCGAACCGGCGGCCGCGCAGCACCGCCGCATCGGCGATCAGGCAGGCGTGTGGAAAGACTGAGCACACCGTCGCCACCCGTGCGCGCGTGTGCG
>OBLT010001020.1_pt1 | contig 18148 bp, 11 predicted proteins | sample 1518721 | NCBI WGS metagenome assembly OBLT01 (sample SAMEA3539307, study PRJEB22396) | soil metagenome | biome: tundra; feature: field; material: soil | place: USA | collected 2010-05 | depth 0.15 m | reverse complement strand
AGCACCGCGAAGTAGAGGTAGATCAGACCCGCGAGAATGGGAAGAACCATCGGGGGCGCCGTCCAGACTGCCAGCAGAAGGGGAAGTTGCACCGCGCTCCACGCCATGGCTGCACAAGTCAGCAGAGGAGAATAGTCGCGTTGGAAAACCGTGCCCAAGGCGCCCAGGCGGGCGATGGGAACGGCCAGCAGCAGGACTCCCGGAACGTAGACTACGGCCAGCACCAGCAACGGGGTGTAGAAGCTGAAAGGGAATCGTACGGGTCCCGCCTGAAGCAGCAGGGCGGCCCCGATGGCGGCCAGGCTGGCGAAGAGCAGGCTGCCACGATCCAGGATCTCACCCATGGCCGCGGCCGGCTGCCACCAGAGACGAAACAGCAGCTTGAGATGAGCGATCAAACTGGAGGATAGCAATTCCGGGGTAGCTGTAGTACCGGGCAGAGTACGGATCCGGGCTTCTATCCTGTCCCGACAGGATGGTGCATCCGCCGAGGCAGCTTTTACACTAGGTCCAGGTAAAGCAGCTTTGCATATTTCCGGCCGCGATTCTGGGCAAGCATCGCGGCCGTTTTATTTCCCTCGGCACGTTCCCGTCCCGCTAGAATGAGGGGGAAGATGACCCGCCTGGTGCATGAGTTCGCGGTGTTTCTGCTGGGCTGTTGTCTCTTCGGCTGCGAAGTCCCCGGCTACGGGCAGAGCCACACCACCTGGAACGATTACGGGGGCGCCGCGGATTCGGCGCAGTACTCGGCGCTCCAGCAGATCAACCGGTCGAACGTGAATCGGCTGGAAGTGGCTTGGACTTACCCGACTGGAGACGGCAGGAAATATCTCTTCAATCCCATCGTGGCCGATGGCCTGATGTATGTTCTTGCCAAGAACAATTCCATCGTGGCACTGGGTGCCTCCACGGGAAAGGAGGTCTGGGTCTATGCGCCCGATCCCGCGGCCGGCATCATTACGAATCGAGGGATTAACTACTGGGAAAGCAAGGACCGCGCCGACCGGCGGCTGCTTTTTGCCGCCAATCACTTTCTCCAGGCGATCGATGCCCGAACCGGGAAGCCCATTCCGTCGTTCGGTGAGGCTGGCCGCGTGGACCTCAAGGAAGGTTTGGGCCGCGATCCCAAATCCTTTACGCTGGCCCAATCCACGACTCCCGGACGCGTGTTTGAGGACCTGCTGATTCTGGGTTCGGCAACCAATGAAGGGTACCGCTCGGCCCCCGGCGATATCCGTGCCTTCGACGTGCGCACCGGCAAACTGGTGTGGACATTTCACACCATCCCCCATCCCGGCGAGTTCGGGTACGACACCTGGCCCAAGGACGCATGGAAGACCGTTGGCGGTGTCAATGTCTGGAGCGAGTTTTCGGTGGACCAGAAGCGCGGCATCGTTTTTGCCCCGACGGCGAGCCCCAAGTACAACTTCTACGGCGCGGACCGCAAGGGGGCCAACCTCTTCGGCGACTGTCTGCTGGCGCTGGACGCCCGGACCGGCAAGCGCCTGTGGCACTTCCAGATGGTGCACCACGACATTTGGGACTACGATAACCCCACCGCGCCCAAGCTTTTGACCGTGCGGCACGACGGTAAGACCGTCGATGCGGTGGCGCAGGTCAGCAAGCAGGGCTTCGTCTGGGTGTTCAACCGAGTGACGGGCGAGCCGCTGTGGCCCATCGAGGAGCGGCCCGTACCGCGGTCCGACATGCCGGGAGAAGAGGCTTGGCCGACACAGCCGTTTCCCCTGAAGCCTCCGCCTTTCGCGCGCCAGAAATTCACGGTGGAGGACCTCAACCCGTACATCGAGAGCCCCGAGGAGCGCGCCCGCTTCCGCGATGAGATCCTCAGCGCGCGCAACGAGGGTCTGTTTACGCCGCCCGGCCTGCGCGACACGATTGAGATGCCGGGCAACAATGGCGGAGCTAACTGGGGCGGCACGGCCGTGGATCCCGCGAACGGCCTGCTGTTCGTAGTCTCGAAGGACCTTCCCGCGATCCTCAAGCTGGTGCCGGACAGGAGTGCGCCCCCGGATGCGGCGGTCCGTTACACCAGCGGGTTCGGCCTGGTAACCGCGAGCAACGGGCTTTCGCCGATTGGGCCACCCTGGTCATCCCTCACGGCCTATGACTTGAATGAGGGGACTATCAAATGGAAGATACCGCTCGGCGACGTTCCGGAACTCGCCCGAAAGGGGGTCAAAGATACCGGCTCGCATTACCCCAAGGTGGGGCCGGTTGTGACTGCGGGCGGGCTGATCTTTACCGGAACGCGGGATCGTAAAGTCCGCGCGATCGACGTGGAAACCGGAAAGACGCTCTGGGAGAAAGAGGTGGATGCGGCTCTCGAAGGCATGCCGGCCGTGTACGAAATCGGTGGACGGGAGTACATCGTGTTCTGCGCCTCCGCACAGGCAGGGCTGACTCCCGCTACGCAGGCCAGAGTCACAGGGGCCTATGTCGCGTTTCGCCTGCCGAAGCGATAACACGTGGCGCGGGCACTCGTGTTCCTGGCCCGGCAGGCGGGCAAGGATCGGTATGAAAAACGGTTCGCATGCACCGTTCGAGGTAGCGTCGGCGGGTGTTTTCAAGGGTGTCGACGCTTGGGGTGTTGGAACCCTGCCTCCGAGGCAGAGGCCTACCTCTGCTTCACTGGTATCGGCGCCCGGTTGTCCACCGCGATCGGAGTCTCGACGCGGCAAACACGAGTGTTTGCGCCACGGAAACCTTGCCGTAAACTAAAATGCACCGGGATGCGTCGTACAATTGAGGGAGAAATCTCAATCGGGCAGACGATTGTTTCTTGCCGTCTGTCATTTTTCGGAGTGGAAATTTATGCGCCTGCTATACGTTGGAATCGCTCTCGCGCTGGCAACGGCCGGCTTTGCGGATACGATCACGCTTAAGAACGGCCGTGTGATCAACGGCACATATTTAGGCGGTACCCCCCGCGAGATCAGGGTGGATATGGGAGACCGGATCGAGACGGTAGATGTCTCAAGCGTGGCACGCATTGAATTCGGCGGCGGGGGCGCCACCGCGCAGAATGACAGCCGGCGTCCCACGCTCCACCGTGCCGCGGGTTCGGAGAGCACCTCGGATGACCGGCCGACGCTCCGCCGCGCCGACAGCGCCGGCAGTTCGGACGACCGGCCCACCGTCCGCCGCGCGGACAGCTCGGACAGCTCCGACGACCGGCCGGTGCTCCGCCGGGCCGACAATAGCGGCGGCAGCGTCATCCTGAGGCCGGATAACCCGGACACGGGTGCGTCCGCACGGCCGGTGGCCCCCTCTCACACTCCGGTTGAGCTTCCCGCCGGAACCAACCTGATGGTGCGAATGATCGAAGGAGTAGATTCCGAGACCGCCCACGTCGGCCAGACCTTTAACGCTGCCATGGACACAGCGGTGACGGCCCCGAGCGGCGAGACCGTAATTCCGCGCGGAGCCGATGTCGTAATTAAGCTGGTGGATTCGAAGGAATCCGGCAAGCTTACGGGCCGCGCCGAACTGACGCTGAACCTGGTGTCCGTGAAGGTGGATGGCCGCATGGTGGACATCAACACTCAGACGATCTCACGGGAGAGCGGCTCGCGCGGCGAAAAGACCGCCAAAGTTGCCGGTATAGGCGCGGTGGGCGGTGCGGTCCTCGGCGGTATCCTGGGCGGCGGAAAAGGCGCCGTGGGTGGCGCGGCGGCTGGTGGCGCGGCCGGAGCCGGCGTCGAAGCGATTAGCAAAGGCCAGCAGGTCAAGGTTCCCTCCGAGAGCCGCCTGACATTCGTGTTGGATACGCCTGTGACGCTATGATGACCCACGCATGGTAGGCCCCCCCCGCGGCACCTGCATCGTGACCGGCGCCAGCCGCGGCATTGGCCGCGCGATCGCGACGGAAGTGGCGAAAACTCACCGTGTAATCGGTACCTATCGCGGCCGTCTGGATGCCGCGGAAAGTCTGCGCGACGAAGCCGGCTGCGAAATCTTCCGATGCGACGTGTCCTCCCACGCCGATCGCGAAGCGCTGATGGGTTTCGCGCGGGAGCGTTTCGAACGCCTGGATTTGCTGGTCAACAATGCCGGGATGGCTCCCCGCGAACGGCGCGACGTTCTGGAGGCTACCGAAGAGAGCTTCGACGAACTGATCTCGACGAACCTGAAGGGGCCGCATTTCCTGACCCAGACGGCCGCCCGGTGGATGGCCGGCCAGGGGGACGGGCGCATCGTGTTTGTGACGTCGATCTCGGCTTATACAGCGTCGGTAAACCGCGCCGAGTACTGTATCTCGAAGGCCGGTCTCAGTATGTCCGTGGCGTTGTACGCCGAGAGGCTGGCGTCGCTCGGAGTGAAAGTCTTCGAGATCCGGCCGGGCGTCATCCGGACGGACATGATCGCCAAGGTGGAGCAGGTCTACGAGGAAAAGATCGCCGGAGGATTGTTGCCGCAGGGCCGCATGGGCGAGGGCCGCGACGTGGCGAAGGCCGTCCGCGCCATTGCGGACGGGCTGCTCGATTACTCCACCGGCCAGATCCTCAACGTGGATGGCGGTTTCCACCTGCGAAGCCTGTGATTGGATTCGTAATCCCAAAGTAATGGTAACCGTACCACTACTGCTCCATCGATTCCTTCGTTTTTTTGGCGCACACTGCGGTTGTGAGCAAGCTTCTCGTTTTTCTCTTCCTGACGGTTTCCGCCGGATTTGCGGACACGATCCAGTTCACCGGGCTGCCGGTCAATACTCAGTACGGCACCTACAACGGGTATGCCTTTGCGACCATCGACGGGACTCCCCTTCAGGCATTGATTTGCGATGACTTCGACCACACCACGTATGTGCCATCCGGAAATATGGCCTATTCCCTGTCGACATTGATGGGTGTGGACCCGCTGCAGTACGCCAGGTTCGTCGACCCGAATGATTGGGACAGCACGATCGCCCAATATGAAGAAGCGGCTTTGCTGCTGGATGGTCTGCGCCAAACCGGCTCCGGGCTCCTGTTGGACCTGACAGCGGATTACCAATACGCGTTGTGGCACCTGTTCACTCCGAGCGTGGTTCTCCCCGACGCTACCGCTCGAACTCTGTTGAACGACGCCGCCTCGAGCGTGCAGCAGGGCGGTGCTTCCAACCAGGCAATCTACTCCGAACTGGGGATCTTCACGCCGACGGCGGCTTACGCGTCGAACCAGGAGTTCCTGCAACTGGCGGCAAATCCCACGCCCGGTTCACCAAACAGCAATTTCTCGGACACACTCGCAACTCCCGAGACCTCGCCGGGATTCCTGGTGGGGATTGGGATCGCCGCGATTGTTTTGAGCCTCGGTACACGCCGTCTGATGCAAACGAAGGGCGCCGCTGCTACGTTGGGTATACCCCTCGCGCGTCTGGACGATGAGACCCTTCTGCCTGGTCGTGAGGTGAATCCCCTTCTTGTCCCGGACGGTGGCATACAGGTTGACCACTTTGACGCCGGCCTTGAACGTCGTGTCCTGGGGGGGCCTGGCGGCTCCAAAGAAGGCGCGAAGCCGGAAGAAGGGTGATCGCCGATAGGAGGCTTCGCCGTGAAATCTGGTATGGGCATGCCATTTTGATGTCTATAGATAGATCCACGGGCTGACCCAAAAAGTTCACAAAATGGTGAGGTTTATGCCCTCAGACGCCCCATCGCCAGGCGTCGAGGATCTGTTCGATCTGGTCTTGCACGGTTGCGCGGGCGGGAGCCCGTTCGACGCCTCTCGCCAGCAATTCGTCGTATTTCGTGTGACGGTGGCGAACAGCCGCGATCACCGCCAGGGTTACCGCATCGCTGTCCAGTTTTCTTCCGGCCGCGCTCCGGCCTACACGCCCGCTGCCGCGCAAGGCGGTGTGCTCGGCGATCCGCCGCACTTCCTCCGCGGGACACCCGGGGAACATGGCCTGGATTCTCGCCTTCATCTGCTCCACGAAGACGCCATCTTCCATCTTGCGGGCGAGGGCCGAGCGCTCGCGTTGGCGGGCCCGCTCGGGGGAGTCTTCGGCGCACTCTTCCTCGGCTTGCCGAATGGCGGCTTCGGTGACGAGAATCCCCTGGCGTTCATAGCGTTTTCGCGATCGGCTGAACTCTACCACCACGGCGTGAGACTCACTGTATTTGGTGGCGCGGCGGGTGAGCGCCGTGTCGCCGCGGGGGAGAAACTCCAAATCGCCCATGCCCGCGCAGGCCATGCACAGGGGTTGGCCCGCTTCCATGGAAAGCAAGCTGCCGGAAGGCAGGCCGACGCCGCATTCGGAACAGGCCGAATCGCGCCGCGGCAGGAAAACTACGCGTTCCGGGGACTTGGTTAGCGTCTTTTCGACCGTCTGCTTCTTGCGCTCGGAAAGTTTGGGGGAGACGTAATGGGAGCGAAGCGCCTGTTCCAGTCCGGGATACTTGACGTTCGTGAATTGCAACTCCTGCTCGCCCTCGCGTGTAGTGCGCACGTAGCGGGCTGCGACCGGCTGGAGGCGGCGCGACTCCGCCCATTGACCAAAAATCTCCAGGGAGCGGGCGACCTTCTGGGGGCTGCCTTGAATCGTCTCTTCTAGAAAGCGGAAGCGTCCCTGGCGCCACCGATCCACAGTCGAAGGGGCCAGGAGCCCCATCCTCATCAGTACATCAATGGCACTGACGTGTTGCCGATCTTCGAGTGCGCCCTCCGCAGCGCGCGTGACGCGGTCTTCGAGTGACGGCTTTGGTTTTGAGTGCGGAAAGAATGTTCCACTCATTTGTTTCTATTTTACAAGACGTGCCAAGTGCTGTAGAACTGCCAGTCAAGGGGCTCGGCAATCCACCAAGCGCCGAGACGAGTCTCGGCGCGGCAGGCACGAGTGCCCGCGCCACGTGTCCTGCCGGGTTCACACGTGTCGTCGAGTTTCTACGGGGCACGGCCGCCGATGCGTTACGAATCATGGCTTTGGGGAATGGCGATCGAGGTGCATCGGACCGGCGGCAGGTGAGTTACATGTTCAGTCGACCGAAGCGCTCCGCCCTGATTTCCGGGCTAATCCACGCCGCCGCAATCGTGCTGGTCCTGATTGTAAGCCGCGTCAGACCTCTACTTCCAGCGGTGACGCGTGTCACTCTGCTGGTGCCTCGCGATATCTCCCAGTACATTCCGCACGTTGCGAACAAGGGCGGGGGAGGAGGCGCCGGCGATAAGACTCCCGCCAGCAAGGGGCAGTCGCCGAGAGTGGCGCTCCGGCAGTTCACCCCTCCGGCCGCGGTGATTCGCAATTACAATCCGCAACTGTCCATGGAGCCAACGCTCGTCGGCAGCCCCCAGATCATGGCGGCGATCCCAAACCTTCCGTACGGCGACCCCAACGGGGTGTCCGGACCGCTCTCGGGCGGCCGGGGGAAACGCAACGGAATCGGGGACGGAGAGGATGGCGGCGTGGGTAACCGCAAGGGCCCCGGCTATGGGGACGGCGATGAGGCCGGGGTCAGCGGCGCGACCCACATCGTGGGAACTATCGTGCCGCCCGTCCTGTTAGTGAAAACCGACCCCGAGTATAGCGATGAGGCGCGCCGCGCGAAGCTGCAGGGCATTATAGTCCTGCACATCGACGTGGATACGCACGGCCTGCCGACGAATATCAAAGTGGTGCAGGGCCTCGGGCTCGGCCTCGACCAGCGCGCTGTGGACGCCGTGCGCCAATGGAAGTTCCGCGCCGGGAGTATCAATGGAAAGCCGGCAGTTACTTCGGCGGTGGTGCAAGTGACTTTCCGGCTGCTGTGAGCGGTAAGGGGTTTGCGCCACGAAGCCGCGTCCGATCCGCGGCTGAGGGCAGTTGTAAGCCGGCTGGGCAAGCTAAAGCATGCCCCACCTACCTGGCCACCATTTCTTTCGGTTCGACGGCGGATGTGCGGCTTCCACTCAGCCACTCCTGGAGACGTTCCAGGTAGAGGTAGATCACGGGGGTGATGTATAACGTCAGGAACTGACTCACCACCAGGCCGCCGACCACCGCCAGTCCCAGCGGCTGCCGGGCGTCGGCGCCTTCGCCGTAGCCCAAGGCGATAGGAAGCGTGCCAAAGAGCGCGGCTACCGTGGTCATCATGATCGGCCGGAACCGGAGCAGGCAGCCCTGGTATATCGCATCGTACGCGCTGTGGCCCTTGCGACGTTCGTCGATGGCGAAGTCGATCATCATGATGGCGTTCTTCTTCACCACGCCGAACAGCATGATGATGCCCACGAAGGCGAACAGGTCGAGCTGCTTCTTGAACAGCACCAGCGTCAGCAGCGCGCCAAAGACGGCCGACGGCAGCCCGGAGAGAATCGTGATGGGGTGGATGAAGCTCTCATACAAGATGCCCAACACAATGTAGATCACCAGGATGGCCACCAGCAGCAGGATGGAGAGGTTCTGGAAGGAGCTCTGGAACTCTTTCACCGTCCCCTGGAAGCTGGCGTTGATGGTGGCAGGCATACGCAGATCGCGGATGACCTCGTCCACCGACTGAGCCGACTGCCCCAGGGCGAATCCGGGCCGCAAGTTGAATCCGATGGTCACCGCGGGGAGCTGACCGAAATGGTTGATCTGCAGCGGACCGGTCTGGCGTTTGGTGGTCACTACGCTGTCGAGCGGCACGAGCGAGCCGGACGAGGATCGCAGGTACACCTTAGAGAGCCCCTCAGGTGTCCGCTGATCCTCGGGCTTAGCTTCCAGGATTACCGAGTACTGATTGGCGGGAGCATAGATTACCGACACCTCGCGCTGGCTGAAGCCGCTGAAGAGGGCGTCCTGCACCTGCTGCGGCGTGATCCCCATGGCCAGCGCGCGGTCGCGATCGATGTTCACCATCAACTGGGGGCTTGAGACCTGCATGTCGGTGGTGACGTCGACAAAGCCAGGCAGTTGCCGCATCCTGCCCATCAACTGCGGCGCCCACGTGTAGATCTCGCTGAGGTTGACGCTCTGCAGGGTCAGTTGATAGGAAGTGGCGCCCACATTCTGGCCGCTGAGAGTGATGGGCGGCGGGTTCTGCAGGAAGGTGAAAATCCCCGGAACGGCGCCCACCTTGGGACGCAGTTGTTCGATGATCTGGTCCACCGACAGCGTGCGCTGGCCGCGGGGTTTCATGTGCGCGAAAACGATTCCCGAATTTAAGCCGCCGCTGATTCCGGGAACGAACACACCGACGTCGCTGACATCCGGATGCGCCCGAATAATTTCGCCCACCGCTTGGCCGTGCCTGGACATGTAGTCGAACGAAACGTCCTGCGGGCCGAGCATGGCTCCGAACAGGAAGCCGCTATCCTGGCTGGGAATGAAACCGGTCGGTATGGTCTGGAACAGGTAGACGGTGCCTACGAGCATGGATAGGGCAACCGCCAGCGTCACGAGGCGAAATCGCATGGCGATGCGGAGCGTGCTCTCGTACCACCTGGTCAGCAGGTTGAATCCGCCTTCCAGCAGGTGGTACCCCCAGCCGTGACGGGCCTGATGGTCCGACTTCAGGAAGCGGCTCCCCAGCATGGGTGTCAGGGTGAGGGAGACGAAACCGGAGATCAGAATCGCGACTACGATGGTGACTGAGAATTCGTGCAGCAGCCTTCCCACGATTCCGCCCAGGAACAGCACGGGGATGAACACCGCTACCAGGGAGAAAGTCATCGAGAGAATTGTGAAGCCAATCTCGCGGGATGCCTTGAGAGCGGCCTCCATCCGCGTTTCGCCCATCTCCATGTGGCGCACGATGTTCTCCAGCATCACGATGGCATCGTCCACCACGAAGCCTACCGACAGAGTCAGTGCCATCAGGGAGAGATTGTTGAGACTGTAGTCCAACAGGTACATCACCGCGAAGGTTCCGACGATCGAGAAGGGCACGGCGCACCCGGGAATCAGGGTGGCGGAGAGATTGCGCAGGAACAAAAAGATGACCAGGACCACTACCGCGATGGTCAGCACCAGCGTGAACTCCACGTCGCGAATGGATCCGCGAATGGATTGGGACGCATCGAAAGCGATGGACAAGCTGATCGCAGGAGGAATCTCGCGGCGAAACTGCGGTAACAGGGCGCGAATGGCGTCCACCACGTCGACCGTATTGGTGCCGGGCTGCTTCTGGATGGCCAGAATCACGGCATGCACGTCGTTGTACCAGGCAACCAGCTTGGTGTTATCGACGCTGTCGACCACGTTGGCGACCTGCTCCAGCCTCACGGGCGAACCGTTGCGCCACGCCACGATGATGGGGCGGTAGGCCGAAGCGTTGGGCAGCGTGCCCGAGGATTCGATGGTCATGGACTGCTTATCGCCATCCAACTGCCCTGTCGGGAGGTTGGTGTTGCTGGAAGCGATGGCTTTCTGCACTTCATCGATCCCGATGCCTTCAGCCGCGAGCCGATCGGGATCCACCTGCACGCGCACGCCATACTTCTGGGCGCCGAAGATATTCACGCGCGAGACTCCGCCGACCATGGAGATGCGCTGCGCGAGCAACGTATCGGCGTACTCATTCACCGTGTACATGGGCAGGGTGGCGGAATCGAGCGCCAGGTAGAGCACCGGCTGCTCGGCCGGGTTGACCTTCTGGTACGAGGGCGGCCGCGGCATACTGGTCGGCAGCCGCCCTCCGGCTCTGGCGATCGCGGCCTGGATATCCTGAGCGGCGGCGTCGATCTTGCGGTCGAGCGTGAACTGGACCGTAATCGCGGTGAGCCCCAACTGGTTGACCGAGTTCATCGCCTGGATGCCTGCGATGGTGGAGAACTCGCGCTCTAGCGGCGTCGCGACCGAGGAAGCCATGGTCTCGGGGTTGGCGCCGGGCACCGCGGCGCTCACGGAGATCGTGGGGTAATCCACGCTGGGCAAAGCCGCCACCGGCAGGATGCGGAACGCAATCGTCCCAAACACCAGGATGGCGAACACCACCAGCGCGGTCATCACCGGCCGCTCGATAAAGATCCGGGAGAGGTTCATGACTGCCCGGCACCCTTGGGGCCTTCCACGGCCCGGATTTGCGCGCCGGGGAAAAGGCGCAACTGGCCATCGATCACGACCGTCTCGCCCGGGGCAAGTCCCTTTTCCACCAGCGTCTTCTTGCCGAACGTGCGGCCCACGGTCACCCCTCGATTCTCCACCGTGTTGTCCGCTTTCACGATGTAGACGAAAGGACCCTGTTGGCCAGGCTGCACCGCCTCGGTGGGAATCACGGTTGCGTTCTGGATGGTATCCAAGGTCAGCACCACGGTGACGAACTGTCCGGGCCACAACGCGCGCTCCTGGTTCTCGAAGGTGGCCTTCAGATGGATGGTGCCGGTGGTGCTGTCCACGGTGTTGTCAATCACGGAAAGATGCCCCGTGACGGCGTGGTCGGGATTGTCGCGCGAAAACACGCTGACCATGAGCTGGCGGTTGGAACTGAGACGGCGGATAGCCGCCAGGTGCTGCTCGGGAATGCTGAAGTTCACAAAAATCGGTGTCACCTGGTGGATGATCACCAGGGGCACGTCGTTGACCTTCACCAGGTTGCCCGCATGCAGCAGCAGGTTTCCGGTTCGGCCCGATAGGGGCGCGTGGATTTCGCAATAGTCCAGGTTGAGCTTCGCCCCGGCCACCGCGGCCACGTCGGCATCGAGGGCCGCGCGAGCGCTATCGATGTTGGCCTTGCTGACACCCGCGGCTTCCCGCGCGACATCGGCGCTGGTCCTGGACTGGTCGGACTGCGACTTGGACACGACACCGGCCTTTTGCAGTTCGGCGTACCGGGCGGCATCGCTTTCGTTGAACTTTGCCTGCGCGGTGTCGCGCGCCAATGCCGCTTCCGACTGGACGATCTGGGCGCGGTCGCGGGTCACCGCGGCTTCCGCCTGCCGCAGGGCGTCCTGGTAGGGCCGGGGATCGATCTGGAACAGAAGATCGCCCTTGGATACGTTCTGGCCCTCGGTAAAGGCCACCTGGAACAGTTCGCCCGCCACCTGCGATTTCACCTGCACGATGGAGGAAGCCTCGACCGTGCCCACAACGCGCAGTTCGGTCGGAACCGATTCTTGCGTGGCTTTGGAAACGGAAACCGGCACCACCGGCGGGCCGCCCATCGATTTGGCCTGCTGCTGCTGGCAGCCCGAAAGCGCCAGCAGACAAGCGATGCCGAGTAAGGCTGGAATGAAACGGTTTTGAGCTGACACGATGCTTAACTCCGGATGCAGAATACCAGTTTAGACGTAAGCGAACAAAAAACGAACCTGGGCGACGCGCCGATTATGCTCCCCGATTCCTGAATTTTAGCAAAAAAGGTCCGGGGCACAGGTTTTCGGATCTGGATCGGCACCTGGCGGTTAGATGCTTTTCGGGAGTTTCGCGGTTCTGCGGCTAATTGTCGGTGGGTACTCGCTCTACGCGATCGATGACGATGGTCGTCAGGGCGACCTTCTTACTCTCCAGCTTCAGCCCCAACTGGGCCTCCACAGCATCGAACACCGAACGGACACTGCCGGTGTCGTTGATGCCCGCGGGTGCGTCGCCGCGGGTCACGGCATTGAACCGGGCCGCCGGGGTCCAGTCCAGCTTGAAATCGTAGGAGCCTTTGAGATCAGTCTGGTCTACTACCGGCGTGCCTCGGAAGTAGCCCCCGGCTATTTGAGGCAACGCTTCCGCCAGGTCCGCCATCGTCGCGTGTTTGCAGGCAACGTGTATGTCGCCCGGAGTGCCTTCCCCAGGACCGCAGCGCTGCTCACCGGGTTTCGCAGCCTCCGACTGCTGTAGTTTCGGCCCACGCTTCCCCACGGTCATCACGTACGTCGACATGGCTTTCTGATCCTGGTGGACCGTCAGCTTGAACCGTTCGGCCAACAAGGTCCGCAACATGAGACGAAGATCGTCCTCGGAGGTGGTGGGCGCAGACTTGGCGATCACGTCGAAGCGGTCGGAATCGAGCCAGCCCGGCCCGCCCTCCAGGGCGTTATCGGGGATGTGGTAGGCAGCCGCAATCAGCAGTTTCAAGGTGGCGTTGCGCACGGTGACCCTCCCGTTTTGGAGGTCCGCGAAGATTTCGAGGCTCCCGGATTTGTTGATCTTGACCTCCGCCACCTCAAACGATAGCGGCGTTGACGGGGCCTGGCTGAAGGCCGGGATGGACGATAGAAGGAATAGACTGGCGATGGTGGTTCGTGACATGATCGACTCTCCGGACTCAATGAAATGCCTGCTGGCATTATCGACGATCCAGGGGCGAAATGCTTAGCACGCTTTGCGCCGGCATGGCCAGCTAAGGGTAATAACGCAGGCAGGCAACTCCAGGACGCATCAAAAAGCAGCCTACCACACGTTGGCCGGGCAGTCATGTAAACAACCCCCTGAAGATCCCACTCCTAAAGTTCTACCCGCGGACCGTCGATTATGTAGTTGCAGGAAGCGTGGAGTGAGCTTAGACCGCTTATGAAGGCGCCGTCGCGAGAAGAGAAAATCGCCAAATGCGTGAATTCGTTGACGGCCAAACCCGATTTCCCGGCGTTCTCCCAGCACATCCAGAAGATCCTCACTGCCGTCGAAGATAACGAGTCGACCGTGAGCCAGTTGACCGGGCTCATCATGCGCGACTACAGCCTGAGCCTCAAGCTCCTACGCACCGCTAACATTTACAACCTCTCCGGGCGGAAGATCTTGAGCGTCTCCCATGCTGTGATCATGATCGGCACGGAGGGAGTGCGGAATCTCGCCAGCAGCCTGCTGATCTTCGAGCACTTCTGTAAGAAGCCCTCCGGCGTGCGGGAGTTGATGATGCTCTCCATGCTGAGCGCGAATCATGTCCGGGAAATTGCGACGCGTATCCCCTCACTCCGGCCCGAAGAAGCCTACCTCTGCGGGATGGTGCGGAATTTGGGAGAGCTACTGATTGGCTACTATCTGCCGGGGCCTTACGCGCGAATACTACAGCGCATGGGGGAGCGGAAACAGGCAGCATCGGCGGCATGCCTCGACGTTCTGGAATTCACGTTCGAAGACATCGGTGAAGCTGTGATCCGGTATTGGGGCATGCCTGAGCGAGTCGCCGCCTGTCAGCAGCCTCAGAGTGCGCTTGGCGCGTCGAAGGCCTTGGAGGATAGCCTCATGCACGCGGCCGTCTCTCTTGGGCACAACATCACGACGGCCGTATACCGGATGGACCCGAAGGCGGGCACGGAGCATTTAAAGGTTTGTTTGCGCGAGCAAAACGCCTGGTTGCCGATGGCGCGCAAGGAAGTCGAAGAAATCCTGAAAAGCGCGCTCAGAGATACGCAGGAGTCGTTCGCGGCGATGGGCGGTCAACTGGACCAGCTTCGCCTCGAGTCGCAAACTCGATGTGCGATTCAGGCTCTGGCGGAGGCCAATTCAAGCCAGGCAGCCGAGCAGGTCGATTCCGGCCCACCGGACACCGATACGCTGGAGGGGCTGACGAAGGAAGTCTGCAAACTGCTGGATTCCCCTTCGAGCTTTGACCTGAATGCCCTGATCCTGAAGGTGCTGGAAGCAATCTATCGAGGCGCCGGTTTCGACCGCGTGATCTTCGCCTTCCTGAATGAGGAAGGAACCTCAATCGAGGGCCGCATCGGCGTTGGAGACAACGTCGATCGCTTGATTGAGAAGTTCAAGTTCCGGATGTCGTTGAGCGGAGGGCCAGTGTCGCTGGCATTGCTCTCGAAACACACCGTCGTAGCCGACACCGGGCGGGACGAAGCCAGTAGAATCGGCCGGCTTTTCGGGTGCAGCTATCTATGTCTTTATCCAGTGGTCGTCGCCCGGCAGGTGGTTGGGTGCATTTATGGCGAAAGCCAGCAGCCCCGTCCCAATCTCACAAGCAGGGAACTCTCCCTATTGGAAGAATTGCGCGATTCCATGGCATCCGCGATCGCGCGCCTGAAACGGCGTCCTACCCTGGCGGGCGCAAAGCCGGAAGGTTGGGGCTAAGATTCTTGCAGCGGCGGGCCGATCGTACCGGCGGCAAGACCGCCGGCGCTACAGGCGGCACGCTACAGGCGGCCGTTTGACTTCAGACCCGCATTCCCATAAGATTCTCCTAACCCCTTATGAAACCGGCAACAAAAGCTTCGTTACTATTGTTCGTGCCGGCTCTGTTCGTTTTCGGAGCACAGCCGTACCAGAAGCCGCCCCAGGCGGTTCTGGATGTCCTGAACGCACCGCCTACGCCGGCACTCTCCCTCAGTCCCTCGCGGACCTATGCCATTGAGGGGCAAGCGGTGCGCAATCCTCCTATCGCGGAGTTGGCGCAGCCGATGCTACGGCTGGCCGGGGTGCGCATCAACCCGAAGACCAACGGGCTGCACAATACCGTCTTCAATTCGTCTCTGACGCTGCGGAAGATCCCCGAAGGCACCACCATCCAGGTGGACCTGCCGCCCAATCCCAAGCTCAGCCTGGGACGCTGGAGCCCCGACGGATCCCACTTTGCCTTTACCAACACGACAGCCAACGCCATCGAGCTGTGGATCGGCGATACGGCTACCGGCAAGACGCACCAGATCCCCGGTATGAAACTGAACGGCGTGATGGGCGGTGGCGGTGGCGGTGGAGGCCGCGGTGGCGCGGGCGGCGGCGGCTCTGCGGAGTTTCAGTGGATGCCCGACGGCAAATCGTTACTGGTGGAGACGATCAAACCGAACCGCGGCGCTCCGCCGCCCGAAGAACTGGTTCCCGCCGGGCCGCACGTGCAGGAGAGCCTGGGCGGCGCTGCCGGTTCCGCCACGCTCGAAGATATGCTGCAGAACCCGCATGACGAGGACCTGTTCGAGTATTACGCCACCTCGCAACTGGCGCTGCTGGATCTCTCCACCAATAAGGCGACCCCCGTGGGCAAACCGGGGCTCATCGAGTCCGCACGGATCTCGCCCGACGGCAAGGACCTGCTGGTCACGATCGTCCATCGTCCTTTCTCCTACCTGCTGGCTGTGAGGTCGTTCCCCAAGGAGATCGAGGTTTGGGATATGACCGGGAAAATGGTACGCAATGTGGCCAGCCAGCCGCTCGAAGAACGGGTTTCGCAGACCGGTGTCGCAACCGGCCCGCGCAGCATCGCGTGGCGCCCGAGTGAACCTGCGACGTTGATGTGGGTCGAGGCTCTCGACGGCGGCGATCTGAAAAACAAGGTGCCCTTCCGGGATCGCATCCTGGCGCTGAAGTCGCCGTTCACCGGCGAGCCGCGCGAGGTTTTCAAGACGGAGCAGCGGTTCCAGGGGATCCAGATGGCGGATAAGGGTGGGCTGGCCCTGGTGGAGGATTTCGAGCGCCAGAAGCGCTGGCAGCGGACTTTCCAGATCGACCTGGACAAGCCCGGCGAACCACGCCTGGTGTGGGCCCGCAACAACCAGGACCGCTACAAAGACCCGGGCCGTCCCATGACTTCTTCCGGGCGCGGCGGCGGCATCCTGCAGGATGGCGACAATATCCTCCTGACCGGAATGGGATCGTCGCCCACCGGCGACCATCCGTTCCTGGATCGATTCAACCTGGCCACGCAAAAGACCGAGCACCTGTTCCGCTCAGACGACAGTCACTACGAAGTAGTGGAAGCCCTCCTCGACCAGAAGGGCGACAAGTTCCTCACGCGGCGCGAGAGCCCCAATGAGCCGCCGAACTACTACGTCAGGACGGCATCCGGCGAGATGACCGCGGTGACCAAGTTCCCCGACCCCCAGCCCACCATCCGCGGCATCCACAAGGAGCTGGTGAAATACAAGCGGAATGACGGCGTGGAGCTTTCCTTCACGCTCTATCTGCCCGCCGACTACCAGCCGGGCACCAAACTGCCGACCCTGATGTGGGCATATCCATACGAATTCAACGATGCCGAGACGGCCAGCCAGGTGAGCGGCTCCACCCAGCGGTTCACGGAGTTGACGGCTTACCACCTGCTCTTTGTGATGAAGGGCTACGCCGTTCTGGACAACGCGGCCATGCCGATTGTGGGCGATCCCGACACCGTGAATAACACTTATGTGGAGCAGATTACCGCGGACGCCAAGGCCGCCATCGACAAGGCGGCGTCCATGGGCGTGACCGATCCCAATCGCGTAGGCGTGGGCGGGCACAGCTATGGCTCCTTCATGACCGCCAACTTGCTGGCTCACACCGACCTGTTCCGCGGCGGGATTGCGGAAAGTGGGGCGCACAACCGCACGCTCACGCCTTTCGGTTTTCAAAGCGAGCGGCGGACCATCTGGCAAGCGCCGGATGTCTATCTGAAGATGTCGCCGTTCATGTACGCCGACAAGATCAAGACGCCGATTCTGCTGATCCACGGCGAGGCCGACGACAACTCGGGCACGTTCCCGATCCAGTCGGACCGCATGTACCAGGCGATTCGCGGCAATGGCGGCACGGTTCGTCTGGTGTTCCTGCCCGCGGAAGCCCACGGCTATCGCGCCAAGGAAACCATCGAGCACGTTCTGTGGGAGGAGTTCACCTGGTTCGACAAATACGTCAAGGATCCTCCGCCCCGAACCATGGGTAGCAGCAACAACAACTAGCAGTGGTATTTTGTGGACTCCAATTTCGGCCGCCAAGTAGGTAACCGGTATCGGTTGGTAGTTCATTGACCCATGACTTGTACCTCGGCGAGACTCAGATTGTTTGTGCCGCTAAGTTGCACCCTTCGGGGATGTGGGCAATCTCCCGCTCCAGTACGTGGGTAACCCGTGCCCGATTGTTTTCGGACGTACAGATTCAGGATTTTGGGGGTCAGTGGACCATTCGCGCGTCGCCAGGCGCGGCAAGGCCTCCAATCGCGTAGAACGGATTGGGGGGAGATGTTCAGGACTGCGGCGGCGCACTTCCGCGCGACTCGGCGCCCGGCCCGCCGGTCTCTACGCCGCCCCGTGCTTCATGCTGGGCACCGAGGGTTCCAGCGATCGCAGCACCCGCTCCAGCTCCGGCTCCTGCACGGGCTTCGCCAGCACGAAGCGTTCATCATCCTCGAAGTCCGCGCACAGCTCGGAGTCGTACCCGTCCGAAAGCAGAACGAAGGCTCCCACCCTGGACTGCATCCGCTCCGAAAGCTCCACCCAGTTCAGCCCGGGTGCGTGCACCGAACAGAAGGCCGCGTCGAAGCGCATGGGTTGCGCCATGTCCAAGCCGGTTTCGGAATTGTTGACCGGGACCACGCGGAAGCCGCGCGTCGCGAGCAGCGCCAGG
>OBLT010001019.1_pt1 | contig 18159 bp, 17 predicted proteins | sample 1518721 | NCBI WGS metagenome assembly OBLT01 (sample SAMEA3539307, study PRJEB22396) | soil metagenome | biome: tundra; feature: field; material: soil | place: USA | collected 2010-05 | depth 0.15 m | reverse complement strand
TGTCAAAATATTTTCCTCCATATATTTTAGTACAAATCTTAACCGTTTCTCCAATATGATTCCAGGCATCATCCGGTTTAATTTCAGTTTGTGCAAATGCGGAAATCATTACAAAACAAAGCAACGCAGGTAATATATTTTTCAAACCTGAAAGGTAAGATAAGGAATCAGAAATATTTCAAGCAGTATTTTAAAGCCTTTTAATATTGCCGGTTTTTCATAATTTGGTTTATGAAAAAGGGAAGCAGGGGAAGTTGCAGCGGGAATTTACGGATATTTTTAAACCAGGCAATCAATGTGCTACTATAACGGCCAAAGAGTCAATCATGAGGAATATATCCGGTTAAAGAACCTGGAAAAACTGGTTGCCAGGCATGATTTTTTGTCCCGTGATCTGCAGATAGGTTTTGATTATAGTCAAAATGCAGTTTTAAAACCTAATCCTGAAAAGAATGATTTCGATATTGTACAAATGGAATGGGGTTTTATTCCGCATTACCTGAAAACGAGAGAAGATGTTTTTAAGATGCGAAATGGTTATAAAGATGATAAAGGAAAATATCATCCCCCGATTCTCACGCTGAATGCAGTTTGTGAAGAATTGCTGTTACCGGGAAAAATTTATAAAGACTCAGCATTAAAAAGAAGATGCCTTGTATTGTCATCCGGCTTTTATGAATGGAGGCACGTATATCCGCTGAATAAGAGAACAGGGCTGCCTTTAAAATCTGCAAACAAGTACCCTTACTACATCACGAATAAGAGAACGGGGCTGCCTTTATAATCTGCAAACAAGTACCCTTACTACATCACATTAAAGAATAGAAATTATTCTTTTATGTCGGGTATCTGGCAACCCTGGACGGATAAAAATACCGGGGAACACGTTGAATCTTTTGCTATAGTTACCACGAAAGCAAATGAATTAATGGCGCAGGTGCACAATAGTAAAAAGAGAATGCCAACTATTTTAAATGATGACCTTGCTTATGAATGGATTTTTGGCGATCTCAATGAGAAAAGAATTTTGGAAATTGCCGCTACACAGTTTCCCGCTGATAAAATGCAGGCTCATACAATTGCCAAAGATTTCAGGGCAGCCCTGGAACCAACTAAAGAGTTTAAATATGAAGACCTGCCCGCCCTTGAATTAAATTCTTAAATTTTTACCGGACATACCTGTAATCTTTATTTTTATAATACCCTCCGGCACGAATCAGGTAGCTTGAATTAAATTCTTAAATTTTTACCGGACAAACCTGTAATCTTTATTTTTATAATACCCTCTGGCACGAATCAGGTAGCTTTCTCCATATTGTTTTTTTACACTGTCAATGGCCTGGTATAATCTTATGGTTTCCTGGGTATCATCAAACAGGTTGATCTGGTAAGTTCCGGCAATCAGGTCTGTAAAGCGCACCCCGATCAATCGTATCAGCTGGCGCCTGTTGTATAGTTTATCAAATAATTCTTTTACCTTTTTCAGCAACACATGGTCGGCAGCGGTATAATATATGGATGCCTGTTTTTGCTCCGTTTGAAAATCACTGTAACGGATTTTTACTGCAACGCAACCCGTAAGTTTATTTTTTGAGCGAAGCTCAAAAGCAATTTTTTCAGTCATCCGCACCAGCTCTTTATGTAAAAATACCATGTCAATCGTATCTGAATCAAAGGTCTGTTCGGTACTTACAGACTGTTGTTCCCGGAAAGGAATTACCGGCGTTTCATCTATCCCGTTAGCACGCTTATGCAGTTCAATTCCGTTTTTTCCCAAAAGGTTATGCATCATGATAACCGGTATTTCACTCAGGATTTTAACCGTTTCCACGCCCATTTTCAATAATTTATACCCTGTTTCTTTCCCTATGCCGGGCATCTTCATTACACTTAAAGGCGCCAGGAATGTTTTCTCATCACCAAATGGTATTTCTATCTGGCCGTTCGGTTTTACCTCGTTGGTAGCCACCTTGCTGATCAGCTTATTAGAGGCCAGTCCGTAAGAAATGGGTAAGCCGCTTTCTTTAAAAATGCTTCTTTTCAACTCATCACTGAATTTGCGGCAGCCAAAAAACCGGTCCATACCGGTAAGGTCAATATAAAATTCATCAATGCTGGCTTTTTCAAATAAGGGTACTTTATCCTTTATGATTTCCGTTACCATCTTTGAATATTTACTGTACGCTTCATAATCACTTTTTACTATGATGGCATGCGAGCACAGCCGCAACGCAGCCCTCATAGGCATGCCGCTGTGGATACCGAATTTCCTTGCTTCATAGCTGCACGACGCCACCACGCCGCGATCGCTCATGCCGCCAATCAGTATCGGCTTACCCCTGAGCCGGGCATTACGCAAATATTCAACAGATACGAAAAATGTATCCAGGTCCATGTGGGTAATATGCCTGTCCTTACTTAATATCATTACATAAGGTTTGAATAACTCCTGTTTTTATAGCCGACCTTTATCATTTTAGAAACTTCTATACTCTGCACCCCAAAATCTTCAACCACCTTACCGGTAATTTTATAAAAGCCGCTGTTGTTAATCGGGTATTTCCTGGCAATCTCCGGAAAGTGTACCGTATCAATCCAGTCTAAATTGCTGTCTACAAATGTTCCGAAATACATCTGGTCATTATTTTTTGTAGTTACATGCTTGTGTGCAATAAAATAAGCAAGGCAGGTAACGGTTTTACCAACATACCCGGCAAGATCTTTTGCGCGTATATATTTCATGGGATCATCATCCACCAATGCAAAGGGATTGGTAAGCGTGAAGCCCATAATTTCTATCTGGTCATACAGGTCATCCAAATGATGATCGGTTAATTCAGGCAAAGAAAATTGCAAGGGCGCCTCTTCAAATAGTGGCTGGCCGGTGTGCAATTCGGGCTGATTTTTTTTCTGCAAAAAATTGGCTTCCCATAATAACCGCTTTTTTGATTTACCGGTAAAGCGAAAGGCGCCAATACTGATCAAAGTATTTAGCTGCTCCAGGCCTGCATTGGTGCGTTCAATAAAATCCTGCAGGTGCAGGTAATGACCGTTTGCTTTTCTTTCCTCAATAATTATTTCAACGAATTTTGATTGTAACCGCTTGACATGAATAAACCCCACATATACTTCATTACCTTTTATATTCGTGTACACTTCGCTGTTATTTATACAAGGGGCATTGATTACACTGCCCGTCTTCAGCAATTCCAGGAAATAGAGTTCCCTTGAATAAAAACCGCCGAAGTTGTTTATGACGGCTACCATGAACTCTTTGGGGAAATACGTTTTTAAATAAAGGCTCATATAACTCTCCACGGCAAAGCTTGCCGAATGCGCTTTGTTAAAGCTATATCCCGCAAAACTTTCCATCTGCCTCCACACTTCTTTTGCCAGTTCATCAGGATGGCCGAGGTTTTTACAGTTGAGCAAAAACTTATCCCTTATGATAAAGAACTTGTTATTATTCTTATACTTCCCGCTCATGGCCCTTCTGAGTATATCCGCTTCTCCCAGGGTTAACCCGGCAAAGTAATGCCCGATCTTTATAACGTCTTCCTGGAAAACCATTACGCCAAAAGTTTCACTTAAATGTTCTTCAAAAAGTGGGTGCAGGTATTCAATTTTATCCCGGTTGTGGTAGCGGTAAATATATTCACGCATCATGCCGGATTGTGCCACGCCGGGGCGTATAATACTGCTTGCCGCCACCAGCGTCAGGTAATCATCACAACACAGTTTTTTTAATAACTGCCGCATGGCGGGCGATTCTATGTAAAAGCAACCAATCGTATTGGCTTCCCGGATTTGTTTTTTTATGCCTTCATCATTACGGAACTTTTTAAAGTTGTGAATGTCTATCTCCTTCCCTGTATTCTGTTTAATAAGATGTAAACATTCTTTGATATGCCCCAGCCCGCGCTGGCTGAGGATATCAAACTTATTAATACCTATATCCTCGGCGGTGAACATATCCATCTGCACACCGGTAAAATTCTTGGGCGGCAAAAAGCAGGTGGCATAGCTGGTTATCTTTTCTTCCGTGATCAGCATGCCGCAGGGATGAATGGACATAATGTTAGGAAAGCCTTTTAATAATTTTGCATATTGCAATATCAGTTTTTGAATATGATCCTGCGGGCCATTGGCTCTTTGCAATGCCTTGATCTCTTCTTCAGGCAAACCAAATACTTTCCCTAATTCATGTATGGCGGCATCATGCTTAAAGGTGGAGAAGGAGCCGCACAGGGCTACGTGACCCCTGCCGAAGCGTTTAAATATATAATCGATCACCTCATCCCGGTCTGTGTGACTGAAATCAATATCAAAATCGGGCGGCGAGGTACGTTCAGGATTTAAGAAACGCTCAAAATACAAATTCAGTTCAATAGGGTCCACGTCAGTAATGCTGAGGCAATAAGCCACTATTGAATTGGCGCCGCTGCCGCGGCCCACATGATAAAACTCCCTGGATTCGGCGTAATGAACAATATCATTATTGATCAGGAAGTATGCATTAAAACCCAGGTCGTCAATAATTTTTAACTCTTTTTCCAGTCGCTGTAAAGCGGTTTTATTTTTTTTACCATAGCGTTTTAAAAATCCATCGTGAGCCAGCTTGTGCAGAAACACTTTATCGTCTTCTTTGCCGGCGCTGTAGCACTGCATATTTTTATCGGCACGAAAATCCAGGGATACCGTGCATGCCTCCATCAGTTTATACGTATTGGTAACAATGAAAGGATATTCCCGGAATGCCTGTAAAAGGTCAGTGGGAGCCACAAAAGTTTCTTCCTCCGAAGCCTGTGCAGCGGCAGGTAGTTTGGAAAGCAAACAGTTTTTACTGATGGCACGCAGCAGCCTGTGCAGGTTGAAATAGATTTTATTTTGAAACGTAACCGGCTGCAGTACTAGCAGTTTATCTGCATGATTCTTCCATCCCGGAGTAATGAGTTTATTTACTTCCCACGGCCGTACGCCGGCCCTTTCATTGGGCAGCAATGCATCTAATGGTTTTGTATGCAGGGGATAAATTACGAAGCCATCTGAAATATTATTAAAAAAATACGGGTTGTCCGCTACTTCCGGAAAGGGCTTTTTTGCCATTAAATGCCGGGAAAGAAATTCATGTATCCATGCCAGCCCTTCCGCATTTGCCGCGATCAGTACATACAGAAAGGTATCCTCATTACGCACCTCAACGCCTGCCACGGGCTTAATGCCATTACCATTACAAAGCTGTACAAACTCCCAAATGTCACAGGTGCTGTTGATATTGGTCAGCGCCAGCGAGGAAACACCCCTATCTGCAGCAGCACGCACCAACTCTTCCGTTGAGAAAGTGCCGTACCGGAAACTATAGTAAGTTTTACAGTTTAAGTACATGACTTAATTACTAATATTTTTAGCAAAGTTTAGCTAAAAATATTACTTCTGCAACAATATTTTATAAATCAGGATAAAAGATTTTGGCAGGAGATGGCGCCGGCCGGAACCAAATTCCGGGGAATCGGGAAATTGGAACTGCTGAATTTTACATAACAAATTTTGACATTATTATGCAAAAAGTTTAATTATCCGATTGCCGTGACTTCCTGTTTTGCGAGCATATGAATGTCCTTTACTTCAAGGATTGGCTTTGCATAACCCCTGATCACCACATTTATCATAGCCTGCCCTAATTCTTTCAGGGTGCAAATTTGATTTGGCGCAATCAGCCTCATAACTGGCAATAGCCACCCCAGGTATTTGTAAAAGCTTAAGGTGTTATTTAAACCTTTGGTAGGCTCTAAAATAGCCGGACGGAAATTATATACCTTCTTAAAAGGAAGTTTCATAAGGTCATTTTCTGTTTTGCCTTTCACCCTTGCCCACATCATTCTTCCTTTTTCAGTACTGTCCGTTCCTGCTCCTGAAATATAGCAAAACGTTATACCTGCATTTTGCCGCGATAATGTTTCTGCAACATGCAAGGTTAAGGTATAGGTCAGCGGGAAATATTCATCCTCTTTCATGCCCACCGAGGAAACTCCAAGGCAAAAAAAGCAGGCATCATAATTTACCAATTGCGCTTCAACAGGAGAAAGATCAAAAAAGTTATTATGAATAATTTCTTTCAATTTGGGATGCGTAATTCCACATGGCTTTCTGTTTAAAACCAAAACCTGCTGAACATGGTCATTTAATAAACATTCATGCAGCACGCCTTCACCTACCATTCCCGTAGCCCCTGTAAGGATAACTTTGATTTTTGAATTCGATGAAACGTTCATTTTTTTTATTTGAATGTCAAATTTTAAGGAAATTATTGGTAAAGTACCTGAAAAATTCGCAGCTATTATTTCTCCAAATCCTGTCTTTTTACCTAAGTTGTTACAACAATTTATTTTCGAAAAATTACCGGAAATTTTTTCAATTATCTAATTTGATATAATAAAAAAAAAGAAGCGCAGCATTTTTTGCTACGCTTCTTTAAATGACACCAATTATCAACACACGAAAATTTATCTTCAGGAACCTTTCCCCCGGAACTGCATTGCCTGAAATTATTCCATTCAATTAGCCCTTATTAATCAAATCGTTCCTTTCAAAATCTTATGCCAATATAACCAGGGCAGAACATATTTTTTCAGTAACCACATCGTCCACCGTGGTTTGCTTTGATCAAACGGAAATGTTTCCGTTGGTTTATTGTCATAATCAAATTCTGCCAGTATCAATTTTCCATATCCTACCACGATCGGGCAACTGCCATAGCCGTTATATTTTGCAGTAAGCGTTTCATTCTTCATGGCTTCAAGAAGATTTTTTACCAGAACGGGTGCCTGTTTACGAACAGCGGCTCCCGTTTTGGAGTTGGGTGTGCTGGAAGCATCCCCGAGGCTAAAAATGTTCCTGAATTTATTGTGCTGCAATGTGTATTTATCTACATCAACCCAACCTGCTTCATTAGCAAGAGGACTATTCCTGATAAAATCCGGAGCGCTTTGAGGTGGAGTCACATGAATCATATCAAAATGTTTCTTTACCTCTGTAACAATACCCTTATCATCCGTTACTTTAAAAGTGGCCATCTTACCGGGGCTATCAATTTCGGTTAAGTCATAATGGAAATGCGTTTCAATACCATATTTATCCACGACTTTCTGCAATTGATCTGCATATTTCTTAATCCCAAAAATTACTTTCCCCCCGGAAGAGAAATCGACTTTTACTTTCCCCTGCAATCCATGTTTGCGAAAATAATCGGCTGCCAGGTAAGTAATTTTTTGTGGGGCTCCTCCACATTTTATCGCCGTGGAAGGGCTGGTAAAAATAGCTGTCATCCCCGGTTTCATTGATTTAATGCATTCGAAGGTGTAAGGAGCATAATCAAATGAATAATTGCTGGTAACATTATTTGTACCAATATTTTCCCTTAATCCCTTTATAGCGACCCAGTTTATTTGAATACCCGGTGCTACTACGAGATAATCGTACGAATAGGTATTACCACTATTGGTCGTAATGCTGTTCTGTTCGGGCTGAAAGGATGTAACAGCTTCTTTAATCCATTTCGCTTTGTGAGGGATAACGGATGCTTCTCTCCGTATTGTTTTATTAATATTGAATGTGCCACCTCCAACTAACGTCCAGGCAGGTTGATAATAATGTTTTTCGGAAGGTTCAATGATGGCTACATTGAGATCCGATTTTTCGCGTAAGAGCCTGGCTGCCACAGATATTCCGGCATTACCGCCTCCTACTATAATTATTTGAAAGTGTGTCATGTTAATTATGTTTTACGTTGTAAAATTACCACGGCCACCGCCCAAATTAGGTGATAATCATCACCAAGAAATATGATTTCAGGAATTCACTTTTTATTGTAATGCTGATTTTATCCAAATACACAGAGCCGGTTAATTTCAGCAAAAAGGAGTGGGTGGGTTGCTATTCAGCGGGTAATTTCTTTTTGGGCTGGAACAAACTGAGGAATAATCCTCCCATTATAGCAAAATAAATGATACTGTTTAAAGGCCTTGAGGTAATCGGACAAGTGCCACTGCTACACCCTATATATTTCCAATAAAGGAACCCACCCACGGCGCCAAGTAATAATCCGGGCACCCACAGATTATTTTTAAGAAATTTCTTCATAATTAACTTTTTCGGGTATCCGGGTTGATTCTTTCTTTGTTGTTGGATAAGTATTACATCCGCTCGTTCCGCAACAGTCAACATTCATAAATGCCATGGCAACCAGCACTCCGCCCATCAATCCTACGAGGGCTTCCCGTGTTTGCCAGGCAGACACGATTGCCCAAACGCCAATGGCAAGTCTAAGGACCCGCACCAGGTTCCAATTTCTAAGTAATATTGTCTTCATAGTTCTTTAGGAAATTTTCCTTTGCAGCGTGTTCCATGCTCCGCCGTTATAGGCCTCTATGCCTTGTTTTTTTAAAATACCGGTCGCCATGCCGCTGCGGCTTCCACTGCGGCAAACAGTAATAACCGGTTTGTTGAATTTTTTAATTTTATTCAATTGCCTGCTGATAGTATCTAACGGTATATTTATTGAAGATTTAATGTGCCCGGAACTAAATTCACCAGACGTTCTTACATCGATAATTACAGCGCCATTTTCAGCAAGTTCCTTGTAATTTACAGAGAGACCGCCTCCAAATATTTTCTTCAGGATTTTAATCATTGATAATTAGTTTAACAGGTAATTTAAGTCTTCGATTCCACCCCCATTATATACAATCTGCATTCCGGATTGTTTCAAGAAACTTACTGCCTGGCCGCTGCGATTGCCACTGAGGCAATAAAACACAATAGCAGGTGCATCCAAATTTTTGATCTTTTCTACATTGTCCGGAAGTGTGTGTAAGGGTATATTGATGGCGTCTTTCACATGGGCCATTTCAATTTCCTGTTCTGTACGGACATCAACAAATTTCGTTGATGGAGTTTTCACGATTTCTTTAAGATTCATATATTTTTTTATGTTTTTTATTCAATTGATTAAATGTAATTTTCGTATAAGCAAAGCTGTTGGTGTTTTATAAAAGTGTCGTCGGCCTCACATAATCGGTCACCTTCACCTTGCCGGTATCTTTTATTGCCTTAAAGCCGCCCTGCACTTCCAAAAGATTGTCATACCCTCTCGCCTTTAAGGTAGAAGCAAAAATCATAGAACGGTAACCACCTTCGCATTGTATATAAGCTGGCCTGGATTTATCTAATTTCAACATACTATCGTTAATAAAATCCAGCGGTGCATTCTCAGCACTCACGACATGTTCGCTGTTAAATTCACTTTCTCTCCTGACATCTACAAGCTGAACATTTTTGTCCTTATTCATAATAGTTACCAGTTCATCTGCGCTAATAGATTTTATTTCATCAGTTTCCTTACCTGCTTTTTTCCATGCATCGAAGCCTCCTTTTAAGTAACCGATGGTATAATCGTAACCAACACGCGCCAGCCTGGTAATCACTTCTTCCTCACGACCCGGTTCATCAACAATCAGAATCTGTTGTTTAATATCAGGGATCATGGTGCCCACCCATGGAGCAAAATTTCCATCAATGCCGATATTAATTGAATTCGGTATAAATTCTTTTGCAAATGTTTTACTATCCCTGGTATCGAGAATTAAAGCTCCGGTTTCATTGGCTGCAGCTTCAAAAGCATCAGGATTTAATCCTATTTTGCCACGCTTCATAACATTATCAATACTTTCATATCCCTGCTTGTTCATCCTCACATTCAATGGGAAATAGGCCGGCGGAGGTGTCAACCCGGTTGTTACTTCTTTTACAAATTCTTCTTTGATCATACTGGCTCTTAGCGCATAATTCGTTGCTTTCTGGCGCCCGAGCGTATCAGTAGTTTCTTTGCTCATATTTTTGCCGCAGGCACTTCCTGCCCCGTGAGCAGGATAGATAATAATATCATCATTTAGAGGCATTATCTTTTTCCTCAAAGAATCAAAGAGTACACCTGCCAGTTCTTCCTGCGTCATATGAGCTGCTATCTGCGCAAGATCGGGGCGGCCTACATCGCCGATAAATAGTGTATCGCCTGAAAATAAAGCAATTTCTTTCCCCTTTTCATCCTTAAGCAAATAACAAGATGATTCCATTGTATGACCCGGTGTATGTAATACAGTAAAGGTGATTTTACCAACCTTAAATACTTCCCCATCTTTAGCAATATGCGCAATAAAATCAGGGTTGGCTGTGGGGCCATAAACAATGGTACCTCCTGTTTTCTTTGCAAGATCCAGGTGACCAGATACAAAATCAGCATGAAAGTGGGTCTCAAAAACATATTTAATTTTGTCATGATTCCGTTCCGCCTTTTTAATATAGGGCTCTACTTCCCGAAGCGGATCAACAACTACTGCTTCACCCTCGCTTTCTATGTAGTAAGCGCCCTGGGCAAGGCAACCGGTATAAATTTGTTCAACTTTCATAGTATTATAATTAATTTATTGTTTTATAATGTTGCTTTAATTCCTGAACCATAACTCCTGCAAATTTCTAAACTCCGGCTCGCTTAATTCTTTCTGATATCCTTTTTCCATGGCCAATTTCCCTTTTAAAACAGTATTGCAAGTACATTAGAATAGATATACTATTTTATTAGGCTGGATAAAAACATATTTATTAAAATATAATGATATTTAATCCGGAAATGTAAAATTGCATCACTTTTTTTCATTTTACAATGACTTTTGTCACAAAAGGCAATTTTCCTGATCAGTTTGATAAAAAAAAATGCCAATAATTAACAAATTTTCCAAGGAATTGCAAGGATTTTACAAGATAAATGTCAATCGATTTCTTTCCTCAAAATAATTGCATCCGGCTTTTTTAGTGGTCTTTAGGAAATAATGCAGGCAACCATTTTTCTTTTAATAAAATAGTACTTCTATGATGATAAAACATTCCCCGAATGCATTGCATTAAATTGAATACTGTCTAGAGTTAGCATAAGATTGGCATTAAACACAATCATTGAATCAGACTTGATCCATCATAAAAGAAACCTACTATCCTCTTATAATTGCACCAACTATTTTTTATTGGCTACCTTAAATTAATATAGGATGCTTGGAACGTTAAATGAAATGCAAATGAATCATTTCCTACTCAGTCAGACAGGAGGCCGTGTACCATGCACGAATGGCAAAATCCCTCACATCGTTCCCGTAACTTATATCTGAAATGGAAAAGATATAATTACCCAGACAAAAGAAGGGATGATGCTCGACATAATGCGCAAAAATCCCAATGTATGTTTTGAAGTAGAATCAATGAGTAATATGGCTAATTGGCAAAGTGTAATCCTTAACGGTACTTTTCATGAATTGAAAGGAAATGAGGCGGAGAAAACCAGGGATTATCTTTTTAACTACCTGTGGCCCCTTCTGACCAGCTCAACAATTCATCCTCACGAGCATACTGCTTCTGCGTCAGCTATCGATGACAGCAACAGGATTAAGCCGGTTATGTTTCGCATAGAAATAAAAAACAAGTCTGGAAGATTCGAAAAACAATGAACTGCTACCACATAGATAATTCCTTGCGCCAACAAAGCTTCTGATATAAATCAATAAATAACATCTGAACTACTTTTTCATTTCAACTCGGCTATTAATTTCTTATTTAGTAAAATGTAATTATCATTTTTGGCAACCTTCGACATTTCCATTGATTTATTTGCGCTGGCGATAGCGCCTTTCTTATCGCCCATATCCTTTTGAATCTTTGCTTTGTAATAAACCATGTAAAATGGATTATTTTTTTCATTTTGCGTGATTGCTTCATTGATCATTTCAAGCGCTTTGATTTTGTTATTATCATATTCATTATAAAACTGGGCAGCCTGCCAATAAGGTTTATTATCGGTTTGTAAACCAGATTCTATCTCAGCTCTCAGCTTATCCTTAATATTGGTTTTAATGGGAATGGACAGTAAAAAATCCTCCCATTTTATTACCAGGTCGCAACTTTCAGGTCGCAGGTTTGCGAACTGCATAGTGAATGTCTCCAGTTTTGGTGAAAGCTTCTGAACTTTTACCTTTTCCCTGAAAACATCTTCGCTTTCTTTGTACCCCTGCACCCCATCGTTATTAATACCCCGGTTGAGAATGAAGGTCCAGTCAGCATTTTTCTGAGGTATGGTATAAATGGCATAGCTTCCGGTATCTACTGCTTGTCCTAAAATTTCCACGGGATCGTTGAATTTTATTCTTGTAACAGCATTTGCTCCCGTGCGCCATATAACGTTATAAGGCTCAATTACACTTATAAATTTTCTTCCCTTCAATCCGGGCCTTGAATAAGTCAACTCTATAGACGATAAACCAAAATTTTGTTTGATCGTTTCGGTGGGTGAAGGTTGCGGCAAATGAACCTGGGCAATTGTATATGTTGCGAAGAAAATAATCGCTGCAAAAAATAATAACAATTTTTTCATAATACTTTTTTTGATATGTTTTAAAGTTAAGAAAATGATTTTTCATAGGCCCTTTCTAAAGATCGTGATTCAAAACTTAAGAATTTTCAATCCTTTTTTTTAAAAAAATGAAAAATCCTGTCAACACACAGACCAACCAAATGAATCTGCCCAAATAAATATTGAATTTTTCCCGCAGACTGAAAGAAGTATTTTTTATAGAGCCTTTAAATGTTCCTCACTAAAGTTGAAGAAAGATTTTTGTACATTACGCAATAATACCTGTTCATGTTTCTACTGAAAACATTTTAATTGTATAGGGATTCATGATATTAATTTTATGACATAAAGAAAACTATATGAATATAGAATTTAACAGGAATGAGGATGTAATGAGGATGTCCATAAGCAGCCTTAATAGCATACAAAATAGGATCGAAGAAGGCGGTGGAACCAAAGCACTTCAAAAACAGAAGGACAGAAATAAAATGACCGCAAGGGAACGGATTAAATACTTGCTGGATAAAAATAAGCCGTTTATTGAAATAGGGTTATTTGCCGGATATGAAATGTATGAGGAATACGGAGGATGCCCTGCCGGGGGAACGGTTGCGGGTATTGGTTATGTAAGCGGAAGGCAATGTGTCATCGTAGCAAATGATCAAACGGTAAAGGCGGGAGCATGGTTTCCCATAACAGGAAAAAAAAATCTTCGCATGCAGGAAATTGCTATGGAAAACAGGTTGCCGGTAATTTACCTGGTAGACAGCGCAGGTGTCTTTCTTCCTATGCAGGATGAAATTTTTCCAGACAAGGAACATTTTGGCCGTGTATTCAGAAATAATGCAAAGATGAGCGCCATGGGAATTTCGCAGATCGCGGCTGTAATGGGACCTTGTGTGGCAGGCGGCGCCTATCTTCCAATCATGAGTGATGAAACATTAATGGTAGAAGGAAAAGGCTCCATTTTTTTAGCCGGTCCTTATCTCGTAAAATCTGCTATTGGAGAAGTGACCGATAACGAAACACTAGGTGGAGCAGCGATGCATACCGGGATCAGCGGAATTGCAGATTATAAATTTGAGACGGAGGAAGAATGCCTTAACCAGGTAAAAAAAATCATCAATAAACTTGGGGATTTTCCAAAAGCCGGTTTTAACAGGACAGCCCCCCTGCCTCCTGCGAAAGAACCAAAAGAAATCTATGGATTAATCCCCGAGGGAAATACCAGGGCTTATGACATGATTGAAATAATTGATAGAATTGTTGACAGGGCGGGCTCAGAAAATAAGAGCTCTTTTGAGCAGTTTAAAGAAGATTATGGAAAAACGATTCTTTGTGGTTATGCCCGTATTGATGGCTGGGCCGTTGGTATAGTTGCAAATCAGCGATTAAATATTAAGAATAAGAAAGGCGAACTGCAGATGGGTGGCGTCATTTACAATGACAGTGCCGATAAAGCCGCAAGGTTTATTATGAACTGTAATCAGAAGAAGATCCCACTGGTATTTTTGCAGGATGTAACAGGCTTCATGGTGGGAACAAGAAGTGAACAAAGTGGTATCATTAAGGATGGAGCCAAAATGGTGAATGCTGTCGCCAATTCAGTGGTACCAAAAATAACTATCATAATAGGCAATTCTTACGGCGCGGGCAACTATGCCATGTGTGGCAAAGCATATGATCCAAGGTTTATTTATGCGTGGCCTTCGGCCAAAATCGCTGTTATGGGCGGCGAACAGGCCGCCAAGACTTTGTTGCAAATTGAAGTTGCTTCTCTTAAATCAAAAGGCGAAGAGATAACTCCTGAAAAGGAAGAAGCGCTTCTATCTGAAATGATCAATAAGTATACCCAGCATACTATCCCGCTTTATGCTGCCTCACGCTTATGGGTAGATGCCATTATTGATCCACTTGATACAAGGTCTATCATTGCAGAAAATTTAGCTGCAGTAAATAATAACCCTGAAATAGAAGCTTTTAAAACGGGAGTTTTCCAGGTATAGGTTAAGCATCAATAGATTAGAATTAAACCATACACATAGAGCCTTTTTTGTCTTTGCTACATTTGCAAATGCTCTTGATCAAATAAAATGAATAATCCAAAAGAGTCAATTAAAATATACACCGATGGTTCATCCCGGGGTAACCCGGGCAGGGGCGGATACGGGGTTGTGCTTTTATGGGGGAATCATATAAAAGAATTGTCTAGGGGTTACCGACTTACTACCAACAACCGCATGGAGCTTATGGCTGTGATCGCAGCCCTGGAGGCATTGAAGAAGAATAACCTTGATCTCATTATTTTTTCTGATAGTAATTATGTTGTGAAGGCAATTATGGAGGGATGGCTGAAGAAATGGATCAGGACCAATTTCAAGGGAAATATTAAAAACCGGGACCTATGGGAACGATACAATCAACTATCGAAAAACCACAACATCCATTTTAAATGGGTGAAAGGCCATGCAGAAAATTTCTATAATAATCGATGCGATATTTTGGCTACGGATGCGGCAGATAGCAATCACCTTTTAGTAGATGATGGATATGAATCTCTAAAGATTAATTAATTGTTATTGATTATTGTTGCTACCTGCAAGCCGAAGTGAATTCCTTGTTACAAAATAATAACTACCAAAGAGTATAGCCGAAAAAATCAAAGTACCTGCAATACTCCATGCATAAAAAGGAACTCCGTCGCCATAGCAAAGAAGTAGACCATTAAATGTCTTTGGTCTGCCTAATCCTGCCAAAGGAGAATTGCTTGCCCAAACCATAAAATTTGATATCAAAAAATAAACTGTGGGCGCTGTCAGGGAAGCAAATGCAATGCGACCGAGATTAAAATTCCTGATGAAAAATCCAAAGAAAGTCATCAGTCCAAATAAAATATAATTCGTAACCTGCCCTTCATAAAAACCATTCATATGACCCACTCCATTTCTGTACAAAATTTCATATAAACTGTCCGAAATAAACATCGATACTAAAGGAAGCAGAAAAGCAAATTTCTTGTCTTTCATCATCGAACCCCCAAAGATCGCCATGGCTATTTGCGGTGCAAATCCATAAGGTCTTCCAGGCATAATCCTGTATAAGGATGCAATTACTATTAACAAGATAAAACTTAAGCCGATTTGTTTCGTGAATTTCATATTACTCTTTTCTTTACGCAAAAGTAAGTAATAATATTTTTCAAAAATTTGGCATTTTAAACGATAAGGCTCATTGCGAAAAGCAGGATGCGATTTCAATTTTTTTAACTTTATTATTTTGCAAGTAATGCCACATTATCAAAAAACAGGGGAAGCTGGTGAAAAAATGGCCGTGGAATACCTGAGTAATTGTGTGTTTTTAATTCTGCATCAGAACTGGCGGCTCGGTTATTGGGAGGTAGATATAATAGCTTCACGGTATGGCACGTTGCATTTTTTTGAGGTAAAAACCCGGAGAGCAATAAAGTTGGGTTATCCGGAAGAAGATGTAACGAAGAAGAAGGTTACCAATCTTATTTATGCATCAGAAGAATTTTTTAATTTATATCCGGAATGGAAAAGAATCCAGTTTGCTTTTCTTTCTGTCAACCTGAATAAGAGTGAACCTCCTCAATTTTTCTTTATAGAGGATGTCCATAAATAAATACAAGAATTTAATTTCCTGATGGAAGTCTTACACTTCCCCTTTTTCATTCTGATTCGCCTTCCTGATTAGCATCAGATCTGCTATGACCAATGCCGTCACTGATTCTAATACAACAGGTACTCTTAAAGCAATACATAAATCATGTCTGCCTTTTACAGAAAATGGTTCCACATTTCCACTCTCTGAATTGAGCGTTTGTTGTTCTTTCGGAGTAGAGGAAGTGGGTTTCACCACGATGCGAAATGCCAATTCATTGCCATTAGTAAGGCCACCTACTATTCCACCTGCATTATTAGTTGCTGTTGTGCCATCCGCATTTATTAAGGAATCATTATGCTTGCTTCCAAACATTCTTGCAGCCGCAAAGCCTGCACCAAATTCAACACCCTTGACGGCAGGAATTGAAAAGACAGCATGGCTTAATATTGATTCTGCAGAATCAAAAAAAGGCTCTCCAAGTCCTATCGGCAAATTGGAAACTTTACATTCCACAATTCCACCAACTGAATCTTTTTCGTCAATTGCTTTTTGCAATCCTTTGTCTATATCCTGCTCCCCTCCAATTTCCAGGATTGTTGAGTGAATACCAATTTTTCTTTCTTTTGAAAGTGATTCAATAACATTTTTGGATACAACCCCCGCAGCTACAACGGCAACCGTAAGCCTTCCGCTGAAATGACCACCGCCGCGGTAATCCTCATAACCTTTGAATTTTTTATGGGCAACAAAATCGGCGTGTCCCGGCCTTGGCACTGAACGTTGCTTTTCATAATCACCGCTTCGGGTGTTGCTGTTCTTAAATAATATTGTAATTGGAGCGCCTGTGGACTTATCATTAAAAACTCCGCTGATAAATTGGGGAATATCGTCTTCCTTTCTTGGCGTAGTTCCTTTTGCTCCCGGTTTACGCCTTTCAATATCTTCTGAAAAATCATCGGCATGCATCCTTATTCCCGGAGGACAACCATCAATACTAACTCCAACAAAATCTCCATGAGATTCTCCGAAAATGGTTACCCTGAAAATTCTACCAAATGAATTCATCTGTTTATTTTATTGTTATAATTATTCATTTTACGATAAGGCATAAATGTGAGGATAGAATTTATCCTTGATTATTTTACTTACAACTTTTCGTTTTGAAATTAATTGTTCCGTGTTAGCTCTAACTCACGATTCTTATCTATTTAGTAACCATATTCCCGCAATTGAATTTCGTTATCCCTCCACTTTGGTCTCACTTTTACAAATAACTCCAAAAAAACCTTTCTACCAATAAATTCTTCAATTTCTTTTCTTGCCTGCGTGCCTAATTCTTTGATCATCTTGCCGCCTTGGCCTAAAACTATTCCTTTTTGTGTTTCTCTCTGAAGGATTATGTCAGCTGCAATTTTTGTAAGCGTTGCTTTCTCTTTAAACTCCTGTACAAGAACAGTAGCATGATAGGGTATTTCATCCTGGTACAGGTAAAAGATCTTCTCTCGTATGATCTCGCTTACAAAAAATTTCATGGGAAGATCGCTCAAGTTATCATCCTGGTAAAATGGCTCCCCTTCCGGAAGGAGAGTAAGGATTTCATCCATCAATTCTTTTAGCCCTTCTTTTCTGAGAGCAGATATGATTACAACTTTTTTAGAATAGCTTTTATTTGAAAAAAAATCCCTTGCGTTCTCAATCATTACTTTCTTAGCTGCATCTGATTTATTGAGCACTACTATTGCCGGAACCTTTAGTGAAAGAGAATTAAATATTTGATCAGTTTCCGAAAGATCATCTTTTATGTCTGCAATCAACAGGGCCAAATCCGCATCTTCAAGGCTTCCTTTGACTGCCTGCATCATTTTTTCATGTAACTTATATTTTGGCTCAATGATGCCTGGCGTATCGGAAAAAATTATTTGATAATTATCATCTGTCAAAATCCCTTTTATGCGATGTCGAGTAGTTTGCCCTTTTGGAGAAACGATTGCCAGTTTCTCTCCCATAAATGCATTAAGCAAGGTGCTTTTGCCGGCGTTGGGCTTTCCAAAAATATTTACAAACCCTGATTTCATGATTTGCCG
>OBLT010001017.1_pt1 | contig 18175 bp, 16 predicted proteins | sample 1518721 | NCBI WGS metagenome assembly OBLT01 (sample SAMEA3539307, study PRJEB22396) | soil metagenome | biome: tundra; feature: field; material: soil | place: USA | collected 2010-05 | depth 0.15 m | reverse complement strand
GCCATGGGCGAGACGATGCAGATATTTTTCCTTTTGCTCGTCGGTGCCGTAGTGCAACAACAGTTCGGCCGGCCCCAGGGAATTCGGCACCATCACCGTCACCGCAGCCGTGCCGCTACGCGAAGCCACTTTGCTCACCACTGCCGAATGCGCCTGCGCGGAAAACTCCAGCCCGCCATAACGCTTCGGAATGATCATGCCGAAGAAGCCCTTGTCCTTAATGAATTGCCAGACTTCGGGGCTCAGGTCGGCGCGATTGTGGGTGATGTCCCAATCGTCCAGCATGGCACACAGTTGCTCGACTTCATTGTCCAGAAAGGCTTGCTCCCGAGCACTCAATCCACACTTTGGAAAGGCCAGCAACTTGTCCCAATCCGGATTGCCGCTGAACAACTCGCCATCCCACCACACCGTACCGGCGTCGATCGCTTCTTGTTCGGTGGCGGAAATTTGCGGCAGAACTTTGCGGAAGAGTTTGAACACTGCACCACTCACCACATTGCGGCGCATAAAAGGGATACCGAAGAACACGATAAATAAAAACAGCGCGGCACCGATCACCACCAACACGTCATCCGAGAAGCGCGCCATGATCGCGACCACCGGTACGATCACCATCATGGCCAACACCCAACTGGTGATCGAAGCGCGGAAAAACGCGAGCATAATGAATATCGCCAGTGCTGCCAGAACAGTTAGTGCCATGATCGTTACATCTCCAGATTTAGGGCACCTCTAAAAATTCAGATTTCACCCCAACTGCTGCGTTGCGAAAAATATTTCTTGCTCACATATAACCCATATGCGTCGCTGCGAAATTTTCCCCACGCCTTGCATTTGGGCGAACTCTGTATTTTTAGAGGCACCCTTACATTTTTTCGTGCATCTGCACTTTAACGCGATACAACTAACAACACAACATTGCAGGGGCACGGCATAGGGCACGGCGCGCCGTGCCTCTACCGCATTCTTTCGACGGCATCCTCCACCCTTTCCACCGCGATGATTTCCATGCCCGCAATCTTTTGTTTTGGCGCATTGGCCTTGGGGATGAGCGCTTGCGTGAAGCCCAGCTTGGCGGCCTCTTTCAAACGTTCCTGGCCGCGCTGCACCGGGCGCACTTCCCCGGCCAGACCGACTTCACCGAACACGACCAGTTTTTCCGGCAGCGGTTTGTTCTTGAGCGAGGACACGATAGCGAGCAGCACCGCGAGGTCGGCGCCCGGCTCGGTGATCTTTACGCCGCCCACCGCGTTGATGAACACGTCCTGATCGAAGCAGGCGATGCCCGCATGGCGGTGCAGCACGGCCAGCAACATGGCCAAGCGGTTCTGATCCAAACCCAGGGAAAGACGACGCGGGCTGGGCGAATGCGCCTCGTCGAGCAACGCCTGTATCTCGACCAGCAAGGGACGCGTGCCCTCCTGCGTCACCATCACGCACGAGCCCGCCACCTGCGCACCGTGCTGCGACAGGAACAGCGCGGATGGATTGCTCACTTCGCGCAAGCCCTTCTCGGTCATGGCGAACACGCCGAGTTCGTTCACCGCACCGAAGCGGTTCTTGAACGCGCGCACCAGACGGAAACTGGAATGGGTATCACCCTCGAAATACAGCACCGTGTCCACGATGTGCTCCAGCACACGCGGTCCGGCCAGCGCGCCTTCCTTGGTGACATGCCCGACCAGAATCATGGTGATGTTGCTGCTCTTGGCGACACGGGTGAGTTGCGCCGCGCATTCGCGCACCTGCGACACCGAGCCGGGCGCGGAAGTCAGTTGCTCGGAATACACGGTCTGGATGGAATCGATCACTACCACATCCGGTTTTTCCTGCGCGATGGTCGCCTGGATTTTTTCCAACTGGATTTCCGCCAGCAGATGCATTCCGCGCGCATCCAGCACCAGGCGCCTGGCGCGCAACGCGATCTGCTGCGTCGATTCCTCGCCGCTGACATACAGTACTTTTTTATGCGTAGATAGATGCGCCAGCGTCTGCAACAACAAAGTGGATTTGCCAATGCCGGGATCGCCGCCGATCAGCACCACCGCGCCCTGCACAAGCCCGCCACCCAGCACACGGTCGAACTCCATGATGCCGGTGGGCGTGCGCGGCACCTCCGCCGCCTCCACCTCGGCGAGCATCTGCACCTTGCCTGTTGCCGCCAGCGCGTTGAAGCGATTCTTCCCGCTCGCCGCCATCTCTACCACACTCTCCATCAAGGTATTCCACGCGTCGCAATGCGGACACTGCCCCTGCCACTTGGGTACTTGCCCGCCGCATTCTGTGCAGGAATAAATCGTTTTTGGTTTTGCCATGCTTATCTTTTTATTTGGCGCGGTAGAAGAAACAAATGGGCGCTACATAACGTAACGCGCGTGCGAATGATGGGGGTATCTCTAAAAATTCAGAGTTCGCCCAAATGCAAGGCGCGGAAAAAATTTCGTAGCGCCGCATATGATGTATATGTTAGCAAGAAATTTTTTACGCAACGCAGCAGTTGGGATGAAATCTGGATTTTTAGAGGTGCCCATGGGTTATTTGCCCAGCAATCCCAGCCCTATCATGTTCTTCACCATGACCCCGATGTAGCCTTGGATGAGACTCTGATCCGAATCGCCTATACCTGTTTCTGACGAAGCAGCCCAGATCAGCTTGTTACTTTTTGCTTCATACAGATTGGTCTCAATGACTGCATATTCATCTTCAGCGATATAACCCGGCGTGTACATATACCGGTAACCATATCCGTAATAGTCCGGCCAGGTACCATAAAATGGTGGAGGATAATAGGGAGACCCCGGCACATAGACTTGCACGATTTTTTTGCTCACCAACCTCGTGATGAGCACCGTATCTGCCCCCAGTTCCGCCACTTTTTTCGCGATGGCCGCCGGGTCACCCTGCTGCTCGTCGGAAAGAACGGTATAGCTGGCGATGGCATCCGTCCCACGGGATTTAAGCTGCTGGACAAACTCATCCTCAAAGAGTCTTCTGTTGAGCGGATTCTTGGCTACCCCGATGACCATGATCCTGGCGGGACGCGTCTGGTATGACGGGTCTTTCCAGACCGAGGTAAGCTGTGTCGAGGCGCATGCAGTGACCAGCATGGCAATGAGAATAAATAAACCAAATGGATTACGCAGCGACCGTATCATTTTTTGTTCCTCTTTCAGTTCAATGGCAGTTCAGACAGATGGGCAGAGCATACGTAACTTCACCATGCCAAGCTGCACATCACATGTTCATAATAGTAACGCAGGCTGGCGGCTCCATCGATTTATTTGATGGCGATTTATTTGATGGCCGAATCTATTATATTCAATGGACGCCCACCTCGCTGGAGGCAACCACTTCCTGTTCAAGTTCACCGGCTTGCAGCCACTCCTGCACCAGCGGGTCGAGCGTCACTGTCTGCACATACTCATCCATCGTGCCCGCTTCGATCACGCCGTAGGTGAGGAAGCGAAAAGCCACCGGCGCGAACATGGCATCCGCGATACTGTATCGGCCGAACAGCCACGGCCCTGTAACGGCATACTGCTTGCGCAGTTCGCGCCAGATGGTTTTGATCCGCGCGATGTCTGCCTCAAGCTCGGGAGAGGAATCCACCTTGCGGCCACGTGCCCGGATGTTCATCGGCATCGCTTTGCGCAAGGGAACAAAACCCGAATGCATCTCTGCGCTGACGGAGCGGGCACGGGCCCGCGCAGTTCTGTCGGCAGGCCAAAGCGCGGGATGAGTTTCATATAAATATTCGCCTATCGCCAACGTATCCCACACCAGCAGATCGCCCTCGCGGTACACCGGCACCTTGCCGGCAGGCGAATAGGAAAACAGCTTTTCCTTATAACCTGCCACGAATAGCGGAATGCGCACCTCGTCGAAATCCACCCCGGCATGTTTCAACATCAGCCAAGCGCGCAACGACCAGGAGGAATAGTTTTTGTTGCCAATTATCAGAAGTGGTTTGCTCATGTTGCCCTCAGAAATTTATCCCGCACAATAGCGTACTATCCATGAATGGTAAAATCAGCAATGGTAAAATCAGCGCGACAAAACTCATACGCCCAGTTTCGTAAACACCCATGACCGATCAAGACAGCCCGACCACGCCTGCCCCGCCAAGCAAACGAAACGCGATTCTGCTGCGCATTGCCGCGCTGGCGCTGGTTATTCTGCTGGTCGTTTTTGCCTGGTGGTTTTTTTCCTGGCGGTGGCACAGCAGCACCGATGATGCTTATGTCGGCGGCAACGTGGTTGCGGTGACGCCACTGACCAGCGGCACGGTGGTATCTATTTATGGCGACACCACGCAAGCCGTGAGCGAAGGTCAGTTGTTGGTGCAACTGGACGACAGCGATGCGCGCCTGCAACTGGATGGCTCGGAAGCCGCTCTGGCTGCGGCGGTGCGCGAGGTGCGAGGTCTGTATGCGATCAGCCGCGGTAATTTGCCGCTGATCGCGCAGCGTCGTGCCGATCTGGCGCGTGCACAGGCGGAGCTGGCAAGCAGCGATGCGACATTGGCCCAGGCCGAGGCCGAATTCAAACGCCGCGAAATGCTGGTCAAGCAGAATTTCATTTCAGCGGAAAATTTGCAGATCGCACAAACATCACGGGACGCGGCACGGGCACAGCACGATGCGGCGCTCAGTGCGGTGCAAGCCAGCAGCGCAGCCATAGCCCAAAGCGTGGATCAGGCCAGCGTTTCCAGCGCGCGCGTGGACAACACCTCGCTGGAAAATCATCCCAATGTGCGCACCGCTGCGGTGAAGGTTCGCGAAGCCGCTCTCGCGCTGGCGCGCACCCGCGTGCTGGCGCCGATCAGCGGGCAAGTGGCCAAACGCTCGGTGCAAATCGGTGAACGGGTCAAGCCCGGCGATGCGCTGATGGCGCTCGTGCCGCTCGACAAGGTGTGGCTGGATGCCAATTTCAAGGAAACCGAATTGCGTGACGTGCGCATCGGACAGCAAGTCACGATTACTTCCGATTTCTACGGCGACTCCGTCGTGTTTCATGGGCAGGTAGTCGGCATGGCACCGGGCACGGGTTCCGCCTTCGCCTTGCTGCCCGCGCAGAATGCCACCGGCAACTGGGTGAAGATCGTGCAGCGCTTGCCGGCGCGCATCGCGCTGGACAGCAAAGAGTTGCAGGAACACCCGCTGCGCATCGGACTATCCATGAATGCCACCATCGACACGCATGACCGCAGCGGCGCGGCGCTGACGGTGTTGCCCAATACCGCGGCGATCGCCGCCACTTCGGTGTATGCACTGGATATCAAGGCCGCCGATGCGCTCGTGGCACAAATCATCGCCAACAATCTGGAACGCAAGTGAACGCTTCACAGGCCGCTAATTACAGCGCAGCCGGGCAGCCTGCCGCATTAAGCGGCATCAAACTTGTCGCGGCAACGCTGGCACTCGGCATGGGTTCGTTCATGAACATCCTCGACCTGACCATCGTCAATGTTGCCGTGCCCACCATGGCCGGCGATTTCGCGGTCAGCCCGACGCAAGCCACCTGGATCATCACCTCCTATTCGGTGGCCGAGGCCATCATGCTGCCGCTGGCGGGATACCTTGCCGGACGTTTTGGCGCAGTGCGCAGTTTCGTCGCAGCGACCCTGCTGTTCACCCTGGCTTCGCTGTTGTGCGCGATGTCGGTCACGTTTTCGATGTTGCTCGCGGCGCGGGTGTTGCAAGGGGTGTTCGGCGCATCCATGATCCCGCTGTCGCAAACACTGCTCACCGCAATCTACCCGCCACACAAACGCGGGCTGGCGCTGGGCATCTGGGCGATGACCACAGTGATCGCGCCGATCGTCGGGCCGCTGGCGGGCGGCTGGCTGACTGACAACACTAGCTGGCACTGGATATTTCTGGTCAACCTGCCGGTCGGACTGCTGGTCGGCATTTCAGTGTCCCTGATGTTGGGGCATCGCGATGCGCTTCAACCCGGCAAGCGCGATCAGAAAATGGATTGGGTCGGGTTGTCCTTGTTGATCGTCGGCATCGGCTCACTGCAAATCCTGCTCGATAAAGGAAACGAACTGGACTGGTTCAACTCCGCCACCATCATAACTCTGGCGGCACTGGCGACGGTCGCGCTGCTGGTGTTCGTGGTCTGGGAACTGGATGACCCCGCCCCGCTGGTTGATTTGCGCCTGTTCACCCAGCGTAATTTTATGGTGGGGACGGTGTGCCTGTTGTTCGGCTCGATGGCTTTCTTCGGCGTGGTCGTCATCATCCCGTTGTGGCTGCAAACCTTTCAGGGTTACACCTCGCTGTGGGCGGGCAAGACCGTGGCCTTCGGCGGAATACTGGCGTTCATCATGGGGCCGATCATCGGCGCCAACATCAACCGCGTTGATGCGCGCGCCATCGCCACCTTCGGCTTCATCGTGTTTGCCCTGGTGGGTTTCTGGAGCGCAAACTTCACCCCGGATATCGACTATTGGTCGGTCGCGCTGAGCCGTTTATTCATGGGCATCGGCATCAGCTGTTTCTTCCTGCCGCTGGTCACCATCGGCCTGTCCGGTTTGCCCGCAGAACGGATCGCGGCGGCCTCCGGCCTCACCAACTTCATGCGCAATCTGGGTGCCAGTTTTGGCACTGCCATTACCACTTGGCTGTGGACCAGCAAGGCTTCCGAATACCACGCCAGACTGGTGGAAAACATCCACCCCTACAATCCGGTGGCGAACGATTACCTGGATCAGTTGTACCAACTCGGCATGCCGGACGACACCGCCTACGCCTATCTGGAAAACATGATCACCACCCAGTCCTACACCCTCGCCACCGATCAGATCCTGATGATTTCCGCCGCGCTGATGCTGTCACTGGTCACGCTGATCTGGTGGGCAAAACCTCCGTTCGTCGCCAGCCGCGGCGATGCACATTAAGCACGTATCCCGTAGATACCCGTCTTCCGTGTCAAGCAGGAAAGACGGTATCTACCGCGCTTTGGTTTTTGAACCGGAGAAATACAAAGTGAAGCTTGTAATTGACAAGGCCAGCATTGCGCTGGCCTTGTCGTTTATGCGGAAGCTGATGCCTGATTCACGGGTTCTGTTTCAGCCTGTTTATTGAGGGCGGTGGAAAAGCCATCTGCATCTTTATCCACCTGCACAGCTACCGCGCGGTGATAACGGATATCGGTTGCCCGCCCACCGTCACCGTCGCCGCGGTGGTATTGGCCGAGAGCACACCCGAGCTGATGGTGTATTGCGAGACGGTGCCGTCCCCTAAATTCGCCACATAGGCATATTGGCCCGAAGGATCGACGGTAACGGAAGATGGGTTCTTGCCTGTCCCAACTGTCCCTATCGTTGCCAACGCACCACCTGTGCCGATGCTATATTCCGAGACAGTGCCGGCACTGGCCCCGCTACTATAATTTGCCACATAGACGTAGGAGCCCGAAGGAGCGACGGTGACGGATATCGGGTTCGAACCCGCCGAAATTGTTGCCAGCTGCGTCAACGCACCACCAGTGCTGGTGTATTCCGAGACGGTGCCGTCACCATAGTTCGCCACATAGGCGTATTGGCCCGAAGGATCGACGGTGATGGATGCCGGGTTGTTGTTGCCGGATACCGGTGCCGGAAGCGTCGCCGGAAGCGTTAGCGCACCCGCGTTGATGGTGTATTCCGAGATAGTGCCGTCGCCGTAGTTCGCCACATAGGCGTACGTCCCCGAAGGATCGACTGCTATGGAGTTTGGGGTTTTGCCCGCCTGGGCTGGTGAGCCGAGCGCTGTCAGCGTCCCATCGCTGTTAATGGTGTATTGCGAGATGGTGCTCGGGATGATGCCGTTGCCTGCATTCACAACGTAGACGTGCTGGCCCGTAGGATCGACGGTGATAGATACCGGGTTCAAACCCGCATTAACTGTCCCCGTGGAGTTAGCTGTGGAGGTATTGAGCGTGAGCACACCCGAACTGATGGTGTATTCCGAGACGTTGTTGCTGCCATTGTTCGCCACATAGGCATACAAGCCCGAAGGAACGACTGCGATGGAGTATGGGTATGTGCCCGTCGCAACTGACGAGGCTGCCGTTGTGGGCAACGCCCCATTGGCACCGATGGGGTATTGAGAGACGGTGCCGCTTTTGTTCACCACATAAGCCGAAGTGCTGCTGCTCGAACAACTCACCACCACGCTGGTTACGTTGCTGGACGCTGTGCCGCTACCACCCGTTACGGTACAGGTTTGGGGAAACGGCTGGGTAAGGATCGTGACATTGTAAGTGGCGCTGGTTGTGCTGGTGCTGGTGACTGCAGTGGCGAAGGTAAAGGCTCCAATGGCTGAAATGGTAAGGTTGTCGCCACCGTTATTTTGCAAAATCAAGGGGGTGGACAAGGGCCCCGGGGAACTGGCAAGCCCGGTTACCGTGCCGCCTATAGTGTAGCTGGAAGTGTGTGGGCACGCGGCGAGCAATAGCAATGCTGCTAAAGGCAGCGCACTACGCATTAATCCTGCGATATTTAAACGCATTTGAAGGTTTCCATATTTAATTTGCAAAAAAGCAACTGTAAAGGAAAGGCTAGTGCTAATTCAAGTACGTCCTCCCAGTTAGGAATCAAAGGGGTCGGGTTCGATATATTTTCAGCATGCGCCGAAACTCGAAATTCCGCCCTTCCCACACGCCCTCGCGTAAAATCGCCACTGCACTATATCCACCCCGCTCCTGAACAGGGCATTGGTATGATTTGTCCGCAAATGGATGCGCAGGCCAAGGCATATCACCCGTTGTAATATTTATTGTTTGGATGCAGACCAGTTATAGCTGCGCACTTTGCCTTGCTTATCAAACTTGATTTGTAGAATTTTCACTTTGGCTGTGCTCAGGTCAGCCATCTGGCCTTCGGCGTAGTAATAGTCCCACTCGTCGAAGCGCTCACCATCGGTGGCCAAGCTGACCCCAACGCTGGTGGGCTCACCCAGCCAGGAGCGGACCTGCTCTTGAGTGGTGACGCCCTGCTCGAGCTTGGCTGCGAATACACCCACATCAAAATCTCTGCCCAACTTGACCGAGCCACATGCGCTGAGCAAAAGGATAGAAAGAAAAATTACAGCGATACGGGAAAGATTAAGCATGACATCTCCTGTTAATTGATTAGTGCATGACTATCTTGAGCCTGACTTTGGAAGATTACAAGTTTGCGGAGCAAAGTGGAACAAGCCACCTGTCCGGCGAATATACGCAGCATAGATTACTTCATCCTGGAGGGCAGCTTGATCGTATCGCCCCCCACCATGAACACGCCCATGCCCTGATGATGCAGCGTACGCGGGTTCTTCATCGCGGGGTCGATCCACGCCTTGACCACCTCCAGCACGAAGAAGTTGTACTTGTTCACCATCCGCGCATCCACCACCCTGCATTCGAGATTGACATAGCACTCGGCAATCAGCGGCGCCGTCACCTGCGAAGCGGGCAGCGGCGTCAGCTTGAATTTCCTGAACTTGTCCACTTTCTTTCCTGAGCAGTTGCCGACGCCCACCACCTGCTTCGCCAGTTCCACAGTCGGGATGCTGATCACGCATTCCTTCGTCGCGACCAATGCATCGAAGCTGTGATTACGCCCGCTGATCACGCAGCCCACCAGCGGCGGCACGAACTCCATCATCGTGTGCCACGACTGGGTCATGATGTTCGCCTTGCCCCTGTGCGCGGTGGTCACCAGCACCACCGGCCCAGGTTCCAGCAGACGGTAAACTTTGGACAATGGAAATGATTTTATCGTCATTGCAGTTCTCCTTTTGCAGAGGAACATGAAGCCTGAAGAAAATAAACATGGTGACATAAATGACCGTTCGCCCTGAGCTTGTCGAAGGGTGAACGACCTTGCTATAAGCCGTTCATGGTTCGACAGGATCACCACGAGCGGACTTATTCAGCGTTTCACTAAGCTGTCGCGCCAGCCTGTTGCAGCGCTTCGGCAAACACTTCGACCGGCTGCGCGCCCGAAATTCCGGACTTCTCATCGAACACGAAGAACGGCACGCCGCTGATACCGAATGCCGCCGCGCGCGCCTCGTCTGCACGCACCGCATCGGAATAGACATCGCTCTCCAGCATCGCCAGCGCATCGCTCTCGGTGATGCCGAACTCCGGTGCAAGGCGAGCCAGTGCCGCGCGGTCACCTACCGGCAGCGCTTCGGAAAAATACGCGTGCATGATGCGTTCGGTCGCGCGATCGCCAAGCTGCCGGGAGGCAGCGAAATGCAGCAGGCGATGCGCATCGAAAGTATTGCCGGGGCGTGCATTTTCCAAATGGTATTCCAGCCCGATCTCTGCGGCGATCCCGCTCACGCGCGCGTTCATCGCCGCCGCCTCCTGCGGGCTGACACCGTATTTGCGCGCCAGCATCTCCTCCAGCGTACCCAGCCGCTGGCGCGGCGCCTGCGTGTCCAGCTCGAAGCTGCGCCAGATCACCTGTACGTCATCCCGTTGCGCAAAATTGGCGAGCGCCATTTCAAAGCGCCGCTTGCCGATGTAGCACCAGGGGCAAATTACGTCAGACCAGATTTCGATTTTCATGTGCGTGACTTACTCCTGCAAAAACAATTTGACTCCGACACCTTGGGTTACATAGGATTTCCAGAATGGTCACTAGAATTTTAATTTCCGCACCCAATCAGCATGGCGGCGACCAGTATCCTCACATCGAGCGACAAGCTCATCGTGTAGCTGCATACCATGTGGTATCACCATATACCCGCTTTCCATGTTGCCTATCATTAAACATTCCCGACCCTCGATCAAATATAGTCCAACCAGCAGGCAAAGGCAGGCATCTAAACGATCTTGAAGTTTCTTTCGCTCACCTCGTTTTTCAGGTAATGGATTATTTATTATCCATTCTGCCAAATGTTGCATCCCCATCTGCTCAAATGCTTTTGCTGCGTGCTCGCAAACAAATTTCCAATCATATGGAGAAAAATTTCGATTAGCTGGATTGTATTTTGGAAGCCGCCCCGTTTGTCGTGGGTTTGGATGATTGTCAGCAAGAAGCCAGTTCAACGCAATCATGGTGAGAACGGGATAAGTTTCGATTACCCATATAGCAAGTTGTGATTGGGTAAATTTTGTCGGATCGAGGCAAGCATAATGATCATCCAAAAATTTCCAAATCGGTGCGTCTTTGCCGAACATTTCGACCTTGCCTTTATTGGCAGGCTGCACACCGCCGTAACGCTTGCCAACAGTTGAACTAACAAGGTTTTCAACATCTCGTTGACCAGACTTGTTTTCAACAATGATAGGTTGATCAATTAGAATGAGCGTGGCGGTTAGGTCATGATCTTTTTTCCATGCGTTGATTTGTGTTGTTGCCTGATCGAAGTTGGCAGACAGTGGGCCGCCTAAAGGCTCGCATGAACCATCACCACGCTTTAACACGCCAACAATGGCACCGGAGTTATTTCCAGACCAAGCAGAATCAAAACCAATGACAAGGGTTGTGGGCATTGTGACGATATGCAAGATAGCCTTGAGATATGCGAAGTCTAGCGCAAGTGGTGGTCTCGTGTGTTCCGAAAAATCGCACTGCAAACTACTTTCGGATACCATAACGGCTGTAAATTCCCCCACCCTTACCGTGTCCCTAGAAGTCGAACGTTTTTTTTCTGAACAAAGCCCGCTTGCCTCTAAAGTCGCGTCGTTTCGTCCGCGCGCGCAGCAGCGCGAGATGGCATTGGCGGTGGCCGAAGCGATACGCGATAACGCAATATTGGTCGTCGAGGCAGGCACCGGCACGGGCAAGACTTTCGCCTACCTTGTTCCCGCGCTGCTCGCGGGCGGCAAGGTGATCATTTCCACCGGCACCAAGAATTTACAGGATCAATTGTTCCAGAAAGATTTGCCGATGGTGCGCGATGCGCTGAAAGCACCGGTTTCAGTGGCGTTGCTCAAGGGGCGCGCGAACTATGTGTGCCACTATCATCTGGCGCGCACCGAATCGGATGGGTTGTTCAAGACCCGCGAGGACATCAAGCATCTGGGCAAGATCAAGCAATACGCCAAGGTCAGCGACTCCGGCGACAAGAGCGGGCTGGCGGATGTGCCGGAGAACGCGCCGATCTGGATGCAGGTGACTTCGACACGCGATAATTGCCTCGGACAGGAATGTCCCAACCACAAGGAATGCTTCGTACTCAAGGCGCGCAGTGATGCGATGAAGGCGGACATCGTGGTGGTGAACCATCATTTGTTTTTCGCCGATGTGATGCTGCGCGACGAAGGCGTGGCGGAACTGCTGCCAACCTGCAACACAGTGATCTTCGACGAGGCGCATCAATTGCCGGAGACCGCCAGCCTGTTTTTCGGCGAAAGCCTGTCCACCACGCTATTGCTCGATCTGGCGCGCGACACGCGCATCGAGGCGGCGGCTGGAGCCAAAGATTTTGCGCCGCTACCGAAAGCGGCTGATGAGTTGGACAAGGCTGCACGCGACTTGCGGCTGGTGTTCAAGAAGGAAGGAAGGCAGCCTGCCACCGCGACGGACAGTTTCAAGGAATGGCCGGGCGCACTCAAGACGCTCAGCGAGAAACTCTCGCAATTGAACGGAATGTTGGAGAAGCAGGCTGAGCGCAGCGAAGGCTTGGAGAACTGCTGGCAGCGCGCGCAGGCGTTGTCGCAACAACTGGGCAAATGGCAAAAAGGCGACGAGCCCGATCAGGTGCGTTGGCTGGAAGTGTTCCATCACTCGCTGCAACTCAACACCACGCCGCTGTCCATCGCGGAAATTTTCGAGAAGCAGATCGGCGGCAGTGCACGCGCGTGGATATTCACTTCCGCCACGCTCGCGGTGAAACAGGATTTCTCGCATTACCAAACCGAGATGGGCCTGCTCAAGGCAAAGACCGCATGTTGGGACAGCCCGTTCAACTACGCCGAACAGGCGCTGCTGTATGTGCCGCAAAACCTGCCCGAGCCGAACAGCAGCGACTACACCGAGGCGGTGGTGCAGGCCGCGCTGCCGCTGATCGAAGCCAGCCAAGGCCGCGCCTTCCTGCTGTTCACCAGCCTGCGCGCGATGCAGCGCGCACATGAAATCCTGCAGGCTGAATTCGACCGCCGTGGCTGGGACTACCCGCTGCTGCTGCAAGGCGAAGGCTCGCGTAGCGAGCTGCTGACGCGCTTCCGTACACTCGGCAATGCGGTGCTGCTCGGCAGCCAATCATTCTGGGAAGGTGTGGACGTGCGCGGCGAAGCCCTGTCGCTGGTGATCATCGACAAACTGCCGTTCGCCCCGCCGGATGATCCGGTGCTGGCGGCTCGTATCGCGCAACTCAACAAACAGGGACGCAATGCGTTCATGGAATATCAGTTGCCGCGCGCCATCATCACGCTCAAGCAAGGCGCGGGAAGATTGATCCGCGACGAAACCGATCGCGGCGTGCTGATGATCTGCGACCCGCGTTTGATCAGCAAACCTTATGGAAAGCGTATCTGGCAAAGTCTGCCGCCGATGAAGCGGACCAGAGAAGAAGCGGAAGCGGTGGCGTTTTTTAGCGCATCGAATTCAGAACGGGAAACGTCCAGTTAATCCGTTATCAGGTGCACGGCAACACCAGCTTGGCGACCAACCCGCCCTCCTTACTATTTCCCAAATGAAATTCGCCGTCATGCAATCGTGCGGCGCGTTCGACGATGTCCAAGCCCAAGCCAGTTCCGCTCGCATCGCTGCGTGCGGCTTCCGGCCGGATGAACGGACGCTTCACCGCTTCGCTTTGCGCGTCAGGAATGCCTGTGCCGCGATCTGCCACACTCAACACGATTGCGTTCGCTTCTTGGCGAAGCTGCATGGTGATCTCGCCGCCGCCGTATTCTTGAAACAAATCTTTACATATTCGCCACCGGCACAAACACTTTTCTTACAACTTGATCCTAAGATTCGCTCTCCCACTTAAACACTCAGGAGAAGAAATATGAATAACAGAATCATCCAGACATTGTTTGTTGCCATCGGCTTGACGCTTGCATCGGCATCAGTCTTCGCCTCGAAAGGCGAATGTGATCACGCTTGGAGCGCAGAGCACGAAAATGGCGGGGCTGCACGTTTTGATAAGCATATGGCCAAACTGCATGGCGCGCTCAAACTAACATCTGCCCAAGAGGCAGCATGGACTGAATTTTCGAACAAAATGAAACCGGTCAAAATGGATAAACCCGGACATCAAGACTGGAAGGATATGAATACGCCGGACCGTCTCGATAAAATACTGGACAACATGAAATCGCATGAGAAGCAAATGGCCGAACATGCGGCAGCTGTTCGTGCGTTTTATGGCGCCTTGACTCCAGACCAGCAAAAAATATTCGACCACCAGTTTCAAGCGTATCATCATCGCCATGACCACCACTCACATGATAAAAATAATGCGATGTAAGGTTGCTTAACTTCCCCATCAACTAAATCAGTCCATGCTTAGCTGGGGTAGTTCTGTCGCTTTGAAAGGAACGATCATGAGCACTAAACGAACTTTTATTATCAAGGCACTGACCGTTGCAACTTTGGTTGCGATATCGTTGCCGGCCAGCGCCGAACGCAATGAGCAGCATGGTGGGGATGGCAGGCATGGTGGGGATGGCAGGCATGGTGGGGATGGCAGGCATGGCGGCTTCAGAGGCGGCGGCGATATCCGCCACTTTGACCGGCATGATTATGCTGTATGGCGTTCCGGAGGTTGGCGTCATGCGCGGCATGGGGGCAGATTGGGATGGTGGTGGATAGTGGCAGGAGCATGGTATTTCTATCCTGAACCGGTTTATCCATACCCCGATCCTTATACACCGCCGGTCATAGTGACGCAGTCACCTCTTCAGCCCGCTGAACCTCCAGCGGCTCAATTCTGGTATTTTTGTGCTGCCGCCAACGGTTATTATCCCTACGTGTCTTCCTGTCCCAGTGGCTGGGAAACCGTACCGGCTACTCCGCCAACTACTTTACCGAGTGCGCCATCTGTTGCCCCAACACAGTGATAAATGAGGAGACAGATATGATTTCCACATGGTATCGCAGAGTTGTTTACTGTTCGGCACTGCTTGTGTTCTCGGGCTGTATGACAAGCGTCCCCATGGGCCCCAGAGTGGCGGTCATGCCGGCACCCGGCAAGCCGTTTGACCTGTTTATGGCCGAGGAGCACTTGTGCCGCCAATATGCCGAACAGTCGATAGGTTCATCCCCCAATGAAGTAGCCTCAAAAAATGCCGTAGGGACAGCCGCAGCAGGCGTAGCGATTGGTACGGTAGTAGGCGCGCTGGCTGGGGGACGCCAAGGCGCACCCGTTGGTGCTGCGGTTGGGCTCGTTGCGGGCTCGGCGGCAGGTTCAGATCAAGCGGCATATGCATCGCGGGATGCTCAGCGGCGATATGACATCGCCTATGAGCAGTGCATGTATGCCAAAGGCAATCAGGTTCCGGGTTATCAATTCCAGCAACAGATCCCGCCGCCCCCACCCGATACCGGGTACAGGCAGTCTGCGCCTTACCCACCTCCACCACCACGATGAGGTATCGGAGTCTCGTGTATTCCGCCACCCTCTTCGATAATGGCAGGAACATTTACTCAGCATATGGCGAGCATTTTCAATCCTTGTCCATGTTAATCACCTATTGAATCATTCCTTGACGATGAAGAGTGAGCGATCATTACCAAATGGACTGGCGATAGCGGTCATTTATCTGACGGCCTTAGCGGTGGCGTTTTTTAGCGCATCGAATTCAGAACGGGAAACGTCTAGTGGGAGCTTCTAAAAATTCAGAGTTCGCCCAAATGCCCCACAAGGGGACGCCGATCCGCTACGGGCAAAAGCAGCCCCGTGCGGAATCGTCAGCAAGGCGCGGAAAAGGGGTAAGCAGGCAAGCCGCGTAGCGGCTGCTCGCAAAAAATTTAGCCGCGCCACATATAGCTGATATGTAAGCAAGAAATTTTTTACGCAACGCAGCATAACCAGCCACTTGGTTGCCGTTAACCAATGACTTAGTTGGCGTAGTTTGCCGACTTAGTCAGATGGCTATGCAAAGCCTTTTGACAACCTAGTGGAATGGCTATAACCAACCACTTGGCAACCGTCTTCTGGTTGCCTAGTGGGATGGCTAGTTGTTTCACCAGTGGTTTCACCAGTAGTTTCATCAGTTGGGGTGAAATGTGGATTTTTAGAGGTTCCCTTGTTAATCCGTTGTCAGGTGCACGGCAGCACCAGCTTAGCCACCAGTCCACCCGCCGCGTTATCTGCCAGAATAAATTCGCCGTCATGCAATCGCGCGGCACGTTCAACGATGGCCAAGCCCAAGCCTGATCCGGACGAGTTGCTGCGTGCGGATTCCAACCGGACGAATGGACGCTTCACTGTTGCGCGTTGCGCAATGGGGATGCCTGTGCCGCGATCCGCTACCGCCAGCACAACCTTGTCTTCCTCGCGCTTGAGTTGCACGGTGATTTCGCCTCCGCCATATTTGATGGCATTATCCAGCAGGTTGCTGAGTGCGCGCTTCAACAGCAACGGCCTGACGTGAAGAGCGGGCACATCTTGCACATCGAGCGACAGCGATTGGGCTTGCGCGGAAAATTGTTGCGCGACTTCCTGTACCAGTGATTTCAGATCAGTCGGCAGCATCGCTTCGTTTTCGTCGAGACGCGCATAGTCGAGGAATTGCTGGATCACGGCATCCATCTGTTCCACATCGGCAGCCAACCCCTCGCGCAGCGATTCATCCGCACTCAGTTCGGCAGCGATTCGCACCCGCGCCAGCGGGGTACGCAAGTCATGCGAGATGCCCGCCAACACCAGCGCACGCTCGCGCTCGTTGGCCGCAAGATCAGCGGACATCTGGTTAAAAGCTCGAGATACCGTGATGATTTCCTGTGCCCCGCGTTCCGGCAAAGGTTGCGGCGATGTTCCTTGTCCCACCTGCAAGGCAGCTTGTGCAAGCTGCTTCAGCGGTCGCGCAACCTGGCGCGCAATGAAATATGCGCCGGGCAAGGCAAGCACTAAAACCAATACACTCCAGGGCAACAATACCTGGGACAGCGAATGCTCGACACGCTCCTTGGGCAGAGCGATCCAGAACTCTTCATCGCCAATGAAAAAGCTCACCCACAAAGCTTCCACACCATTCCGTTCTGTCGCGAAGCGCGTGTTGCTACCCAAACTACCGCGCACTTTCTCCACCATCATCTGCAACTCTGCCGGATGCTCGGGTAATGGCTTGAGCACATCGCCGGCATCTGCCATCTGCACGCGCAGCCCTTCTGCTTCAGCCAATTCAGCCAGTAGCGCGGAACGCCATTCGGGCGCGGCAGACAGCACAGCAGCTCGGGTGAGATTGACCACCGACACGACCAACTGCGCCATCTGTTTTGCGTGCGGCTCCTGTTGGACATGGCGGAAAATCGCCACGGAAGCCGCGAGCGACAGCACGATCAATATGACGATGAGCAAAAAGGAACGCGCCAGCAGCGTTTTCGGCAAGTTAATCAAGGGTACTCTCAAGGCTTGGCCCCATCAGGCACAAACACATAGCCGTGCCCCCAAACCGTCTGGATGAAACGCGGCTTGGCAAGATCGGGTTCGACCAGCTTGCGCAGGCGCGAGACCTGCACATCAATGGCACGATCAAACGGATCATGATCGCGACCGCGCGCCAGCTCCATCAGCTTGTCGCGCGAAAGCGGATGGCGCGGATGGGTCACCAGAGCCTTAAGCAGCGCGAATTCTCCGGTAGTCAGCGAAATCTGCGCACCGGACTTTGTCAGCACTCGCGTGGCGAGATTCAATTCACAATCGCCGAAGGCAATACTCTTCTCCTCGGTATCGGGTGCGCCAACGGGCTGTGATCCCTTGCGACGCAACACCGCATGAATGCGCGCCACCAACTCGCGCGGATTGAACGGCTTGGGCAGATAATCATCCGCGCCCATTTCCAATCCGACGATACGATCGATTTCGTCCCCCTTGGCAGTGAGCAGAATCACCGGGACGTTCTCACCCGCACCGCGCAACCGGCGCAAAATCGCCAACCCGTCTTCATCGGGCAGCATCAAATCCAGCACCAACAAGTGATAGCGCTTCAGTGCCAAGGCCTTATCCAACGTTTCGCCATCGCCAACCGCCTTGACCTCAAAGCCCTGCTCGGACAAATAGCGCAACAACAACTC
>OBLT010001015.1_pt1 | contig 18206 bp, 15 predicted proteins | sample 1518721 | NCBI WGS metagenome assembly OBLT01 (sample SAMEA3539307, study PRJEB22396) | soil metagenome | biome: tundra; feature: field; material: soil | place: USA | collected 2010-05 | depth 0.15 m | reverse complement strand
CCCAGGCAGGCGTCGATCGCATGCTTGAGACGGACGAGTGGCTCCGGAGGATCGAGGCCAAGCCACAACACTCGCGCGTGCTTGCAGCTTGGGCCGCCGGGGAAGACGCCCGCGCCTCGCAGCGCCAGCTCGAAGCCTGGGGTTTGCACGTGGCCCAATCGGTCGCGGATCTCGGCCAGGGCGTCATCGGGAGTCTGGCCCATGAAGCGCAAGGTGATGTGCAGCTGGTGCGGCTTGACCCAGCGAGCGTTGCTGACCTGCGTGCACATGGCCGCGACCTCTTGCCGAATGGGATCCGGCAGGTCGACGGCGAGAAACAAACGCAGCATGGTTTAGGCACTTTCCAGGCGATCCGCAATGGCTCGCAGCGATTCGATGCTGGAGACGTCGTGCGCTAGGAGCGGGACCGTGGTGATCTCCACGCCGGGCGACTCGCTCGACAGGCGATCGAGCTCGCGTTTCTGAGCATGGGCGATTTTTGTCAGATATTGCGCCAGCTCCGCCAGCTTGGTTGCGGCGACATCCAGCTCTTCGGCCGGCACGCCGCCCATGCCTGGCATGGCGGAGATCTGTTCGCGCAGCATGGCCGGGGTGAATGGGGCGGGCTCTTGCAGCGTGCGATTGGCGATGTAGCAACACAGCGGCGAACCGGCTTCGCGCAAGCGGCGAGCGAAATACAGGGCTTCGTTCACCGCCGCGGTTTCAGGTGTCATCACCAGGATGAAGCCCACATCGGGGCGCTTGAGCACGGCCTCGATTTCGCGCGCGCGGCTGAGAAAACCGCCCAGCACCTCGCGGATATCGAGGAGAAATGCGCCGAGATCGTCGAGAAACTTGCTACCCATGAGCTTGCCGGCGCGACGGATGATCATGGCGCCGCCTACGCCCAGGCGTTTGAGCGAAAAGCGGCTCATGTGTGGATCGGGTCGAGCGAACCACTGCAGGGCTGGGCTGGCGATGGCCGCGGCCAGGCGTTCGGGGGTTTCCAGGAACTCGAGAGCGTTGGCCGTGGGTGGTGTATCGAGGACGATGAGGTCGTAGCCGCCGTCGCGGCGAAGCTCGTAGAGGGCGAGGGTGGCCGCGTATTCCTGCGACCCGGTCAGGTCGGTGGTGACGTGCCGGTAGAGCGAGTTGGAAAAGATGTGGTTGCGTAGCTCGGGATCGGCCACTTGCTCTTCAACCAGGTGGGCGAAGGCGGTGGCGGCGTCGACACGCATGGCGTGCAGCATGTTGGGCGAGGCGATGCCCAGCGAAGCCGCGGTGTCGGCGCCGATGGCGGTCGGCGTGGGGCCAAGATTGGCCAAGCCCAGGGCGTCGGCCAGGCGGGGCGCTGGATCGATGGTGCACACCAGGGTGCGCAGTCCGCTGCGCGCGCCGATCACGCCCAGAGCGGCCGCGGTCGTGGTCTTGCCGACACCGCCCGGCCCCACGCACACCAGCGTTTTCTTGGTGGCGAGCCGCTGTTTCATCGGCTCACGCGGACGATCAGCGCGGTGATGTTGTCGGGGGCACCGGCGGCATTGGCCGCGTCCATGAGCGCGTAGCAAGCGGATTCAACATCGGGCTCGGACACGATGACTTCCGTGATGCGGTCGTCGGGAACGCAATCCCAAAGTCCGTCCGAGCAGATGAGATAGAGATCGCCGTCGGCGTAGGCGTTCATGTAGACCGTGGGCTCGAGCTCGGGCTTGCTGCCCAAGGCGCGGGTGATGACGTTGCGGTTGACCAGGGCCGCGATCTCGTGCGGCGAGATGGCGGGCTGCGCGTATTTCATCTCCTCGATGATCGAGTGATCGCGAGTCAGGCGCGAGGCCACGCCGCCCCGGATGCGGTAGATGCGCACGTCGCCTGCGTGGGCGGCGACCAGGTGATCCTCGTCGAAGGTAAGGGCCGCGACGGTCGCCCCCATGCGATACCACGCGGGATCTTTGCGCGATTCTTCTCGGATCTTCTGATTGGCCACCTTCAGTCCGACACGCAGCAGGTTGACCTGGCGAGAGAAGCGGGCATCCATGGGAAACGGCCAGGATTCAGGCGGCGAGATCCGATTCTCGCGGCAGAACGCCTCCAGCGCGTCCACGGCGATGCGCGCGGCAACCTCGCCCGCGGCGCGACCACCCATGCCGTCCGCCACCACGAACAGCCGCTCGTCGAGATAGATGCCGAAAACGTCCTCGTTGGCTTCGCGCACCTGGCCGGCATGGCTGGCCCCGCCCGCTTCCAGTCGCAGCGTCACCGGCAGGAACTGATGGGAGCCGTCGGGTTTGGTTTTGGTCGAGGGAGGCATTCAGGACTTTGTCAGGGCTTCGCGCCAACGGGTAAGGGTCCGATCCCGCTGGGCGGGGTCAAGGCGGGGGTGGAAGGTCGTCACTTCCAAGTCTGACGTCTTACTTGGGTCGCTGTAAAGCCCCAAGCCAAGGGCCGCCAAGCGGCCGGCACCGAGGGCCGTCGATTCGACCATGGCTGGCCGGACGATGTCCGCACCGAGTAAATCCGCTTGCATTTGCATGAGCAAGTTGTTCGCGCAGGCGCCGCCGTCGACGCGCAGGGAGGTGATGAGATGTCCTGCATCGCGCTGCATGGCCAACGCCAGATCGACATTTTGCAGGGCCATGGCCTCGAGCGCGGCCCTGGCGATGTGGGCCGCGGTCGTGCCGCGCGAGATTCCGCAGATGATTCCACGCGCCTCCGGGCGCCAGTGAGGCGCACCCAAGCCGGCCAATGCCGGCACGATGGTCACGCCGCCCGTGTCGGACACCGACGACGCCAGCGGCTCGATCTCCGACGCGGTTTTGATGATGCCCAGCCCGTCCCGCAGCCACTGGACCAACGCGCCCGAAACGAAGGCGCTGCCTTCGAGGGCGTAGTTCGTGCCGAGCGGGGTTTGCCACGCCACCGTGCCCAGCAAACGGTGCTGCGATAGCACGGGATGCTCGCCTACGTTCATAAGCAGGAACGATCCGGTTCCGAAGGTGCACTTGGCTTCCCCGCGCGCCAAGCAACCCTGGCCGAAGAGCGCGGCTTGCTGGTCGCCCGCGATACCCGCGATGGGGGTTCCATCGGGCAGACCGCCCTCCACCCCATTCATGCCAAGGGTGACCGCCAGACTTCCGGATGATGGGCAGACGCGCGGGAGCACGGCCTGTGGTACCTCGAAGAGCCGGCAGAGCTCCTCGCTCCATGCGAGGCGGGCGAGGTCGAGCAGAAGCGTGCGCGAAGCGTTGCTGACGTCCGTGATGTGGCTCTTGCCTCCGGAAAGGCGCCACACGAGAAAACTGTCGACGGTGCCAAAGGCGATGTCCCCCGCTTCGGCGCGTTGCCGGAGGCCCGGAAGGTTCTCCAGCATCCAGGCGATCTTGGTGCCCGAGAAATACGGATCGAGGAGCAGCCCAGTGGCGCGCTGAACGAGTGGCTCGTGCCCGGCCTTGCGCATGGCCTCGCAGCGCCCGGCCGTCCGGCGATCCTGCCACACGATGGCGGGTGCCAGCGCGCGACCGGTGGCCCGATCCCACATCACCACGGTTTCGCGCTGGTTGGTCACACCGATGCCGGCGATGGATCCGGTGGGCGCCTGCGCGCGTGCCTGAGCGAACGCCGACAGCACCGACCGCCAAATGGCTTCAGGATCGTGTTCGACCTGGCCGGGCGCGGGATAGCTCTGCGGGATCTCGGCGTAGCCCTTGCCCCGAATCCGCATGGCCTCGTCGAGCAGAAGCACCGTCGTGCCTGCGGTTCCTTGGTCGATGGCGAGGACGAGCCTTTCGCTCATGAGACGCCCTTTCCATTTTTCGTTTGCGCCGATGGTTTCGCGTGCCGGGTCAAAAAGCGCACGACCGCTTCGCAAAGTTGCGCGTGCTCGACGTCGACCGCGACCAGGTGTCCCGATCGCGGCAGCCACAGGCGTTCGACGACGTCGGAGGCGATACTGCCCGCCAGCTCGAAGGATGCGTGCTGGCGAACCGTTCGATCGCGCTCGCCGTGCACGACCAGCGCGGGCGGGCGAATGAAGGTGAGATCGCGGCGAACCACCTCGGCAAGCTCGATCAGCTCGACGATTCCCGCAAGGGGCATTTCGGTGAGAGCGGGATTTTCCGCGCGGACCCGGTCGTCACTGACGTCGCTGCCGCCGCGCTTGCGAAGCGTGGCCAGCGATCCACGGCGAAGGAAGCCAGGAAGGTGGGCCCAGGCGCGGGCCAAGGCGACTTGCCGGTCGCGCAGCCTCAGCGGCGCGGACATGATCACCAGCGCCGAGACGCTGTGCGGGTGCAAGCGCGCCAGCCGCAGGGCCAGAAGTCCGCCCATGGAGAATCCCGCCAGCGCCACCGGCCTTGGTCCCGAGGTCGCCCGCAACTGCTCGAACGCCGCTTCCGCCGAGGCGAGCCAGTCCTGCCACCGCGTGGCTGCGAGGGCGGTCACGCTTTCACCGTGGCCGGCGAGCATCGGGGCGGATACCGCGAAGCCCGCGCTGGCCAGGCCGCGCACCAGCGGCGCGACTTCATAAGGGGTGCCCGTGAAGCCGTGCAAACACAGCACCGCCGGCCCGTCGCCGGGGAGAAGAATCGGTGACTTGTCGCCGCTGCCAGATACGCGTTCCACGGTCACGAGAGACCAATCATAGTGGGCGTCGAGCGGTCAGCAAAGTTCCGCCACACCCGGCTCGCCTAGGCTAGTCTAGTTAGGTTTCGGATACAAAGGGCGGCTCGGCAAGGACCTCGCGCATCAGCGCCTCGACCTGGTCGAGCTGACTCTCGCTGCCCTGCACGGCTAGCCAGATACATCCTTCGGCGCCGCCGACGCCGCCTGCCCCCGACAAAACGGCGTGGGCGCCGGTTGCGAGATGGATGGCGTCGATCTCCGTGAACACCAGGCCCGGCAAGGGGCAGAGCCTGGGCCCCTTGGCATCGCCGGCTGCCAAGCGGTTGGCAAGGTCGAGCAGGTTGCCAGAGATGCGCTTTTCCAGGCCCACGGGTACGATCAACTTGGTTCGGCGTCCCAGGACGGCTGGCAGCACGGCGGCCATCGGGCCACCGTCGGGATGATCGACGAAGTTGGCTGCCTGGCCTGAAACGATGTCGAGCGCATTGGCGCCTTTTACGATGACGTCGTTTTCGCTCAGTGTGCCCGCCACACCGAAGACGGTCTCGGCCCGCTGCCATACGCCCTTGTCGATGACCACATCGCCAGGAAAGCCACCGTTGTCAGGTGGTCGTCCGTGCGCGGCTGCGATCCAGGCCGGAGAGACGGTGATGCCACGAAAGAAATTCTGACGGGAAAAACCCACCGCCTGGCCAAGATGCGACAGGATCTCCTCGGCGACGTAACCGTTGGTCGTGCCAGCCACAATGACCAATCGGCCACGATGCAGGGATTGCGTCACCAGTGGGTGCGAGACCAGCGCCTTGGCGATGAGGCGTTTTCCCGCCGCGGGGGTCAGTGGATATTGCCGAATCATGGCGACTTTTCACCCGTTCCATCGGAAGCTTGGCACGGTTGTCTGTAGGATGTCGGAATCTGGCGAGAGGGTTTGCCTCCTCTCACTATCAGCACTGTGGCCTCATGCTCGCCCATCGCGCTATGCTGGTTCGGTTGACATCGCATCGCAGCCTGGCCATGACCCTGTTCGCCATCGCCCTGGGAGCCAGCTCGCCGGCATGGGCCGACGAGCCCTCGCCCGGTCAGGCTCTTGCGGCGCGCGCCCGCGCCATGTCCGAGCCTGAACGCGTACGCTCGCTAGCGGCGTTGCCGGTCGTCGAACGAGAGGCTTTCTTCCGGTCCTTGAGCGTGGCTGAAATCACGGCGCTCGGACGTCAGTCGCTGGCAGGGCTCGACGTCTACCACGCGCGTGTGATCCGGGAGGAGCGCGTGCACGGTCACCTCTACGGACCGGACGTGGTCGAGGTCACCGTGCGCGAAAAGCCGCACGCCGTGCTGCTCGAGTTCGTCGCCGGGACACACAAGGGCCGACGTGCGCTCTACAACGCCGAGTTGCGCCCGCATGAGATGCTGGCGCGCGAATCAGGCATCCTTGGCCTCTTCGCCATGTGGCTTTCGCTCGATAGCAGCATCGTCCGCCGCTACACCAACCACACCATCGCCGAGGTTGGATTTGGCGCCATGATCGACGTCATGCAGGCGGATCAAACCAAGGCTGCCATCACGGGCGGCTACCGTCGCAGCGACGAGGGCTTCGACGGGCGAGGCCTTTACTGCATGTTCTTCACGGCGCCGGCCGGGGCGAAGGGACTGTACGCCACGCGGCTTCGCTATTGTGTGGAGGGCAAGCTGGGACTGCCCATGAAGATCGAGGTTTTCGACGAGAAGGGCCGGCGCGAGTACGTCGAATACCAAGATCTGCAGAAGTGGTTGCCAGTGAAGAAGGAATTCTTCACCCCGCAAGGAGCCGGTTTCTAGCCCGCATTGCTCACCACCACCGGGACACCGACGAGCTTGGCTGAACAGTCTGCACTCGGCTCTTTGGCGACGGCGGGCTATGGAATCCGAGGTCAGTGGGCGTAGGCGCCGATGTCAGGTGTACCCGTGCGGGCCTTGGGGTGGAAGCACTGGGCGACGCCGCCGATGTTCGTGATGTAGGTGTAGTCGATGGAGTAGATCCACCAGCTCTGCACGCCAGTTCCGGTCGGGGGCGTCTTGGTGATGCACTTCGGATCGAAGCCGATGTCCATGGCCGGAGCCTCCGTCGTTGTACCCTTGCCAATGGCGTCCATGGCTGTCGCCGACAGATGGAAGTCGGGATTGGTACCGGCTGCGTCCACCCAGTCGGTGATGGTGTTTTTGTTGTTGGTGACGTTGTTTGCGCTGGTCGCTCCGTTCGCCCCGAAAATGGCCTGCGTGTCGCCACCTGTTCCCGTCGCGACCGCGAGGTTGTTGTACAGGACCGCGCCGCTGGTCGTTTGTGAGCTGGAGAAGAATATCTCGTCCGGGGTCGACGGCCCCGTGGCCGCCGGGTCGAGCCCATCGCCGTAGCAGCTATTGTTGATGATGTGCGTGTTGGTGCTTGTGGTGAGACGAATGCAAGAGCCGCCGTTGCGGAAACCGATGTTGTTCACGAAAGTGGCGCCCGTGCCGATGTCGTCGACGATGAAACCGCTGCCGTCGGTGTGCTCTTGCATGTCGACGTTTTCAAAGGCGACAGTTTGTTCGACAATGTTGTCCTGGTAGGTACCCTGTGCTCCGAACAAATCGACGCCGCTTGACCAAGAAGCGGTGGTGCTGTTGCCGTTGTGGGCGACAATGCTTTGCTTGATGTGGACGCCCACGGCGCTGCGGAAGGCAATGCCGTTGGCCGTATTCATGTCCGCGATGCAGTTGATAAACTCGATGTGGCCGTTCGAATTGGTCGTGCCACCGCCGGTCCACTTGTTGCCAAAGCCTGAGGCCGTATTGCGCGAGACGATCCCTTGGATGCTGACGTAGGTTCCCGAGATGCCGACGCCACCCGCGTTGACGATGGGCAGCTCGCACGGATACGCCGCGATGGTGATGGAGCCGGTCGTGTCGCCCGAATTCGAGATTTGCAGGCCGCTGTAGGTGCCGCCGCGCAGATAGGCCGTTTGCCCAGCTTTCAGTTTCCCGATGGCCGTGTTTGCGGAGCAGGGCGAAGCCACCGTGCAAGTGCTGCCGCTGCCGCTGGCGGAGGCGATGTAGGAAGTACCCGCAGGGAGAGTCGGGTCGCACGTCGAGGGCGTTGTCGTGGCGGTGGTTCCGCCCATGCCAGTGGCGCCGCCTGTGCCGGTGATTCCGCCGGTAAGAGCCGCGCCTCCGACTCCCGTGCTTCCGCCCACGCCAGCGGTGCCGCCGGTGCCAGGGCTGCCGCCGGTCGGGGTGGCGCCGCCGCTGCCGGTGCTTCCACCATTGGCGGTGGTCCCGCCAAGGCCAGTGACTCCGCCGGAGGCGCGCACGCCGCCACTACCGCTGGTGCCGCCCTTGACGGTCGTTCCGCCGCTACCGACGGCGCTGGTTCCGCCGCTGCCGGTGGTTCCCCCGTTGCCTGTGCTGCCGCCCGAGGAGGTGGTGCCACCCAAGGTGGTCGTGCTACTTGAAGTGGTCGTGCCGCCGTTGCCCGTGGCTCCGCCGCTACCAGTGGAGCCGCCGTTGCCGCTGCCACCGGTGCCCTGGCCCGTGCTTCCAGTCGAGCAGCCAGTCGCGAGCAGGAGCGCCATCGCTGGCGCCAAAACAGAAGTTAGCGAAGATACTCTGCGGGCAACCGACAGCGACGTCATGAGCGCTCCTTTGAACACCAGGCCAACATTCTAGAGAATACGCGGCCCGGCGGTTGCCAAAAGCATAATCGCGTGTGTTGGGGCAGCGCGCTTTCGGGGGTGTTGTGCTCGGAAACTGGCGAACTCCCGATTGCGCGCGCAGATTGGGGCTGCCGATGTGGTCGATAGTCGTTGTTCTTGCATTGCCGATGGCCGCGGCCTCGCCCGACGCTGGCGCGCGCGATGTGGGGACGGACGCCGAGGGAGTATCTCCCGCGCGGACTTTCGATCCGCGTTGGAGCCAGGTGACCACACCCAGGCCGGGGCCACCGCTGTCCATCGGTCAACCCGGCTCGGGGTGTGTGCAGGGCGCGCTGGCGCTGCCGCTGCATGGTCCCGGCTTCATCGTCGTGCATCCCGAGCGGCATCGCGAATTCGGCCATCCCTCGCTCATCGCGTATCTGCGCAAGCTCGCGATCGTCGCCCGCAAGGACAAGCTCGGCCTGCTGGCGGTAGGCGACCTCGGCCAGCCAAGAGGCGGTCCCACGCCGACCGGTCACCGCAGCCATCAAAGTGGCCTCGACGTGGACGTCTGGTACGGGCCACCGACGGAGCCGCTCGCCCCTGGCAAGAAAATGGTTCCGCCAGCGCCTTCGGTCGTGGACCTGCGCACGAACAAGATGTTGCCTGCCTGGAACCGTCGCGTGGAGCGGTTGATCGAGGCCGCGGCGACGAGCCCGGCCGTGGATCGCATCTTCGTGCATCCCGCGGTCAAGCGCGCTCTGTGTGAGGACAAGGCCCGGCGCGGTCCGTGGCTTGCGCGCGTGCGCCCTTGGTGGGGACACCAAGACCATTTCCACGTGCGCCTGCAATGCCCAGAGGACAGCCCCGACTGCACCTTGCCCCAGCCTCTTCCAGACGGCGAAGGCTGCGATACCCTTAAGTGGTGGTTCTCGGAGGACGCGCACAAGACCGCGGCCAAGCGTGGCCCGCCCGGCGAGACCGCGCCCGCCATGCCGAACAAGTGCGAAGAGGTGCTGGGAGGAAGAGCTAAGTAGCCGATCGCGCCAGCGCCACGAAGCGGCCGGCGCGCACGGTGCCGGCTGCGGCGATGGCGGAATGGACCGATGGCACGGCAAGTCCGATGCGGCCCGAGGCCGTTTCAAGGGGCAAGAGCTTTTTCTGTGCGTCGATGCCCGCGGCCGTCCTTTGTAGAACGAGCACGTCGAGCGCCAACGGCGCGGTGTCTTCGGGCAAGGCCCAGGCGATGGTCACCTGATCCTCGCCCACCACAACGGCCACGCCTGGCAGCGGTGGAAGGGGGATGTCCGCGGGCGGCACCTCGATTTCGCGCAAGGGCTGCCAGGTCGACTCCAGCGTGGTCAACCGCGCCTTGGCGCGCGTGCGCGTGGCGAGATCGGGTCCGCTCTCACCGAGGGTGCGATAAATGGAAATCGCCTCGCCAATGCGGCCTTGGCGTGCGCACAACTCGGCCATAGTTTCGGTTTCGTAAAGATGATCGGTCGTCATGTGCAGATTTCCCTTGTGCGCGCGATGTCGCTTTGGATGGCGGCGACCAGTTCGTCCACGCTGGCGTAGCGGCGCTGCTCGCGAAGGTGGGCCACGAACGCCACGCGCATGCTGACGTCGTAGAGATCGCCCGCGAAGTCGAGCAAATGCGCTTCGATGAATAGCTCGGGATCGCCTGGCTTGGTGAAGGTGGGATTGCTGCCGATGCTGATGGCCGCAGCGAACCAAGTCGGGTCGCCGTCGATTCGGCGAGCCCGCCCGGCGTAGACGCCAGGCCTCGGCAGAATCTCTCCCAGGTAGGCGAGATTGATGGTCGGCACGCCCAAGGTCCGGCCTCGGCCGGCGCCGCGCACCACCTTGCCGTCGATTTCAAATGGCCGTCCGAGCAAGAGGCTTGCCCCTTCGACGCGGCCCTCGAGCACGAACTCGCGGATCTTGGTCGACGAGCAAACGAGGCCGTTGGCGGTAACTTGCGGAACGACCGACACGCCGATGCCAAGGTGCCGGCCCACGCTGGACAGCAGGTTGGAGTTGCCGCGCCGATTCTTGCCGAAGCTGAAGTCCGCGCCGACCACCACGTGGCGCGCGCCCATGTCCTTGGCCAGAACCACTTCCACGAAGTCCTCGGCCAGTATGCCCGCGAACTCGGCGGTGAAGGGCTCGACCAGGACGACGGCCGCCCCCGCCTCTTGCAAGAGCTCGATGCGGCGCTGGAGCGGCGTCAACATGGGCGGCGCGAGGCTTGGGGCGAAAAAGCGCGCAGGATGTGGGTCGAAGGTCAGCGCCACGGCCTCGCCGCCAGAGGCGTGCGTGATGCGCAGGGCTTCCTCCAGCAAGGCCCTATGGCCAAGGTGCACGCCGTCGAAGTTACCGATGGCCACGGCGGGCGCGCGCAGGGCTCGACCCAGGTCTGAGGTGATGCGGTTGCGCCCCCGAATGGAATGCACTCCTTTCGGGATACCGGGCGCCACCCCCTTCGTCAAATATCCTCATTCTCGACTTCTGACTCGCTTTCGCTTCTGATCGCCCCATGACCAGGGTTAGCAGGCCGCACGACTGGCCTTTGATGGATCCGGCGATCTTCGCCGGCGCGCTACTGCTCTATGCCTTCGCCATGCCGCTTGGCCTGGCCCGCGTCGAGGGAGCGCCCTACGTAGCGGCCGGGATCACGCTCGATTCCAGCACGCAACCCACGTTTTGGGCCCTGCTCGCCGTGCGCGTGGGCCAGTATCTTCCATTCGGCGACGCGCTCCTGCGCGCCAATCTGGTCTCGGCGGCGCTCTGCGCCCTTGCGATTGCGCTGCTCAGCCGCCTGTGTTTGCAGGCCTGCGCACTCCTGCGACCGCCGACCCATGCTCGCCAGGAGCCGCGGGATTTCGTGCACGAACCCATCGCCGCGACTGGGGCGGCGCTCGCCGCCGCCTTCTCGCTCTCGACCTTCGATGTGGGCGCCACGTCGGGAAGCGCTTCGGCAACACTTGTCCTCCTGGTGGCAGCCCTTTTGCCCGGCTTCGCCCTTCTGCGCGACCACGACCATCCAGCCGCGGGCTACCTGCTGGCAGGGCTCGCGGGACTTTCGGCCGGGGTCGATCCCGTCGCGGGGCCGTTGTTATGGCCGCCTCTCGTCGGCCTGTCGATCTGGTCGTTGCGCAAAGGCGCGCGCTGGCCGCTCTTGGCCCCGCTGTGTTTCGTGGCCGCCGCGGGTGCCTCGGCGCTCGCTTGCGTGGCGACCACTTCGGCTCCGATTTCGTTGTCGAAGCTAATTTCGCCTGTTGGGCGGCTGGCCGTAAGCGGCATCGGCGAACCTTGGGCCGCGGCGGTCGAGCTGGCAGACGAGGTGGGCGTGGTGGGCTCTCTCCTGGCCGCCATCGGAATCGTGGTCCTTGCCACCCGCGCGGCCGCTCTCACGGCGTGGCTGGTCCTGACTGTTCTCACGTCCTTGCTCTTCGCCCATTCCGCCGAGCGGCTGGCAGTTTGGGCACCGACGCGCGCGGCGCTGCCCTTTGCCATCGCGGTGACTTGCGTGTTTGCGTGCGCTGGGCTTCTGCACGTGTCCAGCCGGCTCGGCCGTGCGCGTGTGGCCGCGACCTTCGCGCTTGCGGCCATGGTCGTGCTCTCGCCAGCGCTGGACAGTGGCAGCAGCCGGCGCCGAACGGCCTCGCCTATGCGCTTGCTCGATCACGCGCTCTTGCGCGCCGAGGTGGGTTCGCTTGTGTGTCCAGGCACGGTGGAGATGGACGGTCTTTTCCATTTGGCGCGCGCCCAGGGCCTGCGCCCGGATCTTGAGATTGGCCGCTGCGGAGGCCGGTAGCCGCGTCGGTTCAAGCCGTCGACGGTCGCGCGTCATGAGCGCTTGACCCGGTAGGTGGGGTGCTTACCTATCGGTCTGGCATTGATTCAACGCCTTCTGACGCAAGAACAAAGGGACGCAAATCATGGGAAAGATCATCGGAATTGACCTCGGGACCACCAACTCGGTCGTTGCCATCATGGACGGCAAGGAACCCAAGGTCATCGCGAACGAGGAAGGCGGACGCCTGACTCCGTCGGTCGTCGCCTGGGACGACAAGGGCGAGGTTCTGGTTGGCCAGATCGCGCGCCGGCAGTCCATCACCAATCCCGAGAACACGGTCTTCTCGTCCAAGCGCTTCATCGGCCGCCGCTTCGAGGAAGCCGCCGAGGACATCAAGCGCATGCCTTTCAAGAGCGTGCGCGGCGCCCACGGCGAGGTCGATTTCGAGATTCGCGGCAAGCAAGTCACCCCGCCCGAGGTCGCGGCCAAGGTGCTCGGCAAGTTGAAGAAGGCCGCCGAAGATCACCTGGGCGAAAAAGTTACCGAGGCGGTCATCACGGTGCCCGCATACTTCAACGACTCCCAACGCCAGGCCACCAAGGACGCCGGCCGCATCGCCGGCCTCGACGTCAAGCGCATCGTCAACGAGCCTACGGCGGCAGCTCTCGCCTACGGCCTCGACAAAAAGAAGGACGAGATCATCGCCGTCTACGACTTCGGCGGCGGCACGTTTGATATTTCGATCTTGGAAGTGGGCGAAAACGTGGTCGAGGTCGTGTCCACCAACGGCGACACGCACCTGGGTGGCGACGACATCGATCAGCGGATCATGGACTGGCTGATCGCCGAGTTCCGCAAGGATCAGGGCATTGATGTCTCGAAGGACAAGATGGTCCTGCAGCGTCTGCGCGAGGCGGCCGAGAAGGCCAAGATCGAGCTGTCGCAGGTTCTGGAAACCGAGATCAATCTGCCCTTCCTCACGGCGGATGCATCCGGCCCCAAGCACCTGCAGATCAAGCTCTCGCGCGCCAAGCTCGAACAGATGGTCGACGACCTTATCCAGCGCACCATCGAGCCGACCAAGAAGGCTCTGGCCGACGCGGGTAAGAAGGCGTCGGAGATTGCCGAGGTCGTTCTCGTGGGTGGGTCGACGCGCATCCCGAAGGTGCAGCAGATGGTGAAAGATTTCTTCGGCAAGGAGCCGCACAAGGGCGTGAATCCCGACGAGGTCGTCGCGCTGGGCGCGGCGGTGCAGGCCGGCGTGCTCTCGGGCGAGGTCAAGGACATGCTCCTTCTCGACGTGACGCCGCTGTCTCTCGGCATCGAGACCTTGGGCGGCGTGATGACCACGCTCATTCCGCGCAACACGACGATTCCAACCAAGAAGTCCGAGACGTTCTCGACCGCGGCCGACAACCAGACCTCGGTCGAGGTCAAGGTCTTCCAGGGCGAGCGGCCCATGGCGGGCGACAACCGCCTGCTCGGTAAGTTTGGTCTGGAAGGCATCTTGCCGTCGCCGCGTGGCATTCCACAGATCGAAGTCACCTTCGACATCGACGCCAACGGCATCGTGAACGTGTCGGCCAAAGACAAGGCCACCAACAAGGCGCAGCAGATCACCATCACGTCCTCGTCCGGTCTGTCCGAGGCCGAGGTGCAGCGCATGACCAAGGAAGCGCACGAGCACGAGGCCGAGGACAAGAAGCGGCGCGAGGCCATCGAGGCGCGCAACCACTTGGAGAGCCTGCAATTCAGCGTGCAGAAGCACTTCGACGAGAACAAGGACAAGATTCCGACGGGCGAGCGCGGGGCGCTCGAAGAGGCGCTCAAGGAAGCGCACGCGACGCTGGAAGCGAACAAGGAAGCCACGGACGCCGAGGTTTTCAAGGGCGCCTTCGAGCGTCTGGAAAAGGCATCGCACAAGATGGCCGAGGCCCTGTACAAGGCCGCTGGCGGATCGGGAGGCGCGCAGGCCAACGCGAGCGGGACGGAGCCACCGCCGGCCGGCGACGGCGCCGGCAAGAAGGACGACGTCATCGACGCCGAGTACACCGAAACGCCGAAGAACTAGCCGGACTCCAAAGCGAATCGCGCAGCCACCGCCTCGAAGGTTCTTGGGCGGAGAGGTTGCGCGATTTTGCCTTTCGTTTGAGGGGAACCATGGGCGAGCACTTCTGCTAGAAAGAGCGGATGCTTCAGACCCTTGCGCACATTCCATCGAAGCTGCTCTTCGTTTTGGCCTTGATCCTGGCCGCCGCCTCGGCGCTGTGGAACGCGCGCGCTCGTCGGCGCAACCCCAAGACGCCGCGCACATCGACGCCGTTCTACTTGCTGGTGGGCGCGTGGCTGTTGCTCGGCCTGCGCGGCGGCTCGTGGATTCCCTCGGGCGGCATGTTTGCCCACGATTGGAAGCCCGTGCCCATCTTCTCGTATGGCGTGATGCTGGGCACCTCCATGGTCGTCGGCTGGTTTTTGGCGCTTCGCCTGGCCAAGCAAGACGGCATTCCCAGCGAGCAAGCCGGTGCGATCTACATGTGGACAGCGGTGTGGGCCATCGTCGGGGCGCGCGTCCTCTACGTCATCACCGAGTGGCAGGAGTTTTCCAACCCGGTCGACATCTTTTTGCTGAACAAGGGCGGGCTGGTCGCCTACGGTGGCCTCATCGGCGGCTTTCTCGCAAGCTGGTATGGCTGCCACAAGCGCAAGATCCACCTGCTGCGCTGGGCGGATGTCTCGGCGCCGTCGGTGGTTCTCGGCACCGCCATCACCAGGGTGGGCTGTTTGCTCTACGGTTGCGACTACGGCAAACGCACGGATCTGCCCTGGGGCATCCGCTTTCCACCCGAGGCGCCGGCTTGGCAGGACCACGCCGCGCACTTCGGTCTCGACCAGTCGTCGCGGTGGTCGTTTCCCGTGCACCCCACGCAGATCTACGAAACCCTGGCCGGCCTCTCGATCTTCGCTCTGCTCATGGTCCTGCGCCGCGTGCGCAAGTTCTCGGGCCTGGTGTTCGTTGCGTGGGTGGTGGGCTACGGTGTTCTGCGTTCGATCATCGAGATCTACCGCGGCGATTCCGACCGCGGCAACGTGGGGGTGCTGTCCACCTCGCAGTTTATCGGCGTGGTTTCGGTGATAGCCGCGGGGACGCTGCTGTATTTCCTGTTCAAGAAGTACAAGACGGATCCGACCGCGCTGCGTTTGTGGGAGCAGCCGCTGGCAGTCCCCGTGGAAGCCGGCCCGGCGCGGTCGAACCGCCGCAAGCGCAAGCAGCGTTGACATGGAAACCCTGCGAGGGCGAGGGCGAGGGCGAAGCCCGAGGGGTGGGTAAGGTGGCGGGCAGGTCCCGAGGGTTTCCAAACCTTCGGCCCCACCCACCCACCACCACCCCGCTCGCTTCGCTCGGCCTCGCGCGCTCCGGCCACGCCGGGCAAAGCCCGGCTCCGCCAACGCGATGATTTGGAAACCCTGGCCTGAAAATACCTCGCCCCGCGCAGCGGGGAGAGGTCGCCGAGCGCAGCGAGGCGGGTGAGGGGCTGCTACGTTGCGTGCCTGAAGGATCCGGGCACTCGGCGCGGCGGCCCTCGGAGGGTTCCAAATCACGCACGAGACGCCGGGCGCCCATCTGATGTATAAAGTCCTGCCATTTGACTTGTGGGGGAGAAAATGAGTCTCAAGCGCAGCCACGCCAGCACACGAACCGGTTCCGGTGCCGGCTCCGATTCCGGGACCAAGCTCGGGCGACAAGAGTTCTTCGACGAGCTCAAGAAACACGCTCAGACCGGGCAGATGTTCACGCCCGTCGATATTTCCATGGCCATCGGCGCCAGCGAGGCCGCGGTTTCGCGTGCATTGCTGGGCATGGCTGCCGAGGGCTACCTGGAAAAGGTCGAGACGGGCAAGTACCGCTCGACGCCCTTCCAAGAGGTTCCGCAGGCGGAGTTCCTCAAGGCGCTCGCTCGCGCGTCGAAGACCGATTCCACCCGCCAGCGCGATCTCTCCGAGATCTCGCGCCTCAAGCAGAACAACGACGTCATGCGGGCCAAGTTGCTAGGCGCACTGGCCGAGCGCGATCACTACCTTTCCGCGCTCAAGCAGCACGGCATCGATCCTGGCCCGCTGCCCGCCCCCGCCGCACTTCCAGCAGCCCCGGTGGCGTCGTCCGCCCCCGCGCCATCATCGGGTGGCGAAGGCGAAGCCGCTTCCGCGGACGCACCGGCGGCCCCGCAGAGCTCGGGCTGAGCGGCCCATTGACGTGAGCTGCGTTTCCCGGTGCGGCTGCGCTTCTTCATACGCACGAAGCCGGTAGCAGCGCTTTCCGGCGCGAGCGCGCCCGTCATCGAGCGCATGGTCGACGTTCCCTTCGCAAGCGGAGAGGCGATGATTGGGCGTGGCCACGAGGCGGCTATCGAATTGCCATTCGCAGCCATCTCGGGCCGGCACGCACGCTTCTTTCGTGACCATGGCGGGTACCGTATCGAGGATCTGAATAGCGCCAACGGTACCCTGCTGGGCGGCAGGCGCCTGGCGCCGCACAGCTCGGAGGCCATCGCAGTTGGGGACGTGGTGGACCTGGCGGGCGTCGAACTGCGCTTCGAGGGCGAGCTGGCATCCGATGAGCCCGGCGAGGAGCCGAGCGCTGGGCCAAGCTTGGCCGAGGAGGGAACCGCGACGCTGGCGCGCCGGCTGGTTCACGACCTGTTCGAGGCCTGCCCGCCCGCCGAGTGTGCGCGGCTTGTGGTCGAGGCTGGTCCGGCGCTGGGGCGCGAACTGGAGCTTCTCGCGTGTGGCCGCGTTTTCAAGCTGGGCCGTGGCGAGCAGTGTGACTTGGCCATTGCCGACGACGACGTTTCGCGCGAGCACGTGGCCTTAGAGCGCGGTCCACAGGGCATCGTATTGCGCGATCTGGGGTCGAAGAATGGCGTTGAAGTGGGCGGCCAGCGCGTGGCGGGCACTCGCGTATTGCGCGACGGGGAGATCGTGTGCGTGGGGAAAACCCGGCTGCGCGTGATCGATCCGGAAGAGCGCTACTTGCGGCAGATGGAGGCGGGCGACGCAAGGGCGCTGCCAGCGCCCGAGGCGACGTCGTCCAAGGATGAGGCGCTTGTGCGCAGCCGTCTGCCTTTGGTCGCCGGTGCGATTGCCGTCATCGCCCTCTTCCTCGCGCTCGGACTTGTGCTAGCAGTAGCGTTCTCCGTCTAATTTCCGGACGAGCCCTTAGCGTCTCTTGCGCGCCTTTTTGCGGGCATTGCGCGCGTCCTTGCGCTTGCGCTTTTCCTTGGCGCGGTCGACGTTGCGGGTGGGCGCCTGGAAATGGCCGCGCTCGCGCGACTGCATGTTCATCATGGAGGCGAGCTGGTCCATGTCCATGCCGCCCAGCATTTTTCTCGCCTGGTTGAGCTGACCGAGTTGCTTGAACCCGGGGATCTTGCCGAGGAGTCCCGACGATGCCCCGAGCTGCATCATCATCTGGCGCATCATCGCGAAGCGATTGAGCAGGTCCGCGACCTCGGAATCCTTGCGACCGCAGCCGCGGGCCACGCGGCCGATGCGACTCGTGTCGAAAAATGCGCTGCGCTTCTTCTTGCGCTTGCCGCTGTCGATGACCTCTTCCCAGCTCGTGATGACGAACATCTCGGGCTGACGTCGTTCGGCGTCTGTCATCGACGAGATGATGGAGCCGATGCGCACGAGCTCGTTGTCGTCGACCTGGATGTTGGCGTCGGCCACGCCCGGGATCTTCTCGATCATCTCGGACAGCGGCCCCATCTTCTTCAAGACCGAGATCTGCTCGAGGAAGTCGTTCATGTCGAACTTCCCCTTGAGCATGCGCATGGCATCCTGCTCGGCCTTCTCTTCGTCGACGACTTCTTCGAACTGCTGGACCAGTCCGACCACGTCGCCGCGGCCGAGAATGCGGCTGGCCATGCCCTCGGGACGGAACTCTTCCAGGCGATCGAGCGACTCGCCCATTCCCACGAACTTCACCGGCTTGCCCGTGACGGCCTTCACCGACAGCGCCGCGCCGCCGCGGGCATCGCCGTCAAGCTTGGTTAGGATCACACCGTCGTAGTTCAGCCAATCGTTGAAGGTCTTGGCGGTGGCTACGGCATCCTGGCCGATCATGGCGTCGATGACGAAGAAGATGTTGGCCGGGTTGGTGCGGC
>OBLT010001014.1_pt1 | contig 18207 bp, 17 predicted proteins | sample 1518721 | NCBI WGS metagenome assembly OBLT01 (sample SAMEA3539307, study PRJEB22396) | soil metagenome | biome: tundra; feature: field; material: soil | place: USA | collected 2010-05 | depth 0.15 m | reverse complement strand
TACGCAGCGTTGCCGCTTCGCTTTTCACGCCCAGCTTCTGCACCTTTTCGATGCTGATACTGATTTGATTGCTGCCGCCAACATTGGCATCGCTTTCATATACCGGGACGTAATCCATGCCCATCGCGTCTATCTTCGGCACTGGTGAGGTATCCGGCAATCCCATCGAATTGCGGTAATACAGAATCTTTGGCTCCGCCTTGGCAGTTATGGCAGGAGTTGCTGAAGCTGGTGCTGGTGCCGGTGCCGGTGATGTTCGTGTGCCCAGCCAATATCCGGCTGCGCCTACGCCCAGCAAAGCCACTGCACCCATAATTAGCGCGCTGATATTTTTCATAATTCTTCTCCCAACAAACGTTCGATTTCTGCCAAGCGCAACTGCGCTTCAAGCTGTGCCTTGAGTTGCTGCTGTCTGGCTTTCAGAATTTGTCGCTGTGCGTCCAGCAAGGTAGCGAAATCCACCTTGCCGTTTTCATAACCGGTCAAAGCGGATTGATAAGTCAGTTCAGCTTGCGGCAGCAGGCGCGTCGCGATCAACGATTCGGTGCGCCGCGCGGTCTCAAGGCCGGACATGCTTTCCGATAAATCGGCCAGCATCTGGTTAAGCAGTGCTTCCTTGCGTGCGCCGGAGGCCGCCAACATGGCTTCGACTTCGCGCTGCTGCGAACGACGCGATCCCTGTTGCAGCGGGATGCTGAACTCGACCATCAAGTCCCAAGTCTTTATCGTACTTCCGCTCTGGGTCGGTGCCACCCCCAGCGTAAAGCCGGGATAGCGGTTGGTGTAGGCAAGATCGCGGGTTTTTTCGGCTGCCTCGATGCGCGCATCGGCAATCAGCAACTGCGGGTTGCGCGCGCGCAACTTTTGTTCCAGCACTGCATAATCGAGTTGTGCTGCAACAGGCAGGCGGCGCAAAGACGCAGGTTGCGCCAGCGGAGCCATCGCAGGACGCGACAGCAAGGTGTTCAACCGTCCATGCATGTGGTGCTGCTCGTTTTCCAGATCGAGCAGTTCGCTGCTCAAACCGGTCTGCTCGACTTGGGTGCGGATCACATCCTGCTGCGCGCCCAGTCCGTTGGCATAGCGTGTCTGTGCGACTTGCTCCAGACCGGTCATTAGATCCAGCGTTTCGCGAGTCAGCCGCTCGCTGCCGGACAAGTAATAATACTGCGCATAGACCGATTTGATTTTGCTAGACAGATCCGTCCACGTTGCAGTGACCTGGCCATCGGTTTGTGCAACTTGCGCCTCGGCAACCTCGCGCTGCAAGTCGCGTCTGCCGAACCACGGCACGCTTTGCATCAACGTATAGCGCGTACCGCCCACTTGTGACGGCAACAGACTCGTGCCTTTATTCGTGCCCTGATTGGTGACGTCCAGCAACTCGGTGCGCAATACCGGATCGGGTAAAGCTGACGCTGGCTGCACCCGTTGCTGCGCGGCATCCGCCTCATAACGTGTTGCTGCGAATTCCGGATTGTGTTCGCGCGCGTAGTCGAGCAACCCTGTGAGATTGCTGCCCAGCAATGGCTCATCGGCAGCGCTGGCCGGAATAAGCCAGAGCGAATACATCATTAAGTAAATCGATAGAGATAATTTCATGGTCCATATCCTGTTGGAACTACTAGCCATTCCACTGATGGAGCTACTAGCCATTCGACTAAGCGAGCAAAATACGCTCGCTAAGTCGATGGTTATAAGCGCGATAAAACATGCGCTAAGTGGCTGGTTATGTTGCAGTTGTAATGCAATCGGGCAGCCGCAAGCGACCGCCGAACGATACGGGACGAGGTCAGATTATGAAATCAAATAGGGGCTATGAAATCAAGCCAGGGGAAATAACAGACGGACTCGTCCCGCGTTAAACGCGAGCGAGGGGAGGCGGATCAAGCGGTGCTGTAGTGACGGATTGGAATTGCGTTGAGGAAAGCGTGAATGATTGTGCCGAAAGTTGGGCTTCCGCCATATCGATTGCAAAGCTGGCCAGATATCCGCTGCAAGCGAGCTGGCAGACACCGCTATTATTGCAGGGGGAGTTTTGACTGTCGTGCTGACCAGATGATTGATCCCCGTTGGCTGCCAGTTGTGCGTGATGCATGTGCTGATGCATGTCTGAAGCGTGCTGCGAGGGATGTGAGACTTGCTGCGCGCCATGACAGTCACCGCGCATGTTCTGCATGACAATCGAATCCGCCAGTGCATAGCCGCTGAACAACGGCAACCATACGGCTAGAAGTACTGCAACAAATTTTCTGGAAAGACGAAACATGGAATCAGCATGGCAAAAATCAGCCACAATGTCAACAAAAGGAAGGCTGCTGCACCCTACTCAAGCTAATGCAACGGCAAATTCGCAGCAGGAACTGCCTGCTTTTGTGCCGCCGAACGTGCCGACACGCGATCCAGCAGCTTGCGCATATTTCCCAGCGAAGCCAGATGCAGATAGCTCAGGCCCAATGCACCGCTGCGGAACAACTCGGGCAGTTTGGCATCAGCGATCTGACCGAATTTCGCTTCGTCGATCAGGTAGAAGTCGTTGAGCTGGAAAGTCTCACCGGTGTTGGTATCAAAGCGCGCGCCTTGCTGGATGAACAGCCCGAGTTCATCCAGCTGCCTGGTGATCAATTCGGTGCGCGCAAATTCGCGCTGGAAGTTTTGCAGGAACTGCATCACCTCATTCATGCGCGGCTCCAGCTTGCCTTCGGCGTTGATCAACAACTCGCCATGATTCGCGTTCAGCGCGGGACAACTCTCGTCTATGCACACCACTAACTGGCCGTTTGCACCGCCATCCGCCATCACGAACGGATAGCGCCGCACGAATGCCGGAATGTAGCGCGCGTCCCACTTGCCTTGTTCGTCCACGAACAGATTCTCTCCATCGCGCACACCGAGCAATGCCACCGGCCGCATCTGCTTATCCTGCCCTCGTATGAACACGATGGGATATTCTCGTCCCGCTTCGGCAAACTCCACTCCGGCCAATAGCACGGCAGTGGTATCGCGCGCGAATGAAAAGTTGGCCTCATTGGCAGCGAATTTCAGGTTGCGGTGCACATCAGAATTGAGTGCCACGACTTTTTGATAGAAGGCGAATGTGCTCATGGTGCTCCTCTCAGGCTGAATATACGGTTAAATCATCCATACAGCTTGCGTCCGCGGATGCGGGCGCGATGTGCGCGTCGCTGTTCAGTTTCGGTTAACGCTCTCGGCTTCTTTCCTTCGAACGGATTCTTGCTGGAGTTGAATTGAATCTTCAGAGGGGTGCCTTTCAGCTTGAAGATTTCGCAAAAGGTGCGCTCCAGATATCGGGTATAGCTGGCCGGCACGTCGTCCAGCCCGCTGCCGTGTATCACGATCAGCGGCGGGTTGCTGCCGCCCTGGTGGGCGTAGCGCATCTTGGGTGTGAAGCGCCCGCCCTTGGGCGGCTCTTGTTTTTCCAATGCGGCAATCAGCGCGCGAGTGAGTTTCGGCGTGGACAATTTTGCCATCGCTGCGGCATAAGCCTCGTCCACCGACTTCAACACATTCGTCACACCGTTGCCGTGCAAGGCGGAAATGAAATGCAGCTTGGCGAAGCTCAGGAAATGCAGTTTGCGCTCGATGTCGCGCTTGACCTGATCGCGGTGATGCTCGTCCAGCCCGTCCCATTTATTGACCGCCAGCACCAAGGCGCGCCCCGCTTGCAGCACGTAGTCGGCGACGTGCGCGTCCTGCTCGGTGATCTGGTCGCGGGCATCCACCACCAGCACCACCACATTGGCATCTTCTATTGCTTGCATGGTTTTGATCACGGAAAATTTCTCCACCGCTTCTTCCACTTTACCGCGCCGGCGCACCCCGGCGGTGTCGATGATGGTGTATTGCTTGCCGTCGCGCTCGAAGTCGATGTAGATGCTGTCGCGCGTGGTGCCCGGCTGGTCGAACGCGATCACGCGCTGCTCGCCCAGGATGGCGTTCACCAGCGTGGATTTTCCGACATTGGGGCGGCCGACGATGGCGAGTTTTGGCGGATGTTCTGCGTTGGATTCTTCTTTTGCCTCAGGCGGAAAATTCTCCAGCGCGATTTCGACCACTTCGTTCACGTTGTCGCCATGCGCCGAGGAAATCGGCAGTGGTTCACTTCGTTCACGTTGTCGCCATGCGCCGAGGAAATCGGCAACGGTTCGCCCAAGCCCAGTTCAAAAAAATCGGCAGTCACTTTGGCGCGCGCCATGCCTTCGGCTTTGTTGACCAGCAACAAGATCGGCTTGCCGGTCTTGCGCAATTGTTCGGCGATGATGGCGTCTTGAGGCGTGCAACCGGCACGACCATCGACCAGGAACATGACCACGTCGGCTTCGTCCACGGCCTGGCGGCTTTGCTTGGCCATCTCGAACAGGATGCCGTCTTTGGCGACCGGCTCCAGCCCGCCGGTATCCACCACCAGATAGGGTCTATCCCCTACCCTGCCGCGTCCGTAATGACGGTCGCGTGTCAGCCCCGGCAGATCAGCGACCAGCGCGTCGCGGCTGCGCGTGAGACGATTGAACAAGGTGGACTTGCCGACATTCGGACGACCGACCAGTACTACAGTAGGCAGCATTTAAACAACCTTCATTTTTTTATAGACAGCGAATACAGATCACCGCCGCGCGTTTGCACTAGCAGCCCGCCGTCCATCTCGATGGGTGTCGCCACAATGGCGCCCCCAACCAGTTTGATACGTGCGGCAAAGTTTCCGTCTTCGCGATTCAAACCATGCAGATAACCTTCGAAGTCGCCAACCACGACGAAATTTTCCAAGGCATAGGGCGCAGTGATGCCGCGCGACAACAACTGCCCATTCTTCCATGTCGTGCTGCCAGTGGTCTTATCCAAGGCAATCACGGATCCGCTCACATCGCTGAGGTAGAGATATTTGCGCAACACCATCATGCCCTTGTCGCTGGAGATGTCGCGGTTCCATAACGGGCTGCCTTGCGCTGCGTCAAAACACGCGATACGCCCCTGGAAAGCAATGGCACAGACTTGTTCATCATCCACGACCGGGTCGCTGGTAATGTCGCTGATGCGCTCCAGTTCGGTATTGCCGCGCGGTTGCGACACCTGCGCTTCCCACAGCACTTCGCCATCCTTGATGCTGATCGCGGCTAATTTTCCGCCGGCAAATCCGGCATATGCCACACCGCGCTGGATGGTGACTCCGGCATGACTGCGCACCACCAGCGCCGGTGTGCTGCGCTCATACATCCACACGCGCTTGCCGTCTGCCGCGTTCAATCCGGCGATGCGCCCATCACCGCTGCGCACCATCACCACGCCGTCCACGACGGGCGACACGTTCAACACTTCGCTGGATACCAGACTCTTCCATCTCAGTTTGCCAGCTTCGTCGTAAGCCAGTACATCACCCTTGTCGCCACCGATGAGCACCAAGCCATCGCCGCTGGCCACTCCGCCGCTAATGATAAGGCCAGTCTGGATGCGCCACACCTGCTTGCCGGTGGCATGATCCAGACGCATCAAACTACCCTTGACAGAAGCGCTATAAATCGCATCTTTGGTCACTGCAGGTTGCAACAAATCCGCACCCAGATCGCCGACATTGTTATGCCAACGCACTTCGAACCTGGCGGTCTCAATGAACTCGACCAGCTTGGCAGGTTCCGCATCGCCCTTCACACCGGCCCAGTCCGGTATCGATTCATCCGTGGAAGCACAGCCGCCCAGCGCGAACAGCAACCCCAGCAACAGTCCCAGGCAAAGCCTGTCCTGATAACCAGCGACTTGCCCGCCAGCGGGCTTAGTCGAATGGCTAGTAGTTCCATCAGCCTGTCGAAGTGGCTTGTTATGAGCCTTGAGTCCTGCGCCTATCGAAGGGTCACTGCAAGCGCACATGTTCATTTAGCCACGCCCAAAGCATCGAGCTTCATCTGGACCAGATTGCGATACATGCTTTTGGCATCGATTTTTTCGTAAGCCAGTTTGTATGAACTCCTGGCTTCATCGATCTTGCCCTGCGCGCTCAATACATCGCCCCTCAGATCGGCATATAAGCCATCAAATGAGTCCGGATGTTTGGCGTCCAGCTGCTTCAGCGCATCTGCATAATTTTTTTCGTCCAGCAGCACTGCCGCCAGGCGCAACCGCGCCACGTCTTTCAGAGTGGCTTCGCCGGCATGATCAATGACCCATTGCAATTGCGTCTTGGCACGCGCCAGATCTTTGCCCTGTTCATTCACTTGCGCCGCCAGCAACGCGGCACGCGCGGCATAAGCGGTGGAAGCGAATTTATCCGTCACTGCGGCAGCGGCATCGTTGACGCGCCTGGCATCCTTGCTGGCAAGTTGCTCGATGAATTGCTGATACAAAGTCGCAGCTTCATCAGCCTGTTTGTGCTGGTAATACTGCCAACCGCGCCAGCCACCCATCGCGACGACCACGATCAACAACGCACCGAGTAACTGATTGCGGTTGTCCTCCCACCACGCCTTGAGGGCTTCGAATTGTTCCTGTTCCTGCAAATCCAATGCTGCCATGTCGTCCGCTCCTACTTGATAAATTTATTTGCGACTCTAAAAACCTACTGCGCCGCCCGCCAGCATCGTTGCACTAAAAGTACGCAATCCGCTATCCGGCAAGCCGGATGCGGAATTGACACGCGGTGCTCGAACATTCGTCTATCTATCAGATATGCCTCGCGTTCTGCGCTGACCAGCGACTTGGCTGGCGTTCTATTGCCAGCTTAGTCGATTGGCCATGCAACGCTCCGGGCGCCTTGCTATCAGACTGCTCGCTACAGTTTTAAGAGCCGCACCACTGTCGCGGTGAGATTCTGCACGCTCACCCGTTCCTGTTCGCCACCCTGCATCGGCTTTACGCTGATCTCGTTCGCTTGCGCTTCGTCATCACCGATGACCAGCGCAACGCACGCACCGCTGGCATCGGCTTTTTTCATCTGCGACTTGAAGCTGCCCCCGCCGCAATGCAACAGCACTCTCAAATTGCTGTCGCGCAATTGCTCCGCCATTCGGCTGGCGAACTGGCTCGCCAGTTCGCCCTGATGCACCACATACACATCCACTTCCGGTTTGGGTAGTGCCATGCCATCGTCCTGCAACAACGCCAGCAGACGCTCCACACCCATCGCGAAACCGGTTGCGGGGGCGGGCTTGCCGCCGATCTGCTCGACCAGCCCATCATAGCGGCCACCCGCGCAGATGGTGCCTTGCGCGCCGAGGCGCGTGGTCACCCATTCGAACACGGTGCGATTGTAGTAGTCCAGCCCGCGCACCAAATGCGGGTTGATCTCAAACGGCACATCGTGGCGTTTGAGCATTGCTTGCACCCCATCAAAATGCCGCAGCGCGTCTTCTTCCAACTCGTCCATCAGCCTGGGTGCGGCAGCAATCAAATCCTGCATGGCCGGATTCTTGCTGTCCAGAATGCGCAGCGGATTGCTGTGCAAACGGCGCGTGGAGTCGGCATCCAGCAACTCCATGCGCTGTTCAAAATAGGCGACCAGCTTGGCGCGATGGCGATGCCGTGAAGCGGCATCACCCAAAGTATTCAGTTGCAGCGTGACATCACGCAGGCCAAGCTTTTTCCACAGCCGCGCGCACATCAAAATCTGTTCAGCATCGATGTCCGGCCCGGCGAAACCCAACGCTTCAACGCCGAATTGATGAAACTGGCGGTAGCGTCCCTTCTGCGGACGCTCATGGCGAAACATCTGCCCGCTGTAATACAAGCGCTGCGGCGCGTTATACAGCAAATTGTGTTGCAGCACGGCACGCACACAAGAGGCTGTTCCCTCCGGGCGCAGCGTCAGCTGGTCGCCATTCAACGCATCCGCAAAGCTGTACATCTCTTTTTCAACGATGTCGGTCACTTCGCCGATGGCGCGCTTGAACAAATCTGTTGGCTCGACCAGCGGCATACGGATGTTGCGATAGCCATAGCTGTGCAGCCAATCGCGCACCACTTCCTCGAACCATAACCACAACCCTGCCTCGTCCGGCAGGATGTCGTTCATGCCGCGCACGGCTTGCAGGGTTTCGTTGCTACTCATCTTTTCTGAACGATTTCCATAAACAGATTGAAGCGGAATGCTGCGCAGCGATTTCGGCGCATCACTGTTGCGCCTCGCATACTTGCGCGCCACATACTCATCCACAATGTGCGTGAATTCTGCCGCGATGTTGTCGCCGCGCAAGGTCATGGCTTTTTCGCCGTCGATATAGATCGGCGCGGCGGGACTCTCGCCGCTTCCCGGCAGGCTGATGCCGATGTTGGCCAGCTTGCTTTCGCCCGGCCCGTTCACCACACAGCCCATCACCGCCACGGTCATATTCTCCACGCCTTCATACTGCTCGCGCCACAGCGGCATCTGCGTGCGCAGATGCGTCTGGATACTTTGCGCCAATTCCTGAAAGAAGCTGCTGGTGGTGCGTCCGCAACCCGGGCACGCCGTCACCATGGGCGCAAATGCGCGCATCCCCAAGGTCTGCAAAATCTCCTGCCCGACCAGCACTTCCTGGGTGCGATCACCGCCCGGTTCCGGTGTCAGCGAAATGCGGATGGTGTCGCCTATGCCCTCCTGCAACAGCACCGCCAGCGCGGCGGTCGAAGCCACGATACCCTTGGAACCCATGCCCGCCTCGGTCAAACCGAGATGCAGCGCATAATCGCATTGCAGTGTCAGCGCGCGATACACCGCGATCAAATCCTGCACATCGCTCACCTTGCAGGACAACACGATGCGGTTATGCGCCAAACCCAATTGCTCGGCACGCTGCGCACTTTCCAGCGCGGAAGCGATCAGCGCGGCACGGGTCACTTCATTTGCTTCTCTTGGTTGAGCAAGACGCGAGTTCTCATCCATCATGCGCGCGACCAGATTCTGATCCAGGCTGCCCCAATTCACCCCGATGCGTACCGGCTTATCGTAGCGGATCGCGGTTTCTATCATCATCGTGAACGGATCATCTTCCGGGTGCCCGGCCAAAAGTTTTCCGGACTTGCGATTGCGCCCGACGTTACCCGGATTGATGCGGTATTTCGCCAAGGCCTGCGCACAATCAGGGTAGTCGGTGAGCAAGCGATGTCCGTTGTAGTGAAAGTCGCCGACCAGCGGCACATCACAACCCATGCTGTCCAATCGCGAGCGTATGCGCGCCACTTGCGCGGCAGCCTCGGGAGTATTGACCGTGATGCGCACCAATTCTGAGCCGGCCTTGGCCAACTCGAATACCTGCTGCGTGGTCGCTTCGGCATCGGCAGTATCGGTATTGGTCATGGACTGCACCACAATCGGCGCGCCGCCTCCCAGCATTACCTTGCCGACCAGTACCCGTTGCGACGGACGGCGTTTGATAATGGTTGCGCTCATATTCACTCCAGCGTCAGCCGTGCCACTTCGCTTGAAGAATTGATGTATGGCGTCAAGTCCACTTGCTCACCGTCCTGGTACAAATGCGTCGTTGCCGCATGACCGATCACCAGCGACAGCGGCAGGTGCCCATGCAGATTCATTTCGCTTCCGCGCGGGTGAACCCTGGAAGAAATAATTTTGCCATCCTTGTCAGTGATCTCAGTCCAGGACCCCTCATCGAACACCAGGCGCAGCGTGGTGGTCTGCGTCGGGGTGTCGTGCGAGGTGTCGTCATGGGTCGCAGAATCTGTTGACTGGGTTTGCGGCACGGTTTGAGCAGCCGCGGTCTTCGCTGCCCGAGGCGAAGATTGCTCCTCTGTTTGCGAAGATCGCAGCTCCGGTTCGGCAGGAATAGCTGGTGCGATCATGCTCTGCTTCGGGACAGGCGGAGCCGGAATGATTTGCATTTCAGCGGGCAGGGGAACCGGGGTTTCAATCTTCGCAACCTTGGCTTGCTTAAGCGGAGTCGTGAAATGCCACACCGCAAATCCCACCACAATCACGGCCAGCAGCAACGCGGCGCCCAACAAGATCAGATTTTGTCTTTGCGATGAATACGCGACAGGAAACGGCACCTCGACCGAAGCTGGGATCAACTCTGCCGCAGCCACTTTTGTTTGCGGCAGAGCCGCCAATAAAGTCTGCGCATCCAGATGCAAAATCTTGGCATAACTGCGCACAAAGCCGCGCAAAAAAGCCGCTTCGGGCAGATGCTTGAAATCGTCCGCTTCCAGAGCCTCAATTTGGCGCGGTGCGAACTTGATCTGAGCGGCCACATCCGCCACGCTCAAACCAAGACGCTCGCGCGCTTCGCGCAGCATGCTTCCCAGCGAAGTCAGCGGTATCGCGGCAGAAAGATTGCCTTGCTCGGCGTTATTTTCCGGAAGATGTTCCATTATTCACCATGTATCAACAATTGAGTTTCGCGCGCACCGGGAAAACGATTGCGCAACTGCGTGCCAAAGCTGGCCTCCGAATTACGATCACCAACCTTGCGATTGATACGCACCCCCAGCCAGAGTTGCTCCGCTGTCAGATTGTCGGTTTTTTGCGAAAAATTCGCGAAATATTTCTTGGCTGCGAAGTAATCAGCATTGTCAAAGTTCATCTCTGCCAGAGCAAACAGTGCTTGCGTCAATCCAGGCTGCACCAGCAGCGCCTTTTGCAGAAACTCCTCGGCATCCTTGTTGTTGCCCGCTTTTCTGGAACATAGCCCGGCATTCAGATAAGCGAGTCCTGGTGTTTCATACAAAGGATTCTTCACTGCCGCCATGAACTGGGGAATAGCCTCTTTTTCCCTATCGTGCTGACACAAGAACCAGCCATAGTTGTTATGCGTATCGGAATTCGTATTATCGAGGTGCAGACTTCTCTTGAAATCCTCTTCGGCCTCTTTGTCCTCGCGCAATGCCATATGCACCAACCCGCGCACGCTGTAGGCTGGCGCATAGTTTCGATCGGCCTGCAAGGCTTGTGTTAACTCGTCCAGCGCGATGCCGAGTTGCGCACGCTCATAGTACAAACCCGCCAATTCGGTATGCACCTTGGCACTCTTGATGGCGTGCGAGCTGTCCGAAGGCGTGCCGCAGCCCGCCAGTATGACCAACGAAAACGCCAAAGAAATCGCCAAAGAAATCGCCAAAGAAAACGATGGAGTAATTAATTTATTCACAGTGCACCTCGATACTCATCTATACCGCCCCACTGGCGCGTTGCATGGTTCGCTTGGTCTTATCCTGAACCTGCCCGGCCAGCTGTCCGCAGGCAGCAGCGATGTCATCACCGCGCGTCTTGCGCGTGGTGGTCACGATATCTGCCTGCATCAGCACATCGCGGAAACGCTGAATGGCATCCGGGCTTGAGCGCCGGTAATGCGTTTGTGGAAACGGATTGAACGGGATCAGGTTGAATTTGCACGGCACGTCGCGCACCAGCTTTACCAGCTCGCGAGCCTGTTGCACCGAATCATTCACGCCTTCCAGCATCACATATTCGAAGGTGATGAAATCGCGCGGCGCACGTTCCAGATAACGCTGGCAGGCGGCCAGCAATACTTTGAGCGGATACTTCTGGTTGATCGGCACCAGCTCGTCGCGCAACTTGTCATTCGGCGCATGCAACGATACCGCCAAGGCCACCGGACACTCATCGCGTAACCTATCCATCGCGGGGACAATCCCGGAAGTGGAAACCGTCACACGGCGGCGCGACAGTCCATAGCCGTGATCGTCCAGCATCAGGCGCAGCGCGCTCACCGTGTTGTCAAAATTCAACAGCGGCTCACCCATGCCCATCATCACCACGTTGCTGATTTTCCAGTTACCTTCGGCATCCTTGCCGAGCTGATGGTTCGCCCACCACAACTGGCCGATGATTTCCGCCACGCTGAGGTTGCGATTGAAACCCTGCTTGCCGGTCGAACAAAACGTGCAATTCAGCGCGCAGCCGGCCTGGGTGGAAATGCACAATGTGCCGCGGGGGCGCACCGGAGCGCGGGACGAGGGACCCGCGAAGCGGGATCGGCCTGCGGAGGTGATGCCTGCGACCGCTTCTCCACCCTTCTCGTCAGCACCAGAACTTTCGTGGTCGCCGACGGGAATGTACACCGCTTCCACGGCATTGCCGGTGCCGACGTTCAGCAGCCACTTGCGCGTGCCGTCGTCGGATAATTCTTCGCGCATCACATTCGGCGCGGTGATGCAGGCGCACTGCGCGAGCTTGTCGCGCAACGCTGCCGCGATGTCGGTCATCTCGGCGAAATCGGGCTCCCCGACTTTGTAAATCCAGCGCATCAGTTGACGCGCACGGAACGGCTTCTCGCCCATTTCCGTGAAATAGCCGGCCAATGCTTGCGCATCAAAGTCGAGTAGGTTTTGTTGCATTAAAAACCCTCTGATTTAATCCGTTCGTGGTGAGCTTGTCGAACCATGGGAAGATTAAATCGAACAGAATAAATTAAAAGCTCACCCTTCGACAAGGCCTTTAGTCCTGAGCACAGTCGAAGGATCGGGCGAACGGTATAATTAACGCGAGTAAACATTCATCGCCGGGAAGAAATATGCGATTTCCACCGCAGCCGTTTCAGCCGCATCGGAGCCGTGCACCGCATTCGCATCGATGCTGTCGGCGAAGTCAGCGCGGATCGTGCCTTTGTCGGCCTTCTTCGGATCGGTCGCGCCCATCAGATCGCGGTTCTTCAGAATCGCGCCTTCGCCTTCCAGCGCCTGGATCACCACCGGACCGGAGATCATGAAATCCACCAGATCCTTGAAGAACGGACGGGCGCGGTGCACCGCGTAGAAACCTTCCGCCTCGGCACGCGACAATCGCACCATGCGCGCGGCAATGATCTTCAAACCGGCTTTTTCAAAGCGGGTGTAAATCTGGCCGATGACATTCTTGGCCACAGCATCGGGTTTGATAATCGACAGAGTACGTTCAACAGCCATGCTACTTTCTCCAAGCTTAATAATAGTTAATAAAAAACGGGTTGGCATTCTATCAGGATTTGCTTACGCTGTCGCAGTCGGCAAGCACTGTGGGAGGCATTGACTCATTGACCACCAACCTGCGCGTGGTAGAGTACGAGCCAACAAATCAGGCCATCACAAAACAACTGCCAGCTTATACACCTTGAAGGTGTCTTTGCTGGCGCGTTTTAGGGTGTCTACTTTACGTTAAGCTCAGATAGACATGCGCCACGCACAGTGGCAATAACAACGCGAGCAAACCGCAAGAAATTTCCAAAGATAGCTGCAACACTGGCAAGGAAATTGCAGAATTTACAAGCAGTTAAAAACATGATATTGAGCGAAGCGTAGCTCACGTTCGCCGCATAACTGAAGTCGTTGATGCGGACGACGATGAGCTACGCTTCGCGGCATATAACTGTTTTTCAGGTTTCAAATTTTCAGCCGTTGCGCACAGGGTCATCCGAAACAAAATGAGCGAGCATCACGAAATAGAACCCAAGGTAGCGAAGCATGTCAATCTGCGCCTAACGCCTCGTTCGAGCGAACACCGCTCGCTACGCTCGCGGCTACGCCGCACTGCGGGGGTGTCGCTCAACTCGAACCACGTTGGGCGTCTTGAAATTGGCTACCAATGGAGTGTCACCCTTCTGTCGGGTCATTGTCGGGTCGGTGTCACAACGACAGAATTCACTGTATAGCAAAATCTCCTCGTGGTTTAATTCACAAGGAGAAGGAAATGAACCTGAACATATCAGGTGAAATTATCAAAAAACTCAGGATTGAGCGTAGCTGGACGCAAGAGCATTTGGCAGCTATTGCGAGCGTGAGTGCACGCACAATCCAACGTGTCGAAAAGACCGGTATCTGTGACCTTGAAACTCGCTCTGCTCTCGCTTCAGTCTTTCAAGTAGATGTCACCCAGCTTGATGGCGAAAAAAAGATCGAACAAACGAAACCAACCCAAAACGCCAATCCCCTTTACTACTCACGTGTCACGACTGGACATGGCTTCGTCGATATCTTCTTTGGCGCTCACGGCTACCGTTTTTCACACGAAGACCCGCGCTCTAGCGAGGATGCTGAATACATTTCCGAGCTTGTCTCGCAAATTAATGATTACTCGGAGTGTTGGGACGACATAGATCCTGGTGCTCGTGTTCGAGTAACTTTTGAATTCACCGAAATGCTAAAGGAAATGGAAGAACGAGGGTTCTGGCTCTTCGGCCTAAGGACTCGCAGCAAGACAAAACTTCCATCGCGAGATGGTAGCGAAACACCATTTGAAATGAATATCGCAAATTTCCACTTTGCCTATGGCGACAGCGAACAAATTATCGTTCTTGACACTAAGCAGGGTGGCTAGCGTGACGGCCAGACGCCCAACCCTACGCTCAAGCGGGACTGCGCAAAAGCGCGCAGCCCCTTAGCTTCACGTTGGGCAACATAAATTCGGTGAGGAAATGGACAAACTAGCTAGAATTAAGACCAAAACTGAAATAGTCGCATTTGCCGCCGCTGCTGTTTTCTTGGTAGTACAACTCATCGGTGGGGAGTTTAATTATGGGATGGAACTTGCCCTAGAGGCGAACCGATCACAATTGGATACCTCCAAAGATTTGGTCAGTATTTCGCTAAAGATGAAACGCCCTGATCATGGACGAATCACCATTAAGGATGTCGAGATAGAAGTAATAAAGGGATTTGGAGGCATGGCTGAAAAACTTCCCAGCGAGGAAGCGCGGATTCAGGAGCGGATTGGCGGTAACAATCTCGCCCTTCCTCCTGGAGACGCGACACAGCTTGCATATTGGTTCAAGGTGCCAAAGAAGACTCCCGCGCTTGTCGACGTATCTGTGCTGGGCAAGAGAACAGGGTTGAGCTGGTTTCTTGGCGAACCTCAGTGGCGCGCCTCTATAGTTGTGCATCCCATACAAGCGGTTGCCTCATCAGCCCAACAAAGCGCTCCAGGGGACGCGCCAAAAGCGGCGCGCCCCTGAGCTTGTCGTTAGGGGTTTATGAATGAGAAAATTTCTCGTCATACTTCGCCAAGGTTCTGCGGCTGAAAAATTGTTCACCAACAATCATGACTACACTATGGATGGTCATCTTGTTCTCACATGCGAAACATTCGATGCCAGCGGCATTCACTTCGCTTTGGTAAAACGTATTCCGGTAGCGAAGAATCAAGACGGCTCCGATCGATCTCATGAATCTTGGTGGCTCTCTCATTCCGACATTTCCGCAGTGTTCCAATTCGACGGCAGCGCCACGCCAATCGGATTCTGCACAACTCAATCATGATTGCTGGAAAACAAAAATTTTTACTCATGGTTATCACCCCTAACCCGGCAGTCGAGCGGGACTGTAACCTTCCCCCAAATTAGTTGACACCTCCCTCTAACGGAACGGAGGTGTTTCATGGGCAAATCAAGACCGCCAAAAGTGCATCGTTACAGCATGCACTTTAAGGCAACCGCAGTTCGTTTAACCGAGCTTCCCGATGTCCTGATCCAGGATGTCGCCGAGGCACTGGACATTCATCCCTTCATGCTGTCACGATGGCGCAAACAAGTCAGGGAGGGATTGATCGTGACCAAAGGGATCAAGCTGGATGACGAGACTGTCGCGGAGCTCAAGCGGCTGCGTGATCTGGAAAAGAAGTACAAAGTCCTGCAACAGGAGCATGAACTCCTAAAAAAAGCCATCCGGTTTACTTCCGAACGAAATCGGAAATCTTCGAATTCATCGAAGTAAACCGGCAAAATATCCCCATCGCGTTGATGTGCCGCGTATATGGCGTCACCCGTGCCGGCTTCTATGCCTGGCGCAGTCGCGGCCCCAGCCTGCGTACACAGCAGAATGTGGCTTTGAGTGAACAAATCAAGCAGGTGCATCAAGCCAGTCGCAGTGTTTATGGCAGCCCCCGTGTGTATCGCCGATTGCGGGAGATGGGTGTAGTGGTGAGCGAGAATCGCGTGGCCAAGCTGATGCGCCGCTGCGGTATCAAGGCACGGGTAGCGACATTACGCTACACCTCGCCCAATCTGAAAAAGTTCTTTGGCAGCTTGCCCAATCAACAGTATGAGCATCCGGCTGCAGTACCCAATCAAGTGTGGGTGGCGGACATCACCTATCTCAAGGTGGGGGCGATCTACCGCTACCTGATGAAACAACTAGCCATTCCACTAGGTTGGCAAAAGACACCAACCAAGTGGCTGGTTATGGCGGTGGTGATGGACCGGTGCTCGCGGCGAATTGTGGGCTGGGCCTTTGGGCAGCAGAAGAATGTCGTGTTGACCCTGCGTGCGCTCAATCATGCGGTGGGCAAGCGCCGGCCGTCACCCGGTCTGATCTTCCACACGGATCGCGGCATCGAATATTATGCCAATGCCTTCCGGGAGCGCTTGGCACAGTTACAAATTACCCAGAGCTTGAACCGCCCGGGTAAGGTCACTGATAATGCCTTTATGGAGTCTTTCTTTCATTCCATGAAGTCAGATGTGATTCACGGCAACACCTTCACCGAGGATAGTCAGCTCCTCTCGGTGCTGCGCAGCTATATTCCTTTCTATAACCACAGTAGAATGCATTCGTCTTTAAACTACGTGTCGCCAGCAACGTATGAAAATCAGTTGGCTTAATCGGGTGTCAATTAAATCGGGGGAAGATTCCTGCGCAAAAGCGCGCAGCCCCTTACTTCCACGTTGGGCGTCACGAAGAGAATCCCGGAGCGCAGGTCTGGTCTGGCCGAAAGAAACCCACGAAGAAGGAGGTATCGCATGATCTACAAAGGCAGCTGCCACTGCGGCAAGGTTGCGTTCGAGGTTGAAGGCGAGATCAAGAGCGCTCTCGCGTGTAACTGTTCGATTTGCTCTCGCAAAGGATCTCTCCTGTGGTTCGTGCCTCGGGAGAAGCTACAGTTGCACACGCCCGAGGAGGCCGCCAGTACGTACACCTTTAACAAGCACGTTATCAAGCACCGCTTCTGTCCGACTTGCGGCATCCATCCTTATGGCGAAGGTGTTGATCCGAAGGGCAATCGCATAGCCGCCATCAACATTCGGTGCCTGGAAGGTGTAGACCTTTCCGCTATTCCAGTTCAAAACTTCGATGGTCGTTCAATGTGAATGCAGTGACGCCCAACCCATTGGTCAACCGGACCTTGCGCATAAAACCGCGCAAGGCCGGTTACCTCAAACGTTAGGCAGCATGAGAGCCTCATTCACAAACACAAACGAGAAAGGACAAATATGAGCATAAAAATATCTGGGAATTTCAACGTCTTATTTGTTGCTGGCTTCGGTCCAGTTGTCCAAGACCTAACTGAATCTCATAAGTTCTATTTGGATACTCTCGGTTTATCCTTCGAGAAGGATGGAGACTATCTATACACAGCAAAATTAAAAGGCGTCAATCATTTTGCTCTGTGGCCACTTTCTCAAGCAGCACAATCATGTTTTGGGTCAGAGAGCTGGCCGTCTTACCTCCCTGTTCCTCAAGCATGGTTGGAATTCGACGTTGATAACATTGATCGAGCCACCACAGAATTGGAAAAAAGAGGATATACATTGCTGACTAGAGCGCAAAAGGAACCGTGGGGACAGATTGTTACTCGTCTGCTCAGCCCTGAGGGATTATTGGTCGCGGTCACTGTAACGCCGGTGATGCGTGAGTAGTCACAATTTGGAAAAACAAAGGGGTCAAGTCTTGATAAAACGGTTTCCGCTTGGCTCTCGGTAGTTAAAAGCCTAACCTAACATTCGAGAGGGACTGGCTACGCCAGCCCCTCAATTCAACGTTAGGGCTTCCATACCACCGTATGGCTTTTTATATTGCTAAGTGCTAGTCTTCGCCTATGGCAACCACTCGCTTCGCTTTGATTGGGATACAGACAAGGATGCTGAAAACCAGCTAAAGCACGGCGTTTCATTTTCCCGCGCTCAGCACGCCTTCGCCGACCTACAGCGCGTGATTGTCAGGGACATCACACACAGTTAAACCGAGGAGAGGTTCTATTGTTTCGGAGAGGTTGATGGTGGCGTTCTTACGGTGCGATTCACATATCGTGCCTCTGTTATTCGAATTATCGGCGCTGGCTATTGGCGCAAAGGAAAGGCAATTTATGAGCGCGAAAATAAAATACACGGATGAACCCCTTGGCAAGACACAGGTGGTTCCAGACTTTCTTCCATCTCCTTCCGAGTTAGCTTTTCGCGAAGAGGGTGTCAAGGTTACTCTGGCTCTGAGCAAAAAGAGTATCGAGTTTTTTAAGTCCGAAGCCACGAAGCATCACACCCAATACCAGCGCATGATTCGTCG
>OBLT010001012.1_pt1 | contig 18218 bp, 21 predicted proteins | sample 1518721 | NCBI WGS metagenome assembly OBLT01 (sample SAMEA3539307, study PRJEB22396) | soil metagenome | biome: tundra; feature: field; material: soil | place: USA | collected 2010-05 | depth 0.15 m | reverse complement strand
TCAGCAGGAACAGCGGAGCTGCGGGCCATACAACCAGACTTGTTGCAACCATGCCGGCTACCATGCCGCCTGTATGACCGCCGCCCTTTCCCGCCTTTACTCCGCGGAGAGACGCCTTCTCTTTGTCGGCGAGGCGTGCGTAGTCAATATTGAGGTCTAGTTTTCCGCCCCTCGCCATTCGCTTCTTTGCTTCCGCTTGCGTAATAGTTCCGATGGCAACCGACCCCTTCGGTATGACGACTACTCCCTCCACAACAACTTCCTCTAAAACTTCAAAGTCGATTTGGTCGTCTATGTGCGCGTCCGCAGAGGACAGGGTTCTGTTGAGTTTCAGTCTGACGGGCGTGCCATCGAGCAAAGTAAGCGGTCCCGATAGAATAGTTGTGGTTCGTGATGGGTCGGCCTGCGTGCCTGCTTGGTCTTGGGTGGGTTGAGTTTGAGGCTGCACAGCCGGTGATTGAATAGAAGAGTTGCTTGGCGTTTGGGCGACAGCGCGTTTTGCAGCATAAGGTTGCGACGAGGTGTCGGCATTCGCTTGCGACACTAAGTAGGAATAGATGTATCCAACCTTCCCATCGCTCGTTTGAATTCGAGAGAAGACTTCTCCATTGATTAACACGGTGAATTGTTCGCCACAAGGTAGAGAAGTGACTGCGTCCAGTGCCTTCGCCGCCTTCGCGGAGACTTGCGTTACGCCGGGATGGGTGTGGCAATCAACGACTCCTAGTTCATCGGCACACAATGCAGATGAGGCGAGCAAAGATCCGCATAACAATATGAACAATGTTTTTCCGAACATCGAATCCTCCGATAATTTCCAACATGAACGGTTCCGTATACAGTTATGGAATTTCCGCATGTTTAGGGAAATGGTACGGGGGCCTATAGTGCTCAACTAGTTATGCACTTGTCGGGCGCGGAGAGGATTGCGCAGGGGCTGGAAGCCCGGTTCCATTTCGATCGTTACGGCACGAGTGAACTCGTGCCCTGTTACGAGGATAGTGCCGTCGGGGAGGCGGAAATTCCGTGGGCAGATGAAGGAAGCAGACCAGCTGAAGGAGGCACCTACGAAAAGAGAAGCGGTCATGAAGGCGCACGCGACCGAAGATGATTCAGAAGGCTATGCGCTGACGAACGATCCCAAAGCAAGAAAGGCGGAACTGGCCATTCGAGATTACGCTCTCCGCAACGAGACTCTGACTTTGGATGTGCTGGCTTCGTCGTCCGATGCTCGTCATCGCGTCATCGCCGCGCAGATGCTTGGCTACGGCCGCCAATCCGCCGAGCAAATCGACGCGCTGGTCGGCGCACAAGCTTAGATTCGGATGATGACGTTCGCAACGATGCCGTGCGCGCGTTGGAGGTACTCGCAAGTGCGAAGCCGAACCTGGCTCACGGGATTCCGTCAGAACCTTTTATACGTCTTCTGCGATCCGGGGCGTGGTCGGATCACAATAAAGCGTCTCTACTGCTCGTAGCGCTTACCAAGAGCCGCGACCCTAAAGTGCTCGCACAACTTCGCGCCGAAGCACTCGATCCGCTAATGGAAATGGCCCGATGGCGCAGCGTCGGGCACGCTGAAGCCGCACTTTCGATACTGGGATGAATTGCCAGCATCGATGAAGATACTTTGGATAGGCTAGTCGAAGCCGGTCAGGCGGACAGTATTTTAGGCAAGCTCATTCGGCAGTGACGCTCTGAAAACGACGCTAAGCCAGGTTAAGAGCATACCGCTATCGTTACGTTGCTGATCGCAGCGAAGGCGCACTGTTAAAATGAGCTTAAGCTAGTGCTGACTCGGAGCGCTCAACGCTATCGAAAAAGATACAGTGAAGTTCCCTTCAAAATCGTCTTACTCACTTTACGTGCTCGCTCGGAAGAACGACTTTGGATTTGAGACGCCCCTCCGGAAAGTCTTTGGGATTGACGGTGACTATGAAATCTGCATTGCCGGATTCGGCGCAGAGACAAAACGCGTCGTCCTTGGGATCGGGAGAAATTTCAGCCGAAGAACGCACCTTGACCGCTTCGGCTCGCTCTCGGATTAGGTTAATCACAGCTCCGATAAGACTTGGCCGGACGCGGAGGCGCTTCAGGACTTCCTTGTATTCTTCCAAAATATCTTCCGTTATGAGCCAGACGAAATTGTCCTGTTCCGCCCATCGATGGAGTACATCAGCACTCGGATTCCTGCCGGAAACGAACGGCTCTCGGAAGCCCGATATGCCTGCCACAAGTACACTTGTGTCAACGACAAGGCGTCGTTTACGTTTCCTAGACTTCGGCGGCAACGGTGATCTCCGGAGCACGCTTTTCTCTTCTATAGGTACGGACGGTGCGCGAGATTTCGTCTTCGGAAACTTCGCCGATGTCTTTTGCCGCCTCGGTTAGCGATTCCAGAAATTCCTTTTTCCAGCCCCGGCGTTTTCTCCCACGCGGCATGTCCTTGTAGAGATCAGCCCTTCCCATTCGTTCCTCAATCTGTTCGCCAAAGGTTCGGAACGGAACTCCGAGTTTGATTGGTTCTTCTTCCGCTCCAAGTCGACAGCTAAAAACTATGTACTTGGGATTCTCTGTCTTGAGCTTGTCTTCGCATGCGCTAAATGCTTCCATCAATTTGGAAAGCACGCTAGTGCGCGTGCCCAGAGACTCTTTTAGGTAAGATGCGACCTTGGCGACCAAGAGAACTTTCGCGTCGAAGAAATATGTTCCCTCTGACCGCGAGGGTTTCACGACACCGAATTGAACAAGATTTTGCAGTTCCTTTGGCTGTATTTGAAGGACCGCACTCGCCTGTTTTAGCTTTAGCCTTTGCCTTGTCATAAGAGCTCCTATTAACGTCTAAATATTAGCCTCTAATTCGATAGGCGTCAAGAGACCTCACATGAGGGTAGTGGGCTATTCGCGTATCGCTAAATCAGACGGGAATGCCAATCTTCTTTGATAGCATTCTTGAATGATTGAATCGCTGTATTCATGCTATCGATTTTGCGCTGACTCTTGGAAATCGCGTCGTCCGCGTCCTGAATTGCCTATGCCCACCTTGCTACTTTTAGTTGACAATATCGACGACATGACGTAGTCTATCGTGTGTATGAAAGACAACTACAGACCTGAATTGCAAAAAGCAACTGCTGAGCTGGATGATCTCTATGACCAGCGGAACGATCTTGAGCTTGCGATTGCCAAACAACAACGCATCGTCGCTGCATTTAAGGCGCTTGTAGAGAGCGACGAGGATGAGATAGCACCTGATCCCAATCTAGGAGGAATGACCGAAAGTATTAAGTCGGTCTTGCAGGCTTCCTTTCCGACGCCGCTCACCATTAGCCAGATTAAAGCAGGACTGTTGGCCCTTCATTTTCCGATTCATCAATACAAGAATTTTCGAGGTTCGCTGCACACCGTTTTGAAGAGGATAAGTGATAACGACCTCGCGGAAAGAGTGAACGTACCCGCAACGAGTGCGGCCCATACTAGCGGTATGAGGGGCGATGAGCCGCCTCCTACTGAAATCGCATACAGGTGGGTGAGGATCATTAGAAGCGTTCCTCCGCCGCCTCCCACGACTAGGCTCATCACACCCGGACAGTCGATCAATCTCCCGACTGGTCCGCCTCCGCCTCCCGGTGAAAAGAAACCGTTGCCGTATGCTGGGCCGGGAACTTATGTAAGAACGAGCAACAAGAAGTAGAAAAGAAGAACCCTACCGTCAGTTTGCGCTGACGGTAGGGCGAGAATCAAACGCGGACGAAGCCCGCATCTGAATCCAACAACTTCATTGTTGGGCTTCTCCGGTGAAATATCAAGGGGAGAAGCCGCATGACCTGCCTGCGATGTAAGCACGACGGATCGAGACGATTCGGAGCCGACAGACGCCTTTGCAATCGGCAAGAAGCTCGACAACCTGAAAGCGGCCGCCTCGCTCTACATAGCTTTTTGCAACTTTGTTTGCGTTCGTCAGACCATTCGCTTTACTTCCGCGATGCAAGCGAGATTGACCGATCACATCTGGACAATTCAAGAACTCTTGGGGGACGCATGAGACTCTGGCTCCCTACCTATCCACGTCCACCACCATTTAGGTCGTGCAATCCTCTGTGATAGTTTCCCGCCCAGTAGCACACGATGAATCAATAAGAACGGAATTGAACATCCCCGCTATTCAATTTGCCTTGCCTCCATCGGTTCTCGACCCTAGAATTCGGATACGGTGGCCGATACATCGGAATACATCGCACAGTCTCTACATGATGCCCTAGTAGAGGAGTGTGCCGAGGATGATATGCCGCAGCAATTTGGCATTCCCGAAGCAGGGATCGCCGAGTTTCGCGCGAAAGTTAAGCTCTACCGGGAAGCGATGATTCTGATGCAATTGAGTTCTGAATCCGAGAGCCAAACTAAGTTCAAAGAAGTGCTGGTGGCATTTGAAAAACTGATATTCGACCCTGTACCTTCGCCTAGGTCCTTGGAAAAATTGAACGCCCTAAAGAAGGCGATGTCCAATTTGGACAGACTCCTGCATCCGGAAGGGCACTCCCAGGAATTTACTTGGGCCAAGGAATGGTTACATGAAGTTGGCCATGACGAATATAATCCCGCAAAGCTGACATTGTTTTCGATTCATTGGATGAATGCATATGTGTGCGTCGTGCAGTCAATAAGGGATTTGGGGCCGTTGATTTAGCTCAGTGGCCTCCCTACGATTTGCCATGAAACGATCGCGCCGTTTTGGTGTTAGGCTCGTCCTAGTACCCCCCCCCCGTAAAGACCACTCGCCCACAAAATACCTAATTTTTCTTGTGAGATTTTCCCGAAATTTCCCCTCTATATAAGTGAGGGAGGTTCTCGCCCGACTCCGTCGCTGGCTCGCACACGACCGGCTTTCCAGCGCACGGCGACACGAGGAGATTGTCAATGTTGTCTTTGTTGAGCCAGACCGAAACGGAGGCGCGATCCGGATTTGGACATGAAAAACTGATCCACCGGTTGACACTTCTCGATTTTTTGGCATCTCTATAAGAGAAGGATCTTTTCAGTTGGCCTCTGCTTTCATCCGCAGATAGCTCTCTTCGAGGTTGCAGTTCCCGCAGTGTTTTGGAGTTGACCCGCTATGTCCCGAGGATTTGATGTCGATGATTTTCGCGACTCCGATTCAAGCCGTGACGTAGGCCGAGGTTCATCTTCCGGTTGGGACTCTCGCAACAGGCTCTCCGAGATTCACCGCGAGGAAGAGCGAACCGACCAACGCAATCAGGAGCAGCGAGAACGCTCCGATAAAGACCGCCCGCCACTGCCGCGCGAAGAACGCGTTCAAGCCATTCTCGCTGAGCGTGTCCGCACGAAGTACGCCGACCGGGACAAGACCTACTCGCTTCGCGATTCTGAGATTCACACGCTTTCCGAAGTCGGCAAATTCCGCGTTGTCACCACAGAAGACTTAGCGCAATTCGCTTACAACGGCGACGGCTCACGCATGGAGAACGACATTGAAAATCTGGCCCGTCAAGGCCTCGTGCGGGAATCGAGTATCGCTACGATTGATTCCAATCCCGGCCCTGTTGTCACGCTCACGAAGGAAGGTCACAAACTTCTCTCGCGCGGAAAAGTCGTACCCTCCGGCCAAGCCACGTACCACGACTTGAAGAAACCTAAAGAGGCAATCCACGATGCCGACCTTTACCGCCTTTATCACAAAGCAGCAGATGAGATCGAAGCCGATGGCGGCAAAGTCCTTCGCGTAATGCTCGATTATGAAATGAAGCATGAACTCTATTCTCGCCACGCGCGAGCTTCAAAGGAAAGCAGCCTGTATCCCGAAGACGTCCAAGACGAAGTCGCCCGGAACTATCACCTGCGGGTTGTGGACGGGAAAATTCCGATCCCCGATCTCCGCATCGAGTACGTAAACGAAAACGACAACGAAATTCAGAGGCGCGACCTCGAACTCGCCACCGAGCATTACCACTCGCGCGCATTTTCAGAGAAGGCGCGCGCGGGATTCCAAATCTATGCCCGTCCCGAAGATGCGGCACATTTCCGCCGCGTTCGGGACGACCATCACCTAATCACCGCGATCTTCAGCCTGTGACCTATGAACCTATCGGAAACCCATCTCGCCAAGCTCCGCGCATTCGGCTATACCGAACCGGAAGCTCGATTCCTGTATATCGCAGCCACCCATTCCGGCTACTTCACGGTGCGTCAGTTCCTGAAATTCGCAAATGCCAAGAGTGGCAAGCGAAGCGCATGCTTCGTGGAGAAGTTGACCGCATTGGGCCACGCCTCTGCGCAGAGATACACGCGGAAGAGCCTCGTCTATCACATTCACTCGCGCCGACTGTTCGCCGCCATCGGCAAGGACTATCTGCGTCATCGCCGCGAACACGAACTCGACCATATCAAGGCACAGCTTTTGGCTTTGGATTTTATCCTCGCCCATCCCGAAAATGATTATTTCGAGACGGCGCAGAAGAAGCGTCAGTATTTCATTGAGACACTAAGGCTTGACTCTGCGCTGTTTACATCAGAGGACGCGAGCCGAAAGCACATCACTTTCTCGGATGGCTTTCCGGTGTTTCTCGATGGCCAGTCACCTGAGCTACCCCCTGTGGTCACCTTTACCTATGTGGAATCCGGGCACTGGAATCTCGATCCATACGTCGCGCACTTGCGACGCTCCCGGCCCCTTTTCCAGCACCTTCCTTCGTTCCAGTTCATTTACATTTCAACCTCAACAAGACTTCAAACCGAAGCCAGAGAACTGTTTTCACTCCTGATCAAAGGAGAAGGACTGCCGGATTTGCTCCGCTATTTTGACGTGCGAACCAAATGGAATCGCAAACAATACGGGCAAGTCACCGACGCTGACCTGATCTTCAGAAATGAAGCGAAGAAGCGTTTTACCGGGCCGAGGTTTGAAACGCTTTACCGATTGTGGAATCGTAATCAGTTGCCGGGCGACCTCGCAAGACAAGAAACAACACCTCTTCCAGCTTCCGAAAGAATCCGTTTTCAAGCCGTCACAGTGCCAGGACATGAAAGCGTTTTCGGGAACTCCGCGAAACGTTGGGGTGACGACTGGCAAGTGCGGGCATTTTCCGAACGGTTTTCTGCCCAAACGTCACCAACACCCAAATCCAAACTCTTCAAGCAACAGCAGATACGGCAAGGAGGAACGTGAAACATGCACGCGGCCAAAACGTCTGTAGGGCGGGAGCGACCCCACTTTGTGCGGCTTTCAGCCGCCCAAAATTTCGTGGGATCGCTCCCGCCCCCTCGCGCAGTTTGCGCGAAGCCGTCTTGGCCGCGTGCACAGATCGAAACATAAATTCTGTAATGCAAGCTGCACTACAAACTTCAACAGAAAAGGAGCGAGTTACATGGCACTTCTGAAATCACCATCAAAGCAACCGAAGACTACAAACCTTCAAGTCCGTTTGGAGGAAGAAGTCAGGCGCAATCTGGATAGGTACGCCGAGTTTCTTGACGCGAACCCGTCTTACGTTGTGTCTGAAGCACTGAAATTTTTATTCAGGAAAGATGACGAGTTCAAACGTTGGGCCGATGCACACCCACACACAGCGAATCACAATCACGACTCCATTCAAGGAGACGCTCTGAAAAAGACTGCGTAGCAAAATGAAATCTCACTCACCCCAATTCGCTGTGCGCGAGAATACAGCGTCCTCAAGACAGCATGCCCCGCGCCTTGCACCTCAGCAAGAATCCTCATTCAGTTCTCCAAACATGGCAGCACACACGGACGTTCCAAGGAAAGAAAGCCATCTTCTCACTGTCCACGAAGTAGCGACGATGTTGCAGGTTCCTGTCTCTTGGGTTTACGGAAGAATGCGCAAGCGATCTGTTGAACGACTGCCGGGTTACCGTCTCGGAAAATACTGGCGCTTTCGCGAGGCCGAAGTGTTGGCGTGGGTCGAATCGCAAAGGCGAGACTCCCATGCAGCTTGACACAAGGTCTACACTGAAAAGTGACACAGGGAAATGCGGACGAGCCAACGGAAAGGACCGTGTGGCACGACCGCGTTATCAAGATGGCAGTTTATTTATTCGAGGCAAGCGCACCAAAGTTTGGGCAGCACGATGGAGGGAAGACGTGATCCGGGAAGACGGAACGCTGACCCGCACTCAACGCACCGTCGTATTCGGTTCTGTAATCGAACTCTCACGCCGTGAAGCCCGCTCGCTTCTTCAGAAGCGAGTTTCTGAAATCAATCAGGGAAGGCACCGCGCTCGACCTATGATGACTCTTGAAAAATTTGCGAGAGAACATTGGCAGGCCGGAGCGTTGCTCGCTCTAAAACCCAGTAGCAGCCGCTACTACAACTTCCAACTCGACAAGCATGTGCTACCCGCTCTCGGCTCGTTGCGGTTATGCGATGTGAGTCGGCCAGTCATTCAGCAGTTCTTGCTCGACCGAAAGTGCAAAGGGTACGCAAGCTCAACCGTCCATGGAGTTCACACGACGTTGGGCAAGGTACTTCAAGCAGCGGTAGAGCATGGTTATCTTGAAACGAATCCTGCAAGGGGAATTCAAATCGGCGAGAGAGAACCTAAACAGGAACGGAAACTCTTGTCACTTGAACAAATCCAAACGCTTCTCGCAAATCTCGCTGAGCCGTGCCACACAATCGTCGTCGTTGCTGTACTCGTAGGAATGCGAATCGGAGAAATTCTGGCGCTCCGATGGAAGCGACTCGACTTCTTACGAGGAACGATTGAAGTTGCGGAGACATTTTCGGGCGGACAATTCGGAACGCCTAAGACGAAGAGTAGTCGGCGTGTCCTTCCGATGAGCAGTTCATTGCGAGCGACTCTTGCAGCACACAAACTCAACTGCGAACGGACGAGACCGGAAGACCTCGTCTTTTGCACGACGAAGGGATCGCCGCTAAGTACAAAGAATCTTTACAACCGAGTGCTCGCACCAACATGTGATCGCATCGGGCTACCGAGGATTTCGTGGCATTCCTTCCGACATTCCAATGCGACGTTGCTAGGCGAAGTTGGTGAATCTGTGAAGACCGCTCAATCTCTTCTCGGTCATTCAGACCTAGAAACAACGCTCAACACTTACATGCACGCAATCCCTGACTCACAGCGACGTGCGGTCGAAAGAGTAGCGGGGGTTTTGTTCCCAGATGTTCCCAAATCCGATGCGGTCTCGAAGGAGACTGAACGGATCAACTGATTGTATTGTAAATACTTACGGAGAATTTTTGGTGGGCCGCGCAGGACTCGAACCTGCAACCCGCTGATTAAGAGTCAGCTGCTCTACCAATTGAGCCAGCGGCCCCACCGAGAGATTGGCATTTTATACTGGCATTGCTGGATTTGTCGAACCTGGACGGAATCGGCTGAGAAACTGATTTTCGATCGGTGATACGAGGTTGATGATTCAAGAAACGTGCTACCGCCGCAATTCCGCGGCAACTTCTTTGGCCACTTCTTGCGCGCGCGCGATGGCGTCGGGCTCGAATGATATCGCCGAAACCTTTGGATGTCCGCCGCCGCCGTAGCGCTCCGCAATTGCCGCCAGATTTTTCACCGCTAATTCGGACTTCCACGGATTAGATCCAATGGAAACCTTCGCCCGGTCCTTTGACGCGCTGACGCACACGGAATAAATGGCTTCCGGATGAATCAGATAGGGAATAAACTTGTTGGAACCTTCCAGATCCAGATCGCTCACGTCAAAATAAATTACACCGTCTGAGACCTGCGTTCGCTTGCGGAATATATCAATAGAGCGCTTGTGGCGCTCGAGCAACGGGCCAAGCAGCCCCGCCACGAGAGGCAATTTCACCACTTCTTCCAGCGGACGCGAAGCCAGCTCCGGCACCAAAATTGCCGAAACGCTTTCGCCGGGCGCAGCTTCAATCACCAGCGCAACTTGCGTAGCAGGCTCGCTGATGCTTACCGCTTGTTCCGCGGAAGCGTATTGTGCGCCATCAATAATGTCGCCCCAGTGAATTAAGCCGGCGAGCGGCGCGACATCGAAACCGAATTTCGATTGCGACGTATCCGCGATGAGTTTCGTGCAGGATTTGTACGACGGATCGTAAAACTTGTGATTCGTATGATCGTTCTTAAAATGTTCGGCGTCCGCAGGAGTCAAAAACGCGCTCTGGTGATGATCGAACCACCAGGTCAGCCGGGGCGACGGGTTGTATTTAAAATCCACAATCGCGTTCTCGTCGCCGTCAAACATTTTTTCTTCAAACGGATGGCGCGCGCGATGCGTCATGCCCGTGTAAAAGAATTGGGAGTCAGGATTCATCCGCTCGCGAAAAAAACGTGTGAACACCGCCGCCGAGGCCGCGCCATCAAAGCAGCGGTCGTGAAAAAAGACGCGAACATTCTTCGGATCAGACATTTCAGGGCTTCCCTCGGCTGAAATCAGCGAAAACTCATCAATAAAGTGCGCAATCCAAGATGGCTGCGCTGCGCTCGGATGTCAAGCGGCGCGGTTCCACCCCCACACAAACAAGAAAACGGGGAGCTATGCGATGCAAGCTCCCCGCGTAAAACGATGCTACAAAATGTGACAGCGAAAAATGTAACAAAAACTATGCCGGCGTCTTGCCGACAAGGCTATCCGCAATGTTGGCGGCTATTGGGACGCGAAATTGCTCCCCCTGATATGCCTTGAACATCAGGAAAATCCAGAGGATCAGGGCGGCCAACCGAATCAGCATGAAAAGAGAGTAGCCCAGGGTCCAACCTCCTCCAAGCCCGCCCCACATAATACTCGTGGCAAAAACCGCGCCGACTACCCAGTAAAGTACGGTGACCATGCCAAAAACTACGATCGACTGCGCCGCGTGAAAGCGCACGCTGTGACGCTTGTCAATCACAAGAAAGATAATTCCTGTAAGCCACCAGAGCGAGTAGCAAAGCGCTCCCGCGACATTATCCGCCAAGCCTGCCGTCGCTGGCGCCCCGCTGCCCGGATTCGAGTGGTGCGCTGGTGGAGCGGTTGGTGTTGAAGATTGGCCCGCGGCCATCGGTCTGCCGCACTGCTTACAAAACGCCGAACCTGCCGGCACTTCAGCGCCACAACCGCTGCAAAACGCCATAGTGAACCTCCGTGCGAGAGATGTCGAAATATCCCTACGGCGCGGAGCCTAGCAGAACCAGTGGCGGGCTGCAAGAGATTCGGAAGCAAATTAATAGGACGGGCTAAGTACAGAATTATGCGAACGAAGGCACGCGAAATCTACGCTGCGGACTTTCCTGCAATTAGTCCGGCGATGCTTGCTGCAATCGGCACGCGAAACGGTTTCCGCTCGAATGATTTCAACATTAAAACAATCCATAACGCGAGAGACGTGAAGCAGATCAGCGCGAAGGAAACAAACGCCACGATGGACGACACTTGCTGCTGGGATTCAAGAAAAAGCCTGTTCGACATCCGGCCGGAAATGAATCCGCCAATCGTGAGCACGCCAAAAACAATAATGGATTGTACCGCATGAAATCGCACCGCGGGCCGCTTATCCATAAAATACACGACAATTCCGGAGACCCATCCGAACAAGTAGCTCAGCGGAGCGGCATAGTTCAGCGGAATCACAGACTGCACAGCCTCAGCGGTTCCGGCTGAACCGTCGGCGTGCGGCAGCACCTGTCCGCATTTCGCGCAATAGACATTGCTCGGAGGCGATGTTGTGGGTTTCAATCGCTGGCCGCACTTCACGCAGAACACCGCGTCGCCCAGAACCTGCGTGCCGCATTTGGAGCAAGTTACCATACACGCCTCTGATTGAATGCTGAGAAGCATTGCGTCGCGGCTTTAGCGGAATATCGCTCGATTGTCATTCGCGCTGACATTATACGTTATTCGGAGCACAACAAACTCAATCCACAAAACTGGCAGCAATATAGACGCGCGGGCAAGTAGGACAGATTCTCTCAACTTAAGAATCGGTGCTGCCGTTTATGCAACGCTTCCCTGCTTTCCATTACTGATTATGGATATAGAATGTGCTCGCCGGGGAGATTCCCCGTTTGGAGCAGCATCTGTCCTCATTTCCCACACCTTCGCAAGAAGGCGCATTGCGTCCGGTTCGCCGAATACTTGGATTTCCGTGGCCGGTGCAGGTAACGCGCGGAGAGCGTAATGCGCTGATCGCGGGCGGCCTCGGCTGGATGCTGGATGCCATGGACGTGATGCTTTATTCCATGGTGCTGGCGCATTTGATGACGGCGCTCGGAATGAGCAAGAGCGTCGGCGGGCTTCTGACGGGACTGACGCTTGGCGCTTCGGCTGTCGGTGGCCTGATGTTCGGCTTCATTGCGGACAGAGTTGGGCGCACGCGCGCGTTGATGGCGTCCATTCTTGTCTATTCGCTGGCCAGCGGCGCGTGCGGACTTTCGCAAACCGTCATCGAGCTTGCAATTTTCCGCGTGATTCTTGGTCTGGGAATGGGCGGCGAATGGACGACAGGCGCAACGTTAATCGCCGAGACGTGGCCAGCGGAGCACCGCGCCAAAGCGCTCGGCCTGATGCAATCCACCTGGGCAATCGGCGAAATGCTGGCCGTAGGAGTCGTGGCGCTTGTGCTGCCTCGATTCGGATGGCGCGCGGTATTTTTTGTCGGAGTGTTGCCCGCGCTCGCGGTATTTTGGATTTTGCGCGCGGTGCCCGAGTCCGAAATGTGGCGCGCGCGCAGCGCAAAACAGCGTGGCTCATTGCAGCTGCTTTGGCGCAAGGATATTCGTGCTCCCGGATTGATCGCCACTGCCATGAACGCCTGCGGGATGTTCGGCTACTGGGGACTCTTCACCTGGATTCCGGCATACTTATCGCTACCCGTTGCGCAAGGCGGACGTGGCCTGAATCTGATGACCACGACGACGTGGCTGATCGTGATGGGAGTCGGAAAATGGTTGGGATACGCGTTGTTCGGGTTCTTCGCCGATTCCGTCGGCCGCAAAAAAAGTTATGCGACATATTTATTTATTGCCACGGCGCTCGTGCCGCTATACGGAATGTCACGCAGCCCGATGTGGCTTCTGATTTTGGGGCCTCCGGTCGCGTTTTTTGGCACTGGATTTTTTTCCGGCTATGCCGCAATAGCCTCCGAGTTGTTCCCCACCGAAATTCGCGCCACCGCTATCGGGCTCAGCTACAACGTTGGCCGCGGATTCTCGGCACTCGCTCCGTTCGCCGTGGGAGCCATCGCTACGCGCTATAGTTTCAATGCTGCGTTCTATCTGCTTGCTGCGGCGTTCTTCGTTAGCGCTGTGTTGGCGCTCCTTTTGCCAGAGACTAAAGGAAAGCAGCTTGAGTGAGCGCCTTCACTGCGGCGTGACTCGTTGCGGATGCGCATATCAGGGTGCTACCGTAACGTTGGTCTCGGGATTGTCCATTTCAATATAGGTGCCGAGTAATTATAGTTTCAGAGCGGCTGGGCCATGAAACGCTTTGCACTCATTGTGGTGACGGTCACCTTCTGCACAATCGTTGTGGGCTGCGGCGGCTCGTCTGGCATAGTCACGCCTCCTCCCGCGCCTGTGCTTTCAATTTCGTCAACTTCGGCATCGTTCACCGCCGTTCAGGGCGGCGCGAATCCGGCGGCAGCGTCGGTGACAGTTTCAAATGCTGGCGGAGGCACACTCACGTTCAGCGCGACGAGCGATTCTCCCTGGCTCGCTGTAACTCCCACAAACGGAACGGCTCCGCAAAGTTTGCAGATTAGCGCGGCGGTGGGCACACTTCCGGCAGGCATGAATACGGGCCACATCACAATCACCGCAGCGGGCGTGACAGGATCTCCGGCTACAGTGACGGTTGGTTTCTTCGTAGCGCCGCAGCCTTCGGAAACTCCTTTCTGGGCGCAATGGGGAGCGAATCCGCAGCACGCGGGGATGGTGGCCGTGACTGGCCAGAATGCCGTCCACAAATTGGCAGATATCGTTTACGAGCCATTCGTAAATCAGGAAAAGGCCGAGAACGCGGCCGTCTTCGGTAAAGCGGAATTGACCGCTCACTATCAAGCGCCAATTGTTGACGGCAATGACGTGTACGCGATGATGAAAACCGGCACGTACAATTCATGCGTTCCGGCGGGCGCGTGGTTTACGCAGAATGCGGCATGCGGACCCAACACATGGAACACGATGATCTGGAACGAAGCGCGGTTCTCCTGGATCAATAATCAACTCACGCAGATTTGGATTTTCGTGAGCGACTGGAAACCCGAGCCAAATGGAAATGGATTGGAAGGCTGGGAACCGGTATTCCATCCGTTGGACGCGAACAATTTTATTTATGTTCCCGGCGCCGGCGGCACAATTTGGAAAGTGAATAAGACGACCGGCGCAGCGGCATCGCACATCAATCCATTCAGCGGCACAAATATCACCGCGCAGAATACATATGTTGCAGGACCACTTTCGGCCGATTCCCAGGGCAACATCTATTACACAGTGATTGAGCTTGCCGATCCGAGCATGGGCGATCCGTGGACTGCAAATGATGCACAAGGCGCCTGGCTCGTGAAAGTGAAGGCGGACGACACCTCGACCATCGCGACATTTGCTTCACTGGTGCCCGACGCGCCTGCGGCAAATTCAACCGCGTGTCCCGCTGAGTTCACACGAGGACCAAATGGAATCTGCGGTTCGCAGCGGCCCGGCATTAATATTGCGCCGGCAATCGCGCCCGACGGCACGATCTACATCGGCAGCGTGGCCCACTTCAATTCTGGACAGGCCTATGTGGTTGCCGTGAACTCAAATATGACGCCGAAGTGGACCGCTGCAATGCAATCTCTACTCACGGACGCCTGCGGGGGTGCGCCTCCATGCATTCTTGGCACCGGACTCATCATTGATCTCGCGTCCTCTTCGCCAACCGTCGTGCCGGACGGATCGGTTCTATTCGGAGCGTTCACGGATTACAATGGCGAGCGAGGACACCTATTGAAATTCGATTCGCTCGGGAATTTCCAAGGAGCATTCGATTTCGGGTGGGACTCAACGCCGGCCATCTACGTCCATGGCGGCACGTATTCAATCGTGATCAAAGACAATCATTACGAAACGGGCGGACCGTACTACATCACCCAGCTGAATCCGGGCCTGCAGATCGAGTGGCAATTTCAGAATACGAATCCCGGCCAGGCAAATGGATACGAGTGGTGCATCAACATGCTCGCGGTGGATATGAACGGAACGGTTTACGCGAATAGCGAAGACGGCAGCATTTACGTTATTCCGCAAGGGCACACGGGAATTTTCACGCAGCCGCAGAGTTCGCTTTTCCTGAACTTGGCGCTGGGCGCGGCGTACACTCCGCTTTCCATCGGCCCCGATGGCAGACTTTACACGCAGAATAATGGTCACCTTTTCGCCGTTGGGAACTAGCCGCGCCGAACAGACGTGCCCAAACTTGGCGCGTTGCGCGCATCCTAGCGGCGATGCTAGTGTGAGGATACGCGGAAGTGGCGGAATTGGCAGACGCACCAGCCTTAGGAGCTGGCGGCTTAACGGCCGTAGGGGTTCGAGTCCCTTCTTCCGCACCAGATTTTCGAGAACCAAATCGAAGCGCAACTTTTCGTGTAGCGCAAATCCAATTTAGTTTTTGGAGGAGATAAAATGAAACGCATCCGAGGAGTAGCTCTACTGCTGGCCGTATTTCCAGTAGTGGGATTTGCGCCGGCAGTATTTGCGCAGGGCGGCGCGCCCACACCGGCATCCCAATTGACCGCATCGCCAGCCCCAAATCCAGTGAGTGATACGCTGCGGCAACTTGTAGCGCGGTACGCGAAGAACATGGTCGGCGCAGCCGAATTAATGCCGGCGGACAAATACGATTTTAAGCCCACGCCACAGGAAATTACTTTCGCCCACCTGGTCGGACACATCGCACAATCAAATTTTGGGTTGTGCGCGAGAATCAGCGGCACACCGGCGCCGCAACAGCCTCCCGTCGCCGATACGGATGGCAAGGATAAGCTGGTCGCAGCGATCAAAGCGTCTTTTGATTATTGCACCGAGGTGCTGGCCAAGGCAGACGATTCCAACCTGGGCGCGAACGTCGGAAACGCAAACCGTCCCAGCACAAGGGCTGCGACCATGATCACCGTCGCTTACGATTGGGCAGATCACTATTCCGCACAGGCAATTTATCTGCGGCTAAACGGCATCCTGCCGCCTTCGGCGCAACCCGCAACGCCGCCGAAGATGTAACGGCGACGCGCACCGATTTCGATGGGACAAACGGCATCCGATCGTGAGAGCCGACAGATCGTTTTCATGAATCTCGACTAAACTCTCGGAACATTCATGATTGCAAAACGGCTCTTGTGGCTCTCACTTTCCATCTGTATTGTCGGCGGCTCGTCGTTAGCCTGGCATAGCCTCGCGCTCCACTTTGAATTCTTCGATAACGGATCGAGATTGAAAGAAACCATGAAGGTCATTGAAGACGGGATCAATAGCGTCGGGCCCGTCAATTATGTTCTGAATTATCACAACAACGTCACGGGCGAAGATAGGACCGTGCGCTCCAGACAGGAAATATCGAAAGTGAGCGCGGATCCGGATTCCTGCATGCTCATCTATGAGCATCGGTCATACCTCAACACAACCCATCACGACATCGGCTACGTCGTCCATCTGAAATACGTGAAGAGAATTGCCGTCGTAACGATGGAACAAGACCTCAAGAAAAGTGCCGCAGCGATGGGTCATCCCGAATTTAGTACCCAAGCCAGTCCACCGGTATTTGTTCTGGAGGCAATAAAGTCAGACGCCAATGACCAAAACGTCTTCTTGTTTCTGAACGAGGAACTGGCGAACCGGATGGCCAAGGCATTGACTCATGCGGTTGAACTCTGTGGCGGCGGAAAATAAGAATTACCTGCTGACATTAACGGGGTAGTGTAAGGCGACGGCAAAATGCTCCCTCCCCCTGTCTCAGTGATTGTTGCCCTGGGAGAGCGGCGATCTGCAGTTACGGGCGCGAGGAGCGGGCGGGCGCACGGTGCGGTGGGAGAAGGGTGGTGCGGAGCCGATGACCCTCCCGGAGAAACAATTGTCTGTCCTTGGTCGGGCGCAAATGGATGTATAGTTTCAACCGTTGGAAGGCAAAAAGTTAATTCCGGGTGGAACTGCGGCTACCCGCCATTGCGTAGCGACGGGTTCGGGTGTAGGTTATCCGTCGGCCGGGAAGTGAAAATGGGAATTCCGGCTAAGTGCGGCAAAGACTCAGATAATTGTTCGGAGGAAAACAGGATATGACGAGACAGAAAATTGCGGCGTTCGTGGCGTGTACAGTGCTGGCGATATCGAGTTTTGCTCAGGCTCCAACGCCGAAAAAGAGCGCGGCAGCATCGAATGGCCCGGGAACAATGCCGGGAGCAGAGCAGTGGATGGACATCCCTGCCGCGGCAATGGTGGGGACGCCGTCAGTTGAAGTAGGCGGAACATTGAAGATAGCAATCCTGCAAGGCGACCCGATGACGGCAGGGCGTTCGTACGTCGTTCGGATCTCGTGCACAGATGGGGCGAAGCTTGCGCCGCACTGGCACCCGACGACGGAAAATGTAACGGTCATCAAGGGCGGATTTCTGTTGGGGATGGGATCGAAGTGGGATGCGGCGTCAATGAAGGAATTCCCCGTTGGCGCATTTGTTTCCGCGCCGCCACAAATGAGGCATTACGCACAATGCAAGGGCGAATCCGTTCTCCAGATAAATGGAATTGGGCCACTGGTGATTAATTTCGTAGGGCCGGATGACGCGGGAGCGCCCAAAAAGACGAACTAAGTTTTAGCGCGGGAGATCGCCGGAACGGCAACTTAGCAAAGCTGTTGAAGAAAGAGCCAAGGTCAAGAACCCCACGTTCGCCCGCTGCGCGGGTCGAACATGGGGCACCCTCGCTCGAAGTCAAATTCAAAACCTAATTCAAAAGAGGAGCGGAGCTGTGGCCACGCGCCGCTAGATAATCGAAGTGATTGCCGGCAGGATGCCGGCGCTACGAGGAGTTAGACGGATAAAACAAAAAGGCATTTATACCAATCGTCACATAAATGACGAAGCTGACGATACCAAGTGTGATGAATGTCTTCTTGTGCCACGGCTTAGTGGAGGACACTGTTCCTCCTAAAACCGTCAGCCCAATAGCAATGGCACCTGTCCCTGATATGGAACGACCTGTCAACACGGAGCGTGGTTTTGGTTTTATTC
>OBLT010001010.1_pt1 | contig 18225 bp, 19 predicted proteins | sample 1518721 | NCBI WGS metagenome assembly OBLT01 (sample SAMEA3539307, study PRJEB22396) | soil metagenome | biome: tundra; feature: field; material: soil | place: USA | collected 2010-05 | depth 0.15 m | reverse complement strand
CATTCGCCGATGAAGCGGGTGGTGACGTGCAGATTCGCGGGCAGGCTCCACTTGACGCGCGCCGCGGGACGGAGTCGATCGAGCAGGGCGTCGAGAGTGCGGACCACCTCAGGGGAAAGATCGAGACCGGTGAATAATCGCATGCCGCGCTCTTATTCTATCGCCCGGCAAGGCGCTTCCGGCTCTTTCATCCCATAGGGATCGTGTACACTCCGCGATTGCCCGATCTCTAGTCTAGCACCCGAATGTCTAGCACCCGAATTGCCCCGCTCCAGCCTATGATTCAAGAAGCTCCCCAGGAGGGTTTATGAAGAGCCTGTTACTTCTGCCGCTGGTGTGTGCCGCCGCGGCCTTGCCGGCCACCAGCGCAGGCGACCCTCATGCAACATACGCAAAGGACGTCGCGCCCATTCTGTTCCGCCGCTGCGTGGAGTGCCATCGCGCCGGAGAGGCCGCTCCCATGCCCCTGGTCACCTACAAGGAGGTGCGCCCGTGGGCCAAGGCCATCCGCGAGAAGGTATTGGAGCGCAGTATGCCGCCCTGGCTGGGCAGCTACATTTTTATCTACAGTACCGTTTTCGCCGGGTTCCGTCCAGGATCGGTCTTCGATGCCATCAGACCCCACGGTGACTCGCACGGTGGCCTCCAATGGATTCTGTCGTGGACACTGTACAGTTCACCTGGCCATGTGAGCAGCGGTCATAAGTAACGATGAAACAATTCTAAAAAGAATCCGCTCACCTTAAGACTGACCTTGAGCTAATCTTATCTCGAGCGACACGAGTTTCGTTACAAACTGGTGTCTAATGTCGGGAGCAAAAGCATTTCCGACCTGAATGGTCTTAAATACCTCCCATGAATCATTGCCCAATAGTGCCATAACCGTATAGAGGTGGTCGAAGGCTTGAGTGGTACACTCGGAAGATTGGATCCCACATTCCGCCAAGGCTCGCGCGATGAAGTGGGTAAGGCCCTGTACGACCGCCATCTCGCGGTCATGCTCTTTTGCAGACATCTCCGTAATATTTAGGCATCTCTGTTGGAAAAAGTCCAGCAAGTAGTCTACCTTAGGGGACCTTGGTGTAATCGGGCAAATGATGATTCTGTGTCCCTGCATACCGTCTCTGGCACTCTGAGGCCCGAACAATGGATGCGTGCCGAGCAGCTCGACCTCATTTGATAAATACTTCTTCATTAGACGGATCGGTTCCTCCTTAACTGAGCAGACATCCATAACGAGGGCACCCGAATTGAGGCAGGAGCCGAGCTCCCTGAGGATTCCCTCGAGTGCATCTAGGGTAACGGCCAAGATAACAAGGTCGCTCCTTGCTGCCTGTGCAAGTGTACCCCAGCAAACGCCGAGGCTTTCGGCCTTCGTGCTCAGATTTATAGCATCCCAGGCTGTAACGTCGAACCACACTGCCAAATTCTTGGCGAAGAAAGCTCCGAAGTTTCCGAATCCGATGACGCCAACAGTCCTGATGATCTCGTCGTTGGCGTCGTTAACGGAGTCTGGCATGAAGTCTCTCAGGCTTGCGAGTCGCTGCACACACAATGGGCAGTATACAATGTGTTGCTTATTTACTTGAAACGGTCGTGGCAACTCGCTAATCTTACAATTTGCCTCATGTTCGATCAACTTCCTGTAAAGTTTGGGGGCTACCCGTTCTACCGCTTCCCGGGGGTAACACTCATTTCGGGCTTTGTTCTCAATAAAGCAGTAGTTGCTAGTATCTTGCATCTTTACCTCCGGACAATCGCTAGATTCAGGTACCGAGAGGCCAGGTCGAGGAGTTTAATGCATGCGGCCTCCCCCTTCAGGTCTCGGGTTTGCTGATTCGGGTCGGCTTTTCTAACCGGCCCGGCGGTCCACTCGAACTTCTGTTCGACGAGATCCTCCCTTCGTGCGCGCCTTCGCATCCAGTACACCTCCAAACAATCCATGGTGACGACTTCTGACTGCCGGTTTCCAATTCCTCACAAGCGCAGGCCATGCGCTCATTTCTGGCGCCCTGCTTCCCCTCTCCCATCGCAAACGCGCGCACGAAAGCCAAAGCGCCCTTCTGCTGCGAAACAGATACTTCCCCCATCTCCAGCTTTCTCCTACCACAACTTCAGGCAAATTCGATTCGCTGGCCGGTGACACTGCGCCGGGGCTCTCCCGAACGTCTCCTGTCCGGTTTCGTGTTGCATACAATCGCTGTTCCCCGCCGGGCCTTCCAGGCACCTACGACTCCACACTGAGCTTGTGAAAGAATTCATCAAGTCGCCGCAAGCCCTTTTCGATCTCCTCCTGAGAAGTTGCGTAGGAAATCCGCAAGTGCTCTGCGGTTCCAAATCCAAGCCCAGGGACCGTCGCGACTTGCGCCTCATACAGCAGCCGATTGGCGAGATTGCCGGTATCCACGAGGCCGCTCTTGGGTAAATAAGCCGCGACATTCGGGTACACATAAAATGCCCCCTCAGGGAGATTGCACCTGATTCCGGAAATCGACCGGAGCCCAGCTACAATCAGATCACGTCTGCGACTATACTCAGTCAACATTGTCCTAATCGAATGCTGTGGCCCCAGTAACGCCTCGACCGCTGCCTTTTGGGCTATCGAATTCGCGTTCGATGTCGAGTGGCTCTGCACCTTCAGCATCCTCGCGATAAGCTCACTAGAACCTAAGGCAAAGCCCACGCGCCAGCCCGTCATGGCGTAGGTCTTTGAAAGAGAACCAATCAAAACTAGATTGTTGCGGTTCTTGGATCGGCCAAGCGAAAATGGTACACGGCCATCATAGACAAAGTGACCGTAACATTCGTCCGACAGCAGCAGGATATCGTGCTCAACAGCGAGATGGAGAAGTGACTCCATCTCGTCAGTCGGAACTACCGTTCCTGTTGGATTGTTCGGTGAGTTAACGATAATGAGCTTGGTCTTAGCGGTAATTAACTTCTCCACCGCCTTGCTCCGGATAGCGAAACCATCCGTCTCACTAGTCTCGAGCAGAACGGCCTTACCGCCAGCGTAGTTAATAATATCCAAGAACGAGACCCAGTAAGGAACTGGGAGAATCACCTCGTCGCCAGCATTTATCGTGGCTGCGACGACCTCGAAAATGGCGTACTTCCCACCCGGGGTGACTATGCATTCCTCAATTCGAAACTTTGACCCAAAATCCTGCCCATGCCTGTCTACAACAGCCTGCCTCAGTTCGACGGTCCCCGAAATTGGCGTGTATCTCGTGAAGTTATTCTGTAGCGCGACAACGGCAGCCTGTTTAATATTATCAGGGGTTGGAAAATCTGGCTCTCCAGCGCCAAAATCAACAAGATCGACGCCACTTGCTTTCAGCCGGGCGGCGTTCGCCAGGACCGCTCCGGTTGACGAGATCGAAATACGTGAGACGCGCCTCGAAAACTGCATGCTTTCATCCTTTCAGCCTTTCGCCGATGGAGTGCCTCCTCGTAAAAACAGGCCACACCCCCATGCGCCTAAGCCAGCTCAAACAATAGCCCGGCTCACCGCTATTGTCAACGTCAGAAGTTATTACTATTTCGCAAGAAGCAACTCCGGCATAAAGCTTAGCCACCAACACCTCTATCAGGATTAGCGACCGGTCTACTAGCCTGTTGGGCCTGTTTTCCGAACAGCAGCTTGCCGTAGGTTCGCGAATTAACCGTGACCTTGTCACCAACAATTTGAAGACCGGCGTCGACGGCTTCCTCAATGGGATACATCAGCACTCCTTGCGACGACGAATCAAACTCACCAAGTTCCTCATCATAGTGGAGGATGTCAACTATGCAGTTACCGAGCAAAGAAATATGTGCCTGACGGGTTGCAGCTATTCGTCCGACCCTGATGTTTATGTCTCCTATCCCGTAGACGACTCTGTATAATGCAGTGCCGGAGCTGTCGTTTGGAACCTGCAGCGATTGAAAATCAGCCAGACCACGAAGGTAGTCAACGACGTTGGTAGGTGACCAGAAGTATAACTTACCTCCTGGAATCGACTCAGCCAGGAGTCTACAAGCAATAACACTACGAAGTGTCCATGTATAAATAATCCATCCGTCAGTCTGCAATTTAGTGCATAATCTATCCAAGACCTCAAGTGTAGTGTCCCTATCCTTCGCTCCGAGATGCGTAACTTCGAGCGACAGATCGATGGCAACCATATTCGAGAGGTGATAATCCTTGATTTGATCTGTTGGGATCGGTAAAAGGCCGAGGCTTATTGCTGTGCTGGGACTCATGAATTGCGACCAAGCAAGCAAGTCCATATGAAGCGATGTGAGCTGGGAAATGATCGCTAGCCACCCTGAAAGCAAGAGGACGTACACGCCAGCAGTTGCCCACAAAACTGATTGCAGCCGGGATGAATAGCGAAGGAGTATCGGCATTGTAAGAGCTTCCAACCTCGTGAGGCCCCGCCCGGCAACAACTCCGACCGTCTTCCCCTGGACGTTGTCGAGATCGACGAGGCGAAAACTGGTTAGCCTATACTGATTTCGGAGATTTTTGTAAACCACAGTAGTAGGTTGGCGACTAATCATGGCTGCAAATGCCTTGGTCAGCGTATCAGTACCAGAAATCCAATCAGAGTCGCGAGTGTTCAGCGGAAATTTGCCAACCTCGTCGAAATTAGATGCGCCCTTTAAATCCCTGCCATCGGCGTCGGTCCCGTAAATTAGGAATGGGTTTGGATGAGCCAAGATAAAGCCGTCGTTATCGACCAAATAGTCGTAATCACCGCTGTCATATTGATCCAAGCCGAGTCTTAGAAGTGGACTGAAGCTTTGCACTGGTAGCAGTATTGTTACGGCCTCCCAGGTGTCGGCATGAGTTGACCATACGCGCGATAAAACTAGTGATCCGGTGAGCTGGTGGCCCTGATTAAAATCTTGTTTAGTGCGATACCGGCGTTCGAGGCCGAGGAAAAGGGTTAGCGATTGAGATGCGGCCCTTGGCACCTCTGTGGCGGATTTGTTACGCAGCTGATTCCATCTGATGTTTTCCCAAGCTGATGAATCATAGCTTGGATCAAGCTTACCGTAGAGGACAGTGAAGCCTTTGTCTGAGATTAAGGCAATGCCTGATATTTCTGATGATTTAATCCACGGCAGTGTCTGTATGAGCTGTGCGTTGTCCGACAGGCTTTTGTTCTTAATCAACCATTCAGTAGCTTCCGCGACTTTGGCAGCGCCCGATACGCGGAAGCGAATGTTAAGGGCAATATTGTTGGCGAGATCTTCTGTGGATCTGGCAGCTTCATTGACTTCGATTATGTAGACAGTGACTCCGAGAAGGATAAGGGAGAGTAGCGCCATGCCGCAGAGTATCACGAGACGCATTTGCGTCGGCGACCGAGCGATGGCAATTGGTAGCTTTGCCAGTTTCTTCAAGGTGTATCGAAAGCCAGCGTCTAGTAGCCATTTCGAGAACTCTTTTAGGGGGCCGAAGGCGTCCATAGTGTTCCATTATCCGCCGAGCTGTGACAGGCTTGCGCGCTGTGTTTTTCCGTCGAATCCTCGCGTCAAACGGTGCAAGCCCAATATGGAGTTGCTCGGGCGCGGACGGCTACGTCGCCCAAACGACGCGATCAATGGCCGAGAAGACGTGTTGACTTCGATTTGGACACACAAGAGCATCGACGGCGACCACACCCGACGCGACTGCCGTCTCAAAGTGTATTAAATCTGCTCTGGTTGCGCAAGTCCCGGCGCTCCTCTCGGGCAGCGCGGAGTAGGCGCGGCCTGCCGAATCACCTCCAGCGCCATTCGCCGATGAACCTTCAGCTTCCTCACCAGCTTGGCGATGGTGCCCATCCCAAACTCGTTACTATCGACTTCGTCGCTCGATGGTGGTCCAACCCATACTTCAAGGAAAGGCGAATCTTGCATCGCCGCCGGGATTCTTCTCGCGCCACCGGATTGAACCCGTATCAACGATTTTGAGAAGGCGACCCTCTGCCGCAATTGCAGAAGGTCGGTATACTCGGAACGCCCGTTTTGCAGGCTTCCGAGATGGCCGGCCCGAGAATTGTAGCGAGAAGTGTAGCTAAGGCATCCTCAAGGTTCAACAAGGCTCAACAGGCGAATTTCGTAATCTATTGAAAACACAGGGTAAACCACGTAGGGTGTTTACCGGAGATCCACATGTTAGAAGGCAGGTCGCGCGGTTCTCCGCAAGTGGCTCATTTTGAAGCACTTAAATTTCAATGAGATGCGAGCTGCATGTTGAGGCTTGTTGAACGCTGTTGAACCAGAAGGCTTTGAGCAGCTACAAAATCATCTACAGTATCTACTAATTCCTTAGTAGTGCGAAGCTCCGGGACGGCGACAATGAATCCGACGCGGCCGCCACCATCCAGCCTGTCTACCCCTAGGCAATCGCGAGCGGCAAACCCTCGCGGATCGCACGGACGCGAGATCGTTTTGTCATTCGTCCGGAAGGACTCCAAAGTGCCGAAATGCCTTCACGATCCCGTCCTGCCGTTCCAGTGGGAAGGGGCTGAACCGGGACTGCTGGTATGCCCGAAAGTCCTCAACCGGAAATCCGCACAACCGCTTGCCGTGAGCGATCCAAGCCCTTGCAGGAACGAAACCATGCCGATCCTCGACCCAATTTTGGACTTATCGGTCGGTGGGCGGCTGACGCCTCATGATTCCCTTCATGTTGCTGATTCCTGTCCAAGGTATTTGTTTCAGGGTTTTACAGTCTGCCAGCGTTGCCAGCCGTTTTGCCTCTATACCCGCACTCGCTTAAGGGTCACTACGGGCAGTTTCTCCTCGACGCCGTCGACGGTAAACGGCTTTTCTTCTGCGTTCAGCGGCGAGTCGTATCTTTTCGGCACCCATCTGGTAATTGTAAATGAGAGCCGGAAAGGGGCGATCACTGACTGAACGAGAGTTCCGAGCCGCTTTCCTCGATCACAAGGATGCGGTCTATCGTTTCGCCTGGCGCATGATGAATTCGCCAGCGGCTGCCGAAGATATCGCGCAGGATGCGTTTTTAGCACTACTGCGCCATCCAGGGCGTTTCGATGGGTGTCGTGGCAGCCTGCGGTCATTTCTGTTCGGCGTTGCGCGAAATCTCGTATTGAAGCGCTGGCGCGAAGAGCATCGCTGGGAACCGCTCGACGACGATGCGTTTGTTTTCCCCGCGGCAGAGCGGGGCGCTGACGTCGCCGAGGTGATCGGAGCCGCTGTCCGCGCCCTACCGCCGCTACAGCGCGAGGCCCTGATCCTGGCAGAGTACGAACAGATGAGCTTGGAAGAGATCGCAACCGCGGTCGTGGCCGAGGTGGGTACTGTAAAGTCGCGACTGCACCGCGCGCGTGAGAACTTGCGCAGCGCGCTGGCTCCGCTGTGGGAATCGATGGGAAGGGGCAGGAACCATTATGGAACCGATGAATGATCGTGAGCTGAACGAGCTGTTGCGCCAATGGAAAGCCCCCGCTGCGCCGACCGGCCTGAAAGAGAAGCTCTTCACGAGGCCGGAGCCGGATACACGGTGGCGGTGGCTACTGCATGGCTCGATCCGCGTTCCAGTGCCAGTGGGTGCGGCAATCCTTGCGATTCTGATAGTGTCCATCTATGCCGCTGTAATAGGGGTACAACGGCGGACTGCGTCTCGCGCACGGCAGGTCAGCCTGTCGGATTTTCGGCCCGTCACGCGACTGGAAGTGAGGATTATCAGGAGTGCACATGAGAATCACTAACGTTCTTCTTGCGTTGAGTCTGTTCGCCACTGCCAAGGGGCAGACCGGGAGGCAACTGCTGTCCGGCAGTGCCAGCAGCGGCAGTGTGGCGTTTAGCTACGAGACGAGGCTTGAACCCGCCACACCCGACCTTTCCAGCAAGTTCGGCGGTGGCGGCGTTGTTGTGGACAAGTCCGGTATCCACCGCTATATGACGGACAGTGACGGTCGAGAGTACTTCGGATACGATCTGCTGATGGATCCACTACCGGAATCAAACACTTATCGCGTCACCGTCCGCCCGCTCAGCGTCGACGCGAACCGGTTGGAGCTCAAGAACCCGGCTGCCTGGCGGAAACTGTCGCTGCCGGGCTATCCCGCGCCACAGACGCTTCACGGCGGCGACACTATCGTCATCGATTTGTTGGTCAATTCGGGAACCGGGCAGAAGATCGTGGACTACGTCCACGTTCAGGACCAGAAGCGGCTCCTCGATACCGCCTCCGGGCCAGCCGGAGACTTCACCGTGGAGGACGCGGAACTGCGCGTCACGGACCCGCATGTCAGTGTGAATGGTAATCCGGTGGAAGCGGCCGCCAGCTACACCGGCGGTGTCACCGGCGCGGTGATTTGGTTCTATCTCCCCGAGCGGGGCCGGTACTTTCTCTCGCTGGCTCCGCATCCCCAGCATGGGTTTCAGTTAGCCGGCGAAGTGCGCGGCAGCACCCTGACCTTCTCCGATGGCAGCGACCGGGTAGTGGTCGACTGCAACGGCCGCGTGGCTCCGGGGTATGCCGCATATAGGCTCTACGTGCTGCGGCAGGCGGGCTGGCGTCCGAGAGAACAGGATAGCCGCGGCGCCTTCCTGCTCACGGGCGGTGACCGCCTCGAACTTCTCCTCGGGAATTAACTTGCGCGAATCGCACCTCGCATAAGCTCTTTCGCGATTCCCGGCGCGACCAGAACCCCCACGTCCCTACTACGTGAGCGGCCCTCTGACATTCCGCCACTGTGGCGGGAAGACAGAGGGCCGCCTTGGCACTGCCAGGCTTCGTGCCGCCGGATTGGCCCCCTAGTAACGATCTTGGGAAGAAGGGCGACCCTCTGCTGCAATTGCAGAGGGTCGGCATACTCGAAACGCCCGTTTTGCAGGCCTTCCGGTGGCGCCCGCCGGAAATTGTAGCGAAAATTGTAGACGAGGTGTCCTCAAGGTTCAACAAGCTTCAACAGCCGATTTTTGTAAACTATTGAAAACACAGGGCAAATGGCATAGGGTATTTACCGGAGATCCACATGTTAGAAGGCAGGTTGCGTAGTTCTTCGCAAGTGCCTCATTTTGAAGCACTTAACTTTCAATGAGATACGGGCTGCGTGTTGAGGCTTGTTGAACGCTGTTGAACCAGAAGGCTTTGAGCAGCTACAAAATCATCTACAGTCTCTACTAATTCCTTAGTAGCGCAACTCCGGTATGATAATGATCCGGCGTCGGCCACCGCATCCGAGCTGCCTATGAGCGTCCCCCAATATTGCCGCTTAACTGGCTAATCTGATGCCCGCTTTGGATCTAACTGCGTTCGAATGTGAAAGTTGGGGCGCGTGCACAGACTTGGACCAGTTAAGCGGCCTTAACGAAGAGTACAGTGTTGCGACTGGCGGGCAATCGTCTCTCTCTGGAACGCCAAGGCGATTACCGCGGCGAAGAAACCGTCTTCGAAAGTGAAATCCGCAAGCTGGGGCGGAAGATCCGAAAACGGTTGTCGCCGGCAGCGCAGCGAGCAGCTCTCTGGCGTTCAGCGTAGTCAACGCGGGGGGCCTTGGGCTGTCGGTCCAAAGCAACGCTACGGCTGCCCGAGACAGCGGTTTAGCACGTGAGTTCCCTGTGGCGCTAGGCAGGCTCGCTGTTGTAGGTGCTAAAATCAAACAATGGCCATGGATACACAGCCTGAGTCCTCGCCCGATGCAACGCCAGATCGTGAAGCCCAGGAAATTGTAAACCTACGCCTTACGGAAGAAACTCTACGCCAGCAATTAATGGATCTGCGTCGGCCCTATCTATTCCGGAACCCTCAATTACTTACGGCGCTTATCACCTCAATTGGAGCCATCATTGGCGTGTTCTTGCTTGTCCAGGGGAACTACTTCAAGAATGTAGAGGAGAACAACAGGCTCCAAGCGGAGAAAACGGAGCGTGTGAGAGCCGATGCAAAGCAGGCAAGCGATTCCGCGGAGTTGGCTCGCCAAGCTGCAGCAAAGACGATGACAGCAGCTGTCAAGACCGAAGCCGAGGCCGACAAGAAGGTCAGCGCGTCCAGGCAGAAAATCAAAGCGGCGCGTGACTTGCTTTTCGCCACCAGAAGGCAACTGGACGACGCGCAGATAGATCTCGATTCTCGGGCACTCGCTGCAAAGGCAGAGGAGCTAGTAGCAAAGGCTGATCCAAGCGCTGCCCAGGATGTCGCGATTGCCGCGTGGAAGCGAAAGCACACCGACGTTGCCCGAAAGGCCGTGACCCATGCTTATTCGTTGCCGGTGATAACGTTAGAGGGTCACAACGGCACTATTGCCACCGCAATGTTTTCACCTGACGGAGGCCGGGTGTTGACGGCGGCCTTTGACGATACGGCACGAGTGTGGGATGCGACCACAGGTAAGGCTTTAACACTGCTGAGCGAGAACACGGTGCAAATCGGTACGGCAGCATTTTCACCAGACGGGACGCGTGTAATAACAGCGGCAAACGTACTAGCTGTCAAAAACGACATAACTGCGCGTATCTGGGACGCATTAAGTGGGAAGACATTGGTCGTTCTGCGTGGGCACACAGCCGGAGTCATCGCAGCAGCATTCTCACCGGACGGCCAGTTGGTGGCGACTGGAAGTTTGGATACCACCGCGCGAGTGTGGGACATAACCGGAAAGTTACTAGCGGTATTGCGCGGGCACCCCGGCACAGTTGGCACCGTAGCGTTTTCCCCGGATAGTAAGCGTGTGGTTACAACGTCGGGCCATGCGAGCTTAGCCCCGGACAATACAGCGCGGGTGTGGAACGCGACCACCGGAAAGGAATTGGCGGTTCTGAGCGGGCGACCAGCTCTGACGATTGGGACCGCAGCGTTTGCGCCTGACGGCAAACGCGTGGTGACCGCGAGCCAGGATGGAATAGCTCAGTTGTGGGACTCGGTGACCGGAGAAGAGCTCGAGGTCCTCCGTGGTCACAATGGACCAGTCCTCGCCGCTTCGTTTTCGCCCAATGGCCAGTATGTGGTGACCGCAGGCTACGACGGCACAGTTCGGGTGTGGGACGTGGCGACCGAGAAAGAACCTGTGATTCTGCGCGTGCGTCAGAGCGCCCTTGGCAGGGCAGTGTTTTCGCCCAATGGAAAGCGCGTACTTACAGCCGGCGGTTGGTTGGCGGGTGCAGACGAAAATACAGCCAAGGTGTGGGATGCAGCGAGCGGCAAGGAGTTGGCCGTGCTGGGCGGCCATGGCAATGCGGTGATTGACGCAGCCTTTTCGCCTGACGGCAAGTACGTGGTGGCTACAGGCTACGGCACAGCGACAATCTATCGGGTCGTATCGGCAGACGATGTGGAAATCCTCTTCCGCTGAGGGCCACCATGTTGTCACGGGTCGGATCGTACGCCCCTACGAAATTGGCGATCAAGTTGGATGGCGTGGTCTTCACGTCGGCCAGAGCGCTAGAGCGCTACCCCGGTACGGATTCGGTACCGTTGCTGATCCTGCCCGCGGCCGAACCGTCCGGAAGTTGTTCGTGGCGGAACGCGTGTTCGGGGGAGCATTTTATGGCGTGTGCCAGAGTCCTTTGAGGAAATCGTAGATCGCGTTGCCGCTGACGCTGAGGATCAGTGCGCCGGCGATCATCGTCTGGATCGGCTGCTGCACCATTCGACGACAGTCAACATTTGTCGAGAGAGTTATCGGTTGTCGAATGCGTGTCATCCACACTGCACGAGCGGCCCGCCCGCTGTCTTGACGCTACCGGGCTCCGCGCCGCTTGGCTCGTCGGCCGCTTAATGGGCGATTTTGAAGCGGGCGACCCTCTGCCGCAATTGCAGAGGGTCGGCATGCTCGAAACGCCCATTTTGCAGGCCTTCCGATGGCACCCGCCGGAAATTGTAGCGAAAACTGTAGTCGAGGTATCCTCAAGGTTCAACAAGCTTCAACACCCGATTTTTGTAAACTATTGAAAATACAGGGCAAACTACATAGGGTATTCACCGGAGATCCGCTGGTTAGAAGGCGGCGTACGGGATGCTTCGCAAGTGCCTTGTTTTCAGGTGTTTAGATTTCAATGAATTACGGGCAGGGTGTTGAGGCTTGTTGAACCCTATTGAACCAGAAGGCTTTGAACAGCTACAAAATCATCTACAGTGGGCCTGAAGGTCGAAGCCCGGCCCTGGCGGCCTCTCTAGCCCTCGGCACCCACATGATTCCAACCGCGGCCGCAATCCCGGAGTTACCGCGCAGTTAGGCATCGTCTAAGCGCGACATCAGCTTAAAGACGATCTCATCAAAGACACGGTTTGACAGTTCGTCCGGAGGACCACCCGCTACGTCAAACCTTATGCCGACGATATCTCTCGGAATTCCTGGAAAAATCGTCTCGTCCAGGTAAATTGGAATGACCGCCGCCTCAGGCACGCGAGGGCAAAATGACTCTCGTTCGAAAGTTGGCCATATTTTCTCAAGATGATGTTTGTCCAGCAGGCAGAGGACGAACCGACACTGCTCCGCAAACACCTCCTTAAATCTTGAGTGCCAGGCTTTCCCCAAGTAATTTGCCTCGAATAACTCATCGTAGAAGATCGAGCAATCCAGGAGTTCCAGTTGGCCGACGATCATTCTCGCCAAGGAGCGGTTCTCGCCAGCAAAGGAGATAGCGAAGTCGAAGTCGTAATCTCGCTCCCCCGCTCGGAATCCACACACCTTTCGAAGACCATCCCAATCAAGATGCTTTATGTAATAAAAGAGCGCTGGGTCCTCAATCGCAAACAGCTTTGTCTCGGGGTTGTAATAAAAGTACCGGTCACAGATAGGCTTTGACTCGATTAGGGTAGATAGGCGCTTTTCCTTGATGTTATTAACACTACCGCGCACGTCTGGGTTAGCATTTGCAAGTTCAGTCAGGTCAACGATTGAACTGTCTTGTTCACTGACGCAGCGTAAGAGCTTAAGGTAGGGATCGTTTGTTGAGCGGAACCGTTTCCCTCGGCAAAACTCCTTGACCGCTTCTTGATAAGAGTGTTCAAGTCGCGTAGTGACCCGTTGTCTCAGCGTGGCGGCAGAGAACGCTAAGCTTTTGTCGACATCTCCTGTCTCTGTAATATTATTGAGTAGACATATCGACTGGCACACCAATTGGGTCAGCCAGTAATCCCCCTGTGTCTCATCGAAAATCTTGTCAGTATCATCAAACTTGACTCTGAGTTTGGCTTCGCCCTTCCTGATCAGCTCACGGGCCGTCTCTTGCGACGCTGGTTGGATTCGATGAATCCCGCACCGCTTGGCGATGTCGTGTACGAGATGGATCAGCTCGCTTCCGACCTTGTTAATGCCGATAATGACCACCTTCGGATAATCAGCTTCTCCGTACTCCTCGGCCGCAAGCTTGACCAAGTTGGCGATCTTCGTTTGAGTACCATCATCAAGCCGATGGAAGTCGTCTACGATGAAGTGGCCGTTCTCTTTCCCTTCCGCGAGACTCAGGATCTTAGGGAAGTCTGCGTTCTTCCTGGCTGACAGGTATTGGAACCCAGCCTGAGGAAGGCATTCCTCCAGTATTTTCTTGGCTGTGGTAGTTTTTCCTGTGCCGGATTGGCCTTCAATAATAACTGGTTTACCCCCGGTCCTGATATCAACAAGAATTTCGTTAAAGTTAGGGGGATGGACGAATGTGAACTCCGGGATTCCCTCAGTCCGAAACACCTCTTCCACGCGGTACTTCATCGATTCCTCCGCACTTGAGATTCAGGTTGAACAGGCAACGCCAAGCCCGGACTCTCACCGGGCAATAATATCTTATCAAACAGACCAGCGCCGCATCCGCCTGCCAAAACCCCGGCTCGCGCACCAAATCGCGCATCGCCGAATCTGCCGGCGGCCCGCGGAGAGCCGTGGTGTAGATCCGGCCAACCAGAATCATGCGACGTCAGCCTCGGATCGGTGGCGAACCGCCGCGCAACTAGTAAAGCGGAAGGATTGAGGGCCGGGTCGTAACCCAACGGGCAAACCTGCTGCCGTGTTCGGCCCTCTGACATTCCGCCACTGGGCTCCGCGCTCGCCCATCGGCCCCTTAGTGAGCCATTTTGAAGCAGGCGACCCCCTGCCGCAATTGCAGAGGGCCGGCATACTCGAAACGCCCGTTTTGCGGGCCTTCCGCTGGCGCCCGCCGGAAATTGTAGCGAAAACTGTAGACGAGGTGTCCTCAAGGTTCAACAAGCTTCAACAGCCGATTTTTGTAAACTATTGAAAACACGGGTCAAATGGCATAGGGTATTTACCGGAGATCCACATGTTAGAAGGCAGGTTTCGACCTGTTCCCAAAACGCTCTATTTTCAACTGCTTACGTTTCAAGCAGATGGGGACTACCTATTGAGACTTGTTGATCCCTGTTGAAGCCGGAGGCTCCCAGCAGCTACAAAATCATCTACAGTGGAGATCAGCCTTCTGGCATCGAAGAGCATAAAACATCTTATCAGGCTTTTGATCCCGACGGCTTATTATCCTTCCGGGCGTCCACCAGGATCACGTTTTTGTCACCTGCCAACTTCAGCCTCTTGAGGATGCCTTCGACACGCTTCCGTTCGGCCGCGCTGAAATAAACGATAACTTTGATGCTAGTCTTGGCATCGCTGGCCTTCTCATAGATGGCCGTCTGGTTTGCGAGGTTGCGCTCCAACTGCGAGTTCTTGGCCAGCTTGAATTCAACGAGCGTCTTATCCTCGGAACCTTTTGAGATCTTGAAATCCGCCGGCCCCCGGCCGTCGTTGGCCTCGCGGGTCACATCGGAGGTGGTCGCAAACCAGGTCATGCGGTAGAGGATGTGCAGGTCCTCCTCGCGCTCCAAAGGTTCGCCGTGAACATAAAAGATCCGGTGGCCACCCTTGTTCTCAACCACGTCCTTGAAGAACAGCACTCGCTGGTAGGCGTCCTCGTAGCTGTTCCCGGCCGTGGCGTAGAATTCAGTTTTGCGTCGCAGAAGTTCCGTCAGCTCGCGGAACTGCTCCAGGTAAAGCTTCTGCGAAAAGGCCACGCGTTCGTTGGCGATGCTCTCGGCCTGGTCGCCGGTGTCTTCCTTGCGTTTGATATAGAAATCAACGAGCTCGGGAAAATGCTGGATCGTGCGGAATGCGGCCTCGCGCTCGTCTTTGCGTTTAGGCGACCGCGGCAGCATCTTGCGAAAGTAGTTGCTAATTAGGCTCCGCAGTTGTGCGTTCGGAATTGCGTCGGGAATGTTTTCAAAATGGTCGATCAGGTCGGTCTTGTTGATCCAGGTATCGTCCTTAGTGAGCATGTCCTTGGGCGTTAGCAGGACGTAGTCGTTAAGGTACCAAGGGAGGTCGAAACTTGCGCTCTCCCACGTCTCCGAGTCGTAATTAAAACGAACCTTGCGCACGGCGACCTTCCGGCGCAGCGCCGGATCGATGTGTCGCAAGGCGAAAGTCTGCGTGTACTCCAGCAGGTACTCTTGGATGAGGTTATTCGTAAAGTCGCTGATGTTGTCACGACCCACGCCTTCGCGGATGAGGCAAAGCTTCTCCAGATGGCTGCCGCGGGTAACGCTCTCCGCGCCGAACGAACCAAAGACCTCGGTGATCGAGGGGTCGAATCTTGGGACCAGCCGCCTATTACGGCGAACAACATCCACCGGCACAAGTTTGCCGTTGTGGTCGCGGCAATATCGGAAGTAGCAGACATCGAAATCGTCGTCGTGATTACCGTCGTTCTCGTCCATATAGGCAAACCTCTCCTGTATTGACAGAAAGTTATTTATTTGCTAGAGTTTAGGGTCGCTACGGAGTCTTGCGAAGTCGGGAACTTCTGAGGGCGAGACTAAGGATTTATCAGGGCAAGACTTGGAATTTCGATTCCGCTACCAGCCCGTTTAACGCGTGGGTTGGTCGGGGGGTCGAAAAAGGGATTCGGGTGCCCTGACATCCTAGTCTCGCCGGGCGAAGCGTCAACTTCGTATCCGGCTCGACTCCCTACCTTTTTGAGCGGAGGAACCAATACAACCGGAACGCACGATGTCCGTGCGCGGCCGCCGGCCCAATCCAAAGCACTACCGGATTGGGCCTTTTCTATTGGCCCTACTCTCCACTACGTCCTAGCGCAAAACCCGAGAAATCTTCCCAAGAGCTGTTTGGAGGTTTTTTCGGGGCGAGACGCGGCCAGAAGTTCTTTGGCGAAGCTCTGGGCGGCGGCCCGGTTCGATAACCTACTGAAGAATCTTCGCCAATTCCGCAATCGCAAGGACGGCAATGCGGTGGGTAGTAGATCGGGAAAGGCCGAGATGCTCTCCGGCTTCTTCGATGGTCAGGCCGGCAAAGTATCGAACCTCCAGAACCTTCGCCATCTCCGCACCTTCTGGAGATTGTTCCTCAAGCTGGGACAGACCGTGATCGATTTCCAAAATCTGCTCAACAGTTAGCCGGTGTTCTTTCTTGAGTTCAAATGCCTCGGCTTGACGCAACCCGGCGGTATCCAACTGTCCAATCGCCGCACCACCACCACCCTTGAGGCGTTGCCGTGCCCAATCCACCAGAATCTCCCGCATCTTCTTCGTCAACAAACCGAGAAGATGCCGGCGATCCTGAATCACAGGCAGGTTTGGCGCTAGCCGCGCATACGCCTCGTTGACAAGTCCGCACGTCGTTACGATGGCGTCGCGTTTTTCACTTGCCAACAAGTGGTGTGCGCGACGGCGCAGGGTCGAATAAACAAGTTCGCCGAGCTTATCGGCGGCAGCCTGATCACCGCTCCGCATCTCGCCATACAGGCGTGTTATGGAATCCTCTGGGTTAAACACGGATATTGCACACGAAAGTGCCGACCGGGATTATTATAATGCGATGAGAGGTGCGTTTGTGGAAGAGTCGCCAGATCAATTTGGAGATCTCCTGCTGTGGGTCCTCGAAGTTCCGCCGGGCGAGCCGCGCCGCAAGCGGGCAGAAGAAGCGGCAAATGGAGATCCACAGCTTAAGGCGCGGTTCGAAACCTACCTCGGCGCACTTGAGAAGCGCTCTTGGCTGGAAACTCCCGAGCAGTGGGTCCTGGAGAGCGCTTCCACCACGATCACAGATCGTACCGGTCAGCGATATGGCGCATGGCAGATCGTAGAGTCGGTCGGAGGAGGAGGATCAGGAGAAGTGTACGAAGCGGTTCGCATCGTACAGGGGGCGCGACTCCGGGGGGCATTGAAGGTGCTGTTCCGCCGGGTCCATACGGAAGCGGATCGGGATAGTTTCAAAAGAGAATTACTAGCTCTAAGCCAGGTTGAAGGTCATCCAAACGTCATACGATTGCTTGATGGCGACGTCACGCCAGATGGCGAGTGCTATTTGGTGACGGAGTTGGTCGAGGGTTGTTCCCTGGCCGAGTGGGCAGAGCAACAACGCCTAGATGTACCTGCTCGGGTACTGTTGTTTTGCCAGGTACTCGATGCTCTGAACTGGGTTCACGGCAGACAGCGTGTCCATCGCGATGTGAAACCTACAAACCTCTTAGTCAGTGGTGGCCATGTTAAGTTGCTCGATTTTGGCTTGGCTATAACTCTGGATGACAGCACACTTACCAGGACACGCAGCCTTATGCCTGTGAAAGTGTGGAGGGGAATAGCGTTTTGGACCTGCTCAACCTCCTGATTGGTCAGGAAATGGACGTGGGGCTTGGGGCGCTTTGGCAGCTTGATTTCCCGGTCAGGGTCCAGGCAGCCCAAATGAAGCACCTCCTGGCAAAACTTGAAGAATAATTTCATGCACATCAAAATGCTGTACTGACGGTTGATGCCGAGGCCGCGGTCGATCATTTTGTTGCGGAAAACCAGTAGATCGAACCGGGTGATGCCCTCAACTCGAGACTGTCCGAGATGTGGCAGAATCCAGGCCTGAAAGCAATCCCGCCATTTTCCTAAAGTCTGCTTAGTATAATGGCGCTCTGCCCGGCCATAGTCCATGAACAGTTTGTATGCTTCTTCAGTATTCATAGTGAAGCGAGCATAGCAGGTCCGATAAATTGCGCCAGGAGGGAAAACTTGCGATGACTGCAAGAAACCGGAAGCCACGGCCAAACTCGGCGGCTTTCTTACGGCCCGCCGCTGCCTCGTGAAGAGCGCCAGTTTTCGGCGGTAGGCGAATCGCCGACCCATTGTGCCCGACCGTGAAGTTGACAATCGGTTGAGCCCTCTTTCAACTCGCTGCTTGCACCCCAAGGATCGATCTGTTTTTTTGCCAACCCGCCGGAATTTGTCAAGAACTTTGAGACGCCAGCCGGCATATTTTATTGAACTGTTTC
>OBLT010001009.1_pt1 | contig 18242 bp, 10 predicted proteins | sample 1518721 | NCBI WGS metagenome assembly OBLT01 (sample SAMEA3539307, study PRJEB22396) | soil metagenome | biome: tundra; feature: field; material: soil | place: USA | collected 2010-05 | depth 0.15 m | reverse complement strand
GCCGCCGCCGCCGCCACCGCCACCGCCACCGCCACCGCCACCGCCGCCACCGCCGCGCCCGATCCCCGCGCGATAACGGGCTACGCCGTGCGGGCTTGTTTCCGGATTGCGGCCTCGACCCTGGCGAAGTCGGCGGCGGATTCGGGGATGGCGGTCGAGCCGCGGGCGAGCACGGCGCAAGCCTCGTCGGGCCGGCCCGCTTCGGCCAGGACCACGGCGAGATCGTTGTAGGGCTCGTACCAGCCGGGCACAAGCGCGATGGCGCGCTCGATGGCAGCGCTGCCCTCGACGAGTTTTCCTTGGCGAGCCAGGGACATGCCAAGTCCGTTGTGGGCGAACGCGTGATCCGGTTTCAGAGCGAGTGCTCGGCGGTTGTAGCCTTCGGCGCCTTCGTAGTCGCGCAGCGAGAAGCACACGAAGCCGAGCAAATCGATGACCGCAAGATCCTCGGGCGCAAGCTCGAGCGCGCGCAGGAGAAGCCGGTGCGCTTCCTCGAAACGGCGTTCGTTCGTGCATTCGCGTGCCTTGGCGAGCAAGGTGTAGGCATCCGCCGACTCCTCGACCAGCGGCGCGACTGGCCTGACCTTGCCGCCGAAGAATTCCAGCTCGGCCTGGGTTGGCTCTTCGGTGAGTAGATCGAAACGTCCCTGGCGCACGGCCTGGTAGTAGAAGCAGAAGGGATTGCCCTCGCCGCCTTGGCCTGCATGGCAGTGGACCGTCCAGGTGCAGCCTCCGCGACAGAAATCGCGGTAGCGGCACACGCGGCAGAATCCGGTCAACTTGCTTTCGCTCCACTTTCGGTTGTAGGCGAAAGCGCCTTCGGAATTCCAAATCTCGGCTAGCGGTTTGTCGCGCAGGTTGCCTTCGACGAAGCGGGTCTCACCGTGCATGGACGATGGCAGCGACAGGCAGCCCTTGACGTTGCCGTTGCTCTCGATGCCCACCACCTGGCAGCCGGCGCGGCAGCCGATCCAGAAAGGCAGCTCGCCGCCGTCGTCGCGCAGGCCGGGCTCAGGCTTGCCATAGTAGCCGATGTCGTCGGCCGCGACGGCGAAGAACTTGCGCGTGTTGAGCCGGCAGATGGCGGCCAGCTCGGGGACCAGCCACACCAGATCCGCGGGGTCCACCACCAGGTCACGGTGCAGGCCCATGTTTCCCGACGCTGTCGCCAGCTGCACCTGCATCGAGAAGACGCCTCGCTCGGCCATGAAATCGCGTAGCGGGCGCAGGATGCGCTGGTTGAGCTTGTTCACGGTGGTGTTGACCGCGACGGGCAGGCCTCCAGCCACGCAAGCATCGATGGCCGCGACCACGCGATCGAACGAGCCGGGCTGGCGGAACTCGTCGTGCTCGCGCTGAAAGCCGTCCAGGCTGAAGGCGGCACCGACCAGGCCGGCCGCTTTCGCGCGTTCGACGTGGGCCGCTGTCCAGTGCCAGCCGTTCGAGATGAGGTTGACCTTGATGCAATGGTCGGCCAGGCGCTTGCCGATACGATCCCAATCCGGGTTGAGCGTCGGCTCGCCACCACTCAGGGTCACGCGCCGGCAACCGAGCGCCGTCAGTTGGTCGGCGACGTTCAGGTTTTCCTCCAGGCTCATTTCGTCGTCGCGCCGGCTGCCCGCGAACGAGCCGCAATGCTTGCAGCGCAAGTTACACGCGAGCGTCAGCTCCCAGACGCAAGCTCGGGGCGAGAAACCGACCTGCTTGAGGATGTCGAGCATGCGCTGATTCTAGCGCTCACGAGCTCGGCGCCGGAAGCGGCGCCGTGTACAAGGCAACCGCGCGCGAGGTATCCGGGGCCGCGTCGGCCGGTTGCTGCGCCATGTAGCGAAGGGCCAAACCACTATCCGGAAGCGCTGTGTTGGCGTCCAGCCGAATCGGCGCCATGTACTCCGGCGTGGCCGCCGGAAGATCCGAGCCTGCGTCCGGTATCTGCGCCATGTATTTCATGACCATGGAACCAGAATCCTTCTTGGCGATCTGATCCCCGCCGTCGTCGGTACTCAATGGATCGGTGTTGCACGCGCCAACGGCCAGACCCAGGCCGAGAGTCGCGGGCAACAGCATGTTGCGCAGTCGGATCTGAAGAAAACGCTCGACTCGCTCTCGCATCTCTCGCTCGCGCATGACGGCTCCTTGCTGTTGGCCGGGGCGTCGCGGAACTTGTGCGTCGCCAGGAGGAGTCTATCAGCAAGGTACATGCCGGATGCCACCAGCTCGGAGGTCGTTCGTCCCATCAGCGATATCAACGGGTTAGAGCTCGATCATTTGCCGTGTCTCTCAGATTCCCGAGGGGAAGCGACGACGGGATCCCGGAATTCAAGCTCCCTGATGCCGCATAGGGACCTAGAATTCTTGGGCGACAGTTGCGGCCGCGCGAATCAATGGCTGTAGTCGCAGCCTGGAATCGTGGATGCGTCCGTGACGCTTTCAGGGCAGGCCAGGCACTGCAGGTTCATGATGGTGCCTTCGTTGAACGTGCTTTCACTGGATTCGCGAACGACGCCGATCAACTGCCCGTTGACTGGACACTTGGCAGTGTCCTGGCTCAGGTACCAACAAGGAACCACCGAACGCGCATCATCGCATTGAGGATAGGGCGCGGTTTCAGTGTAGGGACCGTTCGGGCTGCCCACAGGCGGAACGGAGAGCCAAACCTTGCAACTGGCCTGCACACCTGATTGTGCGACATCGGTGTCGAGAAGTTTCGAATTGATGCAAAGGTTGTGCATCGGGCAGGAGGTCACACCACCAAAATTCATCGCCTGGGAAAGGTCTGGCTGGCAAATGCTGGACTTTATGCCGTTGGGGGAAAATTCGTCGAGGAACGCGGAAATGCGTAGTCCAGCGGAACCGCCCCAGGCCGCCGCTTCGGGATCGAATCCGCCCGCCTGGTTGGCGGGCGGGTGGCCCGGGTCGTAGCAGATCGGCCAGGCGTCAAAGATTTGAGGATGGGGGTTATCGGTGCCATCGGGGTTGGGCCGTTGGTCGACGATAAGCTGGGCCTTTGCTATGTCTACATCGGCGGGCCAACCAAAGATCCCGGTGACCAAGATGCTGTCGTTCGGACTCGCCTTGAGTTGCTTGATCTCATTCGCGATGACCCGGTAGTCCTCGAGAGGATTGCAGTCGGTTGGCTGGGTCGCATCGACGGTCGGTCCGCAGAAGTCGGTTCTGGTCGTGCAGGCCGTGAAGTTCGCAGCGAAGGCGGCCATGGTGGGATAGCCAGGTGGCAAAATCGACAGATTCTGGCCATTGCAGGTCGTGGCGCGCGTCGTGCAGCGCAGGCTCGCGGATTCACCCGCCGCGGCGGGCACATCGGCGAAGATGCCGCTCTTGGATCCTGCCGAACAGTCATCCTGATCCGTGATGATGAAGATCCACAGGTACGCGTCCGGGCGAAGGAACAGGTCGCGCTGCAGCTTCGCATTGGATGGGTCGAAAAATGCGGACTCCAAAGCTCGCAGTGGTTGGTTATAGCCGCAACCTCCGGTGCCCACGGCCGAAGCCAGACAGCCGAAGACAGTGGAGAAGTCGCCGGCGAAGTTCTTCCGTACCGGATCCGCATTTCGATTTTCGAAAAGCCAGGGCTGACTGGTGTCGGTGACCCCGCATGCGGCGGCGTTGGCAAATTGAAATCTTCCTCGGTCGCCCCAGATGGATCCGTCAGCCCTGTGCCCGCAGAAACCGGTGGAAGAAATGCCACCGGTTCCCATGTCGCTGGTAACAATGGCCACACGAAGATCAGGCATCTCTCTCGTGCAAGGATTGGTGAGATCGGTGATGAGCTTTGGGAACCCGGTCGCAAATTTCTGCTGCTTGGCCGCCATGGACGGCGAGGTGTCGAGCACGAACACCAAGTCCAGCTTGGGAACTGGACGGATGGGGTCTCTCAGGTTGTAAACGACAGTCCCCGCATCGGTGGGCACCGTCCATGAACCCGGCCCCGAGCCGGCCAAGTCGGCGCCAGCGTCGTTGTGGCTTCCGGTCATGGGGCGGCCAGCACAGCCAAAGAAAAGCACACAGACGAGCAGTCCACGCATCGAGAGCCCGAGAGTATCGCGCTTTTGCCTTTTGCCGAGCAACCTGCAAGGGACTGGTGCGATGGCGGCCATCTTGCCCATCCCATGCACGTGGCAGGCCGACAATTCGCTTCCGCAACGCCATGGAATTGGTACCAGCCGAAGGAGATCTCGCCAACACGATTGGCGGAAGTGCCAACCATCGTGCACGCGGGAGATTGCGAATCCCCGAGGTGGACAAGAGGCCGCCGCCCACTTCGCGCACTCCAAATGATCCGGCCGTCCATTTTCCTGCAATCCGATGCGGCGATGGAGGTTGCCCTTTGAGTCTGGTGACGGTGGACATCGCCGACCTCAAGGTCAGCGCCGATCCCGACGTTGTTCTTGTGACCTATGCAGGAGTCAGAGCTGTGATTGAACGAATCGAAATACTTGCTGGCATCAAGAAACTACCCGCCTTCTCCCCGACGGTGGTGCGCTTGTCGTCGCTGGTCAATGACCCAGAATCCGGACCGGGCGAGTTCGAGGCCGTGGTTCAACCCGACATGGCGTTGACCGCGAATCTATTGCGCATGGCCAACTCGGCCTATTTCGGACTGTCACGGCGAATTGGTAGCGCACGCGAGGCCATCACCCTGCTTGGCGTTCGCCGGGTTTTCGAGCTGGGCGCCATGGCGGCGGTGGATGCCGTCGTACCCGATACCCTGCCCGGCTACGGCATCGACGCCGATGTGTTCTGGAGCCATTCCGTGGCCGTCGCTGTGATCGCCGAACGCCTGTCCAAAGAGCGCAAGCTGGCCACGCCGACGCTGACCTTCACGGCTGGCCTTTTGCACGACGTGGGCAAGTTGGTGATCAGCAGCTTCCTCGCCGAGCACATCGAGGCTTTGCGTTCCGTGCTGGCGGCGGGCGGCATGTCGCTCATCGCGTGCGAACAGAAGCTGCTGGGGGCCGACCATTCCCAGATCGGCTCCGAGCTGGGCCAAGCGTGGAATCTGCCCGAGGAGGTGGTGAAGGTCATCGCGTCTCACCACGCGCCTGATGTGGCGAACGAGGGCCGCGGGGATGTTCTCGTCGATCTCGTACACGTCGCGGATTGCTTGTCCCATTCCATGGGTTTCGGCGCGGACGTGGGCGAGATGCACCGGCAGGTGGACGACACGGCCATCGCGCGGCTTGGTCTGCGCCACATCGATCTGGAACACGTGGCCAGCCGCGCCTTGCCCGAAATCGAGGGTCTGTCGCAGTTCGGACGTTCGCAGAAGAGAGGCGCGGGAGCATGAGCTATCGCATTCCGGTGGTGGACGACTCGCCGGTTTGCTGACCCCCGAAGGAAACCCGTGACCTATCCCTGCTCTTGCCGGCATGGTGGTGATTGTGCTGCCCAAGCGCGCCCTGTCGTTGCCGGACGACATCGCCGCGTTGCGGGCGCTCCTGCGCAACCACGCTGCCAAAGCCCGACGCCTTCGGGATCCCGCCAGGGATCCAACCGAGATCTCACGCATCATGGTCGCGCCTGCCCCGCAGTGAGAAATCCTGGCCAGTGACCGTCAGCCCTGGACCGCGAACTACCAGCGCGGGGCGTCCTTGGACTTCGACCGCGCCGGTTTTTCGCCTGGCGAATGGGACGGGTGGGCCTCTGCCTTTGCGGCCGGACGCGGCGGGTGCACGCGATTGCTCCCCGGCCGTGCGGGAACGTCGACGGGATGGGCGGGCGCCTCGGCGGAAGGCACTCGCTCTGGCGAAGGCGGTTGGAATTCCTCCCGCGCCGGCGCGCTCGGCCGGGACGAGGTCGAGGCAGGCGTGTCGACCTTGGGCGCGGGCGATTTCCTCGCGAGCAGCAGAACGACGAGGGTCACCACGCACAGGACGATCCCGCAACCGATCGCGACGAGGGGCAAGTGGGGCAGGCGGGAAGGGGGCGCCACCTCTTCGATCGGCTCGATCACGGATCGGGGTGCACGCTTGCTCGGCGCCTGGCGGATCACGCTGGGTGCCGATGGTGGATCGAGAAGAGCGGTCGGCTGGTGCCGCCCGGTCGAGCTCCTGTGGGTTGGCTGGTTGGTGGACGGTGCAGCAGGCGGCGCGGGAGACTCGGCCTCGGACGGCTGCAGAAGAGCGGTCCGCTCGGGGATCCTCGCGCGCGAACTGCCGGTGGCCGCGGCGCCCGGAGTGACAGAGGATGCGTCAACTGGCACGGGCGTGATGCTTGCCCGTGACATGGCAGCGGCCTTTTGCAGAAACGAGGAAACACTCGCCGACGGAATCGAGATGCCAGCTTGCGAAGGCAGGGCGACCCGCGCCGAGATCGCTGCGGGTGGTTGCGCAAACGCCGGCCCGCTGATTTGTGCGGGGATTGCTATGGGCGCGGCGGATTTCGAGAAGCGTCCGAGAATGGCTGCAATCTCGCCCATGCTCTGTGGGCGCTGCGCCGGATCCTTGCGTAGGCTGCGACCGATGAGCTCGTCGAGCTCCACGGGAATGGAAGGCTCTAGGGTTCTTGCGGCGGGCGGTGTCTCGGTCGCGTGGGCGATGATCAATTGACCGGCCCCTTCGCGCACGAAAGGCGGCCGGCCGGTCGCCATCTCGAACAGGATGCAGCCCAGGGAATAAATGTCGGCGCGATGATCGACATTGCCCAGCCCGCGCCCCACCTCGGGCGACATATAGAGCGGGGCGCCCAGCAAGCTGCCGGTCTGGCTTTGCCGGACGCTCTGGGTGAAGTTGGCGACGCCGAAGTCGAGCAGCTTGACGACTGGACTTGGGGCCGGGCAGGTGAGAAAGATGCTATCGGCCTTGAGCGCGCGATGCACCATGCGCTTGCCGTGCACGAATTGCAGGGCACCCGCCACCTGAACACCGATGGCCGCCAGAGTCGCGATGTCGCCGACGCCTTCCATGTCGGCCAGAGCCGCGGCCAGCGACTTGCCGGGTAGATATTCCATGCACAGAAACGCGCGGCCGCTCGCGTGCATGCCGCAGTCATGGGTCTGCGCGATGCCTGGGTGTCCGAGGAGATTGGTCGAGCGGACCTCGGCGAAGTATCGCGTGAGCGCGGTTCCTTCCTTCGAAAACGCGGGGAAGAGAACTTTCACCGCCGCCTTCTGGCGGCTCTGCTCGTGGTCGCCCAGGAAGACCTCGCCCATGCTGCCTTCGCCCAGCTTTTGGACGAGTCTATAGCCGCCGACCACTTCGCCGATCATGTGCCTGCCCTATGCGCGAGCTTGGCGGGCTTGCCTTGGTAGTACCACTGACCCGGGGGCAGCCTGCTGCTGGACCAGGCGTAGTGATCCGTCCACAGCGCAAGCGCCTGCGAGCGCGCGTTTGCCGCGACGAAAACGGGAAGTGCGGCTGGCGGCGCAAGCCCGGTGCGCACGCGCAGCTCAAGCGCAAGACGCCTTTGCGATCGGACGGTTTCGTCATCGGCCGCGAGGCGAGCCAGTAGGCCAGTCACGGACCAAGGCTGGCCGTGGAGCAGACGGATCGACGGATCTTTCGCCTTTGCATCGGACGGCGAATCCTGGCTCTTGCCCAAGATCATTCGGCTTGCTTCTTCCAGCACACGCTTGGGCACGCTATCGGCGAAGGCCGGCAGCGCGCGAACCGTCGCCGCACAACCCAAGCTCGCGGCCGCGGAGAGCACGGCGCCGGCATCGGTATCCGGATGCGCGGCCAGGTCGATGAGCAGGGCTGCATCGGAATCGTCACCCGCGATGGCCAGCGCGTCCACCAACTGCTGGTCGAATTCCTCGCGCTTGCGCACGCGCGACCGCGCCTCGGCGAGTGCCGGAGCCGAGCCGAGCGCGACCGCGGCGAAGAGCAGGGCATTCGACCGGCGCGGATGCTTCGCGCGGCTTGCCAGCGTTGCGAGCGTGGCGGCGTGTTGTGCTTCCCCAATCCGAGCAAGCGCCAGCGCGGCTTCGACCGCGACGCCATCATCGGCATGCTCCACCAGGGGCACCAGTTGTCCCGGCAGAAGTTGCCCGCGCTCCACCAGCAATGGCAGCAGCATGGCGCGCACGCTGTCGCTCTTCGTCTTCTCGAACACGGTGCGCACGCATTCGACGAAGTGCTGGCCAACCAGGGTGCGCAGAATCGTCAGGGCGACGGGCGCAAGCGGGGCCGCGTGCGCCGCGCGTTCCAGCACCGTCATCGAACGTTCTGCCCCGCCGGGGGCCTGTAGATGGACAAGGGCCGCGCTGGCAACCAGGCGATCCTCGGGCTCTTTAGCCTCCCGGCTGACCTTGACGAAGGCGGGAATGCGATCGCGCCCGAGCCAATCGATAGCAAGCAGCCGAGCGCCTAGGGCGTCGGAAGATCTATCTAGATCGAGAAGGAGGTGCGCGGATCCGTGGAGCACGGCATGGAGAGTGGCAAAGCAATCGTGCAGCCCCGCCAACTGCAAGCCCACGGCCCCGACCTCGAGCCCTGGCATGGCTTGCGGTCGGCGTTTCCTCTCGGTCCGGGCGCGCCTTGCGGGCGGCGGGGCAGGAACGGCTTGCGGCGGCGGAAGGCTGGATGGCACCACGGTTTGGAAGACCGAGGGTTCTTGCGCGACCGCTGGCCTATCAGTCGCGTGGGGAGCCGCCGAGCTTTGCTCGGCGCGAACCATCGCGGGAAGGTTTGGAAACCCTCCCAGGGTTTCCATCTTAGCTTCTAGCGGCGGCAGCTCGGATTCAAGCGGGGCGAGAAAAGACAGCGCCTTGGCCGTACCTTCGAGTTGCTCTTGATCGGCCGGGCGCGTGGACTCGTAGATGAGCACGAGGCAGCCTCGTAGCTCGGCCAGGGCGCGATGGATCTCCTCGGGCGAATCCTGGCCATCGGGCGCGGACAGCGCCTTGTCCAAGGCTTGCACCGCCCGCCGCAAGGCCGACCCAACCGCGGGCGAGGTTCCGCGCCGTCGCAGAAGCGGACCGAGCGTCTTGCTGGCAGAGCGAACCTGTTCCCTAGCCATGGCCGAGTTATCGTGGTCTCTGTACTACACTACATCGGATTGCGGCCCAATTAGCATCGCGATGGTGCGTAGCGCGAACCCCTAGGAACCCTCTCTGGGCTTGCATCCCGCTGTCGAGAAAGCGCCCACGTTGTAGGCCTTTGCTCACCCTGAACCACCGAAGCTGTTTGCGCCCCATGAAATGTTTTCTTAGCGCTGCCGATTTGTGCCCTATGATCGAGGTTGAAACTTCTCGGGATCTTGCCTGGCCAGACGCTTGCAAGCACAGGAACTGCCGAACTATACAACCAGCCGATGTACTCCTGATGGCTTCGAAAAGGAATCCCATGAAGAGCTTGGTGAAGAGCTTGCAGTCACCGTCGAAAAGGAACCGTCGATGCGCGGACGTCGGGGCAGTTCTCCTCGTGGTCCTGATTGTCATGGTCGCCTTGCTTGGGCTCGGCATGACCGGCCTCTTCCTCACCAGCTCCAGCATTCAAATGAACACGAACATCAACTTGCGCAACCAGGCCATCGTGGTGGCCGAGGCCGGCCTCGAACGGGCGCGCGGAATTTTGAACGACAAGAATTCGACGCCTTCGTTACCTGCCCTGTTGGCCGGCAGCAATCCTGGCGCTGGCGATGACGTACCAATCAGTGCCAATGCCTGCGATGGCATCGCTGCCCGCGGCGCCGTTTTGGTCGACAGCCTCAGCGCAGGCTGCACCGCCGGGCCCACCTTTTGTAAGCTGCAAAACGTCAACTACCCCACCTCGATCAATCGCAGTAGCGGCATGCCCGCCGCCAGCGGGACCGTGGTTCAACCAACCATGGGCCAGTACACGGTGTATATCCGCCAAGATCAGGCCGACTGTCGCATGGGCAATTTCGTCTGCGACAATGCAACGTCTTCTGCCGACGGCGGTGTGGTCCTGGTGCCATGCGTCCCGCCAGCGGGGGCGCCCCCTCCCAACGGTGCCGTCGTCGTGCGCTCGGAGGGTGTTGCTTCGGACGGCAGGACACGGGTGGTTCTGGAAGTGACCATGGCACCCAACTCGGGCGCCATAGCCTGGAACACGCCCCTGTCCGCCCTCTGCGCGGCCGGTGCCAACGGCTGCGATGACAACTCCTCGGTTCAGAGTGGAATCGTCGTCAACAGCGGAGCCCCGCAGACTCCCCCCTCTAATGGCGGCAGCGGCGCTGGTGGTGCGACGAGCGCCGGTGGCGCGGGAGGTAGTGGCACCACGACGCCCATCGGAGGCATCGGCGCGGGTGGAGCGGTCGCAACGGGTGGCGTCGTGTCCACCGGCGGATCCGGCAGCGGAGGAGCACACGGTACAGGCGGTTCATCAGGCTGCGTACCGTCGGCTTGCCCTTCCCTCGCGACCATGGGCGTGTTCGGAAACGACCCAGTAGTCAACTTCAAGATATGGTTGGCGGATCACTCGAGCAGCTGTCTGACCCAGGACCTGGCCGTCGACACCAATGTAATCACCGCTGCGATGTTGGCTCCCTACAAGATTGTCATCGTCCTAGACGTTGGACATAGCCAGCAGGACTACGACACCTTCAATGCCACCTCACCCACCAATCTTTATGGCGCTCTGCTCACGCTTGCCAACCCGTCGCCCCCTGTTCGCCAGTTCAGCGCTGCCGAGGGACAGGTTGTCAAGCAATGGGTCCAGAACGGTGGTGGGATCTTCGTGGTGAATGGATACAACAACAGCCTTTGGCTCAACACCAACTTCAATACCCTGATCGAACCGTTGGGACTGGTCTACTACAGCCCGAGTTGCGATCTCGACCCGAACTGCCCCAAGACAGGAACGGGGATACTTTACCAAAGCCAACTGGGACAAGTCCAGATTAGCAGCTTCGCCACCCATCCCCTCACGGTCGGAGTGACCCAGCTGTTCGCGGACGGGTGGTGGCCCATCTCCGGCTATCCCGTTGCTTCCGGCCTGCCTACTGCGCTCGACTCTAGGTACAAAGTGTGGGCGACCTACGGCAACGGCGAGAACTTCGGAGTCGCAGGGACATATGGCGCCGGCCGTGTCGTCGTGATAGCCGACGAATGGGTGACCTTCGATAAGAATTGGGCCTCGTCCACATGGGGTTCCTCCGTAGCTGCACTCTGGAACAATGCGATAACGTGGCTCGGAAACTGTAGTGGTGCCCCGCCCAGCAGTTTCCCCGATCCGAACACATGGTACAAGATCTGTACTTCGGCCAGTCCCAGTCAGTGCCTCGACGTGTCCGGCGGCAACTACTCGAACGGCGATGCGATTCAGCTTTGGACCAAGACCAATGTCAACCAGGAGTTCCAGTTCGAAGATGCGGGGAACGGGTACTACACCATCACCTGCCGCGGCAATACCAGTTACTCCATTGACATGAGCGGTAACTTCGCGAACGGGCAAAAATTGAAGCTCTGGAGCACGGACGTGACGAACGCGAACCAGAAGTTCAACCTGGTTGCGCTTCCGGGCGGGAATTATCGGTTGGAAAGCAGTAATCCGGGCTATTCGATCGACGATAGCGGGAGCACAGGCAACGGCACGAAGCCATACCTCTGGTCCTCCGACAGCAACAATGGCAACCAGCAATGGGTGATTACGGCAGTGCCTTGAGCCGTATTCGATCTGCTTGAGCCACGAGGGGCCAAATTGCGTCTCGCCCTTCATTTGATGCCATGTTCCTGGGCGCCATCGGTACCCTAACGTCAGGTCAGGCATCCAATACGTTGTCGCACGTACCCAGCTGACCAGTCGAGGCGTTGGCACGCGACTTTGCTGCCTACCCAACTGTCCTGCGAGGAGGTCCTTCTGTGATGAACCGAGTATTTTCACTAAGTTGTATCGGTTATCTGGCTCTCGCAGCATGCGGAGCCACCAATCCGGGACCGGCGCAAACCGGCGGTGCTCCCAGCAGTGGCGGTCAGGGATCAGGTGGCAGCGGGGGAGGATCCGGCGGTACGATCGGAACGGGAGGCGTCCAGGGTAGCGGTGGCATTGCGACGACCTCTGGTGGGGCCGGAGGAAGTGGCGGCGCGACTGGCCGGGGCGGCACCGCCGGCGCTGGCGGTACCCTGGGGTCGGGCGGCGGGGGCGGAACGGGGGGCGCAGGAGTGGGCGGCCAAACCGGCAACGCAACGGGCGGCACGGGAGCGGGCGGCCAAACTGGCAACGGAACAGGCGGCATGAGTGCCGCTGGGGGGGCTGGTTCCGGTGGCCAAGGCGGAGGAAGTGCCAGCCCCTCCACGTTGGTCAACAATTACGATGGCGCCCGTTCGACCACGGTCAGCTTCGACCAGGGATGGAAGTTCCACCTCGGCGACGTCACCGGCGCCCAGGCTACGACTTTCGACGACTCGGCCTGGACTTCTTTGGACGTGCCCCATGACTGGAGCATCTCGCTGGCATTCAACCAAGGCTCAAAAGCCGGCGGTGGTGGTGGCTACCTCGATGGCGGCACGGGTTGGTACCGAAAGACCTTCACGTTGCCCGCCACGATCTCGGGACAAAAGGTCTTTGTCCAGTTTGACGGCGTCTACATGGACAGCACGGTGTACCTCAACGGCACCCAAATAGGCGCCCGTCCCTACGGATTTTCCTCTTTCGAATGTGACCTAGGCTCCAACGCCAAGTCTGGCGCTTCGAACGTGCTCGCAGTCAGAGTCAACAACCAACAGCCGAGCAGCCGATGGTACTCGGGGAGCGGCATCTACCGTCACACCTGGCTCAAGACCGTGAACCCGGTTCGCGTGGCCTACACCGGCGTGTTCGTGACCACGCCGCAGGTTTCGAGCGCGAGCGCCACGGTGAACCTCGCAGTGACGGTCCAGAACGACGCAACCACCGACCAATCGGTGACCGTGGCGAGCTCGGTTCGCGACGCCTCCGGGGCCGAGGTGGGCAAAGGCTCTTCGGCAGCGACCTCCGTGCCCGCCGGCAAGACCGCTGACGTCACGCACACCGCGACAGTGTCCAATCCCAAGCTGTGGTCAGTATCGTCGCCGACCCTCTACTCCGTGGTGACAACCGTGTCGGTGGGAGGCGCCGCGGTCGATACGTATATGACGCCTTTCGGAATTCGCACCTTCGCCTTCGACGCGAACAAGGGCTTTACGCTCAACGGTCAGAGCGTGAAACTCAACGGTACTTGCAATCACCATGACCTCGGTGCCCTCGGTGCAGCGGTGAATAATCGCGCGATCGAGAAGCACCTCCAGATGCTCAAGGACATGGGCGTCAATGCGCTTCGCACTTCACACAACCCGCCCGCGCCCGAGTTTCTGGACATGGCCGATCGCATGGGTCTTCTCGTGATGGACGAGGCGTTCGATTGCTGGGACCAGGGCAAGAACACTTACGATTACGCACGATTCTTCAATCAGTGGTCCAAGACCGATATCGGCGATATGGTAATGCGCGATCGCAACCACCCGGGCATCATCATCTGGAGCATCGGAAACGAGATTCCCGATGACAACAACGCCACCGTCGCACAGTCACTCATCACGGCGGTCAAGGCCAAGGACACCACGCGCGTGATCGGTCAAGCCTTTGCCATGGCAGCCCCCGGCGCCGCGGTAGCTCCCCTGGAAGATGTGGTCGGTCTCAACTACGCTCCGTACTCGTATGCCGGGACGCACTCGAGCAATCCGACCTGGAAGCTCTTTGCCAGCGAGTCGTCCTCCGCCGTCAGGAGTCGAAACGTCTACAAGACGCCGGTCACAACGAATATCCTGTCATCCAGCGACAACCAGTGCTCGTCCTACGACAACAGCGTGGTGTCCTGGGGGACGAGCGCCGAGGGCTCGTGGCAGAGCGTCAACGCGGACGCTTACATTGCCGGCGAGTTCATCTGGACCGGCTTCGACTACATTGGCGAGCCCACGCCGTACGGCTGGCCGTCCAAGAGCTCGTATTTCGGCGCCATCGACACGGCGGGCTTCCCGAAGGACATATTCTACTTCTACCAGAGCAAGTGGAACGCCGCTGGCCCAACCATGGTCCACATCGTACCCATGGACTGGACGAGTTGGACGGCCGGGCAGTCCGTGACTGTGTGGGTCTACAGCAATGCGGACAGTGTCGAGCTCTTCCTCAACGGCAAGTCCCAGGGCTCAAAGACCATGACTGCCACGGCCGCCCACGCTCAGTGGTCGGTCCCATTCGCGACGGGCACGCTGCAGGCGAAGGCCACCAAGGGTGGCGCGGTCGTCGCGACCGACACCGTGCAGACCGCCGGCGCGGCGGCAGCTTTGGCGCTCAAGGCTGACCGCGCGTCGATCGCGGCGGACGGACGCGACCTGGCATACGTCGAGGTGGACATTGTCGATGCCCAGGGCGTGGTGGTTCCGCAGGCCAACAACAAGGTCGACTTCACGATCAGCGGGCCTGGCGCCCTTGTCGGCCTTGACGCTGGTGATTCGACAAACCACGATTCCTACAAGGGCACCTCGCATGCCGCTTTCAGCGGCAAGTTGATGGCCATCGTTCAGTCCACGGCAACCGCTGGCAAGGTCACGCTAAAGGCAACCTCCGGGTCGCTCACCGGCAGCTCGGTGGACATCACCACGGCGGCACCCTAGCCAGCAATATTCAGCCTCTCCGCTTTGAAGACCTCGATCTTCGCACCCGTAGATGAACGGCCAATAGCGTCGCTGCATAGGCCAACAGCGCCCAAGGCGAGCGGCTCTTCTCAGATCCGAGCGAACAGGAGCAGCCGGAGCTTGTCGTATTCCCTCCGGAACTGCCGCCGCTAGCGCCGCCGGTTCCGCGAGTCGTATCACCGCCAGCTCCGCCACTCGCCACGACACCACCCGTACTGTTTGTGCCACCGGAGGCGACTACCCCTCCCGCACTGTTTCCGCCGCGGCCGCTTGAACCGCCGGATGCCGCGCCACCCGCTGCAGATGCGCCACCACTCGCCGATCCACCTGTGCCGCTGGCGGCTCCCCCGCTGCCGGTCATGCCGCCGCTAGCCAGCGAGCCAGCGCTTCCATCAGCACCGCCGCGAGCACCACCGTTCCCCGCGTTCGTGGATCCACCGCTGCCACTGCTGGCGCCGCTGCCGCCGCTGCCGCTGCTGCCACCGTTGCCAACGCCGCCACCTGCGCCAAGGGCACCGCCTGTGCCGCCTGCACCAGGCGGCGTGATTGTGTACATGAGTGCGGATTCGTGCGGAACGTTCACCGAGATTCCGGTCGTCATTCCAGTCACGTCTTGCTTATTCCAAAGATCTCGAACCGTAGGAGTCCCCGTAACTCCCAACTGAGAGAACGTAACGGAAACCGTGGCATCGGCTGTTGCGCGGTTGAACAGAGCTACGGCCTTGCGTCCATCGCTGAGGTCGCGCGCCCACACCTCCGTGCTGTTCTGCTGCGAGATTCGTTTTGCGCGATTGCCTAGGGCGTCCTGGTCGACCGCCAGGACTTCTTCGTTCATGAGAAGAGCGGTCGTCCAGGTGTCACCGCTGAGCTTGGTCGGCATGCCGCCGAAGATGAGCGGGGACGGCATGATTGCCCAAAGGCTCATGACCATTACCTGCTGGTTGTGGCTGAAGGCGCACTGCCGGCTACCGATCGTACCCAGCGGCAACATGTCCGCATCGGGCCAGTGCCCGGGCGTAATGCCCGTGGTCGTCGACCAGCTGTAGGAGGCGTTGAATTCATCCGTTATTGTGCTCAGTCCGTTCGTGTCCCAGAAATCGTTCACCTGCCGCCACAGATTTGCATTGGCGTTTAGATCCGCCGCGTCCTGCGTGTGCATTGGCCCCGGCGACAGACTGAGCAGGATGGAGCGGCCGGTCTTTACGATCGAGTTGTGAATCGCGTCCGTCTCGGTCTTGTGGTACGAGCCGCCCACCATGTCGTCGACCTTGACGAAGTCGAGGCCCCAGGTTGCGTATTGCGTGAAGATCGAGTCGTACCAAGCCTGGCCAGCCGGCGTGTCACCCTTGACGCCGTACATGTTGCTGTCCCACGCGCAGGTGTCCGAGGAGTCGCCAGCCTGCTTCGCGGTGTAAGTCGAGCCCGCGATCGGCGTGTCCGCGTTGAATGTCGCCCGCGGGATGCCCCGCATGAGGTGGACGCCGAACTTCAGGCCCATCGCGTGAATCTTGTCCGCAAGCGGCTTGAATCCCAGATCTCCCGTCGCCGAGGGAAACCTGTTGAGGGCCGGCAAGAACCGCCCGTTCGAATCGAACCTAGCTGTCGAGGGTGTGCCTGAGGTCGAGTTGTACCAGTGAAAGTCGATCACGACCGTGTCCCAGCCATACGGCGCCATCGTGGTCTGCATCGCCTGCGCCGCTGCCAACGTCTGCGTTTCATTGACGTCGCCGCCAAACGAGTCGTAGCTGTTCCACCCCATGGGCGGCGTCAGGGCCAACGTCGTGCCTGCGGTCAGCGTCAACGTGCGGCTCGCGCTGCCAGAGCCGTTGGTGACGGTCACATTGATGGGATAGCTTCCGGCCGCTGGCGTCGTCCCGGAGATGATCCCCGAGGTGGCATCGATCGCAAGGCCAGTTGGCAGACCCGTAGCCGCGAACTTGAGCGGCGCCTGCCCGGTCGCAGGAATCCCGTAGAGGAACGGACTTCCGGGATTGAAGCCAAGCAAGCTCGGGCCGAGAATTCTGGGTGTCGCGGGCGGGGCCGCAGTCGAAATGGTGATATCCGTTTGTGCCCCGAAAGCGGAGGGTGACAACAGTGTTGCTGAAATCGCCACGGTCATGGCAATGCGGCAAGAGCGGAGCGGCATCGCCCGCACTCGTTCCAGACTTCGCTGGGCTAGCGCGCCAGGTGCAGTAGCATTTTGTTGAGGTGACGTTCTCTTTTTGTCCATCGGATTCCTTTGGAAAGTCGGAGCAGGGATCGTGAGCGTTTGGGTGCCGGCGTACGAAGACTCGATACCAGCAGCGGAAACCACTGGCCGTGGCGGGATCGTTGGACGCGGCGGCCACTGCCACTGAGCCGATTCATAGTCGGGGGTGCAGATGGCTCTACCTCATCGCAGATCATAGGAGCGAGGAATTTGCATTGCGATAGTCGAGATGTGCGAAGTTTGGTCAATCTGTGAATTGGCGGCGGGAGATGCCGGCCTGGGCCTAACGCATCATTTCCATCTCACCTCAGCGGTCGCTGGTTTTCGCCCAGTTCCGCGCCCCCGTGGGGCACCCAAGAAGTGCTTGCAATCGTCCATCGATCCGGCCAAGATTCGCCGCTATGAGCCAACCTACTGGACGCCTAGCCAGGCCTTATATTTACGTGCCTTCGGCCGCTTTCGTGCTCGTGGCGCTTGCTACCACGCCCGCTCTCGCGGTGAACAAGCAAACCCAGGAGCGTGCCGCCCGAAAGGCGTGCCTTGGCGGCGACTACAACAAAGGTGTCAACATTCTGGCGGATCTGTTCATCGATACTAAGGACCCCACGTACATTTTCAATCAGGGCCGCTGTTTCGAACAGAACCATCGGTACGAGGACGCCATCTCCCGGTTCGAGGAGTACTTGCGCGTGCCCGATGCAAAGCTGGATGCGGCGGACCGAGCCTCAGCCGAAAAGCACATCTCGGATTGCAAGGATCGGCTTCCCCCCGACCAATCGAGCAAGTCCCAAGTGTCGGCGCCCCAGCCGTTTGTTCCGCCTACGCCTCCTCCTACCCCCGCTGCACCTCCGGAGCCACCATCGGCTCCGGAGTCGTCCACGTCGATTGCCGCGCAACCCGAGCCGCAACCCGCGCCCACCCATGGCGGGTCGGGCCTGCGCGTCGCTGGCATCGTCACGGCATCGGTCGGCGTCGCGGCGGTGGCCGCTGGGGTGGTTTTCAACCTCAAGAGCAATAGCATCATCAATCAATGGGAGACCAGCGTCAGCTACTCCGCAACCAAGGACACCGAAAGCAAGACCTATAGAACCATGGCTTGGGTAGGGTACGGTGTAGGCGCGGCCTGCATTGCTACCGGCGCTATTCTGTTTGGTTTCGGACTGAAGGCCGGCGCAAGCTCGTCGACCAACGTTGCTATCTTGCCCGCATTTGGCCCCGGCCAAGCGGGCGCCGTGTTAGCAGGAGGGTTCTGATGAAAAGGGCGTTTGTCTCGCAAGTGCTTCGTCGCAACATCGGCTTCTGGGTGGTTGTTGCTTTTTGTCTGAGCGCTGCGGCTTGCTTTCGGACCCTCGATGTCTCGAAGGTCAAGTGCAACAGCAGCTCTACCTGTCCCAACGGTTCCACCTGCAACACGACCACCGGCACCTGCTTCCCAGGGCACGCCGATAGCGGCACGGATGT
>OBLT010001008.1_pt1 | contig 18244 bp, 13 predicted proteins | sample 1518721 | NCBI WGS metagenome assembly OBLT01 (sample SAMEA3539307, study PRJEB22396) | soil metagenome | biome: tundra; feature: field; material: soil | place: USA | collected 2010-05 | depth 0.15 m | reverse complement strand
GCCAGCCCTTCGCAGGTCAACATTGCCGTGACCTTCACGGTGACCGCGGCGGCCACGGGACACTTGAGCACCGACCCGAGCCCGCTCTCGTTCCACGTGTTGAACGGGGCGAGCCCCGTCACCTCGCAGATTGCGCTGTCGAATTCGGGCAGTGGCAACCTCTCGTTCACGGCTGCGGCCAGCACCTCCGCGGGCGGCCCCTGGCTGGCGGTGACACCTTCGAACGGTACCGTTTCGGCGTCCGCGCCGGCGGCTCTCACCATCACGATCACGCCGGGTTCTCTGGCCGCGGGCGTCTATAGCGCCTCCATCACATTGAGTTCGCCCGACAATGTGGATCCCCCCCTCGTGATTCCGGTGACTCTGCTGGTGGGTAATCCGGTGCCAATCATCCTGGTGTCTCAGACCGGACTTACGTACCAGTCGGTCGCTGGCGGCGGCAACCCGCTGTCCCAAGACGTAGCGATCCTCAATGTGGGTCAGGGATCGATGAACTGGACGGCTACGGCGCTAACGCTTTCCGGGAACAACTGGCTTTCCATCTCGCCCGCGAGCGGCGCCGTGACCACTCCATTTGTGAGCTTCTCGATCGCTACGGTAAGCGTCAACTCATCCAGCCTGGCGCCAGGCAATTACTTCGGGCAGATCCAGGTACGGGCGGACGGGGCGAGCAATGCGCCGCAGACGATTTCGGTGGTGCTCAACGTATTTGGGCCGGGGACGGCGCTCGCGCCCGAATTGCGCCCGAGCGGGCTGGTGTTCATCGGCTCGAAGGATAATACGCCCGGAAGCCAGACAGTGGCGATTGCCAACCGGGGGACGGTTACCTTTGGGTATAACTCGTTCAAGGGAACTTTAAGTAACATCAACTGGATTACCAATACCCCGGTAACGGGCACCGTACCGGTGAATTTCCCGACCCGGATGACGGTGCAGCCGGATCTGTCGGCCCGCTCTCCGGGAGTGGACCGGGGGGCGATCACCGTCCTGTTCGACGACGGATCCAGCCAGACGGTGAGCGTTCTGTCGGTGGTCCCCCCTGTGGGCTACACGCCCAGCGCGGAACCGGAGCGCATCCGCGCGGCTGCCGCATTGGAACCCCACGCGTCGGGCAGTTGCCTTGCGACCCAACTCCTGTCACAACTCACGAACCCCGCGTCCGCAGTTTCACAGGTGCCCCTCGGGCAACCCGTCAGTCTGGAATTGCACTTGGCGGACGACTGTGGGAATGCGGTCACCGACAAATACCCCGCCAGCGTGAAGGTCAGCTTCAGCACGGGCGAATCGGGATTCGACATGCAGCACTCCGGCAACGGCAAGTGGACGCGGACCTGGCAGCCGAAAAGCACCCAACCCACCACGGTGACCGTCCAGGTTAATGCGTTCGCCACTTCGAACGGGAAGATCCTGGGCGCCCAGTTCCCAATCACGGTGACGCTGAGCTCCGCGGCGCAGGTTCCGCTGGTAAACCCGGGGGGCATCCAGAACGCGGCCAGTTACTCGTCGGCCCCGGTGGTGTCGCCGGGAGGCCTGATCGCGATCTTTGGCAACCAGTTGGCCGACCCGAACGGGCAACAGCCGCCGCCAGGGCCTGTGCCGACCTCCCTGGGGCATACGCAGGTGAAACTGGGCGACGCGCTGTTGCCGTTGTTCTACACCAGCAACAGCCAGTTGAATGCCCAGGTGCCGTTCAGTCTGCCGGTGAATTCGCAACAGCAGCTCGTGGTGCAATACGGCAATACCCTGAGCGTACCGGCGCCCGTCTCGGTGTCGGCTGCGCAACCGGCCATCTATACCCAGAATCAAGCGGGCACGGGGCAGGGAGCCATTATCAACGGGGTTACCGGCATCGTTGCGGATTCTAAGAACCCGGTACACGCCGGGGATGTGATCTCGATCTACTGTACGGGGCTGGGGCCCGTGAATCCGGCAGTGGCGGAGGGCGTGGCGGCATCAAGCACGGTTCTGAGCCAAACGACAACCCCGGTCACCGCGACTGTCGGCGGCCAAACCGCTACAGTCAACTTCGCCGGGCTAGCGCCTTCCTATATTGGGCTGTACCAGGTGAATGTCGTAATACCGAACGGCGTAACCCCAGGCGACAACGTGTCGATAGTTCTGACCGAGGGATCGCAGGTCAGTCAGCCGGTTACCATTTCGGTGCGGTAGCAGTGGGGCAGGCGCTTCCGCCTGCCAACCCTACTCCGGGTTATTCCAGTTCTTGCCGTTGTAGATGCCATGCATCATGGGGAACACCCCTCGGGTTGGGGGCTGTTGCTCTTTGTCCAGGAGTTTGTAAATCTTGGCGAATGCGTTCAGCTCGATTCCGACCATCTGAGCTTGCAGCGCGGCCTCGCCGTTGACCAGCGGCTTGAGATCGTCCTGGCTCTTGCCGCCCTGGATGGCCTCACCGATGGCCAACTGACTCTTCATCAACTGGTCGCGTACCGGCCCGGCTTCCTTCTGACCTTCGTCCAGAATGGTCTTCACTTCCTTCTTCTGTTCCTTGTTCAGCTTGAGGGCCTCGGAGATCTGGTCCATGCGGCTTACCACGCGAGGCATCTGGATGCCACCAGACTCGCCCCCGGCGCGCGATCCGCCACCCATTCCGCCGCCCTCGTCACCGCCCATTGCGCTGCCCCGTCCCTGGGCCAAAACCAAAGTGGTCGCGAAAATTCCAGTTAGCAATAGTTTGTAGGACATGGGATTCTCCTTTACTGCCTTCCTCTTCCCCGGCCGCCGGTTCGTCCGCCGCCCGCCGGCGGCTCCAATATGGCGACCAGCAGCTCAAAGGCCTGAGCGGCTTTGGGCTGTTGATTCGGCTTGAGGATTGCATAGACCTTGCCGAAGGTCTGGGCATCGATATCGGTCATCTGGGCGGCCAGGGAAGTGTAGTCGTCCAGCAACTTCTTGAGGTCGTCACCGCTCTTGCCTTCGATCATTGCGCCCGCGATCGCCACCCGGCCTTTGCTCATCTGGTCGCGCAGGGGAGCGGACTGTTCGAGGGCAGCGAGGAACATGGGCTGGATCTCTTCCCTCTGCTCTTTGGTCAGTTTGAGCTTGTCGACAAACTGCTCGACCTTGCTCGGACGCTGGGCGCTCATTCCGCCGCCCATTCCGTCGCCGCCGCCCTTTCCGCCGCCTTTGCCACCCCCCTTTCCTTGCGCGGACACGAGTGTGGTTGCGAGCACCGCAGTGAGCAACAGTCTTACCAACATGAGATCTCCTTTACCGAATGGCGGCCGAAACTAACCCCGGAGGGCGCGCACCTGTCGCCGCTCAATCGCTTTCACCGGTGAACGGTTTACTCGATTAAAGCACGATTTGAGGCGGGATGTGCGGGGAAGTACAACCAGAGCACTCACCGGGCTGGGGGCTGGTCCGGTAGCCCGCCATCTCGGGGCAACCCCAGAACGAGGATCGCGCCTGACGGCACTTCCTCGAACTCCACGGCCGCCTCTTCCCAGTCCGCGGGCGCGGTTCGCCAGCGGGCCAGGACCGCCGCAATGCCGAGAATGACCAGCACCGCGGATAAGCGAACGGGGTTCTCGAGCGCGAGCCGTTCGATGTCGGCGCACTTGGCGACGGCCCCCAGTGCCGCTCCAATCGAGAGCCAGAACGTGATGTGGAAGTTCGATTTCCCTGGAAGGTAGGAACAGGTGAAGGGAATCTTCTGAATGCCACCGAGCGAGAGTTCGACGAGAATCGTACCCAGAAGCCCGAGAATGGCCAGGTGACCCACCGTCGGACGCCAGGGCCAGAGCCACAGAAAGACCACGGCCGAGCCAGCCCATACCGGAACCACCGAGAGCACGAATAGGGAACGCCGCCGCGCCGACAGGCACCGCGGCCCTCCGCCGACCGGGGTAATGCGGAAAGCCCAATTGGCGCGCAGATCCAGCGGCATGGAGAACACCACGCGCATTCCCACCACCCAACAGCCCATCATCAAAATGCTGGAAGCCAGCAGCGGCACGCTGACCCGATGCCATGGGTCACTGCCGGATCGGGCCTGCAGTTCTTGGGCGAGAGGGGTTTTCAGAAAGCAGATGGTAAGGGCGAACCCGATTCCCAGGTAGAAGGCGAGAATCACGCGATGCAGGCGGCTGCGGAGCAGCGTGCGAACGCTGAAGTGGACAATCGCCGTTTCGAACGGCCCGCCAAACCGCGGCAGCCAATTCACACCGCGCGAGCCTGGCACGATATCCGGCTCCTCCACAATCTTCCGGAGCGTCCGGAAATACGAAACCAGGAACGCCCCGCCGGCCCCGCAACCGGCAATCGCCAGGCCGGCCAACGCCCGGTGCGCCAGCGGGACCAGCGCCGGATGTTCGGATCCGTTCAGCATCTGGAACAGTCCCAGGAACCAATAGGAAGGCAGCCAGACGAACACGCGTTGGTTCTTCACGGCGGTAACGGGATCGACCAGCGACGGCTGAAGAAAGTACACGCTCACGAACAGGCAGAAGGCGGCCATTTGCAGGAACGCCGACAGGCGCAGGAAGTGCCGGCGCGGTAGTTGTGCGGCCAGCCCTTGTACACCCAACACGGAGCACAGAATGAATGCGCCGGCCGCGAGCATGGTGGCCCAGTATGCCGCGTACGCCCGGATCAGGCTGGCGGCGCCGCTGTGATTGGCGAGGCCAATCGGCCAGACCAGGCCCGCCAGAAGGTGCAGCGCTCCCACCGAGACGCTTAGCGCCGTCGCCAGGGCCGCGACTTTGGCCAGAAACATGGTGCGCGCGCGCACGGGCAAAGGGGCGAGCACCAGAACGTCGCGCCGGTCGGGGAATGTGGAATCCCAGCTCAGCACGGCGAAGAGCCCGACTACCAGCATGGTGGTGGCAATCAGAAATTGCTCCGAGCCCCAGGCAAAGATCAAGCGCGCCGGAGGTGGCATCCGCCTGGCGCTACCGGCGAACGCCAGACCCATGCCCGCAAACAGCATGCTCAAAAAGAGGAACAGCGACGCGAACTGCCCGAATAGTTTGCTCATGTCGCCCTGGGCATGCGCCGAGAGCAGTTCCAGATCCACCATGCGGAAGAGGAACTCGCGGTAGAGCACGCGGAATTGGAGTCTCGTCATGTCGATGGCCTCACGCCCGAATCAGGTCCGCGATCTCGCGGGAAATCGCCGCCGTATCCTGTTCCACGGCAAGCTGCTGAAAGATCTCTTCGAGAGTGGGCAGCGCCATCAGCGTGCGCAGTCGCTCGATGGAGTCGTCGGCCACGATCTTCCCGCGATGCAAGATCACCACGTGGGAGCAGACACGCTCGACTGTTTCCAGCTCGTGGGAGCTGAAGAGCACCACTTTGCCGCGCGCTGCCAGTTCCTGGATCAGGCTGCGCAACACCAGGCCGGTGCCCACGTCGAGTCCGGAAAAGGGCTCGTCCAGCAGGATGAGATCGGGATTGTGCAGCAAGGCGGCCGAGATCAGCACCTTCTGGCGCATGCCCTTCGAGTAGGCCGAGATGGGGGAGTGCCGATCGCCGTGGAGCGAGAACAGGCGCAGCAGCCCGTCGATGCAGTCTGCGGTGGGTTTCGGGGGCAGGTTGCGCAACTGGCCGACCATCACCAGGTACTCCAGGCCGCTGAGATGCGCGTACAGGTGCGGCTCTTCGGGGACGTAACCCATCCGCTGCTTGTAGGCGATCAGGTCGCGCTGGATGGGCTCGCCGCGGAATAGGATCTCACCTGAGGACAGCTCCATGAGGCCGGTGATCATTTTCATGGTGGTGGATTTGCCAGAGCCGTTGGGCCCCAGGTAGCCGGTGATCTCACCGGCGCGGGCTGAGAAGCTGACGTCATCGACGGCGGGAATGCCGAGGAACTGTTTGGAAACGCGGCGAACTTCAAGCATGGCGGCTACCCCTATGTAGCAAACTACTAAGCCGCTTGTCAAGTAGCATGCTACATAGGTATAATTCCTCCACATGGCAGCCGAGACGAAACTCTCCCATACCGCGGCGATGATTCTCCAGGCCATCAGCGCCGGCTATGGCTATGGCTTCAGCGTGATGGAAATGACGGGTCTCCCCAGCGGAACGGTCTATCCCGCGATGCGGCGCCTGGAGCGGGACGAGCTGATTCGCTCGCATTGGGAACCGCAGTCGATTGCGGACGCCGGGCAGCGGCCGCCGCGGAAATATTACAAACTCACGCGCCCCGGCAAAGCGACGCTGGAGGCCTCGCACAAACGCTACCCGCTCCTGGCCCGGTTGATTCCGTCCCCTGAGGTGGAGCACGCATGAGGCTTCGGCGCTTTCTCGATTGGCTTCCCGTGCCTCTCGCCATCCTCCGGGCCGCCGCCTGGCTGGTACCGGGCGGACAACGCAGGGAGTGGTTCGCGGAGTGGAGATCGGAGCTTTGGTATGTCCGCCAGGCATGCCATCCAGAACCTCAGGGGCCGCGCAAAGTGGGTGCCACCGCCTTTTGTCTGGGCGCCTTCCAGGATGCGCTCTGGCTCCGGCGGAACAGTCCGCGGCTGCCGGCGCGTGGACTGCTCCGATGGGAGTCTCCGCTACAGTGCGTGCTGTTCTTGGCGGTTTTGGCCGCGGGAAGCCTGTCCTTCGCCTTCCGCGTACCCTTGGCTCGTGATGTAATTCTGCCATCGCCCTATCGCGACGCGCCGGAGCTGATGATGATTTCAGCCCATCGGCACTCCGCGGCCCCGGTCCCCACGATCCCCATCGAGCAGTACCAGTGGTGGGCGAATGGCACGCAAGGCAGGTTTGCCGGTCTTGCGTTTTACCAACCAATTCTCTCGCCGGTGCAGATTGCAGGTCGCGAGACCGCCGAGCTGTCCGTTGCCTACGCCAGCGATCGTCTCTTCGACTTGCTGAAGATCCCGGTTGCGGCCGCGGCGCTCGATCCGGGCCGGCGCGAGAATCGGGCGTCGTTGATCCTCAGCCGCTCCGCGTGCCGTAAGTACTTCGATGGCGATCCTCATATCGTAGGACGAATTCTAGAAGTAGCCGGGCAACCAGCCGTGGTATCCGGCGTTTTGGAAGACAATTCCTGGCGGCTTCCGGGACGGATCGATGCCTGGTTGATCGAGGACGAACAGCGCCTGGCTCGACTGCCGTCACACTCGCGAGGATTCGTGGTTGCCCACATCCGGACGTCCGCGTCTCACTCTCGTTCCAACGGGCTCTGGCACATGTCGTTGCCCAATGAAGAGGGAGACTACAGCGACTACGATTGCGTGTCGCTGGCCGAACGCGTTCAAAACCCCTTTGGCGCCCTGCTCATGATGGTCGTCGTCCCGTGGCTGGTCCTGCGCGCCACGCCATTCCTATCCTTGGGGGCGCACTCCGCGAACCGCGATTCGGCTCGTTGGGCAAACAGACTTCGCCGATGGGCCTTTTTCTCCACCAAGCTCGCGTTGCTCCTGCCGATTGTGATTTTCGGGGCGCTCGATCTGGCGTATCTCATCGCCTCGGTCGCCTCCGTTCATCTTGAGGGAGTGGCTTTGCCGGCCGCTTGGCTCGTGGCGGTTCGCTGGCTCCTGCGCGATCAGCAACAGCGCTGCCCGGTCTGCCTGCGGTTGCTGATCAATCCCGTCGGAATCGGGCAAGCCTCGCAGACCTTCCTGGGGTGGTACGGCACCGAAACCATGTGCGCGAAAGGCCACGGACTGCTGCACGTCCCGGAAATCCCGACGAGTTCGTCGAGCGCGCCACGCTGGATAAAGCTCGATCCCTCCTGGAGTGGATTGTTCTAGGGAAGAGCTTACCCCAGTTCGCGGTAGTAGACGATCAAATCCAGCCCCGGCGGTACGCGGCCCATCGTGCGCAGAAAACCGGAGACCTGACCTCGATGGTGAGTCCCGTGGTTGACCACGTGAAACACGATCTGCCAGAGCGCTTCTCTCCTGGCCCCTCCCTTGAGGTCGCTGTAGGTCAGCGGCTCCAATGCCTTCTCCTCGGCGAGACCGGCGCCCCACTGCTTCCACCTTTCGAGCAGCGCGGGCCAATCGTTCTGCAGCACGGCAAGAGTTCGGTCGGCGGAGGTGATGAACCGGGCGAACCCGGGGTTCGGGAGTCCCTGGATGCGCCCCAGCCAGAGGCGGTCCGCGGCATACACGTGGACCAGGGTGTCGAGCACGCTCCTGTCCGCGGTGCCGAAATCACGGCCCAGTTCCTCGCGAGACAATTCCCCGACGGCATCCATCAGCCGGCGGGTGGCCCAGGCGTTGTAGTCGATGTGAGTGCGCAGGGCATCGGCGGAAACGGACATAGGTTGATTATCTCCCAAGTCCGATATGATCGACGCCGGCCTTCGTGGGGCAGGATTCCACCCTGCTGGCCGATTTTCAATCGGCCACACCGGCGGCAAGACCGCCGGCGCTACAGGCTACGGCGCGGGCTCCACGTGTACCAGGACATCCGCAACCCAATCCAGGCGCTCCATGATTTCGAGGCGCACCTGGTGGGCGATCTCGTGGGATTGCCGCACGGTCATTTCGGGGTCCACCTCCAGGTGCAGGTCCACGTGATAGCGCAACCCCGTCTTGCGCGCGAAACACTTCTCCACGCCGCGCGCGCCGGGCACCGTGGATGCCGCCTCGCGAATCTGCCGCATGTGGCGCTCGTCGGGCATCGTGTCCATCAATTGCAGCGCGGTGTCGCGCACCACTCGGACGCCCACCAGCACCACCATGAAGCCGACAACGAACCCGCCGTAGCAGTCCGCGTCCCGGAACCGTAGCGGGTCCGCCAGAGCCAGACCGACCGCGATCAGCGCCGTCACCGCGGATAGCGAGTCCATAGCGTCGTTCCATGCGTCGGCCTTCAGCGAGTCGCTCTGGAGCTTGCGTGCATATCGGAATTTTAAGATGGCAAGAACGCTCTTGGCCGCGAGCGAAATCACCAGCGGCCAGACTACGAAACCGGCCAGAGGCGGTTGCGGCCGGCCCACGCGTCCGATGGAGCCATAGGAGATCAGCGCGCCGCCGGCCGTAAGGGCCAGGCCGATCACGAGGCCGGTGAGAATCTCCACCCGGCCGTGCCCGTAGGGGTGTTCTTCGTCCGCCGGCTTGGCCGCGATGGTCAGGCCCAACAGGACGAGCCCGGAAGCGAAGACATCGCTGGCGGATTCCAGGCCATCCGCGAACACCGCCGTGGAATGGCCCGCGAGGCCGGCGGAGATCTTGATCAGGGCCAGTATGCCGCTCACCAGCATGCCGGCTGCCGCCACGCGTTGTCCGGTTGGCATCTGGTTTGGGGCGCGGAGCTACGCCCGCGCGGGGTCGATTCTCTCGGTGTCGACGCCCAACTCGGCGAAGGCTGCCTTAGCCTTACCGGCGTCGAACTTGCCGTCGCGCGACAACCGTGACAGCGCGGCGGTCACAATCGATTCGGCGTTGATTTCGAAGTGCCGCCGCAGGTGCTCGCGATTGTCGCTGCGGCCGAAGCCATCGGTCCCCAGCGTCTCCATGCGGCCAGGCAGCCAGGGCGCGATCTGGTCGGGCACCACCTTCATGTAATCGGTGGCGGCGACGATCGGCCCATCGGCGCCCATCAGCGCTTCGAGGATGTACGGCGTCTGCTCCGGCTGGTCCGGGTGCAGGCGGTTCCAACGCTCCACGCCGAGGGCATCGCGGCGCAATTCGTTGTAGCTGGTGACGCTCCATACATCCGCGGGAATGTCGTACTTATCGGCCAGGATCTGCTGCGCGCGCAAGGCCTCATTGAGGATCGGGCCGCTGCCAAACAATTGCACTACAGCCTTGCCATGCCCGGCCACTTTGTAGCGATAGATGCCTCTGAGAACCTCCTCTGGATTGAGGTCGGGCGGCAGGGGCGGCATCGGGTAGTTTTCGTTATACAGGGTGAGGTAGTAGAACCGGTCTTCCAGCTCCTGATACATGCGCCGGATGCCGTCCTGCACAATGATCGCGACTTCGTAGCTGAAGGCCGGGTCGTATGCGGCACAGGAGGGCATGGTGCTGGCCAGTACCAGGCTGTGGCCGTCCTGGTGCTGCAAGCCTTCACCGGCCAGCGTAGTGCGTCCGGCGGTGCCGCCGCACAGGAAGCCCTTGCCGCGTGCGTCGCCGAAGGCCCAAACCAGATCGCCCACGCGCTGGAACCCGAACATGGAGTAGTAGATGAAGAACGGGATCATCTCCACCCCGTAGTTCACATAAGCCGTGCCCGAGGCCGTAAAGGAAGCCATGGAACCGGCTTCGGTGATGCCCTCTTCCAGAATCTGCCCGTCCTCCGATTCCTTGTAATACAGGAACATCTCCGCATCGTGCGGTTTGTAGAGCTGCCCCTGGCTGGCGTAGATGCCGAACTGGCGGAACAGCGATTCCATGCCAAAGGTACGGGCCTCATCCGGGATGATCGGCACCACGCGCTTGCCAATTCCCGGATGCTTCATCAGCATGGTGAGCACACGAACGAATGCCATGGTGCTCGACACCTCACGCCCAGACGACCCTTCGAGCGATTCCTTCAGGTATTCGAGCGGGGGCGCTTCGATCCGGTTGCCGGTTGTCTTCCGGCTCGGCATGTATCCGCCGAGCAATCGGCGGCGCTCGTGCAGATAAGCCATTTCGGGGCTGTCCGACGGGGGGCGGTAGAACGCGGCGTTGCGTGCAGCTTCCTCCGGAATGGGGATCTCGAAGCGCGAGCGGAAATGCGCAATCTCCTGTTCGTTGAGCTTCTTCTGCTGGTGAGTGATATTGCGGCCCTCGCCGGCCTCGCCCAAACCGTAGCCTTTAATGGTGTGTGCCAGGATGAGCGTGGGTTGATCCTGGGTTTCCACCGCGACCTTGTAGGCGTTGTACACTTTGCGCGGGTCGTGGCCGCCGCGCCGCAGACGCACTAGATCGTCGTCGCTCAGGTGCGAGACCAGGTCAAGCAATTCAGGGTATTTGCCGAAGAAGTTCTTGCGAATGTACGCGCCGTCCTTGGTGATGTAGGTCTGAAATTCGCCGTCCACCACCTCACCCATGCGCTTCTGCAACAGGCCGGTCGTATCGCGAGACAACAAGACATCCCAATCGCCGCCCCAGATCACCTTGAGGACGTTCCAGCCCGCGCCGCGGAAGGCGGCTTCCAGCTCCTGAATCACCTTGCCGTTGCCGCGCACCGGCCCGTCCAGCCGCTGGAGGTTGCAATTGATCACGAAGATCAGGTTGTCGAGCTTTTCCCGCGAGGCCAGTGTCAGCGAACCCATGGATTCCGGCTCGTCCATCTCACCGTCGCCGAGGAAGGCCCAGACGTGGCGCGGCGTGGCGGCAATCAGGCCGCGGTGTTCCAGGTAACGCATGAAGCGCGCCTGGTAGATGGCGTTGATCGGCCCCAGCCCCATCGATACCGTGGGAAAGCTCCAGAAATCCGGCATCAGCCACGGGTGCGGGTAGGAGGAGAGCCCCGGATGGTCGCGCAGCTCGTGACGGAAATTCTTCAGGTGCTCTTCCGTCAGCCGCCCCTCCAGAAAGGCGCGGGCGTAGACCCCCGGCGAGGCATGGCCCTGGAAGTACACCAGGTCGCCCGGTTGGTCGCCGTACTTGGCGTGAAAGAAATGATTGAACCCGACTTCGAGCAGGGTCGCGAGAGATGCGTACGTCGAGATGTGGCCGCCGATGCCCGGGTCGTATTTGTTCTGGCGAACCACCATCGCCATGGCGTTCCAGCGAAGGAGGCTCTTGATGCGGCGCTCAATGGCGCGATCGCCGGGATAGGCAACTTCGTCGGCGGGACGGAGTGTGTTGATGTAGGGAGTGTTCAGGTGGATAGGCAGTTCGGCGCCATTGGCGCGTGCCCGTTCGTTGAGTTGTTCCAAAAGGTAGGCAGCGCGATCGGGCCCAGCCCCTTCGATAACCTGTTCCAGCGCTTCCACCCACTCCGCAGTCTCCTGTGGATCCAGGTCCACTACCCTCTCGTTCAGTTTCTGGTGCATGGATACTTCTATTATAAAGGGGCCGGGCTCACTGCGCTCGCGGGGTTGGGGGTTAGGGGCTGGGGAAAGCGGCTCGACGACGACCGCACCCTCTTGGAATTCGGCGAACCAAGCGAGCATCCTTTCCCGCCCCCCCCACCCTAGCCCCCAACCCCGGCGAGTGAAGCGAGCCTGTACAATGTGGTCATGGTGAGATTGGAGCTTGTGCTGGATTCCTGGAAGGTAGTCAGGGGAGATACCATCAACGCGATCGATGATTTCCCTGCCGCCGAATTCGATTACCGCCCTACTCCCGATGTGATGACATTCGGTGAGATTGCACGCCACATCCTGGATGCCAGCGATGGACTCACGGGCTTGCTGCTTGCCGGCGACGAGAATTTCGCGACTCCCGATTTTCGCGAGAAGCTGAAGAAGCATATGCGGAGCGCCGGAGCCGGAGCGCCGGGCCTGGCGGCCGCCTTGCGGGAGTCGATCGACCAGCGGACCGCGGAGTTGGCGGCTCGGCCGTCGGATTTCTTTTCCCACATGATCACTCGTATGGACGGCCAGCGGATCACCCGGCTGGAGATGCTGCAATTCGTCAAGGAGCACGAATTGACGCATCGGGCTCAATTATTCCTATACTTGCGCATGAAGGGGATCGTCCCCGCCACCACGCGGCGCAGGATGGCAAAGCCGGCCGCCAGGTAAAATAAAGCATCGCGGCCGAAACAGGAGTTGCAAAAGCGTCCGTCTATCGTATAACAGTAATATTTCGGGAGGAATTATCGATGGTCAAGTGTCCGGTATGCGAAGGCACAATCGATGTGGATGAAGAGGATGTCGACGAGGGCGACGCCATCAGTTGCGATGAATGTGGCGCGGACCTGAAAGTCGTGAACATCGGTCCCCTGGAGTTGGAGTCGGCGGAAGAACTAGAGGAAGAGGACGAGGACGAGGATGAGGAGGACCTCGTCGAAGAGGAGGAGGAAGAATCCGACGAGGACTGGAAATAGGCGGCCCGGGAAATGGTTGTAACAGACGGGTTTGGTGCGGCGTCGAACCAATGGGAGGATCGTATGCGCAAATTCTCGCTGGTTTTGGTGGCGGTCCTTCTGCTGGCTGGCACGCCCGCCGGCTTCGCCCAGGGCAAGAAGAAGGGCGAAGATCAGAATCGCAGTGTGAAAGGCGCCGTGAGGGCGGCGGATGAACAAACCGTGACGGGGGCAGTGGTGCAGTTGAAAAACTCGAAAACCCTGCAGGTCCGCTCTTTCATCACCAAGGATGATGGCACGTATTATTTCCTCGGGCTCAGCCCCGACATCGATTACGAGCTTAGAGCCGATTTCCAGGGTGCATCCAGCGGCACCAAGACTCTCAGTTCCTTTGACTCGCGGAAGGAAGCCATCATTAATCTCAAACTGAATCCCAAGAAGTGAGCGCCGCGCGGGTCCTCAACCTGCCCAGCGTGGTTCTGCCCCTGTGACACCGGCGGTCTTGCCCGTGCGTCTCTTCTGCTGGGATATCCGGCACCGTAAGCACAACCCAACCCAACCCAAAGCACCGGCCTGGCGGCTTACCGTGCGCTCTTGGAGTCCAGCCCGCAGGGGCGGAAGACAAGAGCCCACGGCGCAAGCCGAGGGAAGCGAGTAGCGCCTCCGCGCAGCCCCGGACGGGGCGTAAGGCCTTGCCCCTCCGCTTCGCATCCATCCTCCCTCACGAATCTTGGCATCTTTGAAAAAGCACCGAGGCCAATAAAAAAGCCGGGCGGCCTCAAGCCGCCCGGCTCTACTTCTCTACTGGGTCCAGGTCACCTGACGAATACCGATATGGTGACGCTTACGGTCTGGCCTCCAGGTCCGTACGCCGTCAAGGTGTAGATCGAGTTGGTGATCGGGTTGACCGTGAAGTGGTCATTGACGCCGAGCGTCTGCGGCCCGAGTTCGCTGCCGACCAGAACCACCGAGGACGCGTTCTGCGTGGTCCACGACAGAACCACCGGGTTGCCGGCGGCGGTCGAGGTTACGGGGCTGGCTTGGAACGAAGTGATGCGTACCGCACCCACGTTTACCGTCACGTTCGCCTTGATGGTGCCTTGGGCGTTGGTGGCGGTCAGCGTATAGGTAGTGGTTACGCTCGGCTTGACCGTGGCGCAATCGTTGGCGTTGAGATTGGTGCCCACGCCAGGATCGATCTGAATATTGTTGGCGCCGCTTACCTGCCAGCACAACTGCGAGGATTGGCCCGCGTCGATGGTCTGCGGGTTAGCCACGAAGGTCAGGATTTGCGGAATGTTGGCGGGTGCGACGATGACCTGCACCGGAGCGCTCACCGATTTGCCATCGCTGCTGGTAGCGGTCAGGGTGTAAGTGGTCGTCTGCGCCGGGGTCACCTGAACGCTGCCATTTACCGCCACGCTGCCGACAGTCGGCGAGATGGTGACGGTGGCGGCGCCCGTGGTGGTCCAGCTCAAGGTGGACGATTGACCCGGAGCGATGCTCACCGGGTTCGCTTCGAACCGGATGATTTGCGGGTTGCCCGGAAGAGCCGTGCCTACTTGGACGGTGACGGTGGCGGTAACGGTCCCGCCAGGACCAGTGGCCGTCAGTGTGTAGGTCGTAGTTGCCGTGGGGCTCACCGAGGTGGAGCCGGAAGCGGCTACGTTGCCGACACCCTGATTGATGGAGACCGAGGTGGAATTCTGCACCGACCAGGTCAGGGTCGAACTCTGTCCGGGTTGGATGGCTGCCGGGGTGGCGCTGAACAGTACGATCACCGGTGCGGTCGGCGAAATGGTGGATACCGAGGTAGACGCCGAACTGGACAGGTTGTCCGTGTTCCTCACGGTCAGCCGGAAGCTGTAGGACTGTCCGGCAGCAGCCGTGAATGTAGCGATCGCGGCGGTGGCATTGTTGATCGTAACCGTCGGGCCGGCGATCTGGAGCCACGCATAGGTCAGAGTTTCGCCCAGCGGATCAGACGAACCGGAACCATTGAGGGTAACGTTTCCAGCCGGGATGCCTAGCTGATTCGGGCCCGCATCCGCAATGGGCGGGCTGGAGCCGACGCGGCGCGTGCCGATCTCGTAGCGGATGCGTGGAACATCCATCGGCACCGGAGTCGTAACCTTGGCGTATTCGCTCGGGTGGATGTAGTTGCCCACTTCCAGACCGACCTTCAGACTGCCGCTACCGGGGGCGCTGGTGAGCGATTCGTTATAACTGCCTCCCACCGTAAAAGCCACGTGCTCCGTAATGGGCTGAACCAGCGTGAGGTTGGCGCCCGGACGGGCTTTGTGAACTTCGCGCAATTGCAGGTAGGCCAGATCGCCTTGGAAGTGTGCGTTACCCCATGCGTTGAACAGGAAGTTCACGCCTTGCTGATTGACTACCCGCGCGTACGTCTCCAGGAACGCGCCAGGCGCCAGCGTGACACTGTTGAGTACGGCGTAATTCTTGACACCCCTGGTGACAAAGGCGCCGATGCGGCCGCCGTTGAAGAGGTAATCCACCAGGAAGTCCGCCTGGGCCAGCGATCCGCCGTTCTTGTACTGTCCGAGGTCGAGCCACTTGACGCTGGCGAATCCGCCGGCCTGCACGTTGCCCCAGCGGTTCACAAGACCGATATCGAACTGCCCTTCCTTGCGGCCCGGATAATACATGTACTCGCCTTGCGCCTGCACGGCGTGCGTGCCATCCCCGCCGAACGGCGAGAAGAACTGGCCGCGCCCGCTAAACGTGAAGTCTCCCGAACGGCCGGCTCCGAAGGTGGGTCCGATGTTCAGACCAAGCAGGGAGAACTTCTTGTTGCGGCGCTGCGCCTCTTCGAGCGCGCCCTTGGCTGCACCCTCGGCTTCGGTGTGCGCAATATCCGTGGTCTGCTGTGCGCTGAGCGGCTTGGGTAAGGCGGCCACCTGATCGCGCAGCATGTTGTGCTGGTTGCGCAGATCGTTGAATTCAGCCTTCAACTGGTCGTTTACGCCCTGCAAGGCCTTCATTGCGGCCAGAATGTCATCCAGCTTGTCCAGCCGTTTGAGGATCTGGGCACAGCAATCTTCCTGCTTCTTCATGAAGTCCTGAAGGGCTTTCAGAATTTCGTTGATCCCGCCTTCCTTGATCAGCTTGCCTTGACCATCCGTCACCGCGAGGATGACCCGGCGGTTCATGAAGCGGCCCTCTTTGGTCTTGTTGTCGACTTCCGGGGCGCGCTTGCCGTCGCCCGCAGTCGTAATCTGGTCTGCCGAAGCTCCGTATCTCACCAGGAAGGCCTTGACGGCTTCGGCGCGTTTCAGCGCCAGTTTCTCGTTATAGGGGGCGGACCCGACGTAATCCGTGTTCCCCGTGACCTTCACGCGATAATCCCTGTGTTGTGTCAGCAAATCTGCCAGGCGCAGCAGGCTGGGATATCCGTCTGAAAGAATCGAGGAATTGAACTCAAAGTTGATTTCTTCCCAATCTTCCTTGGTTTGACCGCCGGTGTTCAACCCCTGACCATATAGACAGGACGCCATCAGCCCGAGCGCACCTATCGCTGCTAGTTTCTTCATTGTCTTCAAACTCTCCTCAACTTTGTCCACATGTGCGAGAAAACCGAAACTCTTTGGAAACCCATCTCAACTCCGCTTACTGCACGGCGTTTCTTAGGGCCCCATAGCGTGCCGGAAGTACCATGTCTTCCCGGCGAGGGCCCACTTTCGGACCCAAAATCACAGTTAAGAATAGAATACACTGGAATACCGCGTTATCTGCAAGAATTCCAGCAGGTTAGTTCCCAGTACGAGGGGTTCCCCTGTACCAAAAAGTACGCCAAACTGCGACAATGATCGGGTAAGGCTGCCGGACGGGTGGTCGCTCCCGGCAACGGGGGAGGAAAGTCCGGTCTCCATAGGGCAACGTGCCGGCTAACGGCCGGGGGAATCGCAAGGTTCTACGGATAGTGCCACAGAAAATATACCGCCTCAAATGGTGGTGACAGGCTTTCAGCCTGTCACGCCGGGCAGGCTGAAAGGCCTGCCCCACCATAGGAGGTAAGGGTGAAATGGTGCGGTAAGAGCGCACCGCGGCAGGAGTAATTCTGCCGGCAGGGAAAACCCCACGCGGAGCAAGACCAAATAGGGGAGGAGGGGCTGCCCGCCCCGCTCGACTTCCGGGTAGGTCGCTAGAGTCGGATAGTAATGTCCGGCCCAGACGAATGACTGCCGCCCGCAAGGGTACAGAAACCGGCTTACAGTCCGGCAGCCTGCAACCGAAAGTCACGGCTTGGGAATCTCCCACAACCTAAGACCCGCGGCTGGCCTGGAATTCTACGGCAAATCAGAGCTGTTTCTCGCCAAGGACGAGAAATCCTGTTTTCTTCGCAGCTTCTGCCCGGCAGTGGTAAGCTCTGCCTTATGATTCGTTCCATCGTTGGGTTCCTGCTGTCGGCCGCCTGCTGGGCCCAGCCGGGGCAGCAGGCCACGCCGCAGTATCCGTCACCACCTGTCGAAGGCGACTGGATCGCGCACGGCTTTGTGTTCCAGTCGGGAGAAAAACTGGCTGAGTTGCGCCTCCACTACACCACTCTGGGAACGATTTCCCGCGATCCATCGGGCCACGTGAACAATGCCGTCATTATTATGCACGGAACGGGAGGGAGCGGACGCGCTTTTCTCGGCGCGGGCTTCGGCGGTGAGTTGTTCGGCAAGGGCCAGCCACTGGATGTCAGCACCCATTACGTCGTCCTTCCCGACGCCATCGGGCACGGCAAATCGAGCAAGCCGTCGGACGCCCTGCACATCAAGTTTCCGCATTACGACTATGGGGACATGGTGCATGCCGACTACCTGCTGCTCCACGACGGGTTGGGCGTAGACCATCTGCGCCTGGTGATGGGCACATCCATGGGCGCCATGCATACCTGGATCTGGGGTGAAATGTATCCCGATTTCATGGACGCGCTGATGCCCCTGGCCAGCGCCCCCGTGGAAATCGCGGGACGGAACCGCATGTTCCGGGCCATGATCATGCAGGCCATCCAGGGCGACCCGGATTGGAAGGACGGAGAGTACACGACCCCGCCAGTCAACGGGCTGATTGCCGCGCAGTATGCGCTGTGGATGATGACCAGCAGCCCCTTGCAACTGCACAAATCCAACCCGACCCACGACAAAGCGGATGCCGCGGTGGCCGCGCTTCGCCAGCGCGCCGCCCGCACCGACGCCAACGACATGCTCTACCAGTACGATTGTTCGACCGACTACAACCCGTCGCCCCTGTTGGAGAAGATCCAGGCTCCGCTTTGGGCCATCAATTCGGCGGATGACGAGGTCAATCCGCCGGAGTTGGGCATCCTGGAGCGCGAGATCAAGCGCGT
>OBLT010001007.1_pt1 | contig 18254 bp, 17 predicted proteins | sample 1518721 | NCBI WGS metagenome assembly OBLT01 (sample SAMEA3539307, study PRJEB22396) | soil metagenome | biome: tundra; feature: field; material: soil | place: USA | collected 2010-05 | depth 0.15 m | reverse complement strand
TGGTGAAAGGCGGGCACCTGGAGCGGGAGGAAGCCATCGAATTTTCGGTGCACCCGGACGAACTGAAGAGCCGGCTGAGAGGGCTGGGGTAGTTTTTCGGCGGCGTTACGGATTGCTAAGTCAAAACCAGAGTTTTTCCGCGGCCTGTAAAGCCGCGCCCCTTCAAAACAAGGTCAAGAGCCGAGTTTCTCCGCGGCCTTTGAGACCGCCTCTCTCGATCGTCAACCCGGGAGTTGCTGTGGCCAAAGGCCACACGAGTATCACGGCTCGTAGAATACGAGTTGTGGGCGCGCCTTCACAAACAAAACTGATTGTGCTGAACCTTAAGACGGGGATGCCTACGGTCGAGCAGGCGAAGCGGCGATTGCTGGAGTCGTTGTATGCGCCGCGGGGAGCGAGTGGGCCGGTGGTGAAGATCATTCACGGCTACGGATCTTCGGGGAAGGGTGGGGCCATTCGCACCGCGATCCGGGAACAGATGGCGGCGTGGCAGCGCGACGGCAAGGTGCTCAAAGTGGTGCCGGGCGAAAACTGGAGCATCTTCGATACGGACTCGCAGGATCTGCGGCGACGCTATGCTTTTCTCGGCAAGGATGAAGATCTCGATCGCGGGAATGCGGGCATGACGATGGTTGAGTTTCCGGCCGATACTTCTCGCATCTTTCGATCGTTGTAATTCTGAAATGAGTTGGCAGTCCGGAAGGCTGCCGAGCTGCGCTCGGCTTGGACGGGCGAGGCGCCCGTCCCCACGCGACCCGCTTGTCTCTACGTTAGAATCCTCCGGTGGCTGTTCGCCTGCAGATTGATGCTAGCCGCGGGTCCGCCCGCGCCGGCAAGCTGATCACTCCTCACGGAGAGGTGGAGACGCCTGTGTTCATGCCGGTCGGAACCCTGGCTTCGGTCAAGGGCGTCTCGCAGGATGTGCTCGAAGAACTTGACGTCCAGATTCTGCTCGGCAATACCTATCATCTTTATCTGCGCCCTGGTGTTGAAACAATTCGCCAGATGGGCGGGCTGCACCGGTTCATGTCGTGGGATCGAGCTATCCTCACAGACTCGGGCGGTTTCCAGGTTTTCAGCCTGAACGATCTTCGGAAAGTCAGCGAAGAGGGCGTGGCGTTCCGCTCGCACCTGGACGGCTCGCCACACTTTCTGAGTCCCGAAAAAGCCATGGAGGCGCAGATCGGGCTGGGAGCCGACATCATCATGGCGTTTGACGAATGCACCGAGTATCCGGCCGGGGCTCAACGTGTGCGCGACTCGATGGAATTGACACTGCGGTGGGCTGAGCGCTGCAAGAGTTATTTCGAGGAGCACAAGCACGAGGTGCCTTGGGAGAGCAGCCGTCAGCCATCAGCCGTCAGCCGTCAGGAGCGGCCAGGGACCAGTGGGCAGCGGGCAGTGGGCAGTGGGCAATCGCTCTTCGGCATCGTGCAGGGTGGAATGGAGCCTGAGTTGCGTCGCGAATCCGCCGAGCGGACGATCGATATCGGGTTCCCCGGATATGCTATCGGCGGCCTTAGCGTGGGCGAACCTCGCGAGCTTACTCGCGACATCGTCTTATCCACGCTTGAGCATCTTCCCTGCAACCAGCCGCGTTATTTGATGGGGGTCGGCACTCCGGAAGAGATCGCCCAGTACGCGCAGTCGGGCGTGGACATGATGGATTGCGTGCTCCCTACCCGCGCCGCCCGCCATGGATTGCTGTTTACTTCCGAAGGCAAAGTTTCGATCAAGCAGGCGCGGTACGCGCGGGACGAAAGCGCGCTCGATGCCGGCTGCGACTGCCGCGTCTGCCAGCGTTATTCACGGGCCTACCTGCGCCATCTTTACGCCGCGAACGAACTGCTGGCGCAGGTTCTGAATACCGTGCACAACCTGCACTATTACCTGGCCACCATGCGGACCGTCCGGGCGTGGATACGGGCAGGCCACGCGGCTCGTACCGTGACTACGCGATGATTCATGTGGAGGAACGAGCGTCGCCTCGCCGGTTCAGCCGGGCGGGGGCGCCCGGCTGTCCACCGATAGCTGTCGGCTGTAAATTCGGCGAGCCCGCCTTGACACTACGCTAGCCGTCCGGCATTCTATTTAACTTGGGGATAAGGTACGTTTCTTTCTGTGCCGTACCGATCGAAACCGGAGTGCGGCATCGCCGGTTCTAGCCTGCAAGCTGTAGGATCCTCCGGCCAAAGAAGAAAAGAATTCCCAAAGCTAAGCAGGGAAAGTTCAGCGGCGAAAGAAGCAAACTTGTGCCGAGTTGCGCTCGGCCGGCCCGAAGGGGGCGGATTGGGCGGCCGCGGTTTTAATCGGGTATTGCGTCACATATTTCGTTCCACAGGATCGACTTGGGGGTGGGAAACATTTTGTCTGGCATGTCGTCTGGTGTGACTGGCGGATTGGCGTTTTGGTTGCAACTACCCGGGGGCACGAGTCTGCTCGGGCTGGCGCCGCTGCTGTTTATCTTTGCCATTTTTTACTTCCTGCTGATTATGCCGCAGCAGCGGAAGCAGAAGAAGTGGCAGGCCATGCTGGGCGAGTTGAAAAACGGGGACAGGATCGTCACCAGCGGAGGCTTGCGCGGGACGATCGTCAGCCTCAAGGACGATGCGCTGGTCTTGCGCGTGCCGCCCGACAATCTGAAGCTCGAAATCAGCCGCGCATCGGTGGTCTCGGTGACGACGGCGGAGGAAGGAACAAAGTCTTAGAGCTGCGAGCTTCGAGCTGCGGGCTTCGAGCAATCGGTGCTGGGGTTGTTTTAGGCTCGGAGTTCGCAGCTCGAAGCGATTCTGCTTGCGAGTTTTTTCATGAATAAGAACCTCAGCTGGAAGTTGGTTGTTATTTTCGGGCTTCTGATCTTCTTCCTGTTCGGCATCTTCGGTATTCCGAAGGATTGGTCGGGCAGGGGGATGCTGGCTTCGATCACCGACCGCATTCATTTGGGCCTCGACCTGCGAGGCGGGACGCACCTGATCCTTCAGGTGCAGGTCAACGACGCGGTCAACGTCGATTCCGACAACGCGCTTGCGCGCCTCAAGGAAGACTTGCGGACGCACAAGATCAGTTACGCCGAGATCACCAAGCCCGATCCGGTGAACCATCCGGAAATGATCGTGGTCAAAGGCGTTCCTCCGGATCAGGCCAGCGATTTCAAGAACATTATTGCCGACCGGCTGCCGGATTACGACGCCAGCTCGGGCGCGGAAAATTCCTGGACGATTTCGATGAAGGGCCAAAACCTCGCCGACTTGAAGAACCGCGCGGTCGCCCAGGCCATCGAAACCATCCGCAATCGAATCGACCAACTCGGCGTGAGCGAGCCGGTGATCCAGGAGCACGGTCTCGGCCAGTACCAGATCCTGGTGCAACTTCCGGGCGTGGACGATCCGGCGCGGGTGAAGGAAATCATGCAGTCCACGGCGATGCTCGAAATCAAGCAATCGCAGGGCGGGCCGTATTCGAGCGAGCAGTCGGCCTTACAGGAGCACGGTGGCGTGCTGCCTCCGGATACTGTGCTGATGCAAGGTAGGAGCATTGGCTCGCGCAACAGCGAAAGCGGCGAACAGTGGTACATAATCTCTCGTGCCTCGGCGGTGACCGGTCGCGATCTTCGCACCGCGGAACCGTCCAACGACGAAAATGGGCAGCCGGCGGTTCGGTTTATCCTCACCGCTGAGGGTGGGCGCAAGTTCTACTCCTTCACTTCGGCTCATGTCGGCGACTACCTGGCGGTCGTGCTCGACAACAAGGTGCAGGAAGTGGCGGTGATCAAAGAAGCCATTCACGACACCGGCGTCATCAACGGGCGGTTCACGCAGCAAGAGACGCAGGACCTATCGATGACATTGCGTTCGGGCGCGCTGCCGGCCGGCATCAAGTACCTGGAAGAGCGCACGGTGGGGCCGTCGCTGGGCGCCGATTCGATTCGTTCCGGAGTTCGCGCGGCCATGGTCGGCATGCTTGCCGTGCTCATCTTCATGCTGATTTACTACCGCTGGGCGGGCGTGAATGCCGATATTGCGCTGATCCTGAACCTGGTGATACTGCTCGGGTTCATGGGCTACTTCGGAGCGGTGCTGACGCTGCCGGGCATTGCCGGCGTCATCCTGACGGTGGGCATGGGGGTGGATTCGAACGTGCTGATTTTTGAGCGCATACGGGAAGAGCTGAGGAACGGCAAGACGCCGCCCTCGGCGGTGGAGCAAGGCTTCAGCCACGCCTGGATCACCATCGTCGATACCCACGTTACGACCATTGTTTCGGCGGCGATTCTGTTCATCTTCGGTACCGGGCCGGTCAAGGGTTTTGCCACGACGCTGGTGTTCGGCCTGGCGGCAAACCTGTTTACGGCGGTGTTTGTATCGCGCGTGATTTTCGATTGGGTGCTGAGCAGGAAGCAGCGCGGCGAAGCGCTAAGTATCTAAGGCAGTCGTCGGTCGTTGGTCGTTAGTCGTTCGCGGATTTCAAGGAACGATGCACCCCGAACGATTAACGACTGACGACTAACTACTGATTTTTTGAAGGGATCGTACGCAGCGTGGAATTCTTTAGAGACACGAACATCGATTTCCTTGGGAAGAAGTGGTACTTCCTTACCTTCTCGCTGGTCTTCAGCGTGGCTGGAGTGCTTTCCATGGCGTTCTGGCACGGCATCCCGCTGGGCGTCGACTTCCGCGGCGGGACGCTGGTCTACGTGAAGTATGCGCATACTCCCGATCCATCCGCCATCCACTCGGAGATCGAGCGCGCCGGCTTGAAGAACGCGCGCGTTCAGAGGTACGGCCAGCCCGGCATTAACGAAGTGCTGATCGCCCTCGATATTCAGGAGACCAGCGAACAGGCTCTGGACAAGGGTAAGATCCAGATCCTGCAGGCGCTCGAAAGCCACGCCGCCCCCGGCAAGCAGGACCTCAACAACTCGAGTTCGTTGACGGTCGCGAATTATCTTCTGGAGAAAGACCCGCTTCACCTGGGATCGGGCGCCGAGGCCAACCCGCGCTACACGGCGATAGCTCAGGCGATTGTCAACTATCGCGACAAGACGAAAAGCGGCGTGCTCGGTTCCATTTCCAATGATGAGCTGAAGAGTGTGGCCGATCCTGCTGTCGTCGCATCGCTCCAGGACAGCTTCTACGTATCGGACTTTGGCATCCGCAACGTCGAGATTGTCGGACCGCAAGTGGGACAGCAGCTGCGCAAGCAAGCTATCTTGGCCACCCTTTATTCGCTGGGCGGAATGCTGATCTACCTGGGGTTCCGCTTCGAATGGATCTACGGGGTCGCGGCCGTGTTGACGGTTTTCCACGACACTCTGATTACGGTCGGCGCCTTCTCGCTTTTGAACTGGGAAATTTCGCTAACCGTGATCGCCGCCATCTTGACCCTGATCGGATACTCCAATAACGACACCATCGTGGTGTTTGACCGCATACGGGAGAACATCAAGCTGCTGCGGCGGGAGAAGCTGGCGGACATTGTCAACAAAAGTATTAATCAGACTTTGAGCCGAACGATCTTGACAGCGGGGCTGACTTTCCTTACCGTGCTTGCGCTGTTCCTTTTCGGCGGCGAAGTGCTGCATGGATTCAGCTTCGCCCTGGTCATCGGAATCCTGATCGGGACTTATTCCTCGATTGCGATTGCGGCCCCGATTCTGGTGGCGTACCAGGATTGGCGGGGTGGCCGGGGCAAGAAGCCGATGGCCATGCCGCTGCGGTCGGGCAGCGGCCCGGCGCAGCCGAAGGAAAAAGTTAAGGTCTGAATCCGGGCCATCTGGCGTAAAATCATTGACCTGCCCGGAGAGGCAGGAGTTCGCAGGGGGAAGCTGCGAAAGAGTGGGAGCAAAGAGGATGTGGCCGGTGTCTAAATTCTCGTAATGCTCTGGTGTGCGTAGGAGAAGCTTATGTTTGAAGACAGCCTTATTGAGTCAGGGAACAGGTTCAGGGCCAAGCGGCGGTTGAGCACCACCATTCTGTCTTTCTTTGGGCAGTTCGCGCTCATCGGGATGCTGATCCTGATCCCGCTGATTTATACCGACGCGTTGCCCAAGACGCAGCTGATGACCTTCCTGGTAGCGCCCCCGCCGCCCCCGCCGCCGCCACCCCCGCCGGCAGCCGCTGTAGTTAAGGTGGTGAAGATGCAGAGCGAAGTCATCAACGGCCAGTTGCGTACTCCGACCAAGATTCCACAAAAAATTCAGATGATCAAAGAAGAGGAAGCGCCCCCGGATCTGGGTAGTGGCGGCGTCCCGGGTGGCGTGCCGGGGGGCATTCCCGGAGGCTCGGCGGGTGGCGTGATCGGGGGCATCATCAGTTCGACCCCGGTAGCTGTGCCGAAAATCGCGACTCCACAGCGCATCCGCGTTTCGTCGGGCGTGTCGACCGGTCTTTTGATCAAGAAGGTTACGCCCAATTATCCGGCCCTGGCAAAACAGGCCCGCATTCAGGGGCATGTGCTGCTGCAGGCGGAAATCAGCAAGGACGGCACGATTCAGAACCTGCAGTTGATTAGCGGGCACCCGATGCTGGCGCCGGCAGCGATCGAGGCCGTAAAGCAGTGGCGATATAAGCCATATCTGCTCAATGGCGAGCCGGTGGCGGTGGAGACGCAGGTGGATGTGGTCTTTAGCTTGTCGGGCGGCTAGATTCTCCGGTGAGCTTTTTGAAGGTGTCAAGGTTTCAAGGCTTCAAGGATCACAAGTCAAGATTGTTTTGGCTCTGAAACCTTGAAACTATGAAATCTCGTTCTTGGTTTGTGGCGGTTTAAGGCCCTCCCCGTCCCACCTTTTGCCGAGACGGGAAGCCATGGTGCGGTTGGCACCCGCGGGGCAATTCCGCCCTTGGTTTTCTGCATCAAACGATTCTGATCATGCCGCGAACCGCTGGTTGGCAACAGTTGTTGTGCAACAGGGGGCCCGGGATCGCTGTATAGTGGAATGACTGGCTGAGAAGAGTTCGAAGCGAGTTCCAAACAGTTCTGAGGAGGAGAAGCAACTCATGGTAGTGAACCTGGCAGCAGTCGCACTCTGTAATTTCCATCTTTTCGCCGCCTGGCTTTTACAAGACAACAGCTCGGTCGGTTGGGACCCGATTTCGCTCTGGAAGCAGATGGGCATTCTGGCGAAAGTCGTGGTTATCATTCTGTTCATCATGTCGGGGTGGTCGATCGGCGTGATGATTGACCGCTGGATGGCTTTCAACGCGGCGCGCAATCAGTCCCGGTCGTTCGCTCCCGCGGTAGCCGGAGCGCTGCGCGAAGGTAAGATTGACGAAGCGATCAAAGTCGCCGAGCGCAATAAGAAGAGTCACCTGGCCAAGGTGGTCACCGCGGGCCTGATGGAATTCAAGGCCCACCAGGATAGCCCGGGTGAAATTCCGGGCGAGACCATTGAAGCTTCCAAGCGCGCATTGGAGCGCACCGAAGCCATCGTCCACGCCGAACTGAAGCGTGGCTTGGGCGGATTGGCGACCATCGGTTCGACGGCGCCGTTCGTGGGACTGTTCGGAACCGTGGTCGGCATTTTGAACGCCTTCAACGGTATTGCCAAGGAAAAGGCAACCGGATTGGCAGCGGTCGCGGGCGGCATTTCGGAAGCGCTCGTAACCACGGCAGTCGGCTTGTTCGTGGCGATTCCGGCGGTCATGATGTTCAACTATCTGACCGGCCGCGTGGAAGCGTTCGACGTGGAGATGGATAACTCCTCGAGCGAACTGATCGATTACTTCCTGAAGCGCCGGAGCATGCGCCGGTCGTAGTTCCAAGGCCGCGGGCTGCACCCATGAGTTGCTGGTGGAGGGACGGGCGTCTCGCCGGTCCGGCCGGGCGGGGACGCCCGGCTCTCCATCGAGCAAGGTAGAAATCACGAGGTTGCGGCGCTGGGGCAAGCGCAGGCAGGAGACAGAATTCCATGGCATTAGCAAAGCGAAACGAAGGGGCCAACGTCACCTCCGACATCAACGTCACCCCGATGGTGGACGTGATGCTGGTGCTGCTCATCATCTTCATGGTGGTCACGCCCATGTTGCAACATGGCGTCCCGGTGGACATGGCCAAAGTTAATAATCCGACGGATATGCACGACGCCGACAAGGAAGACGCGCTGCAGATTGCCATCACTCGCGATGACAAGGTCTTCTTCGGGAACGATCTCATCAAGCCCGAGGATCTGACCCAGAAGATCAAGGATAAGTTGACGAACCGGACCGACAAGCGGGTCTTTCTCAAGGCCGACATGCGGGCGAAGTTCGGCTGGGTGGTAGAAGTCGTCGATAATGTGCGCGCCGCCGGGGTGGACCAACTCGGCCTATTGACGGATCAGAGAAAGTCCGGAAACCTTACCCCGCCGCCAGGCTCTACTTCGCCGACGGGTGGGCAATAGCACGCAATCGTAAATAGGAGATCGAATTATGAGTATGGCAGTCGGCGCCAAGGGTGGTCAGACCGCGAACATGAACGTCACGCCGCTGATTGACGTCCTGTTGGTGTTGCTGATCATTTTCATGGTGATCACGCCACTGACGCCCAAAGGTTTGGAGGCGTTGGTGCCCCAGCCTCCGCCGCCCAATCAGAAACAACAAGCCACGCCCGATCGCACCATCGTGGTGCAGTTGATTGACCACGGCGCCGGCAATCCGCCCGGTCTCAAGATCAATCAGGACGAGGCTACTTGGGAAAATCTGCAGGGGCGTTTGGAAGATATTTTCAAAACCCGGGCCGAGAAGGTCATGTTCGTGAAGGGCGATGACAATGTGCCCTTCGCCGACGTCGCCAGCGTCATTGATATCGCGCATTCGGCCGGCGTCGACAAGGTCGGTTTGATCACAGCCAGAATCGAAGCGGGCGGCTAGAATCGGGCGATCGGGTCATCGGATGATCTGAGAGCCGATGATCCGATGCGAAAGACTTGCGTTCCGGTCTTGCGCTTCGCTGGTTGTTCCGCCTCAGTTTTTTTCCTAGACTCCGCGGCAAGGGAGATTCATAAAGCAATGAAAACTACTCAAAGGCTCTTGGTGGTGTTCGCCGCCGCATTGATGCTGCTCTCCGGCACCGGCTGCAACAAGCTTAAGGCGCGCGACCACCTCAATAAGGGTGTGCAGGCTTACAAGAACTCCAAGTTCGAGCAGGCGATCGACCACTTCCAGCAAGCCGTCGCGCTTGACCCGTCCCTTATCAATGCCCGGCTGTATCTGGCCACAGCTTTTGCCCAGCAGTACATTCCGGGCGCGGATACTCCCGAGAACAACCACTATGGCGAGCAGGCGATTGACCAGTACAAGCAAGTGCTGCAGGTCGATCCCAAAAACATCAACAGCATCAAGGGCATCGCCTATCTTTACCTGCAGATGAAGAAATTCGACCTGGCCAAGGAGTACTACAAGAAAGCTTCCCAGGTCGATCCCAACGATCCCGAACCTTATTACTCGGTCGCGGTCATCGACTGGACGCAAACCTACGTGCCGCGTCAGGAAGAGCGCGCCAAGCTCGGCATGAAGCCCGATGACTCTCTGCCGGCCAAGGATAAGAAGGTCTGTGCCACGATGAAGGAGACAAATACCGCCAACGTTCAGGAAGGTATCGATAACCTGAACAAGGCGCTGCAGCTTCGTCCCGATTACGACGACGCCATGGCCTACATGAACCTGATGTACCGGGAACGCGCCGATATCCAGTGCGATGACCCGGCCGCCCGCGCTGCCGATCTGAAGACCGCCGACGAGTGGGTCGACAAAACCATGGCCACCAAGAAAGCGAAGGCAGAAAAACAGCCGGGCGCAGGCGGCATCGTCATGGATCAGAACAAGTAAAGGCGCTGGTGTGAGGACGGGAGCCCTCGCGTTCAACCTAAGATGTTCAAGAAGATCCTGATCGCCAATCGAGGAGAGATTGCGGTGCGCGTCATGCGGGCGTGCCGCGAAATGGGCATTGCCTCCGTCGCCGTCTATTCCGACGTCGACCGCGCTGCACTCCATGTCCGTAAGTCCGACGAGGCCTACCACATCGGCCCGGCTCCAGCCTCCGAGTCTTATCTGCGGATGGACAAGATTCTCGACGTCGCGAAACGCTCGGGCGCCGAGGCGATCCATCCCGGCTACGGCTTCCTCTCGGAAAACGCGAAGTTCGCGCAGGCGTGCGCCGATGCGGGCGTGAAGTTTATAGGGCCCACTCCGCACTCTATGAGAATGATGGGCTCGAAAACCAGCGCGCGGCAGGAGATGGAAAAAGCCGGCGTGCCCTTTGTTCCCGGAACCTCGCGCGGCCTTGCCTCTCCTGAAGAGGGTGAAGAAGTCGCGGAGCGGGTCGGCTACCCCGTGATGCTGAAGGCAGCGGCCGGCGGCGGTGGCAAAGGCATGCGCCTGGTGCACACGCGCCAGGAACTTCGTTCCGCCCTCGAATCGGCGCAGAGCGAAGCGCAGCGTTCTTTCGGCGACAGCGAAGTCTATATCGAAAAGGCGATCGTCAATCCTCGCCACATCGAGATGCAGATACTGGCCGACGAGCACGGCAATACCGTCTGGCTGGGCGAGCGCGAATGTTCCATCCAGCGCCGCCACCAGAAAGTTCTCGAGGAGGCGCCTTCGCCGATTGTCGATCCCGACATGCGGCGGCGCATGGGCGAAGTGGCCGTCAAAGCCGCGCAGTCGGCCAACTACACCAATGCCGGCACTGTCGAATTCCTGGTCGATCAGCAAAAAAACTTCTACTTCCTCGAAATGAACACGCGCCTGCAGGTGGAACATCCGGTCACCGAGTTGACCACCGGACTCGATCTCGTGCACCTGCAGATCCACATCGCGGCCGGCGAGAAGCTGCCCTTCATCCAGTCCGACTTGGCGATTCGCGGGCACGCCATCGAGTGCCGCATCTACGCCGAAGACCCTGATAACAATTATTTCCCCAGCCCGGGCAAGATCACGGTGCTGCTCCAGCCCTCGGGACCGGGAATCCGCCGCGATAGTGGCATGTACGAAGGGTGGAATGTCCCCATGGATTACGATCCGCTGCTCGCCAAACTGATTGGCTACGGAAGCGACCGGCAGCAGGCCATCATGCGGCTGGAGCGGGCGCTCTACGAATATTTCGTGGCCGGGATCAAGACCAACATTTCGTTATTCCAGCGCATCCTGTGCGACGCCGATTTCCGGGCCGGAAAACTCGACACCGGCTACCTTGATCGCCTGCTCGCGAAAAACAACCAGGCCGCCGCGGCGCGCGCAGCGGAGCCCCAAATCGAGGCGCTCGAGACGATCGCGGCCATTGCCGCCGGCATGTTCGCGGTGCTCGATCCCGCTTCGCCCGGCAACAAGAATGGGAACACCGGCGGGCCGGCTTCGGTTCCATCCAACTGGAAACAGAAGGGACGCTCGGAAGCGCTGCGCTGATCTTATGATTTATGAAATCATGGTGGGCGGCAAACCGCACCGGCTGGAGCTGGAAAAAGCCGCCGGCGGATGGGAGTGCCGCTTGGACGGTCAAGCGGTCCCTATCGACGCGTTAATCCCGCGCCGCGACGTTTTGTCCCTCCTGGTCGACGGGCACGCCTACGAAATTAAGCGCGAGCAGACCGCCACCGATCTCCACATGTGGGTGGGCAGTTCCCGCTTCGTGGTCGAGTTGCGCGATCCGCGCTCGCTGCGCTCGCGCCAGAAAGCGGGCGGAGACGAAAAGGGACCGAAAAAAATTCTTGCACCCATGCCCGGGCGCGTGGTGCGTTTGCTGGTCGCGGAGAATTCCGAAGTCGAAGCCGGGCAGGGCATCGTCGTCGTTGAAGCGATGAAAATGCAAAACGAAATCAAGTCGCCAAAAAAGGGAGTCGTGAAAAAAATATCGGCGACCCCCGGTGCGGCGGTGAACCCGGGCGACGTCTTGGCCATTGTGGAATGAAGCAGTCGGCTAATGAGTCGGGAAGATCCCTCACAAGCAACATTGCTTATTACAAGGATAGGCCGTTAGCCTTTTAATAACGAAATCCATTATTAAGGTCAGTACCCTCTTTAGCTGCATGGGAAAGTCCGATCTCCGTCCACAGCGCCTGAAGGCGCGGTCATGGCACACCTCTTTTGGCATGCCTGAAGGCATGCCCTGATACGAACCGAACTTGCACGATGGGCTGCTAGCAAGCCCACTGTCCAAAACGCTCGGGCGGCCATAGCACCTACGTCATCTCAACCAACCTCGCGCCGCGCGTACCATGGAAGGCAGCGACAGATGGAACCGCAAACGCGGGAGGTCTCTTCGTGAAGGTGCAGCGCATCATCAGTTTCGCAACCCTGGCCATCTCGATTCTTACGCTTGTCCTCGTATTAAAACGGCCCGCGCCGGTTGCGCCTGCGGCCGCGCCCGCTGCGGCTAAGGCCAATGCGCAGTCTTTTCAGGAAAAGGTGAACCGGCTGGAGCAGCCCAGGGTGGCCGGCGAAGGCGAGAGCGAAGTCCGCATAAATGCCGGAGAATTGTCGGCTGCGCTTGCACAAGCTGCCGGGGTGCTGCCCGCAACCACTGCTGCGCCCGCGAACAGTTCCACCAGCGCTTTCTCCAGCCCTTCCCCGGCAGGTCCGGCAACGGAGTTCCCCGGCGCGGTTCCGAATATCAAGGATTACCAGGTCTCCATGGATGGAGACATCGTTCGCGGTCAATTTCTCACCCAGATCGCCGGCAAAGACGTCTACCTCACCCTGGCCGGACATCTCGGCGCCAAAGATGGTTACGCCACCTTCGATGCCACAGAGGTCAAGGTCGGCGATCTCTCCGTGCCCGCATCGCTGGTCAACGAAGTCTTGCAGAAAAAACTCGCGGAACAGCGCGATCAGCTCAAGCTGCCCAATAATGTGAAAGACCTCAAAGTCGAAAACGGCGAGCTGGTATTCGTCGAGAAATAAGCTTCCCGTGTGTCCTCTTTCCTCCCTGTGGTTAAGCCAAGAATTCATGACCACAGAGGACACAGAGGCGCACAGAGAAACTTATTTGAAAATGACACCCGGCAGAAAATGCCCAAACTACGAAATCATCCGTCTGTAAAGCAAAATTTGCCCGGCGTGCTACACGATGGTTTCCTTTTCACAGAGTCTTCTAATCTCCATCTAATCTCTTTCTAACCGCATCCATTTCAAATCGGCGGTATGACGAGTTTTCCGATCCCACCCAACTATGCTCCCGGCTATGCTGAGCACATCCTGGTGGCCAGCCCCAGTACCGTCGTGCGCCGGCGCGTGCTTGAAAGTCTACGTTCTCCCGTCCGGCGCTTCGAGCAGGCCAGCGGCGGAGCCGAAGCGCTGGTCCATTTGGAGAGCGGGAGTTGGCAGGTGCTCGTTCTCGACCGCCACCTGCCCGACCTTGACGCCGAGGAACTGAGCCACACCGTGCGGCAGCGATATCCGGGAATCGAAGTCGTGCTGCTCGATCCAGAGCTCGATTCAGAGCTCGATTCAAAGAGCGATTCAAAGAGCGATGCCGAATCCGAGCCCGAAGAGAAAGCGGACCTGCTTCGGGAAATGTGGCCGGCCGCGTTCCCCGTTGATAAAAACGAAAACCAGCACCAGGAAAACGACCAGGGCGATGCCGCAGACGAGGTTGTGCCCGCTGCCTGCGCCGCTCAGTCCATTCTCGAAGCACCCTTGCCCGGAATGATCGGCAACTCACGCATCATGCAACCCGTGTATCGTCTGGCGCGCCTGCTGGCGCCGCGCAATACCACCGTGCTGCTCACCGGCCCGACCGGCTGCGGCAAAGAAGTCGTCGCCCGCGCCATTCATCAGTTGAGCCCGCGCGCCGGGCGCGCCTTCGCGGTCGTCAATTGCGCCGCCATTCCCGAAACCCTGCTCGAAGCCGAACTTTTCGGATACGCCCGCGGCGCCTTCACCGGAGCCATGCAAGCCTATGCGGGAAGAATCCAGGGGGCGCAGGGAGGCACGCTCTTCCTCGACGAAATCGGGGAGATGCCGTTGAGCCTCCAGCCCAAGCTGCTCCGTTTTCTGGAGCAGAAAGAACTGCAGCGCCTGGGCAGCGCCGAAGTCGTGCGCGTCGATGCCCGCGTCGTTTCGGCCACCAATGCGCACCTGCTGTCCCTGGTTCGCGAGGGAAAGTTCCGCGAGGATTTGTACTACCGTCTTGGCGTCTTCCCGGTCGAAATTCCGCCGTTGCGCGACCGGTCTGAAGATATTGCGCCACTGGCCGCACACTTTCTCGCGAAATATGCGTCGCGCCTGCCCGCGCCGCAATTGTCCGCGCCTGCCCTGCAGCTGCTGAAAACACAGCCTTGGGCCGGGAACATTCGCGAACTGCAGAACGTGATCGAGCGCGCGCTGATCCTCTCTGAAAACCAAGCAGTGATTCGCCCCGAGCACCTCTTGCTCGCCGACTCGAGCTTTCGCAGCGTGCGCTAATTCAGATGATAGTTCGGGGACGTGCTTGCCCCGTCTCCGGCCGGAGACGCGGCAAGCCGCGTCTCTACGGGAAATCAGATACTCCTTTAGGGGTTGGGCATCGCGTCCGCGTTATTCCGTAACCCGCTGGATGGAGCGATAGGTCGTCTTCATCCGCACTCCGCATAAGCGCGATCTAAGGCAATTAATGCCGGGCTGGCATCGCTCTTGCAAGTTAATCTTCATGTCTACCACTTTTCCCGCACCACGAGATCCGGGGCGCGACGCCGAGCATCCGCTGGCCCGCGCCTTTGCGTCGTTCACCGAGGCGGCGGGTTCGCTCGAGCGTACCTACGGGCAACTACAGGGGCAGGTGGCTCATCTTCGCCAGGAGTTGGAAGTCACGAACCGCGACCTGGCGACCAGTCTGGAGGAGAACCACCGCATCCGCGAACGCCTGCGCCGCATTCTCGAAGGCTTGCCGTGCGGCGTTCTGGTGATCGAATCCGGAGCCCGGATTTCGGCTCTCAATCCCGAGGCGGCCCGCCTGCTCGGCGCGAACTTCGAATCGGCCGACCGGTTGCCCGCCGCACTTTCCGCGGCACTCGATTGGGCTCGCCAGACGGGCGAAGAATCCGAATTGGCGCTATTGTTGCCGCCTCCTGGGTTAGATTCGTCTTCGGTGGATTTAGAGCGGTCCTCTTCCAATCAGTCTGGTTTGAGCCAGTCTGGTTCGAATCAGTCTGGTTCGAGTCAGGCTTCTTCCGGTCAGTCTGGTTCGAGCGAGTCGTTTTCGAGCCATGCCGACCCCCCGTGGGTCGCCATCCGCCACGCGTGGCTGGAGCAAGGTCCGGCCCACGCGACTTCGGTGTTTATCCTGCGCGATGTCAGCGAGGCGAAGAAGCTGGAACACGATCGTGAGCAGCTTCGCAGGCAGCAGGCCCTGGTCGAAATGTCGGCCCTGCTTGCGCACGAAATCCGTAATCCCCTGGGCAGCCTGGAGCTGTTCGCCGGACTTTTAGCCGAGGCTAATCTCGAAGGCGAAAGCCGGCGCTGGATCGAGCACGTCCAGGCGGGGCTGCGCACGCTTTCCGCCACCGTCAACAACGTGCTTCACCTGCACAACACGCCCCAGCCCGAGCTCGCCGCCACCGATGCGGGCCAACTCCTCGACTGGGCCTACGATTTTCTCCTGCCGCTGGCGAAGCAGGCGCGCGTCGAAATGCAGATCGTCAACGGCCTGCAGGGGGTCGCCATTCATGCCGACCGGCACCGCCTCGAGCAGGTGCTGCTCAACCTGGCGCTGAACGCGTTGCGCTTTATGCCCGGCGGCGGATGGCTCTCGATCCGCGGCATGGAATGCGACCGGGGCGAAGACCTGGAGGGCGGCGGCGTGGACATCGAGGTGCGCGATACCGGGCCGGGCATCGCCCGGGAGGACCTGCCGCGCATCTTCGAGGCGGGATTCAGCACCCGGGCCGGCAGTTCCGGACTCGGACTGGCCGTCTGCCGGCGTATTCTCGAACAGCACGGCGGCTCGATCGCGGTCGAGAGCCGCCCCGGTCACGGCGCCACGTTCCGCCTCCGCCTTCCCCGCAACCGAGCGCTGGGAACGGCGGACGAGACGAGGGCTGGGCATGGTTCCGAAGATTCGCGGCCCGAAGATGCGTCCCAGCATTCGCCGGGAAATTCTTCCGAGCATTCTTCCGCATCCGCAGCCGTGTCTGGAGCCGGGCTATGAAGCGCCTGCTCATCGCCGACGACGATGCCGGCATGCGCGCCGCCCTCGAAGCCCGCTTCCGCCGCCGCGGATGGCTGGTCGATGTCGCGGTCAATGGCACGGAAGCGCTGCAGAAGTTTCGCGCCGGCTTGCATTCGCTGGTCATCACCGACGTGCGCATGCCGGGCCGCGACGGCTTCGAGCTGATGCGCGAAGTGCAATCTTCTTCCGCGCGCACGGCGGTCATCCTGCTGACCGCGTATGGTTGCGTGCCCGACGCCGTCGAAGCCATGCGTAACGGGGCGTGCGATTACCTGATCAAGCCGGTCTGCTTCGAAAAACTGGAGATCGCCGTCGAGCAGGTCTTGCGCCGCGCCGGGGAGTTGGGCAAAGACACGGAAACGCTCATCGGCCACTCCCCGGCGTGGGAAGGGGCGCTCGAGCGGGCGCGGCAGGCGGCCTCGACCGACGCCGACGTCCTGATCGAGGCCGAAAGCGGCACCGGCAAAGAGCTGATCGCCCGCCTTATCCACCGCCTCAGCCAGCGCAAAGCGGGCCCGTTCGTGGCGCTGAACTGCACCGCGTTTCCCGAGAGCCTGCTGGAGAGCGAATTGTTCGGCCACGCCCGCGGCGCCTTCACCGGAGCGGTGGGCGCGCGGCCCGGCAAGTTCGAGACGGCGAACGGCGGCACCTTGCTGCTCGATGAAGTCGGCGAGATGCCGCTGGCGCTGCAGCCGAAACTGCTGCGCGCCCTGCAGGAGCGCGAGTTCGACCGCCTGGGATCGAACCAGACGGTGCGCGTCGATATCCGGGTGATTGCGACCAGCAACCGTCCGCTCGAAGCCGCGGTCGCCGAAGGCCGCTTCCGCGCCGATCTTTTTTATCGCCTTAACGTGATTCCGATTTCTCTGCCGCCGCTGCGCGACCGCACGGGCGACATTCGCGAGCTGGCCGAATATTTCGCGGGGCTCTATGCCGCGCCCGGGACCCAGGCCGTCTTGGGCCGCGAGCTGGTGGCGCGCCTCGAAGAAAACGCCTGGCCGGGCAATGTGCGCGAGCTCGGAAACTTCGTGCGGCGGGCGGTAGCGCTGTCCCGCGGCGGCGAGATTGGCGTCGAAGCCCTCGAGCACGGGCAAAGTCGGCAGGGAAAAATTTTGCCGCGCTTGCAGCGCTCTCCGGAATGGAAACCGGGCCTCTCGCTCGGCGAAATGGAGCGCCAGCTTTTTGCCATGACCCTCGAATCCACCGGCGGCAACCGGGCGCGGGCGGCCGAGTTGCTGGGCGTGAGCCTGCGCACCGTGCGCAACAAGGTCCGCGAGTTTGGGCTGCCGCCGAGGAACAACTATCGCAACGATATTGCTAATGCAGATCTCCAAAACCCGGAAGTTCGCGGTAACGATCTTCGCAGTAACGATCTCCGGAATAACGATCTCCGAAATAACAACAACAATAACAATGACAAGGAGCAGCCATGTCCATGATCGATACTCCGCTGATGCGCGGCCTGGAGCGCGTGCTTGACCTGAGCGCGTTCCGCCATCAGGTGATTGCCACGAACCTGGCCAACGTCGATACCCCGGGATACCGCACCCGCGACCTTCGTCCCTTCGCCGGTGAAATCGAGCAAGCCATGACCGGCGAGGAGCCGTCGTCGATCGGGTCGTCGGCCGGACCGTCGTTTGCAACCCAATCGTTCACCCCGGTCGCGCATGAAATCCGCGGGCTGCTCGAGCGTCCCGACGGAAACAACGTCTCGGTCGAGCGCGAATCACTGCTCCTGGCCCAGAACCAGTTGCGCTTTACGGTGGCGGTGGCGTTCCTGAAAGAGCAGTTTCACCAGATATCCAGCGCCATCAATGGAGGGAGTACATCATGAACCTGTTCGGCATGCTGGAACTCAGTGGCTCGGCGCTGGGGGCGGAGCGGCAGCGCGCGGAGGTGGTGGCCAGCAACATGGCCAACGCCCAAACCACGCGCACCCCGGCGGGCGGCCCGTATCGCCGCCAGTTAGTGGTATTTCAAGCGCAGCGTGTTCCCCGCTTCGCGCTCGCTCTTGCCGGCTGGCAGCGCGAAACTTCTTCGGCGGTGCGGGTGGCGGCGGTGGTTCCGGATCAGCGGCCGTCGATAATGCGCTTCGAGCCGGGACATCCCGACGCGAACGCCGAAGGCTACGTGGCCTA
>OBLT010001003.1_pt1 | contig 18293 bp, 19 predicted proteins | sample 1518721 | NCBI WGS metagenome assembly OBLT01 (sample SAMEA3539307, study PRJEB22396) | soil metagenome | biome: tundra; feature: field; material: soil | place: USA | collected 2010-05 | depth 0.15 m | reverse complement strand
CGCAAGCGGCATTCCTGCACCGGGTGGGACTGGTCGTCGAGCACGGCGATGGGCCGGTGGTCCGGCGCTGCGTGGGCTTCGACACGTCCACGGCCACGGCCCTCGCCGTGCTGCAGGCGAGCGGACTCGAGGTCGGGGAAATCTCGTATGGAGGTCTCGGCACGGCGATCTGCCAGATCGACAACGAGCCTCCGACCTATCCACCCGGCTGTTTCACTCCGTCCGGTTCGTACTGGGTGCTCTTCGTCTCGCACGCGGGAGGCGCCTGGGTCAACTCAGCGGTCGGCGCATCGAGCGTCTCGGTCGGGGACGGCGACGCGGTGGGCTTCCGGTACGACCCACAGTCCGGGGCCGACCCGCCGCCGGCCTCGCCCGCCGGCACCTGTCCTGCGGTGACCCCACCCCCGGCGCGATCGCCCACGCCTCGTGCACCGGCAGCGACATCGGCCGGCGATGCCCGCGCTCCGGCCATAGCGACATCGCAGACACCCGCCAGGGCATCGACAACACCGACCTCCGGGGTGCTGGGATTGGTGACGCCGGGACCGAGCGCGACGGTCCGGGCAACCGTCGCATCGCTGAGCGGTGGTGGCGAGCCACCGGGCATCAACCTCGGACTGCTGCTCGCCGCGATCGGCGTGGGAGGGCTGGCCGGGTTGCTCGGCGTCCGGACCCTGCAGCGGCGCCGCCAGTGAATCCTCGCGCGCTCGCCGCCTGGTCGGTCTCGGCCATCACCGTCGCGCTCGCCTCCGGCAATCCCGTCTACCGCGTGCTGGTGCTGCTCTGCGCTATCAACGTGCTGGTGGCGCTGCGCCGGCCAGACGTCTCGCTGCGCGGATTGACGATCGCCCTCGTTGTTGCCGGGCTGATCGCCACAACAGTAACGACGCTGGCGAGCCACACCGGTCACCACGCGTTCCTCGTGCTGCCCGCGGGAATCCCTGTGCTCGGTGGCCCGTTGACGATCGAGGCCGCGTTCTTCGGGGTGTCGACGGGGCTCGGGATCGCCGCCGCGGTGCTCGCGGCGGCGCCGCTCTCCCTGGTGCTGATGCCGAACTCGCTGGTCGACGCGCTCCCGAGTGCGCTCGCGCGAACCGGCGCGGCGATCGGCACGGCGCTCAATCTCATCCCCGGGATCGCGCGCAGCGCCGGCGAGATTCGCGACGCGCAGCGAATGCGCGGCTGGCGACCGCGCCGGATTCGCGAGTGGCCGGACCTCGCCGTCCCCGTCGTCCTCACGGCCCTCGAGGGTTCCATCACCCTGGCGGAGGCCATGGAGGCGCGCGGGTATGGGTCGGGGACTCGGACCCACTACAGCGACATGGTGTGGCGGAGAGCCGACGTTGCCGTGTGCGTGGTTGCCCCGGCAGCGGCCCTTGCCTTCGTGCTCCTTCGCGTGACCGGTGCCATCGTCGACTGGTACCCGTTCCCCGACGTGTCGGTGCCGCCGATCAGCGCCCTCGGCGCCACGTGCTGCCTTGCCCTGGCGATCCCGGCGCTGGTGTGGCGGCGATGATGCCGACCCCCACGGTCGCGATGACCGACTTCACCTACCGGTACCCGGGCGGGCTCATCGACGGGCTCGACATCCCCGAGTTCGGCGCCGGCGCCGGGCTCACCCTCGTCACGGGAGCGTCGGGCTCGGGCAAGTCAACGCTGCTCCGCGTGTTCAACGGTCTGATCCCGCACTTTCACGGCGGGACGATCGGCGGCAGCGCGGTGGTCTGCGGCCACGACGTCATCACCACGACGACTCGAGTCCTCGCGACCGAGGTCGGCTTCGTGTTCCAGGACCCGGAGCTGCAATCCGTGTACCCGACCGTCGAGCGTGACGTCGCATTCGGTCTCGAGAACATCGCCATGCCGGCGGCGTCGATGCCCGGGCGGGTCGCCGAGGCGCTCGAGCTGACCGGCATCGCACCGCTGCGCGGACGAGCAGTGGCCACGCTGTCCGGCGGCGAGCGCCAGCGGCTCGCGCTTGCCGGCGTCCTGGCCATGCGCCCTCGCGTGCTCGTGCTCGACGAGCCGCTCTCCCAGCTCGATGAGGAGGGCGCCCGCTCGGTGGTCATGATCCTCGCCGCCCTTGCCGGGGCCGGGACCACGGTGATCGTGGCGGAGCATCGCCTCGAGCATCTCGGGCTGCTGGTCGCTCGCACCGTGGCCATGGAATCCGGACGCCTGATCGGCGGCTCCAGCCGCCGTGCGAGCCGGCTCGCAGCGATGCCGATCTCGCCTCCCGGACGAAATCCGGTCGGGGAGGTGGCCTGGCAGATGGCCGGCGTTGCGACGGGGCCTGGGCGCACGCCGATCCTCGAGGACGTCTCGCTCGAAGGTCGAACAGGCGAGGTGATCGTGCTGGTCGGCCCCAACGGGAGCGGCAAGACGACCCTGCTTCGCACCATCGCCGGGTTGCTGACGCCGATGTCGGGCCGCATCCATCGCGAGCCGGGCAGAGTCGCGTTCCTGCCCCAGAACCCGATGGCCCTCCTCCACCGAGCCACCGTCGCGGCCGAGGTCGCCTGGACCACCCGCGGCGATTCCCCGAGCGATGACGCCGCGACGCTCCTCGCGGAACTGGGGCTCGCGCATCTGGCAGCCCGCGACCCGCGGGACCTCAGCACCGGTGAGCGGCAGCGAGCGGCCATCGCCGCGGTCCTCGCCGGCCATCCGCGCATCGCGCTCCTCGACGAGCCGACGCGCGGGATGGACGACGCCGCTCGAGACGCGCTCAGCAGCGCGATCCAGCGTCTGCGTTCGGCGGGCACTTCCATTGTTATAGCCACACATGACAAGAACTTGACGGCCGCACTGGCCGACCGCACGATCGCGGTGGGTGCCGGGGCCGCGCGCGAGCTCGCACCGGCGGCCGTGGCATGAGGGTGGGCGCGATCGCGATTGCCGGCATAGCGCTGTTCTTCTGGCCATTCGTCGCAGCGGACACACCACCGGCGGCGACGTCGATTGCGCTGAGTCTCGGTGTCGTCGCAGTGCTGGTCTTCGTCGAAGCATCGACGCGGCGGCTCGACGCACGGCGGTTTGCGCTGCTGGCGGCCATCGCGGCCATCGACGCCGGGCTGCGGCTCGTGCTGGTCACCGGGCTCGGTGGGTTCAGCCCGATCTTCTTTCTCATCCTCGCAGCCGGCTACGTGTACGGACCGTCGTACGGCTTTCTCGCCGGGTCGGTTGCCCTGCTCGCCTCCGCGGTCGCGACCGGCGGTATCGGACCCTGGCTGCCGTACGAGATGATGGGATGCGGCTTCGTCGGGCTGGTCGCCGGCCTCGCGGGCCTGCGCCGCTCAGGCCCCGTCTCGTGGCGAGACATCGCCGTCCTCGCCGTCGCCGGTGCCATCACCGGCTTCGCGTACGGCGCGCTCCTCGACGTCTGGGACTGGACCACGTTCTACCGTGGAACACCGGGCTTCGGATGGCAACCCGGGCTCTCGCTCGGCGCGGCGCTCGGGCGTTTTGGTCGCTTCTACGTGACGACGTCGCTGGTGTACGACACCTTCAGGGCTGCCGGCAACGTGCTCGCGGTGATCGTGCTCGGAGCCCCCGTGCTTGCCGGCTTGACCCGGATGCGCTCGCGGTTCAACGTGGTGGTGCTCGACCGACCGGTCCGCGAGGCTCCAGGTCTGGCCGCCTCGGTTACCCCGAGGTGAGTGCGAGAACGGCGAAGACCACTGACACGATCGCCCCGATCACCAGTGGCAGCTTCGACAGCGGCCACGGCGTCCGCCGCCCCACGCCGAAGGTGATTCCCAGCGTGACGGCCATCCCGGCGCCGTAGAGGTAGTGCAGTTCGTGGACCGGGCGATGGCCCATGAGGTACAGAGCGGCCCCGAGGACCACCTGAAGCGCAACCGCGAGCAGCAGGACGCGGAGGTAGACCTTGAGGAGGACACCCACGAGCGGCGTGACCAGCGAGATCAGCCCGATGAGCGCACCGAGGATCGCGGCGACGACGAGGATGAATCCGAACTTCTGATGCAGGGTGACCCAGTCGATCGAGGCGATCATCAATCGGGCCAGTACTGCTCTTCGCGGATGGCTTTGTTGTCGAAGCCGGCGCGATGCATGATCGCGCGAGCGCCACTGATCATCCCGGGATGGCCGCAGAGGAAGACTCCACCGTATCCGGGGCGCATCCCGGCCGCGTCGGCGTACTTGCGCACGACGTCCTCGACGCGGCCGCACTCACCGCGCCACTCGGGGTCCTCCCACGGCCGGCTCACCGTCGGCACATAGGTCAACCAGTCGAATTCCTGAGCCAGCGCCTCGAGCTCTTCGGCATATCCGAGCTCGATGGAGCGCGCGGCACCCTGAAGCGTGATCACCGGCACCGGCGCCCAGTCGCCGGCTCTCGCGCGCGACGCCAACGTGCGCAGCAGGCTGACAAAAGGGGCAACCCCGGTCACGGTGGCCACGAACAGGTGCGGCTCATCAAGAAGTGGGGCATCGCGCAGGAACAGCCCCTTGGTTCGCCGGCGGACGATCAGGTCACCGCCGACGCCGAGTTCGAACAGGGGGTCCGAGAGCTCGCCATCGGGGACCCGCTCGATGAAGAGCTCGATCTCATTCTCGAGCGGCGATGAGCAGATCGAGTAAGGGCGTTCGATGACCCGGCCATCCGACTGCAGCCCCAGAGTCACGTACTGACCGGGCCGATATGGCAACTCGATCTCGGTGCGGATCCTGATGATCCAGAGGTCCCGCGCCGGGTCGCGACGGGAGACGATCGTCGCGGCGGCGTACTTGTCCGGATCCATCATGAGCGCGGTCAGAGTGTAGGGGGAAGGCCGTCGCGCGCCTCTTTTCCGGAAAGGGCGGAGACTGTCATGAAATGTACGGTCCCCTTGCACTCGTCGGCGGCGACGAGTTTCACCCAGGTAACGAGCACCAGGACGAAATTCTTCGCGACGCGTGTGCCGGTCGGCCGGCGTACGTGGTCGCGACCGCGGCGCAGGATTTCGCCTCCGGAGCGGTCGAGGCAGCGCGCCGCTGGTTCGCGGGCCTTGGCCTCGAGGTCCGCGAGTTGCGTATCCGCAGCAAGGAGGACGCGCGATCGGCCGAGGTCGTCGCCGACGCCGCAGGCGCCGGTCTCGTCTACATCGCCGGCGGTGACCCCGGAACGGTCGTCGACGTACTCCGGTCAAGTCCGGTGTGGAAAGCGATTGCATTGGCGTGGCGGGCCGGAGCGGCGCTCGCCGGATCGTCCGCCGGCGCGATGGCGCTCTGCCAATGGTGCCTGGTGCAGACCAGCTGGCCGGGCGAGATCGACGAGCGGTCCGTCGACGCGCTCGGGCTCATCCCGGGGTGCGCGATCCTGCCTCACTTCGACGTCCTCGGCGATGCCTGGGTTCCCTGGGCGCAGGAGGGGCTCGGCCAGAACGCGAAGGTGATCGGCATCGACGAGCGCACCGCCGCCGTCCTGCGAGACGGCAGCTGGGAGGTGGTCGGCCCGGGCGCCGTCACGATCCTGCAAGGGTCGAAGCGAAATCGCCACATCGAAGGGGAAAAGATCGAAGAAATGTCGAATCCGGAACCTTGACCCTGTTCAGGCCGTAATCCGAACGTAACCCTGCTCCGTTTACTTGTATGACAGGCTGGATAACCTGAACAGCGAAGGCATCACGTGAGACGACAGACGACATGAGCTTCCAGAGCGCAATCACCGACATGGACGCGGCCAAAGCCCGCGCCGACGACCTCAAGGCCCGCCGGCGGCTTCGCATCGAGCATATTCAGCGGCTCGAGCGCGTGCTCGACAGCGTCGAACATCACAACCTCCAGCGCGACCGTCAGGTACCGGCGGACATGTGGCGCCAGCTCGCGGAGCTCGAAGTGGTCCTGCCCGTGCCCGCTCCCCCGGCGCTCTGGCAGGCGCGCAACACCGCCAGGCTGCACGACGCGCTGCTCGACTGGGAAGCCGACCTGCTCGACAAGGTGGCACCGCACCGCGTCGCCTACGACGACACGCACGACGACTGACCTCACCGCCTGACACTGGTCTGGCACACTCAGCGGACGTGACCACCGCTGAACGCATGGTGCTCGTCGAGCGCCACACCGCCGAGGTCATCGGCGCCGATGAGTTGCCGCCGCTGATGGACGCGGGACTCGAGTTGCGTCATTACATCGGCTTCGAGATCTCCGGCAAGGCACATCTCGGCACCGGGATCATGAGCATGGCGAAGGTCCGCGACCTGACCGCCGCGGGCGTGCATTGCTCCGTGCTCCTCGCCGATTGGCACACCTGGATCAACGACAAGCTGGGTGGCGACCGCCAGCTGATCCGCCGGATCGCGACGGGGTACTTCACCGAGGCATTTCGCGCGTCCCTCCTATGTGTCGACGCCGACCCGGGGTCAGTGGAGTTCGTGCTGGCGTCGGACCTCTACCGGGACGACACCGAGTATTGGGCGACGGTCATCGAAGTGAGCAAGAACACGACGCTGGCGCGAATGCAGCGCAGCATCAGCATCCTCGGCCGTCAGGAGCGCGAGAGCATCGACTTCGCCAAGCTGATCTACCCCGCGATGCAAGCGGCCGACATCTTCACGCTCGGCGTCCATATCGCCCACGCTGGGATGGACCAGCGCAAGGCGCACGTGATCGCTCGCGACGTCGCCATGCAGATGCGCATCCATGCGGTTCGCGGGATCAATGGAGCGCCGATGAAGCCGGTCGCCCTGCACCATCCGCTCCTGCTCGGCCTGCGCCGCCCCCCGGTCTGGCCGGTGGCGCCCGAATCGGCGCGCGACGTGTTCTCGGCTATGAAGATGAGCAAGAGCGATCCCGGCTCGGCCGTCTTCGTTCATGACAGTCCTGACGAGATCACGGGCAAGATCCGCAAAGCGTTCTGCCCACCGGGCGAGGTGACGTTCAATCCCATCCTCGACTGGATCGACAAGCTCGTCTTCAACATTGCCGGCGGGCCTTTCGTGGTCGATCGATCGGAAGCCAACGGCGGGCGAGTGGTGTTCGACACCAACGATGAGGTTGTTGCCGCCTACGTCGACGGCTCCCTCCACCCCATGGATGCCAAGGCGGGGCTGGCCGCGCGACTCATCGACTTTCTCGAGCCCGCGCGGACCCATTTCGCCAAGCCTGAGATCCACGCGATGCTCGAGGAGATCGACGCCGCGATCGCCTAGCGTTCAGCGCAGACCGACGGCCTCCTGCACCTTCAGCAGCGTCGCGTCGGCAACCACGCGGACCCGCGCCGCGGACTCGGCAAGCACACGACGCAGACCCTCGTCATCGGCGCGCAGTTCCGCGTAGCGCGCCTGGATGGGGCGGAGCGCGTCGATGACCGCATCGGCCACCGCGCCCTTGAGCTCGCTGTATCGCTTGCCCTCGAACTCCGCGAGCGCGGCGTCCGCGCCGACCCCGCGCAGCGCAGCGTAGATCTCGATCAGGTTCGCGACCCCGGCACCGAGCGGCTTGTGCACCGCGGGCTCGGTGTCGGTGGTCGCTCTCGCGATCTTGCGACGTATGACGTCGGGGGGATCGAGGAGCAGCACGGCATGGCCGGGACGATCCACCGCGGTGCTCTTGCTCATCTTCTCGTCCGGGGTGTCGAGACCCATCACCCGAGCGCCGACGGTGCTGATCAGTGGAGCGGGGACTCGGACAACGTCACCGCGCTGCGAGTTGAGGCGCTGCGCGAGATCCCTGCACAGTTCGATGTGCTGGCGTTGATCCTCGCCCACCGGGACGAAGTCCGCGTCGTAGAGAAGAATGTCCGCAGCCATGAGCACCGGGTAGGTGAAGACGCCGGTGTTGACCCGCTCGCGTCCCTGCGCCTCGCTCCGTGCTTTGAACTGGGTCATCCTGTCGAGCCAGCCCATCGGTGTGAGCGTCTCGAGGATCCAGCACAGTTGCGAGTGAGCGGTGACGTGCGACTGTACGAAGATCTCGCACCGGGCTGGGTCGAGACCGCACGCGATATACATTCCCGCCAGCTCCAGGGTCAGCGCGCGCAGACGCGCTGGATCGGGGTGACGCGTCAATGCGTGCAGGTCGACGATGCAGAAGTAGTTCTCGTAGCTGTCCTGATCCCGGGCCCAGTTGCGCAGCGCACCGAGGTAGTTGCCGAGGTGAAGCCCGAAGTCCGGCTGGATGCCGCTCAGGACGCGGGGGCGTGGGGCAGCGGTCTGTGACATCGCAGACGCCAGCCTATCGTCAGGCGGTGCGGCGGCGCTGACGGCGGGGTTTGGCGACCGCGCGCGGCGACCAGCATGTCGCCACGAATCCATTGATCTCGGTGGTGAGGCGCGCCGGCCTGAGGCGGAGCTCGAGGATGTTCGATGCCTCCACCAGCCGCGCGTTGGGGAGCTCGTCGGTGAGCACCCCTGCGTCCGAGAACGGGTGCACCGGGTCGATGTGATGACCGATCACGAGCGCAGGCATGGTCATCGCTCGCCGCTGGGCGCCGTACGGGGCGATGTGGCTGAAGAACAGTCCCTTGAGCAGCGCAGCGCTCGGGACCGGGTCCTGCCGCATCACGTCGAGTGCGACATTGCCCCAGAACGGCACGAACCGGCGCGGGATCGTGCGCAGTCCCGCGGCGAACGGGCGCAGCATCCGTCCACCGAAGTGCAGCGCCACCAGCAGCGGGCCGAACGCGATCACCGAGGCAACCATGGCGTTCTCCAGCACCGGCATCTCGATGATCATGCCGCGCACGCGCTGCGGCGCCTTGCGCGCTACCTCGAGCGTGACATTCGCGCCGAGCGAGGTGCCGCCGACGACCGCCTCGTCGATGTCGAGATGATCCAGGAGCGCGATTGCGTCGGCTGCGAACGACTCGATTGAATACTCCGCCATTCCGTCGGGGCGATCGGAGCGTCCATGCCCGAGTGGGTCGAGGGCGAGCACGTGCGCCCCGCTCGCAGCGAGGGCCATGGCCAGGTGCTCCTGCATCAGCGCCGGGACGAGCAGCCCCGGCATGAGCAGCACCCATCGCTTGCCATCACCGAACTCGGTGTAGGCCAGGCGATGGCCCCGTGCCGTGAACGACGAGCGCACGACCAGAGGCTGGCGGACGGCGGACATCGGGCGAACTATGCTCCAAAAACTGGATCGGTGCCGTGGTACATGTGGCCTAGAGTCTGGAACCATGCGAACGCTTGTGAGAACTGCCGGTCGGCTGCTGCTTTCGGGAATCTTCATCTACTCCGGCTACGGCATGATCAGCCAAGCCGAACGCTACGCCAAGCGGGTTTCCGGCGCGTTGCCGATGATTCCCGAGGATCCGATGATCCCGAAGGTCCACGGCGCGATCATGATCGGAGCCGGGTCGACGTTCGCTCTCGGCATCCTGCCGAAGACCTCGGCTCGTCTCCTCGCCCTGACCCTGATCCCCAACACGCTCATCGGGCATCCCTTCTGGAAGACAGAGAAGCCCGAGGAACGGCGCGCGCAGATCATCCAGTTCCTCAAGAACGCAGGCCTCTTCGGCGGCCTGCTGTACGTCGCATCCGACAAGCGGACCAAGCCGCAACCGGAGGACTGACTCAGGCGGGTCTGCCGTCGTCCGGCCGGGCGAGGTAAGCTCGCAACCCGTCCTCCCATGCTGGGAGCGGGCGCTCGCCGAGGTCGCGCCAGGCGCGATTGTCGAGCACCGAGTACGCGGGTCGGACTGCCGGCGTCGGGTATTCCGCGGTGGTGATCGGCACCACCTCGACCTGGAGCCGTCTCGCGCCCATGGTCGCGACCGCGAGGTCGTACCAGGTGGTGACACCCGCATTGCTCAGGTGGTACGTGCCCGGGGGGCCGGCTTCGAGCAGACGGAGCAATGCCGGCGCCAGGTGGCCGGTCCACGTCGGTGCGCCGTGCTGGTCGGCGACAACGCGGACCTGCGGACGTTCCGCGGCCAGCCGGAGCATGGTGAGCACGAAGTTGGGCCCCTGGCGCCCGTAGAGCCAGCTGGTGCGCACGATCTGATGGTCGCGGCAGCGCTCCCGCACCGCGACCTCGCCGTGCAGTTTGGTTCGCCCGTACGCGGACCGCGGTGCCGGGGCGGCGTCCTCGGGGATCGGCGACGTCGCAGTGCCGTCGAAGACGTAGTCGGTGCTCACGTGGCAGCAGCGGACTCCGGCTGCGGCGCACGCGGCTGCCACGAGCCCCGCGCCGGTCGCGTTCACCGCCTCCGCCTCAGCCTCATGCTCTTCGGCTGCGTCGACCCGCGTCCAGGCCGCGGCGTTGACCACCGCGTCGGGCCGAGTGGCATCGATCCATCGCTTCACGGCGGCGCCGTCACGGATGTCGCACTCCGCCTGGGTCAGACCGACCATCTCATGGCCGTGCTCCGTGCCGGTCTCGACGAGGTCACCGCCGAGCTGCCCCCGGGCGCCGAGCACGAGGTACTTCAGCGCCGCGTCCCTTGACGGGGATGGAAGGAGGATTCGCCGGTCACGGCGTGACTCAGAGCTCGACCCGCGAGTGGTCGCCAAGCATGAGTCGCACCGCGGTGGGTCGCGCCGGTGATTTGCAGACCTCGCACTCCTTCCCGATGAGCGACCCGTCGATCTTCCCGGCAATGTCATGGATGCGCGTGCCCTCGAGGACGATGCTGTTCTCGATCTCCGCGTTGCGCACCACGCAGTCGAAGTAGATCGACGTGAACGGGCCGATATACGCGTTGTCGACGACCGTCCTGCTGCCGATGATCGCCGGCCCCCGCACGACGCAGTTGCGCAGCGTCGCCCCCTCCTCCACCACCACCTTGCCGTGGAGGCGCACGTCCTCATTGACGGTGCCGTCGCAACGAGCCTCGAGGGTGTCGAGGATCATGCGGTTCGCCTCGAGGATGTCGTCGAGGCGTCCCGTGTCCTTCCACCACCCCTCGATGATGTGGGGCAGGACGCGCTTGCCCGTATCGATCATGCGCTGGATCGCGTCGGTGATCTCCAGCTCTCCTCGAGGACTCGGTTCGATGGCGTCGATCGCCTCGAAGATCAACGAGGAGAAAAGGTAGACACCGACCAGGGCGAGATCGGATCGGGGTACCGACGGCTTCTCCACGAGCGATATGACGCGTCCGTCCTCGAGCTCCGCGACGCCGAAGCGCTGCGGCTCGGGAACCCGTGCCAGCAGGATCATCGCGTCTGCCTGTGAGCGCTGGAATTCGTCGACGAGCGTGCCGATCCCCTGCGCGATCAGGTTGTCGCCGAGGTACATGACGAAGCTGTCTCCGGCGAGGAAATCGCGCGCGATGCCCACGGCGTGGGCGAGCCCGAGTGGCGCCTCCTGAGGGATGAAGGTGATGCTCGCGCCGAACTTCGACCCGTCGCCAACAGCCGCGCGCACCTCGTCGCCGGTCTCGCCGACGATGATCCCGATGTCGTGGATCCCGGCCTGGGTCAGCGCGTCGATCGCGTAGAACAGGATCGGCCGGTTGGCGACGGGGATGAGTTGCTTCGCGCCGGTGTGGGTGATCGGCCGCAGCCGCGTCCCCTTGCCGCCGCTGAGGATGAGCCCCTTCACCGGGACCCCGGTGCTCGCATAGCCGCAGCGTACCAGCAGGTCCCGGGGTCAGCCCATGCGGCAACGGATCGGCAACGACGTCCGATGCCCAGGTGGCGGCGGTGGTGACACTGCAACGAGCCGCAAAGATCGGTCTGACGAACGAGGCAAACGCCTCGAATGCAACTACGCTGTGTCACGGCGACGCTCCGAGAGGGGGAGCGCCGCTCCTACCCCTTGTAGGATGCGGCCATGGGTCGCCATCTCATCACGAGCGCCTTGCCATACATCAATGGGGTCAAACACCTGGGCAACCTGGTCGGCTCGATGCTCCCCGCGGACGTGTATGCGCGGCACATGCGCCTGCGGGGCCACGAGGTGCTCTTCATCTGCGCGACCGATGAGCACGGCACCCCCGCCGAGCTGGCCGCCGCGGCCGCCGGCCTCAGCGTTGCCGATTACTGCGCGGAGCAGCACGAGATCCAGGCCGACCTCTCGCGCCGCTACGGGTTGTCGTTCGACCATTTCGGGCGGAGCTCGTCGGCGCAGAACGCCGAGCTCACCAGGCACTTCGCCGAGCAGCTCCGCACCAACGGCATGGTCGACGAACGGGTCACCGACCAGGTCTACTCACTCGACGACGAACGCTTTCTCCCCGACCGCTACATCATCGGAACCTGCCCTCACTGCGGCTATGAGCGTGCCAACGGCGACCAATGCGAGAACTGCGCGCGGCTGCTCGAGCCGTCGGACCTGATCAACCCGCGGTCCGCGATCTCCGGCAGCACCAGGCTCGAGGTGCGCGCGACGCGGCATCTCTTCATCCGCCAGTCCCTCATGGCCGACCGCGTTCGCGAGTGGATCGACTCGCATACCGACTGGCCGATCCTGGTGTCGTCGATCGCCCGCAACTGGCTCAACGTCGGGCTGGAGGACCGGAGCATCACCCGCGACCTCAAGTGGGGCATCCCGGTCGGATGGCCCGGCTTCGAGGGCAAGGTCTTCTACGTCTGGTTCGACGCGCCGATCGAGTACATCGGGGCCACCAAGGAGTGGGCGGACCTTGACCCGGAGCATCGGAGCTGGCGCTCCTGGTGGTTCGATGCGGGGGACGTCCGCTACACGGAGTTCCTCGGGAAGGACAACATCCCCTTTCACACCATCAACTTCCCGATCACAATCATGGGCTCGGGGGAGCCCTGGAAGCTCGTCGACTATGTCAAGGGGTTCAACTACCTCACCTATTACGGCGGCAAGTTCTCAACGAGCCAGCAGCGCGGCGTCTTCATGGACACCGCGATCGACCTGCTGCCCGCCGATTACTGGCGATATGCGCTCCTCGCCTCGGCGCCGGAGTCGGACGACACCGAGTTCACCTGGGAGAGCTTCGCGCTCACGGTCAACAAGGACCTGGCGGGGATCTTCGGGAACTTCGTCCAGCGCACGCTCAAGCTGACCGAGAAGCTGTTCGGGATGACCGTTCCGGCCGGCGGCGAGCCCGGGCCGGAGGAAGCCGAGCTCGCCGCCTCGCTGGACGCGGCGCTGCTGACCTTCGCGGCCGAGATGGACGCGATGCGCTTCCGTCCCGCAGCGTTTGCGTTGCGCAGCCTCTGGACGCTCGGCAACCAATATCTCGATCGCTGTGCGCCGTGGCACGAGACCGACACGGCTCGTGTCGCATGCATCCTGCGCACCGCCATCAACGTCGCCCGGCTCGAGGCGATCGTGTCGGCACCGTTTGTCCCGTTTGCGTGTGATCGGCTCGCCGTCTCGCTCGGACTCGAGGCCGTCGAGCGGTCGTGGCCTGGGCCGGCTGCGGAGGAACTGCTCAGGCTCGGACCCGGGCGAGGGCTGCACATGGGCGAACCGTTGTTTCCGAGAATCGGCGACCGCAGCACGCTGGCCGGCTGGGTGGCGGAGATGGAGCAGCGCTTCGGCGGACCGCCCTGACGTTTGGGTCTTCTGGCGCGTTCGTAACCTTTTGGACAGATCAGCGCGCTATTCTGATCGGTACTGATGATTCCCGATTTCCCGGAACCACCGCCACCTCCGCCGCCCGCAGATCCGGCGAGCAAGCCAGGGGGCCGTCTGCGCCTGTTCGGGATTGGGCTGGGCATCGCCATTGCAGGCGCGACCGCAGGCTTGATCGTGACCCATGCTTCGTCACCCTCGACGGCGAACACCACGGCGGCCGCGAGCACGCCGAGCACGTCGCCCTCCGCGCACAAGCCGTCGTTCGGCGGCCATGGCGGCTTCGGGTTTGCGTGCGGGGCGCCGTTCGCGGGCGCCGGATTCGGCGGGCCGTCTTCCCTCGGCGGTGGATTCTGCGGTGGCGAGGCCGGCACCGTGACCAAGATCAGCGGATCCACCCTGACACTGAGAACGCTGGCCGGCACCGTCACGATCACCACCACGGCGTCGACGACGTACACCCGTGAAGAGCAGACAGTGAAATTCAGCGCCCTCAAAGTCGGCGACGTGGTTGCCGTGCGCGGCAAGCGCAGCGGAACATCGCCCACCGCGACATCGCCGATCGCGGCGACCGAAGTCACGATCGAGGTGCCGAGCATCTCCGGGCGCGTGCAGTCTGTCAGCGGCGGCACCATCACGCTGGTGACTGTTGATGGGCAGCTCGAGTCCGTGACCGTCTCGAGTGCAACGGTGTATCACGGGGTGCGCGGCGCATCGGCCACGAGCAGCTCGGTCAAGGCCGGTGTGTTCATCGTGGCCCAGGGAACCCAGGTCGACCTCACCACGCTCAACGCGGACAGCGTCGAGATGCTCGGAACGTTGAGCTTCACGCCGCACAGCTTCCCGGGCCACTCCGGGACCATGCCGATGCCGGCGCAGCCAGGCGGCTCCACCAAGACGGTTTAGGCAGGCTCCCTGCACGCGACGACCAATGTCGTCACGGTGAGCGCTGGCGCATGGCACGCGCCCGGCGGCGGAGTTCGCGGCGTTGCTCGGCCTTCGCCCGAAGATCCCGCGCAGCGTCGAGCCGTTCCTGCTCTCGTTCGAGCTTGCGCTTGGACTCGAGACGCGCGAGCACTGTCGGATCATCGGCCGCGGCCGCACGCACCGCACAGCCGGGTTCCTGTTCGTGCTTGCAGTTGCGGAAGCGACACTGTGCAGCGACCTCGGTGAGGTCGCCGAAGACCTCGTCGATGCCGGCGCCGGCGTCCCAGAGGCCGAGTTCGCGTGTGCCCGGGGTGTCGATGATCAGTCCCCCGCCGGGCAGCTCGATCAGCTCGCGGCGTGTGGTTGTGTGCCGTCCCCTGCCGTCGGAGCGGACCTCGCCGGTGGCAAGCGCCTCGTTGCCGGCGAGCCGGTTCACAAGGGTCGACTTGCCGGTGCCGCTGGGACCCACGAGCACGGCGACGAGGCCTTCGAGCAACACCTCGCGCAGGCGAGCCAGCCCGGCGCCCGATGCGTTGACGGCGATGACTTCGGTGCTGGCAGCGACCGATCGTGCTGCGCGCAGGTCGATGTCGACGTCGGCGCTGAGATCCGATTTCGTGAGCAGCACAACCGGCGCGGCGCCGCTCGACCACGCCATCGCGAGTGCGCGCTCGATCCGCCGGAGCTTGAGCGGCGCACCGAGAGCAACGGTGATGAAGACGAGATCGATGTTCGCCGCCACGGCCTGCCCCGCGGTGGCGACGCCTGCCGCGCGACGCATCAACACGCTGCGCCGCGGCAGCAGGTGCACCGCGACCTCGTCTTCGATGACGAGCCAGTCACCCGTGGTGACGCCGCCATCATCCGGGGCGCCACCGAGCGTCGATGCCAGCGCCGCGCGCTGCGCTCCCGCATCGGTGAGGATCGTGACGACGCGCCCGTCGACGCGAATGACGAGGCCGCGCCGGCCCTGGGTCGTGGCCTCGGCGAAGGCCGTTTCGAGGGGGCCGTTCCACCCTAGCGCGGTGAGACGGCGAGGATCGTGAGGCAAGTGGGAACTCCATGCTGCAGTGAGAGCCCGGAGCCCCGATTGCAGGCCCGCACCAGCATGTGGCGCGGAGTCAGCGGACGATCAGGCGGCGGAGCCGCCGGGCACGACGTCAGTGGTGGGCGCTGCAGGCGCAATCGCAAGTGCCATGTCTGTTGCCCTCCAGTGGTCGTGTGGATCGATCGCCTGCATCGTACCTCAGGCGGTGGAGTGACGCATCACGCCGCCCTGGTGGCACGCATGAGGAGCCATGAGGTCACGGTCGCGAGCACGAGGCCACCGGCCACGTCGGCGAGGTAGTGCTGTTTCACCAGGACCGTCGACGCCACGATGAGCGCCGTCCAGATGGCGGCGGCAATGCCGATCCTGCGGTCGAAGCGCCACCAGTGGATGGCGATGATCGTCGACAGCGACGTGTGCAGGCTCGGAAAATCGTTGTACGGCTGGTCGGATGCGTAGATGGTCCGGATCATTGCCGAGAACGGGTCGACGCCGGTGATCTGCGGGCGCGCGATGTACGACTGGAGGAAGAAATAGCACGCGTAGCTAATGAACCAAACCGCGATCATCGTGATCGCGGCTGACCGGTAGACGCGCACGCGAAAGAACAGAAACACGAGCAGGCTGACTCCGATGTAGGGAATCAGCGAGACGTAGGGGATGGCGAAGATCGGCACCACCGGCAGCGCGCGGTCCACCGGCGTCTCCAGGAAGATGCGATTGGGCCCGTGATCGAGCGAGTCATAGATGAGATTGGTGCCCAGGATCGCCGGGATGAGCAGCAGGCTCAGGATCAGTGCCCACCCGCGTTCCGCGAGGATCCCGCGGTCGAGTTGGGTGCCAGGCGGGGTCGACCTGTTCGCCTCGGCTGCCTGGCTCATGTTCCTCCTCCCGGTGACCAATTGCGGGCGTCAGCCTACAGCCGGGACGTCGCGCGTGCGGGCGGCGGGTACCATGGACGGGACGCGGGAGTAGCTCAGTTGGTAGAGCGCTAGCCTTCCAAGCTGGATGTCGCGAGTTCGAGTCTCGTCTCCCGCTCTCCTCCCATCGACGTGACGTCGCAGCGGATAGCGAAAGGCATCTCGTCCAGGACTGACGGCCGTAGCTGCCGCAGCATCGTCCAGGATTTGACCTTCAGCAAACACTTTGATGTATGGATGCTATGGCGTCATGGACATGCCGCAGGCGGTGGCACGCGAACGTACCACGCGTGGAGCAGCATGTTGCAGCGGTGCAGCCATTCGACGCGCAGCGACTGGCCACGCTACGGCGGTCGGGGTATCGCCGTCAGCGAGCGCTGGCGCCGTTTCGAGGACTTCCTCGCGGATATGGGCACATGCCCTCCTGGTCTGTCTTTGGACCGCATCGACAACGACGGCAACTACGAACCGGGCAACTGCCGCTGGGCGACTTTCGAGCAACAGACGCGCAACCGGCGGCCGAATGGCGGCGAGCTCCACTGGAACGCGAGGTTGACCGTCCCTGATGTAATCGCGATCCGCAAGCTGGCCGCAAATGGCATCACCCACAGAGCCTTGGGATCGATGTTCGGTGTCAGTCACTCCAATATCGGGGATATTGTCCGGCGCCAGGAGTGGCGACGACTGCTGGTCAAATCTGCATCAGGACCGCGGGTTGCGTGCGAGCACGAAGAGAGGGAGATCTGAGCCGCCGTCACGGCCCGAACGGTTCAGTCGCACCTGACGGACTTGCGAGTCTCGAGCTGTCAGGGCCCCTGCTAGGAGATCCTGCGGCGATAAATGATCATGGCGAAGATGTACGCGACGATGAGGATGGCGACACACCAGGCCAGGGCGATCCAGATGTCGGTGCCGACCGGCTGCTGTGTGAACAGGTCGCGGATCGCGTTGACGATGGACGTCACCGGCTGGTGCTCGGCGAAGGCGCGCACCGGGCCGGGCATGGTTTTGGTGGGCACGAATGCCGAGCTGATGAACGGCAGGAAGACGATCGGGTAGGCGAACGCGCCCGCGCCGTCCGCGGACTTCGCGGAAAGACCGGCGATCACAGCGATCCACGTCAACGCCAGGGTGAACAGGATCAGGATGCCGGCGACCTCTAGCCACGTCAGCACTCCCGCCCCCGATCGGAAGCCCATCAGGAGGGCGACGAGCACGACGACCACGAGCGCGATCAGATTGGCGACCAGCGAGGTCAGCACGTGTGCCCACAGCACCGACGACCGTGCGATCGGCATGGAATGGAATCGCTGGAAGATGCCGCTCTGCATATCCAGGAAGAGCCGGAATCCGACGTAGGAGATGCCCGAAGCAATCGTGATGAGCAGAATGCCGGGCAGCAGGTAGCTCACATACGAATGCGACCCTGAGTTGATCGCGCCGCCGAACACGTAGACGAACAGCAGCAGGAAGGCGATCGGCATGAGCGTGGTCGTGATGATGGTGTCCAGGCTGCGCGTGATGTGGCGCAGGGATCGTCCCGTCAGGACGGCGGTGTCGCCGAAGAAATGCGTGGTCATCGTTGCTTCTTACTCGTCGTGCCGACGCTGGGCTCATTGCCGGCGTCGCCGTCCTTGCTGTCGTCACCGACGATGGCGAGAAAGACGTCCTCGAGGGTCGGCTGCTTCTCGACGTATTCGACCTTGGCGGGCGGGAGCAGCTGCTTGAGCTCGGCCAGCGTGCCGTTCACCATGATCCGACCCCCGTGGAGGATCGCGATCCGGTCGGCGAGTTGCTCGGCCTCGTCCAGATACTGCGTCGTGAGCAGCACCGTCGTGCCGTGCTCGGCGAGTTCCTTGACGGCCTGCCACACCTCGATGCGCCCCTGGGGGTCGAGCCCGTTCGTCGGCTCGTCGAGGAAGATGACCTGCGGATTCCCGATGAGGCTCATCGCGATG
>OBLT010001002.1_pt1 | contig 18330 bp, 19 predicted proteins | sample 1518721 | NCBI WGS metagenome assembly OBLT01 (sample SAMEA3539307, study PRJEB22396) | soil metagenome | biome: tundra; feature: field; material: soil | place: USA | collected 2010-05 | depth 0.15 m | reverse complement strand
GGGTCCGCAGCATCCCTCTACCCACGGTGTGTTGCGATTTATCGTGCGCGCCGATGGCGAGGTGATGCGCGAGGCGATTCCCGACGTCGGCTATCTCCATCGCTCGATTGAAAAAATTGCCGAGAAGGTCGGTTATCACGGCTTCATGCCATACACCGATCGCGTCGATTACGTGTGCGCGATGTTCACCAATCAGGGCTGGGGCATGGCGTGCGAGAAGCTGGCGGGAATCGAAGTGCCCAAGCGCGGCGAGTACTGCCGGGTGATCGCGACCGAGTTCAACCGAATCGCGTCGCATCTGCTGTCGGTGGGCGCGATGGCGATGGATATTGGCGCGATGACGCCGTTCGCGCACGTGATCCGCGAGCGCGAGATGATCAACGATCTGATCGAGGAGCTGTGCGGCGCGCGGCTGACGTTCAACTACATGCGAATCGGCGGCGTGGCGTGGGACCTGCCGCCCGGATGGCGCGAGAAGGCGCTGGCGTACCTGGATCATTTCAACCCGATCCTCGAGGAATACAACGCGCTCATCTCGTGGAACAAAATCTACGTCGAGCGGCTGGCGAACGTCGGAGTGATCACGCCGGCGGAGGCGATCAACTACAACCTGGTCGGGCCGAATCTGCGCGCGTCGGGAATCAAGTGGGACATCCGCAAGGACATTCCGTATTCGGTGTATCCCGACTTCGAGTTCGAGGTGCCGGTCGGCAACGGACAGTGGGGCAAGCTCGGCGACTCGATGGATCGATACGTGGTGCGGATTCGCGAGATGGCGGAGTCGTCGAAAATTCTGCGGCAGGCGCTGGAGAAGATTCCGCCGGGCGCGGTGCTGGCGAAAGTGGTGCGCAATTTCAAGCCGCCGGCCGGCGAATGCCAGATTCGCGTCGAGAGCGGACGCGGCGACATGGGCTGGTACCTGGTCAGCGACGGCACCGGGTATCCGTGGCGGGTTCACGTGCGCACGGGATCGTTCGCGGCGATGGGAATCATCCAGAAGCTGAGCGCGGGATTGATGATCGCGGACCTGGTCACGCTGATCGCGAGCCTGGACGTGATTGCGCCGGAGATCGATCGATAGGCATCGATGCAGACCCTGATTGAAAATCTGATTGCGTCGGGCGTGTTCGGCAAGAACCCGCCGCGGGACCTGGTCGCCGCGATCGTGGTGTTCGTGATGAGCGCGGTCGTGTTCCTGGGCGTCGCGCTTCCGTTTGGGGGAATCGTGACCTGGGTCGAGCGGCGGGTGTGGGCGCGAATCCAGTCGCGGGTGGGTCCAAACCGCGTCGGTCCGCAGGGCTTTCTGCAGTGGCTGGCGGACGGAATAAAAATCATCTGCAAGGAAGACATCGTCCCCGACGAAGCCGACTCGCGCCTGTTCAAGCTGGCGCCGTACCTGGTGATGCTGGCGTTCATCCTGCCGTGGGCGGTGATGCCGTTCTCGTCGTCGCTGATACTGGCCGACCTGAACGTGGGCATCCTCTACATGACGGCGGTGACGGCGCTTACGGTGGTGGGCGTGCTGATGGCGGGATGGGCGTCGAACAACAAGTGGTCGCTGATCGGCGGAGTGCGCTCGGCGGCGCAAATAGTCAGTTACGAAATACCGGCGGGGCTTTCGATCTTCCCGGTGGTGCTGATGACGGGCACGCTGTCGATGCAGGGAATCATCCGCGGGCAGGGCTGGGCGCCGCAGCATTGGTTTCTGTTCGCCAATCCATTCACGTTCGTGGCGGCCAACATCCTGTATATGTCGTCGCTGGCCGAGGCTAACCGGACGCCGTTCGATTTGCCCGAAGCCGAATCCGAACTGGTGGCAGGTTTTGCGACTGAGTATAGCGGCTGGCGCTACGCGTGTTTCTCCATGGCGGAATGGGGAAACCTGTTTATCATCGGCGCGATAATCACGACGTTGTTCCTTGGCGGATGGCAATTTCCGCACGTGACGAACAATGTAGTTGCGATGAACGTGCTGGAAGTGATTACGTTCAACGTCAAAGTACTATTCCTGGTGTTCGTCTCGATGTGGATACGCGCGACGCTGCCGCGGGTCCGAATCGATCAGCTAATGACAGCATGCTGGAAGTACTTCGTGCCGATAGCGTTCGTGAATATGATCGGCACCGCGGTGTGGGTAGCTATATGGCCCGACGGCAACGCGGCGATGGGCTATATCATGTTCGCCGGGGCGATCGTGATCGGGGCACTATTCATTCAGCGGGTTATCTACTATCTCAGGCGTTCACGGATGGAAGTTTACTTCAATCCGACTATATAGAGGCTATTGATGATCGCGGTTTCGGAATACGTACATAATATAAAGGACACGGTCTCGACGATCTTCGAGGGCATGGCGGTAACGGCGTCGCATTTCATGCGCAAGCCGTACACGGTGCAATATCCGGATCGGATGCCGGTGCGCGTGCAGGACACGCTGCCGTTCCGTTATCGCGGGATCCTGGATGTCGATCTCGAAATCTGCACAGGCTGCCTGGCGTGCGAGCGCGCCTGTCCGATCGATTGCATAGTCATCGTGGCCGACAAGGATCAGCAAACGCGGCAGTTGCTGCTGTCGCAGTTCGATATAGACATCGCCAAGTGCATGTACTGCGGGCTGTGCAGCGAACCGTGTCCAACCGGAGCGATACATCATACGACGGAGTTCGAGGGCGCTGACTATTCGCTGGAGAGCCTGATTCGCCGCTTCGTCCAGGATCCGGTGATTGCGTACAAGGCCAAGAAAGGACCGGAGACGGATCCGAGAATCGCACCAATCCTGAATCGCGGCATGGCCTACCTCGATCAATGGGCGCAACCTGGCGGCGAGAAGCCGGCCGGCGAAGAGCCGGCGTAGCGCGCGCGCGGGTCTGCAACGCGGGGAAGGGCGAATCGATGCTCGCACAGGTAATATTCTATGCGCTAGCCGCGTTGACGGTGGGCTCGGCCGCGCTGGTGGCGTTCTCGCGCAACATAGTTTATTCGACCTTCGCGCTACTCGGCGCATTCATGGGCGTAGTGGGTATCTACATTCTGCTCGCGGCAGATTTTGTCGCGATGGTGCAGCTACTCGTTTACGTCGGCGGAATATTGGTACTGACTATCTTCGCGGTGATGCTGACGGCGGGAATCGGCGACGTGAAGGTGTCGAATCGCGCGGTAGGAACCGGACCCGCGATTGTAGTAGCAGGAGTCGCGGCGATTGTGATGCTGTATGCGGTGATGCGAACGCAGTGGCATCAGGCGGCCGCATCCACGCCCGCGCCGACAACCTACGCGATCGGAAACGCGTTCCTGGGCGATTACGTGCTGCCGTTCGAGGTCGCATCGCTGGTGCTGTTGGCGGCGCTAATCGGCGCGATTGTCATTTCGCGCCACGAAGTCAGGGAGTAGGGGAGCGGGAGCATCGGGATGGGCGGGGGAATAACGCTGAACCACTTCCTGGTTCTGAGCCTGATAATATTTTCGCTCGGGCTGTTCACGGTTCTGACGCGCCGAAACGCGATTGGAATCCTGATGGGCGTCGAGCTGATACTCAACTCCGCCAACATCAACTACCTTGCATTCGCATTTTACGGCGGGGGCACATACGACGGCCAGATTTTTGCGATTTTCGTAATCATGCTGGCGGCGGCAGAGGCAGTAATCGGACTGGCGGTGGTGCTGGCGATTTATCAGAACTTCAAGACGATCGATGTCGATGCGACCGAGACGCTGCGTGGATAGCTGAGCGATGGATCATCCGATTGCGGTTACCTTCATCCGATTGATCGTGGCGCTGCCGCTGGCGGGCGCGGCGATCAATTTCATTGCGGGCGCGTGGCTGCAGAAGACCTTCGGCAAGCGCGCGATCAGTTTGATTGGATGCGGCGTCGTTATCGCGGCGTTCTTGCTTGCGGTGCGCGCGTTTATCGCGATGATCGCGATCGCGCCGGAAAACCGCTTCATGCTCGACGACCTGTGGAGGTGGTTCGACGTCGGCGGACTGAACCTGGACATCGCCTTCTGGCTCGATCCGCTGTCGATGGTGATGACGCTGATAGTCACCGGCGTGGGCGGCCTGATCCACATCTACTCGATCGGCTACATGCACGACGACGACGGCTACTGGCGTTTTTTCGGATGGCTCAACCTGTTCACGTTCGCGATGCTGGTGCTGGTGTTGGGCGACAACCTGTGGCTGATGTTCGTGGGCTGGGAGGGCGTGGGCCTGTGCTCGTTCGCGCTGATCGGGTTCTGGTACAAGGTGCCGGCGAACACGACGGCGGGCAACAAGGCGTTCATCGTCAACCGGGTGGGAGACCTGGCGTTCGTGATCGCGCTGTACAGTTTGTTCGCGGGACTGCAGTCGATCGGGCACGCGACGCTGGTGACGCGCGAGATCGCGAGGTACGCGCCGGGGCTTGCGGGAATGCCGCTAAATTTCGCGGGCTATCAGTCGGCGTATCCGCTGGTCGGCTTCGTGACGCTGTTGATGTTCATCGGGGCGACGGGAAAGTCGGCGCAGATTCCACTGTACGTGTGGCTGCCGGACGCGATGGCGGGACCGACGCCGGTCAGCGCGCTGATCCATGCGGCGACGATGGTGACGGCGGGCGTGTACATGGTGGCGCGGCTGAACTTTTTGTTTTCGATGTCGCCGTTCACGATGGGCGTGATCGCGGTGGTGGGCGGGCTGACGGCGCTGTTCGCGGCGACGATTGGCGTGGCGCAAAACGACATCAAAAAAGTGCTCGCGTACTCGACGGTGAGCCAGCTCGGATACATGTTCGCGGCGCTGGGCGTCGGCGCATACGCGGCGGGCGTGTTCCATCTAATGACGCATGCGTTCTTCAAGGCGTGCCTGTTCCTGGGATCGGGGTCGGTGATCCACGCGATGGGTGGAGAGCAGGACATGCGCAAGATGGGCGGGCTGCGGCACAAGATGCCGATGACGTTCGTGACGTTCATGGCGGCGACGCTGGCTATTTCGGGCGTGCCGCCGTTCGCGGGATTCATGTCGAAGGACGAGATCATCTGGCAGGCAATCTCGCACGGGCACCCGGTGGTGTGGGCGATGCTGCTGATGGGCGCGGGAATCACGGTGTTCTACATGTTTCGCCAGGTGTACATGACGTTCTTCGGCGAATTTCGCGGCACGCACGAGCAGGAGCATCATGTGCACGAATCGCCACCGTCGATGGCGTACGTGCTGATCGCGCTGGGCACGCTGTCGGTAGTGGGCGGACTCGTGAAGATTCCGGAATTCATCGCGACATTCAAACCGTTCGAGGACTTTCTCGATCCCGTATTCAGCTCCGAGGTGACGCGCCGGATAACCGAAGCGGGAATACATAGTCATGCGACGGAAGGTGCGTTCGCAGTTATCACATTCACGGTGGTGGTGATCGGATGGCTAATTGCGGATCTGATGTATCGGCAGCAGAAGCTGGATCCCGCGCGCTTTAGTCAGATGTTCGGCGGAGTGCCATACGAATGGGTATACAACAAATACTACGTCGATGAATTCTACAATCGAGTGATTATACAGCCATATATGTTCGCGACGCGGGCGCTGGCATGGTTCGATACCAACATCATCGATGGAGTAGTTAACCTGGCGGCACGCATCATAGTATTTCTGTCGTGGCTGTCCGGACTATTCGACCATTACGTAGTCGATGGGCTGGTGGATTTTTCCGCGAACCTGACGCTCGACGTGGGCGGCAGGCTGCGACGGCTGCAGACCGGCTCGATCAATGGATACTTATACGGAATTCTGGCCGCGGTGATGCTGATATTGCTGGTGCGCGCGGTGGTAAGGGCATGACAAATTCGGCGGCGGCACCGATTTCAAGTCAAACGGGAAGAGCGAAACTGAAATGAGTCACGCGCTTACGCTGATAACCTTTGTTCCGATCGCCGGGATGGTGCTGATTCTCGCGCTGCCCGACTCGATGAAGAAAGCAAGCAAGTGGATCGCGGTCGCGGCGACGATACCGCAACTCCTGATCGCGATTTACCTGTACCAGCACTTCGACACGACCACCAGCGCGGTTCAGTTCGCCGAGAAGGCGTCGTGGATGCCCTCGTACCACATTAGCTACTTCGTGGGCGTGGACGGGATCAGCATCTCGATGATTCTGCTGACGGCGCTCATCATGTTCATCTCGACGTTCGCGAGCTTCGGAATAAATCGCGCGGAGAAGGGCTACTACGCGATGCTGCTGATGCTCGACACGGGAATGATGGGCGTGTTCGTGTCGCTGGATTTCTTCCTGTTTTATATTTTTTGGGAAGTGATGCTGCTGCCGATGTATTTTCTTATCGGCATCTGGGGCGGTCCGCGACGCGAGTACGCGGCGATCAAATTCTTTCTCTACACGCTACTGGGTTCGGTACTAATTCTGCTGGCGATGCTCGGACTATATTACTATGGCGCGACTCCGACCTTTGATTTGACCGAGCTGGCGGCGAATTCGAGTCATTACTCAATCGGGTTCCAGCGAATAGTGTGGATCGCACTGTTTATCGGTTTCGCAATCAAGATTCCGGCATTCCCGTTCCATACCTGGCTGCCCGACGCGCACGTGGAAGCGCCCACGGCGATTTCGGTGATTCTTGCGGGTGTGCTGCTGAAAATGGGCACCTACGGCATTCTGCGGGTCAATTTCGCGGTGCTGCCGGCCGCCACTTATCAGCTTGCGTGGCTGTTCCTTGGCGTGATCGGCACTATCAACATCGTGTACGGCGCGATGTGCGCGATGGCGCAGACTGACTACAAGAAACTGATTGCATATTCGTCGATTAGCCACATGGGTTACGTGATGCTGGGGATGGCGGCGTTCACGGCGGCGGGAATCAACGGCGCGGTGCTGCAAATGTTCAATCACGGAACGATCACGGCGATGCTCTTTATCCTGGTGGGCGTGATCTACGATCGCGCGCATCATCGCGAGATAAACGGCTTCGGCGGCCTGGCGCAGCAGATGCCGATATATACGGCGATTACGGGGTTCGCGTTTTTCGCCGGCATGGGACTGCCGGGGATGTCGGCATTTATTTCGGAAGTGCTGGTGCTGCTCGGCGCGTGGCAGACGCATCCGATTATGGTGGTATTCGGCGCGGCGACGGCGATACTGACGGCGGGCTATCTGCTGTGGACCTTCCAGCGAATCTACCTCGGGCCGTTGAACGAAAAATACAAGGACTTTCCCGATTTGTCGTTTCGCGAGGCGTTTACGCTGGTGCCGCTTGGGATCATCGTGCTGATACTCGGCGTCTATCCGCACGCGATTCTCGGCCTGCTCAACACCTCGCTGGTTCACCTGAACCAGGTTGTGCTGTCGACTTCGGGCGCAGCCGTCGCGATGGTTCGCTGAGACTCAAGGCAGGCCGGACGCAAGCAGATGGATCTCGGAAATCTCGCGAGCCTGAAACATTTCATCCCGGAAATGATCCTGGTGGCCGGCGTGCTGGCGATCGTGCTCATCGACCTGGCGGTACGCAACAAGTCGCGTCTCGGCGCATTGGCTCTGATAGCGGCCGCAGCGTCATTGCTGGCGATTGGTTTGGCGCCGGCGCTGTCGGGCGCGTGGCTGTTTCATCGGATGCTGGTATTCGATTCGTTTGCGATTTACTTCCGCACGCTGATCGCGCTGGCCGCGGTGGTGGCTATCTGGATGTCGATTGGCTCGGAGGAAGTGAAGAGCTGCGACCAGGGCGAGTACTACGCGATATTGCTCGCGAGCACGTTCGCGATGTTTCTGATGGCGGAGTCGGCGAACCTGCTGATGGCGTACCTGGCGCTGGAGTTCGTCAGCCTGACGTCGTACATCCTGACGGGTTTTTTGCGGCATAACCGGCGCTCGCTCGAAGCCGCGCTTAAGTACTTGATCTACGGGGGCGTTGCGTCGGGCACGATGATTTACGGCATGAGCTGGATCTTCGGCATCACCGGCTCGCTCGACTTCAACGTGATCAACAAGGCGCTCTCGACGCCCGGGCATCTGCCGGTGCTCGCGGTGTTTATCGCGCTGGTGCTGATCCTGACCGGGATGGGCTACAAGGTGGCGTCGGTGCCGTTTCATATGTGGGCGCCGGACGTTTACACCGGCGCGCCGATTCCGATCACAACTTTTCTGGCGGTCGGCTCGAAGGCGGCGGGCTTTGCGCTGCTGACGCGCTTTTTCTTCCCGGCGATTTCGCATCTGGCGGCGGGCGGAAGCTGGACGGCGCTGGCGGGCGTCGATTGGCCGCAACTGCTGCTCTTCGTTTGCATCATCACGATGACGCTGGGCAACCTTGCGGCGCTTCAGCAGACCAACATGAAGCGGCTGCTGGCGTACTCGAGTATCGCGCAGGCGGGATACGCACTGATGGGATTCGTCGTGCTGTCGAACGACGGGATTCGGGCGATGCTGTTCTACCTGTTTGCCTACTATGTAATGGATGCGGGCGCGTTCGTGGTGGTGATGATCGTGGCAAACTCGACGGGGCGCGAGGATGTGGACGCGTACCGCGGGCTGGCGTGGCGCGGCGGAATCGTCCCGGCGCTCGCACTGACTATCTTCCTGTTCTCATTGACAGGCATTCCGCTGACGGTTGGATTCATCGGAAAGTTCTACCTATTCGCGGCCGTGATACGCGGCCAATTCTACATACTGGCTATTGTTGGAATACTCAATTCAGTAGTGTCTCTGTATTACTACCTGAAGCCGATTCGGACGATGTTCTTCGAACAGCCGCGCGGCGACGAAGGCACGGTGCGCTTCCAGGCGTGGAATTACGGGCTGATGGGAGTGCTGGCCTGCGCGACAATCGTGTTTGGGCTGTACTGGTCGCCGATCATCTCGTTTGCGAACCGCTCGCTGAGTTTCTTCACCGGCCCCACCTGAGCAGGGGCCGGGAATTACCCGTTATTCGAAAACGATCGTGCGGTTGTGGTGGAGCAGCACCTGCTTTTTGAGGTGAGCGCGCACGGCCTTCGCCAACACCATCACTTCGAGATCCTTGCCCTTGCGCGCGAGGTCGGCGACGGTGTCGCGATGCGTCATCGCAGCGGTGGCCTGAGCGATTATCGGGCCGGCGTCGAGCTCTTCGGTCACGTAGTGCGCGGTCGCGCCGATTAGCTTGACGCCGCGGTCGTGCGCCTGCTTGTGCGGCCGCTGGCCGGCGAACGCGGGCAGGAAACTGTGGTGAATGTTGACGATCGGCTTGTTCCAGGCGCGAAGAAATTCGCCCGACAGCACCTGCATGTAGCGCGCGAGGACGACGGTGTCCGCGCGGAGCTCGCCGAGATGTTTCAGGAGCGCGGCTTCAGACTCCGATTTGCGATCCTTGGCGACCGCAATCACCGTGAATGGAACCTCGAACGGGCGCGCGAGCGGTTCGAGGTCGGGATGATTGCTGACCACGCCGACGACGTCGCCGTCGAGCTCGCCGAAACGATGGCGGCTCAGGAGATCCATCATGCAGTGCGGCAGGCGCGAAACCATGATGACGATCCGGTCCCGCCTGGCGGCGTCGAAGAGATTCCACTTGAGGCGCTCCCACGGCAGCAGCGACGGCATCGACGCGTCGAGTTCTTTGGACAGCTCGCTGACGGGCAGCCGCAGGCTTTCGAAGTGGATGCGCCAGAAAAAGTGGCCGTCCTCGTCGTCGGAGTACTGGTCGGAGGTGATAATATTGCATCCGAGAGTGAACAGGTGGGTGGCGACGCGGGCTATGATGCCGGGGCGATCGATGCATGAGATGAGGAGAGTAGCTTTGCCTTCGGCCACGCGTATTACTCCGGGGGCGAATAGTAGCTTTGAATTGTAATGTCTGGGCGCGCAAATAAACAAACCGACGCTGGCGGGATTTTGTACGTAGTCGCGACGCCGATCGGCAATCCGGGCGACATTTCCGCGCGCGCAATTCGCACGCTCGAGGAGGTCAGTCTGATCGCATGCGAGGACACGCGGCGAACCGGGCAGATGCTCGCGCGTCATCAGATTCACACGCCCACCGTCAGCCACTTCGAGCACAACGAGGAGCGGCGCGTGCCGGAGCTGATCGCGAGGCTGAAGGCGGGAGAAAAAATCGCGCTGGTCACCGACGCGGGCACACCGGCCATTTCGGATCCGGGCTTTCGACTGGTGCGGGCGGCGTGGGAGGCAAACGTGCGCGTGATGGCGGTGCCGGGAGCGTCGGCAGCAATCGCAGCGCTGTCGATTGCCGGAATCCCGACCGACAGGTTCACGTTCGAGGGATTTGTTCCGGCGCGCGGCGCGGCGCGGCGCAGCCGGCTGGAAGAACTCCGCCGCGAGCCGCGCACGATGATTTTCTACGAGGCGGCGCGCAGGCTGGCCGATACGCTGGCCGAGATGGCGACCGCATTCGGACAGTCGCGGGATGCGGCGGTGGTCAGCGAAATCACCAAGACTTACGAGAAGACTGCGCGTGGGACGCTGGCCGAGCTGGAACGGCGTTTTCGTGCGACGCCCGCGCTCGGAGAGATCACGATTGTCGTCGCAGGCGCGCCGGATACGTCGAGCATCGCCGGCGCGGACGCCGGTTCGGTCACCGTTAACGTGGGTGATGCGCTCGAAGTTCTGCGTGAGGCGGGACTTGGGCTCAAGGATGCGAGCGCGGTGATCGCGCGGCTGACGGGGATGGGGCGTCGCGAAGTGTACCAGAATGCCCTCAAAACGCGTTCTGATGACTCCGCTGATGACTGACCGGTGGACAGCATCCGATGCCCGCGCTTGCAGTCGCATCGAGGGTGCGGTTCAATGAAGCGAGGAGCGGAGCGGGGATGGTGATGAGGGCTAAAGCCCGGGATATGGCTGGTCAGGCCGCATCGGGCGGCGCGAGCGGCGCTATTGCGGTGCTGGTGATCCATGGACCCAACCTGAATCTGCTCGGCGAACGCGAGCCGGAAATTTACGGCCGAACCCGCCTCGCTGATATCGACAAGGAACTCAAGCAACTGGGACGCGAACTCGAGATGAAGGTTGAGACGTTTCAGTCGAACAGCGAAGGCGGGATCGTCGATCGAATTCAGAAGGCGCGCGGCAAGTGCGACGTGCTAATCCTCAATCCTGGCGCATACACGCACACCAGCGTTGCGATTCGCGACGCGATACAGGCCGTGAGTATTCCGGTAATCGAAGTGCATCTGTCCAACGTGTATCGGCGCGAGGCGTTTCGGCATCATTCGACCATTGCGGACATCGCGCACGGTCGAATCATGGGATTTGGCGCCGAGAGCTATAGCCTGGCGCTCAGAGCCGCGCGCACGATGGCCGAGGAGTCGCGCCGACGGAGCGGATGAAGGCGATGCCGGGCAACGATCAAGCGCGCAGGCGAGTCGCCGTTGCGGGAAGACACGGAGAGCAGATGGAAGTACGCGAACTAAAAACCCTGCTGGTCCTGATGCGGGATTACGGGCTGGTTGAACTCGAGATAGAAGACAAGAAGGGCAAGGTGCGGCTGGTCCGCGCCGGCGGGCGCGCGTCGGTGGACGCGACCGACGCCGGTTCGCAGGCGCATCTGGCGGCGCGCGCGGGCTTGCCGATCAAGATGGCGATGAGGCACGTGGAGGCGACCGAAGAGGAAGGCTCGAAGGCGGCCGGCAGAATCGAGCTGGCGCCGAATCAGAAGCTGATCGAAAGCCCGATGGTGGGTACGTTTTACCGGGCCGGCTCGCCGGACGCGGCGCCATTTGTCGAGGAAGGATCGTCGGTGCGCAAGGGGCAGCCGCTGTGCATAATCGAGGCGATGAAGATGATGAACGAGATCGAATCGCCCGCCGCAGGGCGGGTGATAAGAATCATCGCCGAGAATGGGAATCCTATCGAGTACGGTCAACCGCTGATGATCATCGAAGTGACTTGAGAAGCCGGAGCGCTCGTCGATGTTCAAGAAAATGCTGATCGCAAATCGCGGGACAATCGCAATCCGGATAATCCGCGCATGCCGCGAGTTGGGGATTTCGACGGTGGCGGTTTACTCGACGGCGGACAAGAACGCGCTGCACGTGCGGATGGCGGACGAGTCGGTATGCATCGGGCCGCCGGCGGCTGAAGACAGCTACATGAACATCCCGGCGATTCTGAGCGCGGCCACTACCTTCGGCGCCGACGCGGTGCATCCAGGCTACGGCTTTCTGTCCGAGAATGGCGACTTCGCGGAGGCATGCCAGCGCTCGGGACTGAACTTCGTGGGTCCGCGGGCGCGGCATATCAGGTTGATGGGCGACAAGCCGCGTGCACGGCGAATCATGAAGCGCGCGGGCGTGCCGGTGCTGCCGGGCAGCGAGGGCACGGGAGTTACGGAGCTGCGGGAGGCGCAAGCGGACGCGAAGCGGCTGGGCTACCCGGTGCTGATCAAGGCGGCCGCGGGCGGCGGCGGCAAGGGAATGCGAGTCGCTCGCGATGCGGCGGAGCTGACGCGCCTGTTCCCGCAAGCGCAGGGAGAATCCGAGTTGTCGTTCAACTCGCGCAAGATGTACCTGGAGAAATACCTCAAGCACGCGCGTCACGTCGAGTTTCAGATTCTTGCCGACTTGCACCGCAACGCGATTCACCTTGGCGAGCGCGACTGCTCGATTCAGCGCCGTCATCAGAAGCTGATCGAGGAATCGCCGTGTCCGATTCTGACCGCGCGGCTGCGCGAAAAGATGGGCAAGGCGGCGGTGCGCGCGGCCGAGGTGGTCGGCTATTCGAACGTCGGCACGGTGGAATTTCTGCTGGCGGGCAGCGGCGTGTTTTATTTTATAGAGATGAACACCCGGATCCAGGTCGAGCACGGCGTGACCGAGATGGTCACGGGCGTTGACCTGGTGAAGGAGAGCATCCGGATGGCGATGGGCGAGCGGCTTGGGCTCAAGCAGCGGCAGGTGAAGTTCGATGGCGCGTCGATGGAGTTTCGCATCTATGCCGAAGATCCGGAGCGTCATATTCCGTCGCCGGGCGTCGTCACCAATCACCATCCGCCGGGCGGACTGGGCGTGCGCGTCGAGACGGCGCTGTACGACGGCTATCGCGTGCCGGTGCAGTACGATCCGCTGATCGCAAAGCTGATAGTGCATGCCGAGACGCGCCCCGAAGTGATCGCGCGGGCCAAGGCGGCGCTGCGCGAGTATGTAATCGACGGCATCAAGACCAACATCCCGCTGCATCTGAAAATTCTGCACGATCCGGATTTCAATCGCGGCGAATTCTCGACCGATTTTCTAACCCGCTATGAACCGGCCCAGCCCGACGCCGCGCACCACGCGCCGGTAAGCAAGGCCTCTTGACCGCAACGCTCCGCGCCATGCTTGATGGAGTCCAGTCGCGAGGCGCCGTGCCCCGGCCCATGAGTAAAATGAGCAACTTGAAAAAAATCTTGCCCGCGTTCCTTGCACTGATAATCGGGTTGATTGCCAGCCTCCCGGCTGCGGCGCAGGAGGGCATGAATCCGCTGATTCCCGGCGGCAACAGCGCGCCTCCGGGCCAGGCGCCCAAGGCAGTGGTCGCCAGTCCGCTGTACGATTTCGGCACCGCGCTCGAAGGCACGATGGTCAGTCACACCTTCACGATTAAAAACAACGGCCAGGGCTATCTGGATATTCGCGGCGTGAAGACCTCATGCGGATGCACGACCGGAAATCCCTCGAAGATGCATGTCGCGCCCGGCGACCAGAGCGAAATCGCCGTCTCCTTCGACACGCACTTTCAGAAGGGTCACCAGGTGCGCACCATCACGGCGTCCACCAACGATCCCGACAATCCGCAGGTCGCGATGACGATGCAGGGGATCGTCAAGAAGCAGGTCGAGGCGCAGCCGGGTCAAATCTCATTTGGCAACGTGAAGAAGGGGACCGAAGACACCAGGGAGGTGGTGGTCAACGATCTCAATCCGGCGCGCGGGCCGTTCCAGGTCGGTCCGGTGAGCAACTCGAATTCTTCGATCAAGGTCGTGCAGGAAAAGCGTCCCGACGGCAAGCCGGGCGCGCTGCTCAAAGTCTCGCTGCTCAAGACGATGCCGGCGGGGCCGTTCGACGACTCGATCAAGATCACAACCAATCGCGTGCCGTTGCAGGTTGACGTGTTCGGAACCGTGACGGGAGATTTGAATGTCGATCCCGCGCAGGTTTCGTTCGGTCTCGTTCCGCGCGGCCAGGACGTCGTCAGAATTTTCAAGCTGAGCAATCAGGGTCCCCATCCGGTGAAGGTACTCGAGGTGGCGAGCAGCAGCCCGGCCGTCGCCGCGAATGCGGAGCCGGTCACGCCAGGCAAGGAATACAAGGTGACGGTCACGCTCAGGCGTGGCACACCCGACGGGCAGCTGCGGGGGGATTTGACGATAAAGACGGACGACCCGAATCAGGCGACGCTGAAAGTTCCGTTCTACGCAATCGTGGGGCAGTTCAAGACCTGATCGAGGTTCGACGCGAACAGGGGAACTGGGCTGAAATGGCTCGGCGCGAGAAATCGGGGATCATTGCCTGGTTGCTGGACCGGTTGAGCGATTGGGCCGTCGGTGTGCTGACCAAGCCGGTCAAGGGTTACACCCTCCACGTCCCCAACGACATTGCCGCGCTCAAGCGTCACATTCGCAAGGGCGACGTCATATTGGTGGAAGGAAACGAGCGCATCAGCGAATGCATCAAGTACCTGACTCAAAGCTCGTGGTCGCACTCGGCGTTGTACGTCGGTGACGAGCCGATTCGGCGCAATCCCGAGATGAAGGCGCCGCTGGTGGCGCTATTCGGCGAGGATGCGAACTTCCTGGTGGTCGAGGCGATCGTGGAGGCGGGCGTGGTGCTCTCGCCGCTGGCCAAGTATCGCGACTTCAACCTCCGCGTGTGCCGGCCGTTCAACCTGTCGGCGGCGGATCTGGCCGACGTGATGGACGAGGCGATTCGCAGCGTGGGCGATACCTACGATCTGCGCAACGTAATCGATCTGGCGCGCTACTTTCTGCCGGTGACCCTGGTGCCCCCGCGCTTTCGCCGCCAGGCGCTGCAGTTCGGAAGCGGCGTGCCGACGCGGGTCATCTGTTCGAGCGTGATCGCGTCGTCGTTCAATCGCGTGAAGTTCCCGATCGTGCCGAACTACCAGCAGTTGCCGCCGCCGGCGGCGCCGTCGCCCAGGCGCAAGCTGTGGCCGATAGGCTCGAAGACGACCGGCGAGTTGCAATACGGCACGCTCAGGATGGTCTCGCCGACGCTGATCACGCCGCGCGATTTCGATCTGTCGCCCTATTTCGAGATCATCAAATTCAATATCATCGAGAACATGCGTTTCGACTATCACAAGATTTTGTGGGTCGACGCCGCACCACCCGCGCCGGTGAAGAAGGGCGCGTGAGACGGCGGAAACATCGGGGCCATCGCAAGCAGGAGAGGATTCATTGAACGACGAACAAGGGCACGCAGGCGGGCGGCGCGAACTTCTCGAGAAGACGATCGCCAAGATTCTGCATCGCCATTGCAATTTCGGATGGGCGAACTACTACATCCCGAGCGAGAAGTTCCCCAGCCTCATCGAGGAGCTGGTCGAGGTGATGAGCCCGGGCGGACGGGCCGGTCACGATGAATTGGTGCGGTTTTTTCTTGGGCTTCAAGGCCTGCCGTCGATTCAGGAGCGGGTGGCGAAACTCGAGCAGGAATTTTCGGTGTACAAGCGCGGCTGACCCCGCGTCCTTAAAGCGATTGGTGCAGTTCGGCTTTTAGCGCCGTCAGTTCGGCGGCGTCGGCGGTCGCCGCTTTGACTGGCGGCCGCGCCGATTCGAAATTTCAGATGGAGGCGCCATCTATGGACGCTCTTGAAGCGATTCTCTCCCGCCGGGTGCAGCGCGCGTTCTCGGACAAGCCGGTGGAGCGCGAAAAACTCTCGAAGATCGTCGAGGCCGGGCGCCATGCGATGAGTGCGCGCAACCTGCAGCCGTGGCAGTTTGTCGTGATTCAAAATCGCAACACGTTGAAAGAGATTGGCGCGCTATGCGCGACCGGCCGCTTCGTGGCCGAGTCGCCATCGGCGATCGTGGTGCTCAAGGACGCCGCCAACGCGCGCTGGGCCGACGTGGATTGCGCGCAGGCGGTGCAGAACATGGCGAACGCAGGATGGGCGGAAGGCCTGGGCACTTGCTGGGTCGGCAACTTCGACGGGACGAAGATTGGCGCGATGCTCGGGGTCAAGGACGGATGGGCAATTTTCACGATCCTGCCGTTTGGCTACGCCGACCCGAAGAATCCGCCGCAGGCGAAGCCACTCAAACCGCGCGGCGAGATGGTGCATTATGAGCGTGTAGGGAATTCTTAACAGTAAAAAAAGAGGAAGTTTTGCGATGACGATAAAACAGCAAGTTCCACCCGAAGCGTACACAACGCTGCAGGAAAATCCCGACGCGCTCTATCTCGACGTTCGCACCGAAGGAGAATTTGCGGCCGGACACGCGGCCGGCGCGATCAATATCCCGGTCATGGTGGCCAAGGGTCCGGGGCAGATGCAGATGAATCTCGACTTTGTCGAGGTCGCCGAGAAGGTAATTCCCCGCGGCAAGAAACTCGTCGTCGGATGCATGGCGGGCGGACGTTCGCAGCGCGCGTGCGAGATGCTCGAAGATGCGGGATTCACCGATCTGACCAACGTGGTCGGCGGCTTTGGCGGCCAGCGCGACGCGTCGGGGCAGGTGGTCGTCGCGGGGTGGAAGGACGCGGGACTGCCAGTGACGACCGAGCTGGGCGACGCCGCCTACGCGGCGCAGCGGACCAAGGCGGGCGTGTAATGGCGATACGCCTGAGCCGGATTTACACGCGCACGGGCGACAAGGGGAATACGGCGCTGGTGGGAGGCAAGCGCGTGCCCAAGGAGAGCGCGCGGCTGGAGGCCTATGGAACGATCGATGAGCTGAATTCGATCATCGGAATCGTTCGCACCTACCTCCCGGATTATCGCGACGGGTTCGGCGCCGACTTCGAGCAGTATTCGGAGACCCTGCGGCGGATACAAAACGAATTGTTCGACCTGGGCAGCGAACTCGCCACGCCGCCCGGCGGCGAATATCCGCAGATGCACAAGATGGGCGCCGGCGAGATCAAGCGGCTCGAAGCAGAGATGGACGCGATGGAGAAGGAGCTCGCGCCGCTGAAATCTTTCACGCTGCCCGGCGGCGGCGTGCTCAACGCGTTCATCCATCAGGCGCGCACGGTGTGCAGGCGTGCGGAGCGCGAATGCTGGCGGCTGAAGCGTGAAGAGGACATCAACGACAATCTCATCATCTATGTGAACCGGCTGAGCGATCATCTGTTCGTGCAGTCGCGATGGGTTGCGAAGCGGCTCGGGGAGCCCGAATTTCTGTGGGACCGGGCGCTGCGGATCGAAGAGGATCAGAAGACGGCGCGTGCGGCGAAGAGTAAGCCGGGCCGCGGCGGCAGCGTGAAATCCTGAGTGAGGGAAATTTGGCGATGGCTGAATCCAGCGAAACGAAAATCTATCTTCGACAGATGCAGATCGGCCCGATGGCGAATTTCGTGTACCTGATCGGCGATCCGGTCACGCGCAAGCTCGCGGTCGTCGATCCCGCGTGGGACGTCGAGGCGATACGCACATATGCGGAGCGGGAAGGTTACGAGATCGACAAACTCCTGCTGACGCACTATCACCCCGATCATCTGGGCGGGCACATGATGGGCCAGAATATCGAGGGCGCCGCCAAGCTGCTCGAACACGTGAAGGCCAAGGTCTATGTGAACAAGCACGAGGCCGACGGGGTGAAGCAGGTCGCGGGATTGTCGGACTCCGACCTGGTGAAGGTCGATGCGGGCGACACGGTCAAAGTGGGCGAGCTCGAGGTGAAGTTCCTGCATACTCCCGGGCATACGCCGGGCTCGCAATGCTTCCTGGTCGAGGGCAACCTGATTTCCGGCGACACGCTGTTCGTGAACTCGTGCGGACGGGTGGACCTGCCGGGCTCGGACCCGGAGGCGATGTATCACAGCCTGAACGACACGCTGCGCAATCTCGACGACTCGACGGTGGTGTATCCGGGGCACGCGTACTCGCCGGAATCGAGCACGACGATCGGCGATCAGAAGCGCCACAACATGTACATGCGATTTCCGACGCTCGACGATTTTCTCGACGCGATGGGCTGCCCGCGCCGCTAGCCGGGGAATTCGCGCGATGGTCGTGAACTCCAGCCATGCGTGAGGATTCGCACAAGCCCGCCGCGCAAGCCGAAAAGCTGCGCGACGAGATCGACCGCGCCAACTATCGCTACTACGTCCTCGACGATCCGGAAATTTCCGACGCCGAATACGACCAGCTGATGCGCCGGCTCGAGGCGCTCGAGCGGGAGCATCCCGAACTTGCCAGGCCC
>OBLT010001001.1_pt1 | contig 18387 bp, 11 predicted proteins | sample 1518721 | NCBI WGS metagenome assembly OBLT01 (sample SAMEA3539307, study PRJEB22396) | soil metagenome | biome: tundra; feature: field; material: soil | place: USA | collected 2010-05 | depth 0.15 m | reverse complement strand
CAATGGCCGGATTGTTGACGGGCGCAAACCCCATAAATGTTCCGTTATAGGAGTGGGTGTAGTGCTTCGTCGCGAAATCGAAGATCTGGGCCGAACCGGTCTTCCCGCCGACCGAGTATCCTGCCAGCTTGGCTCTTCTTCCGGTGCCCTGCGGGTTGATCACCACGCCTTCCATCATTTGGCGCATCGTGATGGCCGTCTGCGGCCGCAGAATGCGAACCGGCGCCGCCGCGGGAACGGCCTCGCTCCCCCTTTTCGACACCAGCCGCGGCCGGACCAGCAGGCCGCCATTGGCGATCACGGATGCGGCTTGCGCCAACTGCAGAGTGGTAACGCTGACCTCTTGCCCCATGGAAACCGAGGCCAGTGAGGTGGTGCCCCAGTGGGCGAGTTTTCGAACCTTGCCGGGTGACTCCGCCGGTAGCATGAGGCCGCTTCGCTGGCCGAAGCCGAACCTCCTCATGTAGTCGTACATGTTCTTCGACCCGACCCGCGTGCCAATCATGATCGCGCCGATATTGCTCGATCGAGCCAGCACCATGGCCATGGGAATGATTCCGATGCCGGCGTGCGAATCGTGGATGACTCGCCCGGGCAGGGCCAGGACGCCGCCATGACAGTTGATGAGACTGTCGGGCGTGAGATTGGTGGTCTCGAGCGCGGCCGAGAGGGTGATCACCTTATACACCGAACCCGGCTCGAAGGGCACTGACACTGCGTGGTTTTGCCGCGCGAAGTTTTCGCCGGGGGCCGCCGGCTGATTGGGGTCGTAGGTGGGATAACTTGCGAGTGCGAGGACATCTCCCGTGTTGGGATTCATGACAACCAGGCTGCCGCTAAAGGCGTGGTGTAATTGAACTGCAGCGGCGAGCTCCCGCTCCGCCACGAATTGAATCCGCTCGTCGATGGTGGTGGTGAGTGAGGCGCCGGGACGGGCCTCGGTGGCGAGTTGGGAATCGATGCCGCGGCGTTTGACGTCGGTGAAGAGGCGCATCTGGCCTGGTTGGCCGCGAAGGTCCGGGTCCAGGGCTTTTTCAATTCCGGCGTTGCCCTTCTCTTCGAAATCTACCGACCCCAGCACGTGTGCGGCGAGCGAACCCTTGGGATAGTGGCGCAGGCTCTCCTTTTGAAGTCCGATCCATTCCAGGCGCATGCCGCGCAATTCCTGCCCTTCGGAGAACTCGATCTTGCGCTTTACCCACAGGAAGCCGCGATGGTTTTCGTACGCCACCTTCATGTTTCCGTACAACTCGACGCGATTCAAGTGCAGGGCGCGGGCCAGCAGATCGGAGGCAATCGCCAGATCCGGCACCCTCAAGGGGTTGACGTACACAGACTCCGTGGGGACGCTCATAGCCAACGGCTGCCCCGTGCGGTCGAAGATCGTGCCGCGAGGCCCAGGGATCTCGATCACCAACTCCTGGCGCGCCCTCGCCATCCTGGCATACTCCTGGTGATGGAGAATCTGTAGCGAAATCAGTTTCCAAAAAATTGCGCCGCCCCAAGCGAGGACGATAACGGCGAGCCATGTGAGACGACGATCTACCATGCCGTGCTGCGTAACGAATCACGCCCCCTACTCTTTATTTCCGCATTGCAAACGCGCCATCGGGTTTCCCGTCCAGATGAAAGACCTGGGCGTTCGAAGGCGTAACCAGATTCTGCTTGTGGGCCAGCCGTTCCAGCCGGTCCGGACTGAGGAGTTCCGCCTCCTGCAGTTCGATGGTGCGCCGCTCATCCACGAGCAGGCGTTCTTCCGCCCGAAGGGCCTCGAGTTTGTATCCTGCCAGGGTAGAGGCAACACTGGGGGCCAAGACGCCGCCCAGCAGCGCCAGCACCACGGCGGCCCCTCCGATGGCGGACCAACAGGCTCCGTGAGCTTGGGGATCGTGCTCGCGTACCAGGCGTGAATTGTCGATTTTCTTGCAGTAGAAGAACACGTCTTCCTGCGGAAGTGCGCGCAGTTCGAAGGGATTTCGTTCTGCGCGCAGGGGCACCGGTCGCCGCGTTGCCTCCGAATACGCCGGAGCATCAAACAATCGGAAAAAAGCCGGCATGGTAGCCATGATCTCTTGGTTCCCTCTCTAATTCAGTTCCAGCGCGCGTAGCTTGGCGCTGCGCGAAGCCGGATTCCGCCCTGTTTCTTCTTCACTCGGCTGGAGCGGGTGTTTCGTGAGGATGGCCGCACGCCCGTCCCTGCCCAGCATCTTGAATTTCTCTTTGACTTTCCGGTCGTCGATGGACATGAAACTGATCACTACCATCCGGCCGCCCGATTTCAGCAGGCCGGGACCGATTTGGAGTAAACGGTCCAATTCTCCAGGTTCATCGTTGACCTCCATCCGCAAGGCCATAAAGGTCTTTGTGGCCGGGTGCAGACGACCCGTCCGGGGCACGGCCCGTAGCACTACATCGGCCAGATGCAGTGTACTCCGTATGGGCCGTGCTCGGACGATTGCTCTGGCTACTTTCCGCGCCCTCCTCTCTTCGCCGAAGTGAAAGATCAGATCGGCGAGTGTTTTTTCGTCGGTGTAATTGACTAGATCGGCTGCTGTCATGCCCGTGGACTGATCCATGCGCATGTCGAGAGGCCCATCTGACATAAACGAGAACCCTCTGAGCGGATCGGTGAGTTGATATCGGCTGACGCCGAGATCCGCCAAAACTCCGTCCAATTTCCCCGTTCCCAAGCCGGCCACCGCTTCTGTTAAAGTACTGAAGGGGCCCTGATGGAAGCGGATTCGATCCTTCCACTCCGCCGTGTTCTGGCGAGCCATCTCGATCGAGGCCGGGTCGCGGTCGTTGGCGATCACCATCCCCGAGTTGAGTTGCTGCGCGATGAGCGCTGTGTGCCCGCCCAATCCGGCCGTCGCATCCAAGTAGATCCCTTCGGGACGCACCGCCAAGAGAGAGAGCGATTCGTTGGGCATCACGGGGACGTGGTTCATAGCTCATACCTTCAGTCCCGCCCCTTGCAACTTCTTGACGTCGTCGCGCGGCTTCCGGGAAGCCTGCTGTCTTCTTTCCAGGAAGATCTCTTCACTCAAAACATCAATGTGACCGTTGTAGACGTACAAATGGACCGGCTTGTTCTCAATGCCCAATTCACGGCGCAACTCCGGAGAGAAAACAATTCTGCCCTGGCTATCCATCTCCGCTTCGGAGCCCAACTCCTGAGCGGTAAAGGTGACATTTTCGGCCACCTCGGGATCGGCACTAAAATTCGCGACAAACGCTTCCACTTGACGCCAGACGTCTATGGGGTACACTTGGGCTATGCGGCGATCTAAGCTGGTCACGTACAATGTCTTTTCCGGGAGACCCTCTAAGTACGTCTGGAACACCGCAGGGAATTTCATGCGCCCTTTTTCGTCCAGCTTGGCGGGGTACATTCCGCGTGGCGGCTCGGGTTTCGGTGTTTGCGCCAGATCGTCAGCCACTTTTGATCCCAGATAGTCCTAAAAAGTCCTCTTTTTGGCCACAACCAATAGTGCCAGATCGTCTCAACGATTGCAAGAGGTTTTTTGCGGATCTTGCTGATTTTTTTGGAGTTATCTGGGTACTATCTGATCTACACTGATCGCGCAACACACAATATGTTGTGGGCTGGCGAATAGAAGGCGAAGAGCAAACGAGGGGGTTAGGTCACTGAGCGGCGGTCGTCCACTCGATTTTGTCGTAGATCTCGGCCAGGGGGAGGATGCAGTTAATTGAGGCGAGCTGAATGACCTGTCCGAGGCCGGCAAAATCCGTCAGCAGGCCACGGTTTTCCGATTGCCGCGTCCAGTGCTCGACGCGGGGTTCATCCTGCGCCACAATCAGGTAGTCGATCAACGACGGCAACGTGCGGTAGTGCTGGAATTTCTGCCCCCGATCATAATCCTGGGTCGATGGGGAGAGCACTTCGACGATCACCACGGGATTCAGCACGGTGTCCTTTTGTTCGGGGGCAACCTCGACGTTCCCGCAAATCACCATCACGTCGGGATAGGTGTAAAGGCCGGTCGGCGTGACCCTCAGCCGTAATTCGCTGGAGGAGAGCCGGCACGGCTTCCCCTTCAATTGCCGCCCAAACTCAACCACGATATTGGCGACGATCCAAGTGTGCCTGGCGCTGGGGCGGGCGATGGCGAAGACCTCGCCATTGAAGTATTCGTACTTTTCCTCGGACTCAAGTTCCCGCCCTAGGTACTCTTCGAGGGTCATGAAGGTTGTGGGGTTGGCAGACATCGCTCCTCTAATGGTAGCAGCAGTGCAGGCAAAGAAATGGGGCCGGATTTCCGGCCCCGGAGAAGGAAGGAGTACTACTGGTGAACCGGAACTTTGGATATCGCGCTGTAATAGGCGGTGCTGGAACCCGGCGGAACTATGCCGATCGAGAAAGTAGTGTCATTCCCGGTGGGCACGCCGGACGGAATCTGGAAGGCTACGACATAAATGCCGGGCAGATCCTCGCTGAGCTGGGCATAAACCAACTGCGCGCCGCCCCCAGCCATACCGGGGATGACAGTGCCTTGCACCATCGCGGTACCACCGGGTGCGGGAACCGAATGGGTGGTCACGCCCGGTGTCGTGGGGCCGAGCCCGGTGACGTAGGCCACTACCGTTTCACCCAGGCGAGCCGGGTTCGACAGGCTGACGTAAGAGCCGTCGGGACGGACGATCACGGCCCGGAACACACCATCGGACATGAGGGTCTGGAAGACGCCTGGGCTGGCGGGCTGCACAGTCAGGTTGACGTTGGAAACGGCGCCGCCAACCGAGAGTGTCACCGGAACGGAGCCGCCGGGGGCCACCTCGCATGGTACTTGAAATAAGACCTGCTGCTGTCCGGCGGCGTTGTTGCCGATGTTCAGAATCGGCGCGCCTATGTTGGCGAAGGTCAACTGAACCGTGGATGACGGAACGGGGCCCCCGGGGAACGTGGGTGAGAGGCTTGGAACCGCCAGCGTCCCGGCGGTGGCAACCAATGCTCCGAGGCCGCAGGGAGATAGTGAGTTGGGCTGAAAGTCCGCGCCGTTTACGAAGTTCGCCGCGGTAACGGACGGCGCCTGCGACAGGACCGTGAGCGCGAAAGATACACTACCGATGCCGGCAGTCGAAGCCAGTGAAGCCACCACACTGGCGCCACCGGTCACCGAGCCGGCCGTGGCAAATACCTGCGCCATGCCACTACTATCCGTGTTGACGCTGGTCGCTGAAAGGAAGACTGAACCAGCCAAAACCGCAAACTGCACGGGTATGTTTGCTCCCGGGCCTGCATTCGTAGTGACCTTGACAACCAGCGGTTGACTGAAGCTGCTGTTGACGATCGCGCTCTGGTTGCCCCCGGAAACGATCTGGAACTGGGTGACCGTAACTGGCGCCGAAACGGTGATGCTGAAAGTCACGAACTTGGTTGCGTCGTTAGCTAGAGTAGCTTTCACCTGGACAAGGCCGGAGACGGAACTGAAAATTGACAGGTTGTCGATCGACTGGCCGTTCGGGCCGGCGGAGGTTGTGGCATTCGAGAGGGTCGCGCCGCTTGCGGGCGAAACCACCGTCCAATTGACCGTAGATCCGCCCAGGGGAAACCCTGCGGTGTTGTCCGTTTCCACGGTAAGCGGCACAGTCGTGCCAGCCGTCACTGATTGGGTGCCACCTTGCGGGGAGACAATCTTGATCGATCCAGCCGCCCCGGGCGTGACATTGATTCTGACGGGTATGAGGTTGAGTATCCAGGCAGTCTGGACGTTGGGAAGCGAGGTGAAATCGGTGGGGTCTAACAAGGACTGCCAAAAACCAGCAGGCGAGTTAGTGGCCGTCTGAATGCCGCCGACCGTAACGACGAATTCTCCCACCCCCGGCTGCCCGCCGAACACTGGTGTGCAAGTGACCATCCCGTTTGCGTCCGTCAAGGCGGTGTTCAGACCGGTCCCGGAGGAGAGGGAACTCGCGCACGCCACCAGGGGCCCTTGCGTCGGATCCTGAAAATTGAGGAGTTCGACCGCGGCGTTAGGAAGCACCGTGGTGGACTGTCCGTTACTCGCACCCACCTGGAATTGGATCGGAGGACCGGTAGTGCCCACCGCTCCCTTCAAGGAGGTGCCGATGGATTGGAGATTACTTTGAGCGATGATGATGAACGGCGAAATGGAAATGGTTGGCGCCGCAGCCAACTGGGTCACCGCGAAGGTCGCGGTATTGCCGACCGTGGCAGTAACGGTGTTCTGAACGTAGGGGCTGATCACATTCAGAGTATTGACAGTCGCAGGAAGTTGATAATAGGCCGTCGACAGCCCGTTTGCGTCAGTTCCGATCATGGCCTGGGTGGTGCCGGAAGCCAGGAAAAACCCGTTGACACTGGAGGCTTGCCAATTCACGGAGACACCCGCTCCAACGGCAGATCCAGTGACCGGATCCGTAACCTGGACCACCAGGGGCTTCAGAAGGAAGTTTGAGCCGCCGAGCACCTGTCCATTCCCGGCTACAATTGAAACGTTCTGTGCGGACGCGGAAGGTACAAAGATAAGTCCGGTAAACACCACCGCCAACGAAAAAAGCCTGAAGCTGTTCAAGATAACCTCCTCATGCAATGCATGAACACGGTTGGATTGGATGGACGCGGGGGAGAACTTCAGTGTACCACAGGCCAATAAAAAAGAGGGGAGCCGAAGCCCCCCTCTCTTAGACAAACGTCAAGTTTTGCGGGTTAGTGAGCCAGGGATTCTGCCGGCGGTGCGTTCGCCCGGACCAGGACTCCGTTGTTCACCACGAGAGCCAGATAACCCATTGCCAAATTGCGTGCGCCGAGGTCGCTGATGAAGGCGAAGCCGTGGGCAAACTGGAAGTTGCACTGGGCAAACATGTACCCCTGGAAGCCAGGAGCCAAGGTGGAGGCCAGATTGACCGCGGAAGTTCCGGTAGCAACCGGCGCTTCCTTGGTCAGATCCGTGCCGTTGACCCCGGTTGGCGGGAACTTTCCAGTGCCGTCATAGAAGGTCAACTTGCAACTGCCGGCTTGAGGCGTGGTCCCGATCGGATCGGTTGTGGTATTCGAGATGGCGATACCCGTGTCGAAACCGTTCTGGTTGGTTACGAACGGGAAGAGGAGCAGCGTCTGGCAGAGCTGGATAGTCAGGACGTTGCGCGCTGTGGAAGTGTCGGCAAACCGCGGAATCGTGAGACTGCTCGATGCTGTGGCGCCGGCGGCTGCGGTGAAGGTGGCCGGACCGGGCGTCGGAGCGTAGCTCTGGTTCACTGTTATAGTACCAATCGCCGGAATACCCTGATTCTGGTTGGCGACATACGTCGTCCATACACCGAAAGTGAAGGTCTCGGAGGCCGCCGGGTTGGTGTTGATCACTTCCCAGACTGCCGTTCCAGAGCCACTCGCTTGCAGGACTTCCGCGACGGCCGTCGCGTTGCCGTTCACCGACGTGGTCGGTCCAAGCAACGGTATGGTGTTGTTTCCGTCCGGACTTGTTTCGCCATTCACCAGTTCCGCAAACGAATTGGTGCTGTTGCCGGCCGGTAGCGGAGTCGTGGCGCTGGTGAGAGCCGTGAGGTTCGTCACAGACACGAAGATGCGGACACCGGCAGGGATGTTGTTGAAGACAGCCTTCAGGCGAGTACCGTAATCGGCCAAGCCGACCTGGGTTCCCGAAGTCACGAAGCCACCTACGTTTGAGATATTAAATACGTTCGGAATTACGAATCCGGATTCCGAATTGTAAATGGTTCCGGGAATGTTCTGGAGCGCGGTGGGAGTGCCGGTTTGACCCGTCGCATTCACACCAACCGCAGCGACACGGGTCTTGAAAGCCGTGCCGAAATTCTCGGAGAACTTCAGGAGGCCTGTTCCGGACAAGGTGACGCTGTTGCACTGCAGGAAGCTAAGGCCGCTCTGCGTGACGGAGGTGCTAAGACCGGGCTGGATGAAACCAGCGACGATCACGGGGTTGTTGACCGGGAGCGAGGTGGAGCCGCTAATCGAAACCGATGCCACCAACTGGGTGATGCCACTGAGCAGACCGCCACCCAGGCCGTTGACATTGGCCCGAATGTTGGTCATGCGGTAGACACGCGCGGAGCCGGAGGTGACCGGCGGCAGTATCGGAATACCGCTAAAAGTGACCTGGTTGGCATTCACCAGACCGAGGAACATATTGGACGGCGCTGTGCCGCCCGGACCACTCATCACCGGGATGACACCGCCGCCCGAGCCGGGAACCACCAGGTTGTTGACGATTTGGGGACAGCCGCCCGGACCTGCGCCCACGACCGGAAAAGTATTGCTTGGGCCGAGGCAGGGGTTCTGACCCGCCGCCGGACCGATTCCCTGGCCGCCGATTGAGAGACCCGCTAAATTGGCCGGAAGGGGAATGCCGGAGCCCGGCTCGTCAATCAGCAACAAGGCTTCCGATATTGCTTGGGTTGGGCCGCCGCTCGCGAGGCTGCCAGTCCCCAGAATGCGGCTCGTCACGTTAGTACCAAGGCTAACCGTGATGTTGGCCGTCGGAATCGTCGAGCCCGCCGCGAGAGGCTGACCGCCCGTGCAAGTCAGCACGATGTCACCAATCAGTTCGGTCAATCCTTCACTGCGAAGTTGCGGAGGAACTGCGACGGAGGCCGAGCAAGCCAACGAACCAGAACCACCACCATTTTGGACCTGGGCGCTGGCCAACCCTGCGAATAGGGCTAACACAGCAGCCACAATAATCCATCTGCGAAAATCTACCATTTCCTTCTCCTTGTAAATTGCAAAATTGAATCGGTCGAAGTTCTCTTTCAACCTGAGCCTCAAATCAACCTAAAAAACCGTTCAGCTACCTAGAGCTTGTCCCAAGGGAACTTCTCCGTGTCGGGCGGAGAGTAACTTTCCAACGGTCGCCAAGCCGACCGCCGGGCCTTACTGAAACTTCGTCCTGTGGCACATGGTTTTTGCTTTGTTATCTTCTGTGGCTCACAGGGTACAAACACAAGATTGCACACTAAAACCAAACGCGGTAAAGATATTCATAACTGATTGCACGCCCGGTGTCAAGAGAAATTCTTTCCCTTCAACGCGGAACGGGGCATTTGCTCGCCTGTTCTCATTATTCAAGGCTGCCCGATTTAACCACGTTCCGCACGCCCGCGTCAATAGTTTCACACCGAATCGTCTCATTTTTTCGCTACTGCAAAGCTAAGGTCACAGTATTGCTCAACTGCCCCCCCTGTTTGAGGGTAAGGGATATCCCCAATCCAGGGGGCGTTGTTGCTGGAATAAAGACGTTTACCTGGTATTCCCCGGCAGATCCCGGAGCCAAACCGGCGAACGCGGCAGCTAACTCCTGACCATTTAGCAAAACGGTTACCGGGGTGGTGGTATTGGAAACCTGGCCCTGCGTCGCCACGGCTCCAAGACCCGTGGCGTAGACTACCACAACTTGCCCGCGAGCCGCCGGATTGTTGGGAGCGTTCAAAGTTCCATTCGGATTCACAACCGCACCTACCGGGGGATTGCCCAGGAGAAAGATGGCCGGCGCGACGGCCGAAACCACGACGGGCTGTTGGGCGCTTCCGAACGGAGACTGCACGTGCAGGGTGTGCGTACCAGGCGCGACAGTGGATGGGACTACCGCATTGATCTGAAACGGCGAAGCCGCCAGAATCGACACGGGCGAGCCGTCGATATCCACAGTGGTGGCGCCCCCGGAACCGGCTAGCCCCGTACCGAATATAACCATGACCCCGCCTGGAGCGATGCCGCTGGTGAAGGAGGCGCCGTTGACCACCGAGTCCGCCTGGAAGCTGACATCCTGCGGGGCCAATACCAGAGCCAGTTGAGGACGCGAGGCTTTGTAAGTCGCCGGGTTGTTCCCTGAGAGATCCACCATCGCGCCACTGGAGGCCAAATCCGTCACGAATGCGCGGTACGGTTGGGCTGCCCCCACGCTAACCTGATAGACCGTATCGAGGCCGTCGCACACCTGGATCCTGGATACCAGACCGGCGACGCTACCGGCCGGGCTCCCGGAAGAATCGACACGCTGACCGGCGGCAAGACCGCCGGCGCTACCGGCAAGACCGGCGACGCTACCGGCAAGACCGGCGACGCTACTGGAATCTACCGAGTCCGGCAGATCGAGCGGCAAGCCGCAGCTACCGGCTGCGGATTGTACGTCCAGCAGCAGTTTGGCCATGAGGTCCGGCGGCTGAGAAAGCGCCCCTACCATGAACCTGGAGCCCGAGGGACTGCGCCGCGCGAACACTACGGCACCGCGCAGGCTGCCCTTCCATGCCCCCCCGGCCGCCGTAAAGCCGTTCAGGTAATCGTTCAGGTTGCCCCGCGCAAACAGGGGGCTCGGATCCTGGATCACAATAGAACCATCGGCAGAAACTCCCGTGGCGATTACATAGTGGCCACCCGCCGCGACGCCATTCAGCGAAAGTCCCAACGACAAGAGCACGGGCGAACCCTGAGCCAGCAGATCGGCGATTCCGGCCGTGGTAGAATTCAGCACCCTGACATCCACGCCCCCGGTGAATTCCGCCGCCCTCCACAGGTTCACCACCTGCTCGCCTGAATCCGGATTGGAAAGGAAACCGTCGCAAAGCTGGGCGCCATTGACATCCGCCACACAATAGTTCAACAGGAACTGGTTCAGGACAGCCGGGTCGGCCGTACCGTTGGGCGCCGGGAGTTCCCCGCGAGTCTGGTGATAGCGCAGAATGGAGGCTACGGCGGTCAGCAGGGCGCCCTTTTGCGCGATTGTGAAGTTTCCGCGGCCCAGGGGAGTGTTCCCAGCCTGAGCCAGTTTGGGGAAGTTCGACAGGGTCGAGGCAGCCGACCGCGCAAAGAACGATACCGGATTCTGGGCGATCGAGGGCGCGTCGGCGGTTACCGCCGTCACTCCTTCGATGCCCGGCAGCCGCACGAATGTCTCGGCCTGCCCGAGACTGTCGGTTACCGCGGTGGAAATGGAAAGCTGGGCCCCGGGCGAGGCCTGAAACACCACCGGCGCCCCCACCACGGGCGAGCCGGAGGAATCCTTGAGGGCGATGCGCAACGACAAGGGAAGCGCCGCCCCTGGGAGGCCGGTCTGGTTATCGCCCTGTACCTTGGCGATCTGCAGACGATTGTCGATGAAGCCCTTGATGGTCAACGTGCCATCCGCCGTGGAAGGCCCCTGGGTGTCCGCCGCATGGATGCTCACGGTTCCGCTCTTGGCCGTGAGCGGGATTGGCATAGCCCAACTGTAGGCTCCATTCGCGGAGGTCACCAGGAAGTCGGGCGCTCCGGAAATCGAGACCCGAATGGTGCTGTTATTGGGGAACCCCACGATGGCCAGCCGCGCCTGGCTGCCGGCCGCAATCGAGGTTGGGGCGACGATCACCCCAGGAGTCTTGGGCGCGGGATGCTCGACCGCGGCGGCATCGCCCACCGCATACGTAAGATTGCCGCCCTCAAAGTTCTGCTGGTGGGTAGGGCCGGCAATGTGGGACAGGGGGTTTCGCCTGGCAAGCCGGCTGTGAGCCGGCAGGTCTTCGACCTGCCCGACAGGCGAAATCGCCTGTCCCACCACGAATTCGTCGCTCAGCGGCATTCCGTAATCGCCGGCGGCCCCGCCGAGCGTGGTATAGCGGGCCAGAATCAGGCCGGTCACGTAAAACGACGACCCCGCGCGCGATCCCTCCGTGGCTCCGTAAATCACGCCGTTGCGAAAGGCCTGCTGGGCACCGGAATTCGCACCGAGGGTAGAGAAGGCGGACGAATCCGCGACCGGGGGCCCGGCAGCGCCCGTTTCGTATCCCAGCAGCGCCCATTTCGAAAGGACCCCGCCGCTCACCAGGCGGACCGGGCTGCCGGCCAACGCGGCGCTACCGGCGAATAGCTGCGTACCCCCCGCGCCCCGATCGCCGATCGGATATCCCAGCGCGCCGGCGGGTCCGCCTAGAACCTGGTAGCGCGCCAGGATGGCGGCGGACACCACGTACGCGGTACCCAACTGGTCCGACTGCGCCAGCATGTACACCACCGCCGAATTGGGATCGCTCGACGGCACGATCTGCACGTAGCCGTTCCCCACCCGCGCGGCGGCCGACGGCGCCGGCACCTGTACGGAAAGCTGGTTGCGCGCGATGGCGTCCTGGAAGGCCTGCTGCACGGATTGAGGCGCTCCCTCGCCGATCTGGCAACAGGGCGCAATCACGGTCAGGGTCAGCCTGGCGCTGGTCACCCCTCCACTGGCGGCGGTCACGTTCGCAGTCCCGCCGCCTATGGCCGTGAGAACCGCGCTTTGGCCGCTCGACTGGATCGAGATCACCTTGCCATTGGTGGTGCTCCAGGATACCGGGCGGTCCGTCAGGGCAACGCCGGTGGAAGAGGACGGCATCGCGGTGACGGAGAGAGTTTGGCCCAGGCTCAAGGTCAGCGTATTGCCCGAAGTTCCGCTCAACCCTACGACGGCTACCGGTAATTGCACGGTAGGCCCGCCCGACGACGTGTATTGCAGCGCTCCGCCCTCAAACGTCTGCCGGTATATGCCGGCAGACGACACCAGTTGGACGTCGCTGGTGGGCAGCCCCAGGATCCCGTTGGGCCCGGACTGGCTCACGTAGAGATCGTAGAGCGGCTCCACGACGCCGAAGGTTTTGCCTTTGTTGGTCCCCGAACCGATGCTATAGACGGCCCCGGACGCGTAGGTCTGCACCGTCGCGGTAGTGGCCGTGGAGGCCGTAATCGCGGTCTCCACATCCACTGGACGCCCGGGTCCACCGAGGCCCCCAAGATTGGTCCACTCGGCGTAGAAGGCCGCCCGGATGGCGAATGTCTGCCCGGTGGACAGGGGGTTCGCGTAGGCAAACAGCGCATATCCCTTGTCGAAGAGATCGTACACGCAGTTGTTGGCCGTATCGAAAGGTGGACAATTCTGCGAATCCATCAAGGGATAACCGGCGGTACCGGCCCCCACCGAACTGTAGTAGACGTACAACGGCGACAGGAGCTGAATCACGGAAATCAGGGTACCGTCGGTGGACGGGGCGGCGGTGGGGCTGATGGTCGCCAGCGCGAGTTTCACGCCCGAGGTCTTGGCCGCATCGGAGAATTCCTGAACATAGCCGGCGGAGCCCGACTTCTTCACGTTGGCCAGAGGAGGCAGGGAAACCAGCAGGTTGAAACCGTTCCGGTAGTAGGCGGTGAGGAACTGCTGCACCAGGTTTGCGGGAGCCCCGACGCCCACGTCCACCACGGTGGACAGCGTGATGGTGGCTGTGCCCGCGATGCTGGAATCCGCGGTGCTGGTCGCGGTCACCGTGACCTTCACCGTTCCGGCGATCAGCGCGGGAGCCGTGTACAAACCGGTGTTATCGACGGCGCCGGATTGCGGACTGATGGACCAGGTAACACCAGCGGTCGAATTCTGCACCGTGGCGGTGAATTGCTGCCGCTGATTGTTGCTGAGGATGGCCGAGGCAGGGGTTACTGTGATGGTCGCGGCTGGGGGGCCAGTCAGCGTGACGGTAGCCGAACCGGACTTGGTTTGATCTTCGACGCTGGTGGCCGTCACGGTGACCTTCTGAGTCCCGGTAATCGTCAAAGGAGCGGTGAAGAGACCGGCGGCGTCGACGAATCCCACTGGCGTGCCGAGGGACCAGATCACACCCATGGTCGAATTCTGCACGGTTGCCGTAAACTGCTGCGTCTGGCCGGCGGTCAGAGAAGCCGAAGCCGGTGAAACAGCGATCGAGATGGAGGGTGACGGCTGGAGCGTAACGGTGGCTGTCCCGGTTATCGTCGGGTCGAGCGAACTGGTCGCAATGACGGTGACCTTTTGGCTCGCGTTAATGGGAAGTGGGGCAACGTAAAATCCCGAGTTGGGATCGATGGACCCTACGCGCGGATTGATGCTCCACGTAACGCCCGCCTGGCTCCCGCCGACCACCGCCGAGAACTGCTGCGATTGTCCACCGGTGAGCGTCACGGCGGCAGGGCTGACCTGTATCGTGGCCGGCTGCAGCGTGACGGTGGCGGTCCCGGTTACGGCCGGGTTGAAAGCACTGGTGGCAGTGACGATGACCTTTTGACTGACGGCAATGCTAAGTGGGGCGGTGTAAATCCCCGTGTTGGGATCGATGGCTCCCACCTGCGGATTGATACTCCAGGTCACGCCGGCCGGGACCCCGCTGAGCGCTGCCGTGAACTGCTGGGTTTGTCCACCGGTGAGCGTCACGGTGGAAGGGCCGACCTGAATTCCGGTGGGCTGCAGGGTAACGGTCGCGGTCCCGGTTATCGTGGGGTCGACCGTACTGGTCGCGGTGACGGTGACCTTTTGACTGGCGGCGATGGTGGAAGGGGCGGTGTAAATCCCCTGGGCGGGATCCAGGGTCCCCACCTGCGGAGTGATGCTCCACGTCACGCCGGGCGCGATCCCGGTTGGCACTGCCGAAAACTGCTGCGTCTGTCCGCCGGTTAGCGTCACGGCCGACGGGCTGACCGCAATCGAAGGGAGCGTCAGTGTAACGGTCGCGGTCCCGGTGGCCAGCGGGTCGAACGTACTGGCTGCAATGACGGAGACCTTTTGGCTGGCTGTAAACGATAGAGGGGCAGTATAGATTCCCCTGCTGGGATCGATGGAGCCCACTTGCGGATTGATGCTCCAGGTGACACCCGTCTGGCTGATTCCGAAGACGGTTGCCGTAAACTGCTGGGTCTGTCCAGCGGCGAGCGTCACGGTGGAAGGGCTGACCTGGATCGACACGGTTGGCGGCACCAGTGAGATGAGGACAGAGGCCGCCTGGCTGGGATCGACCACGCTGGTGGCCGTCGCGGTGACCGTTTGGCGGACGGTGACGAGGCTCGGCGCCTTGTAGGTATCGGTGGAGAGTCCGGTAGCGTCCGGAACGGTGGGGACGCCTAGGGTCGCGCCCGCGACCGGTGGACTAAAGGTCCAGGCCACGTTGAAGTTGGCGGCTCCGGTTACCCGCGCCGACAAGGTGCAGGTCTGGCCACCCTGGAGTGCGTTACAGCCAGACCCGGCCCCCAACGAAACCTGCACCTGGGCATGCAGGGCGCCGGCGGCTAAGCAGACGAGCGACGCACGGACGAGGATGGAGACGGACATGGATCGGCCGGCACGCACGGGTATCCTGACTTGGGACAAGCTTTATCTTAATATGGTGGAAACCCCACGATGGAACCGGAGTTGCGTGGGAGTGCCTGCGTGCCATCGAGAGAGGGCCATACGGACTGGCGCGGAAACGATCGTTTGTCAGGGAAGCCGGCTACTTTTTGCCCAACTCGCGGAGGTAGGCGACCACTGCCTGGATTCGCTCGTTCCCCAGAATGGGCCCGTAGGACGGCATATAGCCTCTGCCCTGGGTAATGGTGCCAATGAGTACCGAATCCGGCTGCTTTTGGACCTCGGGCGAAGTCAAATCCCGCATTTTCCAAGTCTTTCCGATGATGCTCTCGGATTTGCCGTCGAGCCCGTGGCAACCGCCGCACTTCTGCCGGTAGATCGCTTCCCCGCCCTGAGGAGCGCTTTTCTGTGCCGCGCCGTACGCCAAAATGCCGCCGGACAGCACCAGGATGGTCATGGGCATGAGTAGTCTCATGATGAGGCTAACGAGCACGTTCAATGCCGTACCGGAGCCGCCCAGAGTTGGCCGCTTCCCATTCCGCCGGCCTACGCATCCCATTTTAATGCAGCGGCGGCGAAAACCGAAGCGGCCGAAAATCGAAAATCTCTGGCAAGTCGTTTTATGACATATGCTTAGGAGTAATTTCAGAGGCCGTGACTGCGATTCTACCGAAGCGCTTGTGTCCCTCTTAACAAAGGCCGGGGGCGCGGAACATCGGTTGCCGGTCATGGAGCCCCCTCCCGACCTGCCCACACCGCCACACGCAAGAGGTCCACGCACGGGTGGCCCGCCGCCTGCTGCTTCGACGCCATCAGCCAATATCCTCCGTAGATCGACTTGCGCCAAGCCCTGCCCCTTGGGCGTAGTGGGACAGGCTTCTCAGAGCTTTGACGGCGAGAGTGTTTACTTTTTGGGGGCACCCATCGTAGTGTGAAAACATGGCGTCGATTCAGGAAGTCATCACGGAACTCCAGAGGCTGACTCCCGAGCAGGTGGACGAGGTCGCGCGAGTCGTCTACGAACTGTCGCGGACCGGCTACCCTGCGGCACTTCCTCAGCCTGCCGTTCCGTCCTCCATAGTCAATCAGGCCGTGCAGCATGGCTGGCCGGTGCAGTTGTTCACGGAACTGATTGGGAGCCTGCCCGATCTCGAACGCGCCGCCCAACCACCCGTAGAAAACCGGGCGGATCTGTGACGAGTTATCTGCTCGACACCGACATCGCCATCGAGTTGCTGCGTGGCCGCAATGTTCATGTTGCGGAGCGGTTGTCGTCCAAGAACCGCGAACAGATCTTTCTCTCGACCGTAACGGTTGCCGAGTTGCTGTTTGGCGCGTTGCGCAGCCGGGAAACCGAAAAAAGCATGAAGGTATGCCGGCAGTTCTGCTCTTCGTTTCAACTCGCGGACTTGGACTACACTGCCGCGGAACGATCCAGCATCATCCGGGCCGAGTTGGAAGGACGGGGGGCACGGATCGGCGCCTACGACATGCTGATTGCAGGGATCGCCCTGGCCCGCGACTGCGTCCTCGCGACGCATAATGTACGAGAGTTTGGGCGCGTTGCCGGCATGCGGATAGAAGACTGGACGGTCGTATAGCGTCGACCGGCACAAGCTCATACACGGTCGCAAGTGCGTTTATCGTTCCTTATCGTTCCTAATCCGGCCCGGACGTCGTAAGCTCCCAATTCGAAGTGGTTTAAATCGAGAATGTCTCGCCGCGATGCAGCGGAATCCAATACCTGCTCGGTCTCTTTCGATGCGCCGGGAGAACCCACATGAACCCTGACAAAGAGCGGCGTTCTCGTCGTCAGGTAGCTGACTTGCAATCCGGGAGAACCCTACAGCGACATCTATACTTGGGTCCCTTTTTGTTTCCGCATTGAATCCCGACTGCCGTGTTGAGCACGTTGAGCACGTTGAGCACGTTCGTCCTTGTCGATTACGCTGGCGAAGGATACAATACAATGATCCATGCTGGAAGCTCATCTCAAGGCCTTTGAATTCGCTCTCAAGGCCGTCGGCAGCTTGATTGCTCTCATTGGGGCGTATCTCGCGATTATGAAGTATCTGGCTGAAAAACGGAAGGCGAATGAGACAGCGAGAACTGAGTCCCAGAAGCCGTTCTCAGCAAAACAGCAAGAGGTCTATTTCGATCTGTTGTCCACCACGGCATTAATCTCGACCAGAGAACGAAATGATCCAGACCGTGAGCTCGCCGAGGCGCATTTTTGGGTCTTGTTTTGGGGCGCTGTTCCAATGGTTGCGAATCAGGAGGTAGCCAAAGCTGTGGATGTCTTCTCCGAAGCCTTAGAGGTTTCAAATGATGATGTGAGACGGCGTAACGCGAGCATGGATTTAGCCCGGGCATGTCGTCGTTCTCTCGGCGAGGCGTGGAATATAAATCTCCAGAACGTCACGAAAGCCACTTAGTGCTTAGTGATATCGCTTTGCAGCGTTCCATTGTGGGGAGATGAGATCCTCGCGACGGATCGGCGCTGAAGCAGGTGTCGCCAACGATCACCCGCGAAAAAGGCCGAGGGGTTTACTCAATCATCAATTCCGCCGCTCATCCGGAAAGTCACGCCGCATCGCTGGGATCAGTTCCGAAAAGTCGGCTTCGGTCCGCTGAAGTGCATCCCAACCGCTACTCGAAGGGATAGGGGTCGACGAGCTCACGCTACAGTGGCGCCCTCTGCCTATCGTCCCCCCGCGGGCAGATGTTCTTCCAGATATCTGGCGATCGTCGTGTAGACGTGCAGGGACGTTCCCCGGCCTTCGGTGATTCCGTGGGTGCGGTTGGGGTACTCCATGAAGTCGAACTGCTTGCCAAGTTCCACCAGGCGATTGATCAACCGCTGGTCTCCCTGGAAATGCACGTTGTCGTCGCCGGTGCCGTGGATGATCAGCAGCTTGCCCTTCAGTCCCTCGGCGAAGTTGATCGGCGATCCATCGTGATACCCCCTGGCATTCTCCTGCGGCAGGCCCATGTAGCGCTCCTGGTAAATGGAGTCGTAGAGCGTCTGATCGGGAACCGCGGCCACCGCCACCCCTACCTTATAGAGTTCGGGAGAACGGAACATCAGGTTATCGGTCATGGAGCCGCCTCCGCTCCATCCCCACACCGCCACACGCGAGAGATCCACCCACGGGCGGCCCGCCGCCAGCGACCGCAGCGCGGCCGCCTGCTGCTTCGACGCCAACACGCCGATCTCCCCGTAGATCGACTTGCGCCACGCCCTGCCCTTGGGAGACGGCGTTCCCGAATTGTCGAAGCT
>OBLT010001000.1_pt1 | contig 18393 bp, 13 predicted proteins | sample 1518721 | NCBI WGS metagenome assembly OBLT01 (sample SAMEA3539307, study PRJEB22396) | soil metagenome | biome: tundra; feature: field; material: soil | place: USA | collected 2010-05 | depth 0.15 m | reverse complement strand
GAAAAGGGTGAAACGAGCGGTCGGCAACCTATTTCAGTCGCAGGCTGCGGTGCGCTTCGGCCCGGCCCTGTGCTATGCGCTCCTGAAAATCTGCACCACCCGCTGTCGCCTCATCAAAAGGGCTCTCCCTCTCTGCTTGATCGAAGGAGATCAGCGCTTTATCGGGCATTCCCATCGCTAATTGTGCATAGCCCAAGTCCACATAAAGCAGTGCTGGAGATGTGGAAGTTTCTACCGCGTGGGCAAGGATTCTTGTCTCGTCCACATAACGCCTTTGCTGGTGGTAATACCGGGCCAGAGCCAGAGAAGCGTCGTCGGAGCCAAGTTCGACAGAGATGAGCAATTCCTGCTCAGCTTGATCCAGGTGTCCTAGATTCTGGAGTACAACCCCCTTCGCATAGTGCAGGAATGGGTTGTCCGAAAAAATGCCTTCAGCACGCTCCAACGCCTCCATGGCATCCCTAGTCCGATCTAGCATGATGAGAATGGAGGCTGCATTCAGATAGTACTGAAACCGTTCCGCTCTGCCACGGAGTCCACGGGAAGCTGGAGGACTGTCAAAGCGTACGGTATCGCAATCGAGTTGCAGACGGCGAACCAGGTCGGCGGTGTCGGTCCGAACGCGCACGAACACTGCTGCCTGGCTGTCTAAATAAACCGGGCGCCACTGCTGGCTTCGACAAGATGCCTCCAAGCTGGGCAGGGCTCCGATGCCAATCACGTGGTCAAGAGATACGATGACAGTATTGATGTTGCGCTGGTCGGCCTCCTGCTGCCACACGCTTGAGTCCAAGGGTGTGCGCAGCAGTTCCTCGAAATGTAGAAACAGGTTGGCGCCGAAGGGAACGGAGCGACCGTCAATGTAATCGCCATATTCCGGCGGGAGTGCCCAGGTGAGAAATCCACCTGAATTGTAGTCATTGAAAATGTTGGGCGGAAGGTGCTCACGCGAGAGGAACGCTGCAGCCCGCTCAGGAAACCAGAAGGATTCACCTGCGCCGAAGAGAGAAACGGCTGCCGTTTCTCGCAGATAGTAGCGATTCGTAACCAGATCCCCCACCCGCATGGCGACAAGGAAAAAGACCATCGCGAGAACAGCGGCCGTTGCGGCCAACGCAAACCGCTGCCGAATTTGACGCATCCACTCAATCTCTACGAACGCATCGGCGATGATGCTGCCCCCGATGATGACGGCGATGGGGGCAAACGGTCCCTCGAAACGGTTGGCATGGATGACAAGATAAATCGAAGTTCCTAGAAGGACGGCAGAAGCGATTCGTCGCATGCACACCGCCAGTAGTGCGGCGAGGACTCCTGCTGCCAGCAACCATAGGACAGCGGTATCGGGATCGCGCCACGCGAATGCGCGCGTGAGAGTGCTCGGCGTGAGACGTATCGGCATCCATTCGTAAATCCAGCGGCTGTGGATGCGGTTGAGGCCTTGCTGTCGCGATAGGGCTACATAGATGCGCGGGCCCCACGGGTTTAGAAATGTTGACAGTCCAGTGAGCAGTAGCCAGGGCGCGGCGCGGCGCAGGCGTTCTAGAGCAGCAACTCGATGGCTCCGCACAATGGCATCGCCGAGTTCAAGGAAAACGTATGCGGCGCACATGCCCAGACCTGCGATGAATCCCAAGTGCAGGTTTACCCAGAGCAACATGAGCGCGGGAAGCGCCCACACGGGGCCACGTCCCGACCGATGGTAATGCCAGAGCAAGCTCACGAATCCAGCAAACAGCACCTCGGTGAACATTTCGGCGCGGGGATTGGTTCGCTCTGCAATCATGGGGACCGCCAGCACTGCCAGTACCGCTACGGTTGCATGGCCACGACGCAGAAGGATCGCGACAGTTCCAACGCATGCTGCCGCTCCTAACCACGAAAGGAGAGAGTAATTACCCAGAAGAAATGAGCTGTAGAGCAAAACCTGCGACAGAGCTGGATAAATCCACTCTTGTCCGCGGGCCGTATAGGAGAGAACGTCGGTCGAAGGTATGCTGTGATGTTGAACGATCCAACGACCGGTGGCCAGGCACCATCCGATATCCGAATCGCCAACCGTGCGTAGCCCCGCAAACAGTGCGTAGAGCAGCGCGAGTGCCGCAACTGTCGGCACAGTGTACCTGCCCACGATTGGGCGCGGACCGGCATTCGTCGTATGTCCCTTTGAATGCAAAGAAGGCATTCGGATTCTGAAGACTGCAGGATCCACTAAGGGGCAATCAATCTGCCAATTACACGGTCCCTTACATCGCCAGTTCAAGCCATGTTTTTCACCAACTTAGCGTCACCGATCTGAGAAGGCCAGGGACACAACTGCGGTATATGGCGCAATCGCGGCGGCGACTAACTTGTAAAGTGAGTCGTTTGGCCCCTGCGGCGTCACGGTCACCGGAAAGCTTTGACCAGAAATGTCAATTCGAAGAAGCAATCGCTCGCGAAACAGCATCTGAACATTCCTCCCGGCACCCAGACCGATAAGCCGGCGCTGTGGCAGAATGTTCTGATTGCCAGGGCTGGAAGCCGGATGCCCGGAGACTAAGACGGGAACACGCGCAGGGCGCCCCTGACCAATGAGCATAATGCAGGAATTGCGTGGGCTTCTCAGGTTGCGGGCGCTGCAACTGCTGGCCCTTTCGTCTTTGTTGACGCTGATGGCGGCACTGGCCTTCAAGGGCCACACCACGGTTCGCGATCCGGACATTTGGTGGCACCTTAAAGTTGGCGATTGGATCGTCGAACACCACACCGTTCCCTACACCGGCATTTTCTCGCGCACTGCCGCGACTCATCCATGGGTCGCCTACAGCTGGACGTATGAGGTGCTGATGTCGCGAGCCTATGCATGGTTCGGGATCGTCGGATTTGCACTGTACGGCGTTCTGTTGACCATGGCGGTCACCTTTGTCCTCTTCTGGATGCTGCACCGACTTTCCGGACGATTCTGGACCGCGTGGATTCTTGCCCTGGTGGGAAGCTTTGCCTTTCTATTCACTCTCATGCCCCGGCCCGTGTTTGTGACGATGATCCTGTTCACGGTCATGCTCACTTTGCTTTTGGAAGCCCAGCGCAGCGGCCGGATCCAGGCGTTGTATTGGTTACCATTGCTTTTTGTTGTCTGGGCCAACGTTCACATCCAATTTCTCTACGGGCTGTTCGTGGTGGGGTTGTTCGTCGGGATCAACCTGCTGCAGCGCATGACGATGTGGGCCGGAGTTCACTGCGATTGGCTTCCGGCATCCACGCTCCCGATCCGCGGACTCATTGGGATTCTTGTAGGCAGTCTGGCCGCTACTTGCATTGGGCCGTATACGTATCATCTCTACCGCGTCGTACGTGCATATTCGAACTCGCACGTGCCCTACGTCATGATTCAGGAGCTGTCCGCAGCAGACTTCAGGTTGATTACACATTACGTGCTGCTCCTGCTAGCCGCGGCGGCATTTTTCGCGCTGGGGGGGCAAAGAAAACTGGATGTTTTCAAGCTCTCTCTGTTGACGCTCGCCAGTGTCGTCGCCTTCCGCACCCAGCGGGATGCGTGGTTCGTGTCCATCTGCGCGGTGGCGTTTATCGCCGATTCGGGCCCCAAAGAAGACCGGGTGACGCCGGTATTGAAGCTTCCGGAACTAACCGCAGTGGTGGCAGTCGTTGCGCTATTCGTATTTCTGGCAGCGGCCAACCTGGGATTCAATTACCGAGATCTGGATCGCACCATCAGCCACGAATATCCGGTCAATGCCGTCAACTTTCTGCGCAGCAACCCTGTTCCTGGACCTCTATACAACGATTTAGGCTGGGGCGGCTTTCTGATCTGGTGTATGCCGCAGTATCCCGTGGTGGTCGATGGGCGGAACGATCTCTATGGAGATGAACTCGACGCGCTCACTTACAACAGTACGATTGGCTCATCGTACACCTCGGACCCATATCTCAACGAGTCTGGAGTGGTGCTGTTACCCAAGAAACTGCCGCTGGCAAACCTCCTTACTATTGATTCGCGCTTCCGCTTGATCTACCAGGATCAGGTCGCGGTGGTTTTTGTTCGCCAGTAGCGACTTGCACAAGATGCCAGACTCGCCCTGGCGTCCTCACTGCCGCACCAGGATCGTAGCAATATCGTCTTGATAAACAACCCGGAATTGCGCGCGCAAGGCAGGCAGCGTCGTCAACGCTTCAGTCATCCCGGAGCCACGCTCCAGCAGGATCGTCCTGGCACTCATGAAACTTGGATCTGTTTCCAGACGCTGTTTTCCTTCGGCTGCGTGAAGATATCTCTGGTTGATTTCATTTCCGTATAAATTAACTCGGCCATCGATAGCCACTGGATACTCCGGCAAATACCAGGTCAGGAAGCCGCCCCAGGCGTAGGCATTGTATAGCGGTGGCGGAAGGTGATTCGCCCGGATATAGTCGCAGGCCTTTACGGGGAGAACACGACTAACTCGTCTCATTAAGCTTTCGTTATTGGGAACGCGAAGGCTGGCCGCCAGAAATACTACGAGAGTCAGCATCGCTGCCAGCGGTTTTTCCCATTTTCGATGGCTGCCCCTCGGCGGTGTTGCCTCGGGAACATAATCCGCTAGCGCGTCGCCGATTACGGCAATCGCCGGCAAGGCCACACACCATGCGTCTCGTTGCACGCGAAATGCGAGCATGGCGCCCGCTGCCATCACTCCTAGTTTGAAAAGATCTCGAGAGCGTTGCCGCCCCAGCACAAGAAATGCTGCCATCACCAGCAGCAGTAACACAAACTGTTCCGGCCGCCGGAAGGCGAAGGCGCTCATTTCCTGGAAATATTCAAATTCCAACCTGCCATAGGCAATCTGGGACACGCTCGGGAAAAGCTGGAACCAGTAAGGTGTCAGGCAGGTTGCGATGACTGAAAGGCCGGCAAGCGCGGTGATTTTGGGCAGAGAGTGGGCCGGCGGTGAGATTCCGCTTGCGCCGAAACGATACAACAGAAACTCGGTAAACTCGGCTAACAGATACAAGCCCAGCAAGAGCAACCCGTTCAAGAACTGGCTGTCGAAATTAGCCCAGAGCAAGAAAAGGAGGGGTAGCCAAAACAGCGAGTGCAAGTCGGCCCTCCGGCGACTCTGCAATAAGAGAATCAGCTCAACCCCGAAGAACAAAATCGAGAAAAAGTTGGGCAGCGGCTGCAAATCGACGATGACATACTGCGCAATTGCGGAAAGCCCTACCGCTCCCCAAAAAACTCCGCGCCAACCACGCGCCAGAAGAAAAGTCACAATCGCCAGTGCCAGCTTAAACGCCATCAACAGAATGGGGACTGCCCTTAAGCCCAGGAGCTTGTAGGCTGCAGCCATCAATGCTTCAAACGCCCAACTGGATGCCACCCAGGGCCTGTCTGCATATTGCGAAAACAACCCACTGCGGGGAACGCTGTGGTTTTGAAGGATCCACAATCCCGAACGCAGATGCCACCAGAGATCGCGGTTCGAAAACGCAGAAACGCGGAGAGCCTCGAACACCGGCGCTGTAGCCAGCAATGCCACTAGAGCCACAACGTGCAGGGGAGCGCTGTCAAGAACCCAACATCGCGGTGTCCCAGCCAACTTGTTGTCAATGACGTAAACGGGCATGGCGGAACTTCACACGAGGCCCGTCGACGGCGGCACGAGGTTTCGAGCAGAGCCTTCGGGTTTGAATTCGCAGGAGCTTCAATGTTTCGCAGAAGCTTTCGATAGGCCGCTGACTTGCACCGTGCCATCTGCGTTGTGATTGTAATTGTGGCACCTGAGAGTGCAGGTGTTCTTGCTCCGTTTGTACGCGATGGGAGCATTCGTACTGTCGTTCGCGGCTACGACCCCCAAATCGAAATTCACCATGCGCACTCCGGAGACATTGCCCGAAGATGCGCTCATGCCATGTGCTGTATGACAGACAGAGCACGAAATCCCGGCATTGATGTGAACCGAGTGTTTGCTAAAACTGACATTCGCCATCACGTTGCTAAGGTCGTGACACTTGGCACACAAGGAATAAGGGCCTCCCGCCGCCGGATCAACAATCGGAGGGAGAAGATTTTGGATGGTCGTTCCCGGTCCGGCGAGGGGAGGCAGGCCCAGTGCCACCTGGCTGAACTCGTAGCGACGCTCCAAGATGTGAGAGAACTTGGAACCGTGCGGCCCGTTTGGGCCAGTGCCGCCGAATTCGCGGTTGTCATCGCTATTGTGGCAATCGGTGCAAAGGAAGCGTGTGCCCATTGGCCGCCCCTGGGTGTGTCCATCCAGATTCAACAGGTACTGACGCAGGCTTGGCTGTGGGAGCGGACTGTTGCTGTCGTGCATGACCGGATGGCTCGATGTTGCCGTCGAGTTGAATTGCGGGGTTATATTCAGCGGGTCTCCAGTGTCAGCCGCTCGTGTCGGCAAGTAGCCGAAAACGGCGGGACTCAGCTTCCCCACGCTGGTGGCGTGGCAACGCAAGCAGATCTCATATTGATTTGCCGCTGGATTCACGACCGTCGTCCCGTCCACCGCGCTCACTCCGATGACGCCCTGTTGTGACGGTCGGATATTCGTCGCCAGGAAAGATGTGGTTGGGGCGGAAGAGTGTGGTTCGTGGCAGTCCACACAGGTGGCGTGCCGGTTGTTGTTGAGAATCAAAGTCTCCCGGTTATTGTGTTTGCTGGTTCCCGTCTGAAAGGGATGCCCCGTCTTGCTGAACTCGGCGAACACGTTGGGAATCGCTGGCGCAAGGGTCGTACCGCCGTTGTGGCATGAAATGCAGTTTTGCGTCACTGCGTCCATATCGAGCACCGGCTGAACTGGTCCGGTGAGCAATGCGCCCGCACCCGGCGCCTTGTGCGGAGTGTGGCAGGAAAGGCAAGCATTCTGGCGCGTATTGCCGTAGGGCCCAAGCAGAATCGTCTTCGATACCCTGTGAGAAGCCAACGCGTGTCCACTGAGGGACCAGCGGCCAAAAATATTAGGCGTGACGCTAGCCGTAGTCGTTCCTGTCCGAGCCTCGATCTGGGATCGAAGTGACGCCATGCTGTGCGGGTCTGTCTTGCTGGGAAGCGCTTGATGGCAGGCCAGGCACAAGGCTGAGCCGCTGTTGTTGACGACGAGAAAGTTCTGCGCCACTGGGTCAATCGCTTCTACGTGCGGATTGTGGCAAGTCGTGCACTCGATGTTGCCCTTGATCATTTTCACTGCCGGATTCGTCGTCTTACCGCTGAGCACGCTGGGATACACGTTGGGAGTGTTGGACGACAGCGGCAGCTTGAAGTTGAAGGGATGCGTAGTAGACAAATTGGTTCCAAACACGTCCTGGGCGCTCATGGAACCTTGCATCTTGATCCTGCCGTAAGGCACGCTTTGCCCGGGCGCCACCGTACCATCGTGACAGCTGAGGCAGAGATTGCTGGCCGATCCCAGCGCAGGCTCCTGCACCGTGTTCACCATCGTGGTGCTGCTGTAGAGCGTGTAATTCGTCTGCGTGGACAGCTTCTGACCCCATAGCGGCCGTGCATTCAGGCCGGAATGCGGCGCGTGGCAATACTGGCAAGGGGGCAGGCCTCCGCTCAGCGGGCCTTGGCTAAAAGCCCCCATGTCATGGATGCCCAAGACGTCGGCTTGGGGCGTCTGAGCTTGCCCCGCGCCCACCAGCGTCATCGTGAGAACGCAGAAAGTAGCAAAGTGCTTCAAGGAGTCGCCCTTTCTGCCTTCTTAGCCAGTCCGTAATAACGAAACACCTGAACCCGTCGATTGTAGGAATCCACGACAAAAACCCGATCGTTGTGATCGATGAAGATCCCGGCGGGCAGCTGGAATTCCCCAAGTTCGGTGCCCCTCTGTCCAAAGTTGTACAGCAGCTGACCCTGGCGATCAAAAACCTGCACGACTCCCCACAGGGCGTCCGCAATATACAGGTGCCCTTCTGAGTCCACGGCCACCCCCTTCGGCCGGAACATCTGACCGACGCCATCTCCGACCTGCCCGAGCGCCTGCTCAAATTCGCCCCCGCGGCTCAACCTCTGAACCCGGAAGTTCATCGCGTCGACCACCAGCAAATCGCGGTCGTCGAGCCGCAGTTCTGTGGGGAAGTAAAACTCGCCGTTGCTGCTGCCGTGTTTGCCAATGGTTTGCATTACCTGGCCTTGCATATCCAGGACGTAGATCTTGTCGCGCAGCGTGTCGGTCACATAAATTCGCTGGCCGGCGGAATCGACGGCGATGCCAGTGGGCCGTTTAAAGTAGCCCTCGCCACCCTTCAAGCTGCCCAGGACGCGCCTGAATTTTCCCTCTCCGTCGAAGACAAAGATTTTTCCCGACTCGGAGTCGGTGACATAAAAATTGTCCTGGTCATCCACCGCGACGCACTGCGGCGCCAGCATGGGGTCTTTGTCTTTGTCCGCGCGCTGAATGAACTTGTATTTATGCTGCTCGAAGTCGAAGAGGTGAACGCCCTTCACGCCCGGGTCCGTGACGATAACGCGGCCCCGCGAGTCGACCGCAATACTATAAGGACGCACCATCTGCCGATATTCCGGTTCGCCGGCGACCACGTCCAGGACCTTGGTCCAGAACCCGGGCTTGCCCTTGGTCTCTTTCTCCGTGCTGAAGCTTCGCTCAAACACAAGTTTGCGGCCGCCTTCCAGCGGCAAGTCGGGTGGTTTGGGCTGGTTCGTCCTGCCCTTGTCCGCTGCCCCGACCGTGGCGAGCAAAAGCAGCACGGAGCAGCAAATTTTCGCTGCCCTGCTTATGTGGATCTTCCGCGCGGCCGCTAGAAGAAATTGAACCATCGGGAAAGCCCGAAGTAATAGCTAGTTAGGCTTGTTGGAGGTGTGCCGGCAGCGCTGACGATTTGCCGCAGGCGGATATAGCCTGCATAAAAATACACCTTTCTGAACTGGTAATCAAGCCGCGAACCCATTTGGTCAGTTAGGTTTACGGAGTTGCCCGTTACGTTAAAGATGTTACTGTTCACGCGCGAGTAGTTCCCGTTGATGGTCAATCTTCGCACCGGCGAAAAACCAAATCCGCCGCCCCGCCCGGTTGCGTCATAAGTGGTCAGGCCGCCGACCGGGATAATCGGCTGCGGCACTGGCACCGGCAACAGTCCAATCGCTGTGAAGGCCGAAGTACCGCTCGATTTCGAATAGTTGCCCGACGCCGTAAATCGCCGCCAATTGAAAGCGCTGGTAAAGCTCTCGCTATGCATTCCACTGCCGGCCAACTCGACGAAGCCGGTATGACCACCCGTGAACCCGCCGCTCCAGTGCATGTGCTGGGCCAGCCGGTATTTGAAACCGCCGGAATAGCCTAAGGTGGAGGTCGTGTAGATAGCTCCAAGTGTGCTGGTGCTCTGGTCGTAGGAGAAACTGCCGCTGAAGTCCCAGCGGCGCAGACTCCGAATGTAGGTGGCGCTGCCCACCAATGCGGCCCGTTGATTGCCATCCCGGTTGGCGGTGTTCGTTACGCCGGCAGTGACGATCAATCCATGGATGAATTTTCCAAAATCGTAGTTCACCGTGCCGCCGAACTGCGTCAGATCGTAGGAACTGCCACCGAAGGACTGGCGCACATGGTTGATGTATCCATACACACCAAAATGATGAAAGTTGTACTGGCTGGTGGCGTTCACATCGAATTGACTCGACTTGGGGCTGATGGTGGTCTCAAGAAACGGTTGCCCTTGATCGGTCAGGAACTGTTGCGCGCTCCCGAATAGATCGTCCGTATAGCTCGCCGAAACCGTTATCGGTACCTTGAGGTAAATACCGACGGTTGCGTTGACGTTATCCGTGGTGCCGCTATTGTGGCCGCCGGAAAAGCTGTCGGTGTAATTCTCCCGTGAAGCAAACGAAGAGAAATAACCATGCAACGGCAGCTTGTGCGCAGCAGAAATGCTGTAGGTGGTGGTGTCGTTTGTTGTCGACTCTTCAACGCCCGTCAGGGATGTACCATTCGTATTAATGTCGAGATTCTGGTGAATGATGCCTCCCCCGAAATCAAACCCGGCCACCCTATAGGTGGAGCGGAAAGTGTAGACACGATTCGTAGAGTGGCTCTGGTCGTCGGCTCCCACTACCGAAGACGACCCGGAACCGTCGCTAAAGCCCACCGTAAGTGTGGGCCACCCGGGCAACAGCGCGCTCCAGCCGACGCTGACACCGTGAGAGCTATTGTTCGTAACCAGGCCAGCCACCCCGGGTATCCCAAATATGCCCGTGCTGTTCTTGTTATCGGAGAAGTTCAACGTTCCCGGGAAGCGGCTGCCACTGAAAATATTGGCACTGGCGGTCACTCCGCCGCCGTCGAAAATGCTCTGCGACTCGGCATTGTCTTGCGCGCGGCCATAGTTGGGCTGGGCGGCGAAAGAGATAAAGTTGGGGTTGTAGTAATAACCGCGGAAGTAACCGTTGCCGTTGATGTTGTCTCCGTGGCCCGACTCGCCCAGATTGCTCATCGAGCCGGTGTAGCCTAACCCCAGGTTGCCGTTGAGCGCCATATTCAGACCGTCCATCTGAATCTGCGCCGTTGCCGGCAACGCCACCCACCAGAGTCCTGCCAGCCCACAAATCGCCATTCGGAGCTTTAACCGCACATCTCCACCCCCTTGGAGAAAACGGCCCTACCACCCTCGGAAGTCAGCGTTTCCGCTCTCTGCTCGATCCATCCGGGGGAGTGGCACGCTCTCATAGTTCCTCTACCTTCGCTGTCTTCCGCAGCTGCGCGTCCAGACCGGCGCGCAGCCGTTCATACTTGCCTTTCTCCAGGTCATTGTGCAGCTTGCCCTGTATTTGCTCGAACTTTATCTTGGCCGCCGGCACATGGGCGATCAGTCGAAACAGGCTGTAGGCATTGTCGATTTGAATCAGATCGCTTACCTCTCCGGGAGCCATGGCCAGCGCGGCCTTCACGACGTCCGGGGGCAACTCGTTGCGTCCTACGACCTTGTGCAAGCCCATGTTGACCCGGTAGTCGTCCTCGGAAATCTTCTCCGCCAGCAGCCCAAACTCTTCGTAGCTCTTGGCGGCCTTGGCCTGTCGCAGCGCGTCTTCCGCCCGCTTGCGGACTTCTTGTTTCTTGCTGGCGTCGGCGTTGGGCGGGCAGAAAATCGAAATCGTCTGAATGCTGAAGCTCTCGCCGTCCTGGAAGCGCTGCGGATTCTTATCGTAAAAGTCCCGCACCTGCGCCGCGGACAGTTTCGCTTTATCGGCCACTTCCAGCTTCAGCAGTTTCTCGATCAGCAGCGAGCGGCGAATACGTTGTTGCAACAATTGGCGGGAGCCTTTGCACTCCGTCTTCAAATAAAGCTTGAAGTCACTTTCACTGGAGAACTGCTTCCGGAAATCCGCTTCAGCGCGGCTGAGGCGCGCCCCAGGCACCGTCAATTTCCGCCGTTCCGCCTCCTGGTACACCAGTTCTTCGAATTCGATCATCTGCAGGGCGCCCTTGCGGATCTCCGCCTCCTGCGACTTGGGAAAGCCGTTGTGCAGGCGGGCGTAGGGAAACATGGCGAGCATCTCCCGCATCAGATCGCGGTCGGTCAGCACGGCGCCATTGACGCGCGCCACCGCCTTGTCCGTGACCTGCATACTCGAGGTCGAACCGGTGGGGGCTGGCGCGCTTGCGTCCGCGACCGTCTTCCCCAACGTTGGCGCATGCGAAGCCACCTGCGCCAGCCCGGATGAGAGGGCGACACTGAGCAGAGCAACGGCTTGGAAGGTAGCCTTCATAGTTTTCCCCTCAGAGTTTTCACCCTCAAACAACTTTCAAAATCCGGGGGAGAGGAGACTCCCCCCCGGTTGTAGCAGCCCAATTAGAACGCGGTGCCGATGTTGAAATCGCCATAGGCTTCGTTCGATTGGGGGAAATGGCACTGACGGCAGAACTGCATGGTGGATGGAGCATGCGTCTTGTCGTACGGTGCGCCTGGATTGTATGGACCTCTGACAAAGAAGTAGGTCTGGTACACTCCACCGGTCACGCCACCGTAATTGCCTTTGACGGCAACCATGCTGTGCTGGTCGTGGCAAGTGATACAGGTCACATAAGCATCCGTAATGGTGGTGTCGCCCGGGGGCAATTTCATATTTGATACAGCCGGAGCGCCGTAGTTGGTGAGGAAGGCGGCGTACTGACTGCCCGGAGCGGCTGTGACGGTGAGCCCTCTCCTTCCCGGAACAATCGTGAGGCCCCAGGTAAGGGCACCGGTGCCATCGACAAGATCGCCGGCAGCGATGCTCGCTCCCCCCGGACCTACCGGGTGATCGTTGTTATAGTCGCCGGCTCCGGCGCCATCGTTGCCGAGGAGCGTCGGAATCAAGCCCGGGCCATACAACTTCGGTGCATTGGCGACTCCACCGCTGAAGTCCAGCATGCCCTGCGCCTGTTCCCAGGACACGCCACTCATCATGGCGCCCTTGGATACGTTGCCGTCGTGGCAGCTCAAGCAGGTCGCGACGCCTTGGAACAAGGGATCTGTCTTGAACGTGCCAGCTTGATTCCACGCAATAGCTACTCCACCATCACCCGAGTCGAAGATGATGTTGGGGTCAGCCAGAATCGCGCTGACGTCGGTGCCCCACAACGCCTGGTCACCGTTGTTGGCGGGACCTTCCGTCCCGGTGATGAGCCAGCCGTTGCCACGCGCGCCGCTATGGGGCGCATGGCAGCCGGCGCAACCGCGCCCGCCGTTCAAGTGCGCACCAAGAATGTCAACCGTGGGGATGTAGGCAGTATTGCCCGTTGAACCCGCCATGGCCAAGGTAGCCGCCATGAGGATGACTACCAGAAGTAACGCTAGTTTCTTCATTTAGAAATGCCTCCTAGGTAAAGCGAATTGACATCTACAACTGTTACCGGAGCGAACGATTGCTCCGTTTTCCTGGCCCCCTAAGGGCGTCCACGGAACTCTTTGAACGGCTCACTGCGACGGCGAATTCGGCGCCGCCGGCGGAGCCTGCTTCTGCGCCGCCGGCTTCACGCCGCTGTTCTGCTGCGGCGCATTTGCACCCGGCGCCGCCGCCGGAGAATTCGCACCGCCCGATGTCTTCTCTTGTTGCCTCTTGAACTCTACCTCGGCCTTGCGCCGGTCGTATTCCACCTGCGCCTCGGCGTTGGTGATGTAACGGAACATCTGCACCCGGCCGGGGAGTTGCTCGGTGGTAAAAACCCGGTTGTTCTTGTCGATGGTCAGACCCACGACCGCCTGGAACTGGCCGGGAAGCAAACCGAATCCGCCCATGGCCATGAGCAACTGGCCGTCGGCAGTAAAAACCTTCAGCTGGCACAACATCGCGTCCGCCACCCATATGTGGCCGTCCACATCGACGGCAATCCCTTTGGGCCGCTGGAAATCGCCCGGACCATCCCCGTTCTTTCCGAAAGTGCGGATGAATTTGCCATCCGCGTCAAAGATCTCGACGCGGTTGTTCATGGTATCGCTGACGTACAGATTTCCGTCCTGATCGACCGCGACGTTGGTCGGCTTGGAGAAGTCGCCCGGCGTGGTCAGGGTGTGCTGCTTGCCCGCAGTGCCGATCGTGCGCAAGGGCTTGAAGCTGTCGGCATCGAACACTACGATCTGGTCCAGGCCGGTATCGGCCACATAGATAAAGCGGTTTTCGGTGTCGATCGCGATCCCGGAAGGCTCCTCCAGGATCCCCTCCCCAAACCTCACTCTTAACTTGTGGTTGGGATCGAACACCAGCACGTGATGCAGGTTGCCGTCGGTAACCAGGAGCTGGTCGTTGTCGTCGATGGCCAGGCCGAAGACGCTGCTGAACTGCGCATCCACACCGTGCTTCAGCAGTTGGACATCGTGAGTTTCGGGGTTGAAGATGAAGATCGCTCCCACCTTCGAGTCCGCCACATAAAGCAGGCCCTTGGAATCGACAGCCAAACCGAAAGGGGTCAGGAGCTCGAAGTGAGGCCTAGTGCGCTTGTCATTTTCCGCTGAAACCCCTGCCATCCGGTCCATCCACCCGCTCTTCTTCTTCTGGTTAGTGGAATCCCTCTTCTCGGCAGAGAAGAAATCCAGGAACTTGATCCGCGTGATGGCAGGCGCTTTCGGCCAAACGAAGCGGGAGAGATCCATCTTGGCTGGCGCTGGCGCGGGCGCCTTCTTCTTGCTCGAAGCCGAACCCGGCAGCGTCGCGACCATGATCAGCGCAACCAGCAGCGCCACTGCCGTCCGTGAACCTTTCAAACTATGTCGATGTTCCAGCATCTCTATGGCACCTTAGGATTCATCATTCCCTTGTGACAGGTGTTGCAAAACGCCTGGTTGTTCACTTGGTCCTTGACCAGCAGTCCGGGCTGTGCCGAGGAGTGCGGCTGGTGACAAGTGAGGCAGTTCATGGCGGTAAGGACCTTGGACGGGTCCTTTGGATCCATCACGTCTGAGATCGGGTGGCGATCGACGGGGTGACCCGCGCCGTACTCCAGCGCCAGCACCGGAGTCGAGTTGAAGTAGCTCTCCGGCAGCTTTACTGTGCCGTTGAAGATGGTCACCAGATGTTCGGCCTGCTGCCGCTTTGGCTTGGAGTCGGGGCCGTGGCACTCCAGGCAGAGCGTATTCACATTGGCCGCGCGCAGCAGGTGATCGTTTTGTCCGCCATGTGGCTCGTGACAAGTGGCGCAACCTTGCTCGAAGGCCGGCTGGTGCACGTGGGCTTTCTTACCCTGCTCCGCTTGGTCGCTATGGCAACCTAAGCAGATATCTACCGGCGAGGTCTTGGGCAATCCGGGCCACTTGCTCGCATGGGGATTGTGACAGTCGGTGCATTCCCCAGCGGCGCCAGGGTGCTGAACCTTCGCCGTTTCGATCAGCTTCGCCTTGTCGTCATGACAGGTCAGGCAAAGCGCTTTGCGGCTGGCCTGAATCAGCACGACCTTGCCGTCCTTCGCCGCCGCGTGGCAACTGTCGCACGACTTGGACTCAAACGGACCATGTTGGAACGCCCGCATGAGTTTGGGGGAGCGTGACTGGTGCGGGTCGTGGCAGGTGAGGCAATCAGCCGTGGCAAAGGGCTGGTCCTGGTGCGCTTTGCTCAGGTTGGCGTCCTTGGCATCGTGACAGTCAAGACACAGCGCGGGAGCATCCTTGGTCAGGTGGAAATCGAATTCGCGCTTCCCTCGATTGCCGATTTTGTGGGTCACGTGGCAGGTGCCGCAGCCCATGTCCAAAGCGGCGTGACGGCTGCCGTCTTTCGGGACGTTCAGACCTTGCTTGTGGCAGGAGAGGCACAGGTTCTCGTCTCTGGTAGTTCCTGAGGCAGGCTTTAGCAGCTGGTTCTTATTCGCGGAAGTGTGAGCGTCGTGGCACTTAACGCAGTCGCGAACGGCGGGGCTGTGAACGCGTCCTGTGGCCTGAGCGGAGTCTTTGTCGGCATGGCACTGGAGACAAAGCCTGACGCTGGTCGCCGTGATCAACTTCACGTGCGTCGCGATCTTGCTGGTCCGGATTTCGTGGCAACTCAAACAACCCGTCGCGATAGCTGAGTGGACCGCCTTGCCCTTCGTCTTGTCTGCATGGCACTCGATGCATTTGGCGGCGTCGGTATTCTTATCCAACGGAACTGGATGTTGCTTGGCTACGGCCGGTCCGGCCGCCAGCACTGCCAGCGCGAGCCACCACAGGGCCCTACCCACTCGACGTACCCCGACACCGAGATCCTGGTCCATTGAACAGCCATCGGTGCACCCAGTTGGCCACTCAGCGGGGGTAGACGGGGGTCGGAGACCGCTGGACTAACTGATTAAAAAATAAACAGTTACAGGTTACTTAGGTGTGTGGAGAAATGCCTCAAGCATTTTCCGCAGGTTCTGAATGCGGGATTTGCCCCAATTGCTTGTGAAAACTCCCAACGGGCCTGGGACAAGACGTTGGCGGGACCAGGGCCTTCGACGTCGTCGTAACCCCTGTCGCTGGTTGCTTTTGTTGACGCCCTGCGTTTCCCTGCGCATAATCAACTTGCGGAAAAACTCGGGTTTCGTATCAGGGTATCGCTTTAGCGATACCGTAAGTCCTTCGAAATCAGACGCCCCTTTAGGGGCTGGGCATCGAGAATCGACTTTTTCCGCAAGTTGATAATGCGCTGATGCCGCTTGCCCTCCGCGATCGTAGTCGTGTTTCGACTTCGGTTGGAGACTGCGAGTCGCAAGAATCTCCCCAATTGGAATCGGACTCACGTCGGCATAGCGTCTCCTTCCTCACGGCGATCCTGGGCCTTTTTGCGCTTACCTACGCGTTCACGGCGGGCCTGCGTACTGTGGCTGACATGGACCTGGGTTGGCAGATGGCTACCGGGCGCTGGATCGTCCAGCACCACAAGATCCCGTTTACGGACGTACTTTCCCATACCGCGCGTGGCCGGGAGTGGATTTATCCAGGGCTGTCCCAAATTCTTCTCTATGGCGTGTATTCGCTGGGTGGGTATTCGCTGCTTTCGGTGCTGGGTGCAGCCGCCTGCGTGGGCACGATCGCCTTGCAACTTCGGCGCGCTAGCGCGCTCACGGCGTTGCTGGCTCTGCTCGCAGTGCCTTTGGTCGCGGCACGCACAGCGCCGCGTGCGGAAATGTTTACCGAGGTTCTCATTGCCGCATTCTTGAGCGTGTTATGGCACTACCACCGCTCTGGACAAGGGACGCTGTGGCTTCTTCCGTTGCTCATGTGTCTCTGGACCAACCTCCACCCAGGGTTCATTGCAGGCTTGGGGATCTGTGCCAGTTATGTTGCGATGGAATTTGGCGACGCTGCGTTCGCAAGCCACCGGCCGGCCGCTTTCAAGAGACTGCGACATGCCGCCCTATGGTTACTCGCAACTGCCGGAGCCACGCTGCTCAACCCGTGGGGAGCGCGAATCTATGTCGCGCTGGCCAGGCAAGGCGGCGTTCTTGATACTCACAGTCACTGGATTCATGAGTGGTCCCCGTTACGCATCACGTCGGCTAGACTGATGGAAGTTCTCGCCTGGCGGGAGCCCGACAGCGCCATATGGTGGCTGATCTTGATAGGAATTGTGGCAGCGCTGATGGCCGCGTACATGCGAGCCTTCGTTCCGGCGCTGCTTCTTGGGGCTTCTGTTTATGCCGTGATTCATGCTCTGCGGATGAAGGCGGCATTTGCCTCGGTAGTGGTTGTCATTGGCGGGTCAATCCTCGCGGATGCGATCGGGCCGGGATGGGTACAGTGCGTGCTCCAGCGTGTCCGGGCGTTGCGCGCCATCAGAGCCGAAGCGGTGACGTTCCTGTTTCTTGCGGTTGCCGCCGGGTTTACTGCGGTCAGAGTGTTTGATCTTGTTACCAACCGCTACTATCTCAAGACACCTCAGCAGTTCACGGAATTTGGCGCAGGGGAATCCTATTGGTACCCGGAGGAAGCCGCTGCCTTCGTATTACGTGAGCAGCTTCCCGCTAACATCTTCAACGACTACAGTTCTGGCGGTTTTGTAGCCTGGGCACTCTCGCCAGGGTTCCCCGATTACATCGATGGCCGCGCGATTCCCTTTGGCGACGAGCTCTTTGTCCATTCCAAGGAGCTGCTCAACCAGCCGCTGGATTCGCCAGCATGGCAACTTGAGGCCGAGAGCCGCAACCTGAACACGGTTCTCGTTTCTTTGGATCATGAACTGAGCGGGGCCTTGAGTGAATTGAAAACGTATTGCGCAAGTCGGCAATGGCGCCCAGTTTATCTTGATACTCACGCTGCTGTCTTCGTACGCGCCAGACCGGAAACGGCTGAACTGCTCAGCCGCCTGCAGATTGATTGCAACGGCGTCCGCTTGGATCATCCTCCCGCTGTCACCAGCAATCGTGGTCGTGCCGAGGCCTTTCATTACCAGCTCAATGCAGCTTACATTCTCCTTGCCCTGGGAAAACCGGAGGAAGCATTGCAGTCCTTGAATAGCGCGGGTAGCATATTCTCGGAAAGTGCGTTCCTGCACTTCGCCAAAGGATTGGCTCTCCAGAGCGTCGGTCGTTGGGACGACGCTGAACGCGAGTTATACACCGCCCACGAACTCGGCTCCGACAATGCGGCTCTGGCCCTTGCCGTGCACTACCAACAACTCGGACGCTATGAGGACGAAGCGCGAATTCTTTCTCGCGCAGCGGAACGTTCTGACCGGCCCCACTTGTTGTACCTGAGATTGGGTTACGTGCAACTGGAGATGGGCCAGCCGCACGAAGCACTGCTTTCTTTCGACCAGGCCGAGAAGGAGAGCCCGTTTGTGGGGGAGGCTGCCGCCCTCGGCGAAGATTTTCGTGCCCAACTTGCAGAGGGGCGCCGTCGCGCCCGGGAATGGCTAGCCCGAAAATAAGGAAAGGTTGGTTAGGAGCTTCTTCGTGTCGACGCTGGAGAACCTCAGCCTTACGAGCGCTGAACAAAAGACAAACAGGATGCGTGGATGGATGG
>OBLT010000999.1_pt1 | contig 18409 bp, 24 predicted proteins | sample 1518721 | NCBI WGS metagenome assembly OBLT01 (sample SAMEA3539307, study PRJEB22396) | soil metagenome | biome: tundra; feature: field; material: soil | place: USA | collected 2010-05 | depth 0.15 m | reverse complement strand
GCTGCGGCTCCGCCGAGCTAATCGCGCGCCTCCGGCGGCGAGAGCGGAGCGATCAATGGCGGCCGTGCGAATAACTCGCGCCCATTCTTAGCGCTCTGACCTGCGGAAACGCCATTGTTTACCTATTTACTCTCTGTAATGCCAAGACCTCTAGAATTGCGAAATAATGGCGATTCCCAAGAATTGGGCCAAGAATTGGGCAGATCGTTAGCCGCGCTTATGGTCTGAATTAGTTTACTCTCAGTTATTGCCTGCGAGGCTCCGCCACGCTTGATAGCGCTCTGACCTGCATAAATGCTCAGCCGCGGCTCTTGGCCGCGGCCCGGCTGGCGCTCACGGATGGTAGTCGAGCCATGAGCGAATCACTCAGATTCCGATGATCATGCACTGTCGATCTCACATCCTGAGACCAGCCGTCCCGCTCACAGACTCACAGGTGATTACGGAACGCAATCAGATAGGCCGGAGATTGGCTAGCAGAATGCCACGCTGAATAGCCACTAATTCCCATTCCGGGCCACGGGCTGAAGAGCTACCGGCCCCTGAGTGACTGAGCATGCAACCGGGCAGCACGGGCAGCCGGGCCGGTCGGGCAGCACGATCAACCGGGCCAACCGGTCAACCGCTGGACAGGCCAAGCGGCCAAGCGGCCCCCCGGCTCGCGCTCGCGGCTCGTGGTCGGCACGCTCGCGGCCCGCCAGCTCCGCCACGGTGCCACCGGCCCGGCTCGTGCTCGCGGCCGTCCTAGGCCATCTGAGCGCGCCCGGCAGGCTCCGCGCTCGCGGCCGTGCCCACGGTGAGCACCAGGACCACGAGCCCGGCCGTGCGGCCCTGAGCGCCCCGGAGGCGGCCCGCGGACTGCGCCGGTCCAGCGGTCCCGCAACAGGCATCCGGGCAGCCCACGGACCCCGTAACGGCCGGGACCGCTAGTGGACCGGGGAGTCAGGCTGCCAAGGCACGCCAGAGCGCGGCCAGGAGCCCCGTACGGGCCGGAACTGGCTCCGCGTGGCCGGAACTGGCCAGCGCGCGTGCATCGGCCAGCGTGGCGCACTGCCGGAGCTGGCCGACCACGCGCCCGGCCTCTCCCATCGTCAGATCCTTCGTGGTGCCGATCGCGCCGACCTGAGCCAGGGCCGCGCTCAACCGGAGCCGTTCGGGCCGGTAGTGCAGGCCAAGCCTCCGCCACTCACCGTGGATCGCGCCTAGCTGTAGCGGTGTAAGAGGCTCGGTGGCCAGACGCTCGCGGTACTCCGCCAGTGTGCTCATGCGGCTATCTCCGCTCCTGGTGGTGGCGTGGTGAGCGCGAGCACGGACCCGTCCCACGCGTCCGCATAAAGGAACTGCCGCGCCGGAATCTGGCCGATCGTGGCCGCCAGCTCCCGGCCATGCCCGGCTATCTTCGCGAGCGCCATAGCCTGATCTGTCCCGCGCGCTTGCCCGATGAACAGCGCGGCCGGTTGGTCCTTCAATGAAGAGACGGCCCACGCGGTGGATTGCGCGCCCATGATCAGGGTTATCCCGATGCCCCGGCCTTCCAAAATCAGGTTCTCAACCACGGAGCCAAGCCCGATCTGTTCCCGCTCCGTGATCGACCGGGACTCATCGACCACGAGTAGGCAGTGACCCTCGTCACGAATCTGATCGAACGCCCGCCGTAGCTGTGGCTGAGGGTTTGAACGATCGACAACTAGCCGCCAGCGGTAACCGTTGCCTGAGTGCGCAAACGCTCGTGGAAGTTCCGCTACCGGCGTGCCGTAGCCAGTCCACACACTGTCGCGGTCATCCTTGACATCGACTACCACGAGCCGTGAATACACCCGCAATGGGAGGATGCCGTACCTGATCAGGTGACTCTTGCCGGAGCCTGTGATCCCGAACACGGCAACGTGAGGGTTGCGCTCGAAGGGGTCCCACAACCGGGCCATGCGGCCTTGCACCACGTCGAACGGCACGATTGGAACGGGCATCCGGACTGTAGTCATGGCTTAGTACCCGTATCCTTTCCAGTACCAATCGTGGACCATGAACGCGCCACCTATCACCAGGATTGCGACCACGATAAGCGCGCCGAAGGTCACGGCCCGGCGGGTGTTGCGGTGCTCCTTGCTGCATACGGGACACGTTGCCCCGGACGGAACCGGGTTATTGCACTTCGACATGGCGGGGTGCTCCTGGCTTGCTGATATCTTCCACGCGGTAAAACGGCCACTTCAGACTGGTTATGTAAGCGATTGCGTCGGCCCGGTGCTTATAGCAGCACCGGACAACGCCAGTATGCGTTTCGTGCGGCTCCCGGTAGTAACTCATAGTTCCGGTGACTTGCTCCGTGGCCGCTGCCTTCATCAGCGTGTGCGGAAACTCGCAGTGCCCGTTGCGCCAGATGATCTCCGCGCGGGTGTGTGCCGCTACTGCGATTATCCCGGCCGTCTGAACGTTGCTGTTCGTGCGGGCCATGCCGAGCGCGCTCCGCTCAGCGCGGCCCTGTATGACCTTCGGAGTCCGGGCCGCTATCGCTGCCTGCCGTTCGCTCTCGCGTGCTCGCTCGGCTTGCTCGCGCTCGGCTGCCTGTCGTGCGATCTCCGCCCACCGCGTATCTTGCTCGGCTGTCTGTTGCTGGCGCTCGATGGCTTCCCGTTGGCGCTCGATCGTGGCAACCGCGCCGGAACTCTCGGCCCGGCCCGTTATAGCCGTGATCTCCGCCGCGATTTCGATTAGCTCGGTCTCGCTCTTGGCCTGCCTGATCTCCGGCAGGTACGCGGCCAGCTCGGCTTGGTAGTCGAGCGCCAGGCGCTCCGCCTGCCCGTTGAGTTCGTCTGGATCGAACGTTTCTATCCACTCGCCTACGTGGTCGGTCATCCGCTGAGCCATCGCCCGGAGCCGGACCCGCGCGGCCCGCTCGGTGGCCAGGTCCGGAGCGTCCCGCACGGCTACCTCTGCCGATCGCTGAGCCTGCCGCGTGTAGTGCTCGGTCACGACCGGCGGAAGTCCGCCCCACTTGCACGGCTGGCAGTAGATCAGGGTCCGGCCCGGCTCCCACAGGACCGGCCTGGAGCACTTCGGGCACGTATCGCCGTCCCGGCCGGGGGCAAACCGGGCCTTGCCGTCCCACGGTGACTCACGCGCCCACCGTGCCGCCAGCTCGGCATCCGGCCGTGCTGGCGCGGCCGTGCCCGCGCTGTCTATGGCCTCGTGGTCGGCCAGCTCCCGCGCGCTCCGCGGCCGGTCCTTCCGAATCCAGACCTTGACCCGCTCGCCATCGGAGCGGCATTGCGGGCAATCGACACCCTGCCCACCGTGGGCACGGGTCCGGAACGCGTGATCTTTCCGGCAGGTCACGGTGATTTCCGGCAACCGGCTTGTGGTCATGGGGACCGCCTAGGTACGGACTGTGTTAGTGCAGGTCAGCATGATCAGGTTACCGGGATATGCCCGCCAATCGCCTAGGCCGCGCTGGGTTTCGCTAGGCCGGAAAAGGGCTGTCCGGGGAATCCGGCCCGGCCGGTCTCCGCCGGTTACCCGTTCCCAGCGGGGATGCCTAGGGCGTCGAAGTAAGCCGCTAGCGCGGCATCAACTACGTACTGCGGACTCTGCCCCGTGGCCTCCACAGCAGCCGTCAGCCGTTCATCGTTCGCCGCGAGTATCCGGATGGTCAGCGCTACCCGAGCGGGGCCACGCGGGCGCCCCATCCGGCGCCTGGCGCTAGCAGCCTTCTTACCGGCCCGGCTGCCAGCGGTTCGGCTTGCTGTGGTGCTGGCGGTTCGGCTTGCTGTGGTGCTAGCTGGATCGCTGGCGTTCTGGCTGTCTCGGTTGCCAGCACTAGAGCTGTCCGAAAGGCCAGCGTTTGTGTCATCAAAAACGCTGGCCTTTCCGCTGGCGGAATCGCTGGCATCGTCGCCAGCAACCGTGCCGACCTGCGCAGTTCCGACCCGGGCGAATGCGTCCCGGGCCTGGGTAGCCCGCGTGCGGGCCATCACTCGGCCGCCGCTTCCAGCTCTTTGACCACGGCTTCGTACTCGCTCAGGTCATCCGGGATGGCCCCCCAGGTGAGCGGATACGACTCCAGCAAGTGAGTCTCTGCGGTCATCACGGGAAGGTCGTGCTCGACCAGCCATTCCCGCGCGGCCGTGCTCGACCGGGTACCGCGCCGGACCTTGGCCAGCATCACCTGAGCGAACACGGGGGAGTGCGCATCGACTTCGGCCGCGAGGGTGAACGTGTCCTCTAGTTGCTCCAGCTCGGAGGGAGAGGGGGTGACCGGCACGATCAGGTCATCGGTGACGGTAAGGGCCTGGGCCAGGATCTTGGACCGGTGGGGGCCGGTGTCGATCACGACGTGGTTATAGTCCGCCTCGATCGCCCGGACGCGCCGGGCCAGGTCGGGCACTTCCCAGCTCACGACGGTGACCGATGCTGGCCAGTCCGAAGCGAGCGATGACCACTTGAGGCAGCTCCGGTTGGTGCTGTCGGCATCGACCAGGAGCACCCGGCCGCCTTGCGCGGCCAGGACCAGCGCGATATAGACGCTGCTGGTGCTCTTGGCCACGCCTCCCTTCAAGTTCCCGATGGTGGCTCGCATGGACGGTGCCTTTCCGTGGGCGGTTTACCGGGCAGTCTGCCGCTCGGCAAGTAATACCGCCAGCATTTCGGCTGGCGGAAACGCTGGCGGTCACGCCTGCTGTCACGGGCTTGTCACGGGAAGCTGTCACGGCCGCTGTCACACCATGGTCACGAGCCCCTGACCTGGGACCCCCCTCCCGTGTGACAACCCCCCAGCCCCCGGACGCGAAACGCCTCCCAGCGTTCAGCCAGGAGGCGCGGAAATCGCGGGGATTTTGGGTCTAGTCGGCTCCGGGGTTGTAGTCGTAGCGCAGCGTGCGCCTCTCCGGCAGGCAGAACTCGCCGTACTCCAGCACCGTGCCATCATCGGTCGTCCAGAGGTATGCCCCAGCCAGGATGGCCGCGCCGATCGGGATGCCGAGCGCGGATGCCTCCCGGGCGTCCGATGCGCGCCCGTGAAAGTGATCCTCGCCGTGCGTGACGGTCTGCCCTGATGCCCCTTCGATCAGCTTTATCGCGCCCCCTGGGATCGGCTTTGTCGCCAGCAGTTCAGGCACTAGCTCGGCCAACTGGGGCGGATACCAGGCCACATGCAGGGCTACCGGCTCTGCCAGAGGGAGCCGACCTGCACAGGTGACCCATTCACGCCGGATGACCTGGCCACTTGGATCTAGGTCCATGAGGTCCGCAACGTAGGCCGGGGCTCTGATCTGCTCCGCGAACCGCACGACTTCCATGTCTCCGGTCGGCATGGCCCGGGCGCTCCGGACGCGCGCTATCCGGTCGCGCGGTGTGTCGGAACCGTGCCGTAGGGGCTCAACGAATGTGCCCCGAGCGAGCACGCGCACGTAGCCCTCGATCGCTAGCTGGCCGATGCCGCGGGCAACAGTCGAGACCGATACCCCCCATTCCTTCCCGATCTCTGCGAACGCGGGCAGCCGGTCGCCTTCGGAGAGCGCGCCATCGAGGATCTGACGGCGGTAGTGGTTGGCGATCTGAGCGTATGGCGGGTCAACACGCTGAGCCGATGGCATGGCCCCCCACCTCCTTCCTCGCTTACCTCCGAGTATGTCATTCCTACGGACCTAGAACTTGTCTCAGACTCGAACGAGTCTTAGCATCAGATGTGTACGGACTCACTTCCCGTCCGGTCCCGCTGCCAACGGGCACCGTGCGGGGCCGCAAAAAGGGTCTGGCGGAGCTGCCTATCAGCTCCGCCAGACCTGGCGACTAGCCCACGGAAAGGAATCGTCGCCATGATCGAACCTACCGATCCAATCGCCTACCTGCACGAGGCTGCGCCTGCGGAGGCTGAGACGCCTGCGGAGGCTGAGACGCCCGGCTGGCGCGGCTGGGTGCCCCGGATACCCCGCGGTGTGTTCGCGGCCGTCCCGGTGGTGCTCGTCAACGGGGTGGCGTTCACTGGCCAGCTCGCATTCCTGCGCACGCATCTGCCCTGGTCCCTGGCGGGTCAGGTGACTATGGCGCTGGCGCTGGAATCAGTGGCCGTCTACCTGGCCTGGCATGCCCACGTTGCGCAGCTCGCGGACGATTCGGCGCTGCGCCTGCGCCTGACCGCATACGGGTTCGCGCTGGTCATCGCTGCGATGAACTACAGCCACTATGCAGCGCCGCACTGGCGTCCCACGTTCGCAGCGGTAGCGATCGGCCTGTGCTCGGCCGCCTCTCCGTGGCTGTGGGGTGTCCATTCCCGCCGGGCATCGCGTGACGCGCTGCGGGCCAAGGGGCTGATCGAGCCGCACGCGCTGCGCCTTGGCACTACCCGGTGGATGTGGCACCCGGTGCGCTCGGCCCAAGCGATGTGGCACGCAACCTGGGAAGGCATCACCAACCCTGCCGAGGCACTAGCCGCTGCCCAGTCACGCAAACTGCCCGCGTTCGACCTCGACACTGCCACGTTGGCAGCGATGCCAGGACAGGCCCGTCTGGCCGCTGCATTCGGAGCGCTCGGCGCCGTTGACGTGCCGCGCGCCCTGGCGCTGCTCAAGGAGCGCGGGGCACCCCTGGATCAATCTCACGGTTACCAGCTCCGCCGTCAGATGATCGACCGCAGCGGGGCCGAGTCGTGACCGCCCCGGCCGCGCACGGCCTGCACTGCGGATGTCATACCTCCCGGGCACTGACCTTGCCGGGCGTGCCTGAGTCGGTGCGCGAGTTCCGCCAGGTAGCCCGCCAGCTGGCCGCCACGCCGTACCAGGCAGAGGCGGCGGCCTTGTGCGTCTCCGAACTGGTCACCAACGCCCTGCTGCACTCACGCTCGGGCAAGCCGGGCGGATCGGTCACCGTGATTTTCGATACCCGGACGGTGCTCCCTGGCGAGCTGTGCATATGGGTCCACGACGATGGCCCGCGGGTCACGGCCCCGGCGCGTTTCGGCCTGCCGGGCGTAGCGGAGTCCGGGTATGGGCTGCGGATCGTCGCGCAGGTGGCGGCCGATCAGGGCCGTATCTGCCCGGCCGATGACACCGCGACATCGTGGTGCATCGTCGCGGCCGAGCCCGATAGCGAGGTGGCGTGATGGGTGACCTGGAAGTCCACGGCGGTGCGGTTCGGCTGTTCGTCATCCTGACGGTTCAGTCACCCGCCCCGCAGGGCCTAGCCGTCCGTACCGTCCGCGCGATGCCTACGGTGTCCGCCGGTTGGCAGATGTCCGCCGTTCACGACTGGGCACTTGCGCAGTTGCCGGATGCGCCCGGGGGCCGTGGATGGAACACGGTCTATTTCCTGGCCGTGCCGGACTGGTCAGGTCCGGCGGCGGCGGCCGTCGCGGCCGAGCCCGATAGCGAGGTGGCGTGATGGGTGACCTGGAAGTCCACATCCGTCACGGCGGCGGTGGCGGTGGCGGTGGCCTGGCCGTCGCTGTGGTGGTCGGTGCGGCACTGCTGGGCTCGGGTGCGGTGGCCGCTGCGGTGTCCGAGATCGTGACCGCGCTCTTGGTCATCACGGGGTCGCTGGTGGCCCTGGCGGCCGTCACGGTCACAGCGGTTGTCGTGGTGAAGCGCCGTCGCCGTCCCCGTTACGGCCCGGCCGCGATCCTCGCGCCCTACTGGCGCCCGCCCGTAGACGGCCCGGACACCGTGGCTCCCCGCGAGCTGCCCGCTGCCCGGACGATCCCCGGCCGTGTGCTGCCCCCCGGCCGTCCTGTCTGCCGGGCGCGGCCCCCCGCCCGGCGCCGGAAGGGGGGCTCGCCGTGCTGATCCTGATTGCTCTGGTCCTGATCGTCGGGTGGGGCGGCTGGACAGGTTTCGTGAGCCCCACCCGCAGGTGCAAGCGGTGCAAAGGGGCCAAGTTCGCGCCTCACAAAGGCTGGTGGGCGCACCGCAGGTGCTTCGAGCCATGCCCGAGGTGTGAGGGCAAGGGCCGCGAGCTACGGCCTGTCGCCCGCGCGCGGCTCTTTGCCTCTGGCAAGAAGCATCCGGAGTTCCCGGGATGACCCACTACCACCTGATCACCGTGCCCCCGGCGGGACTTCCCTCCCGCCGGGGGCTGTCGGCCGAATCCACAGAGAGGAGGGGCCGTGACTAGCCGGGCTGCCGGTGCCCGCCGGGCGCGTGCTGTGCGCCGCTCGGCGGTGCTGGCCGTCGTGGTCCTGGCGCTGTGGCTCGCCGTGCGCGTGGCCGCTGGCGCTGGGGCCGCTGACTATGCCGCTGGAATCCTCACCGGCGCCGTGGCCGCCGGTGTCCTGCCGGAGGCGCTGAGCCGTCCCCTGGAGCGCTGTGCGCGCGGGGCCGGGCTGTCCGTGCGGGCCTTCGCCGCGCGGCCAGTTCCGCGCACACAGCGGCCCGCACGGACTCGTATTCATGACACTGCCGAGCACGCGCAGAAAGGTATCTAGCAATGGCACGACTCCGAGCTACTTCCAAGGGTCCGAGTATCGGCATGCATGAGCTGTCGATGATCGAGCTGAACGGCACAACGGGCCTGGCCGCCTACAGCAGAGCGGGCCGGGACGTGTGCCGTGACCTGGCGTCAGAGCTGGACTGGGCCGCGCATGAAGTCCAGGCAGCCCTGAACCGGATGCACGGGCATCCGCTCCTGCTCAACATCAAGACCCGCTACCACGCCCGCCGCGTGGCCGCCCGCCTCCGCCGCGCCCGTGACCTCCAGGTCGGCGCTGGAATCGAGATGGTCAAGTTCTGGTACGAGTACCGCAACCGGTTCGGCCCGGCTATCTCCCCGCCGACAGTTACCGCCAAGCGCCCGACCTGGGATTTCAAGGGGTAATTACCATGCCAACCAATACACCAGTTCACGCGGTCCCGGATTCGTCGATTGAGCGTCTGCGGGCCGTCTGGATTCATCGCCTGCTGTCCCTGGCTGCCCCGTGGGCCGTGGCTTTCCTGGTGGCCATCGGGGCCGCCAGAGCCCACACAATGTGGGGTCATCGTGGCGGAGCGACCGCCGCTGCGGTGACCGGGCTGGCGGCCGGGGCCGTCATCGTCACGGCCGTCGCGTGGGCCACCATGCGCCACCATCCCGCCATGGCCCGCGCCCACTCAGCCGCCACGGCTGCCGTGGCGGGAGGCTGGCTGTGCGTGGCCGTCGTGACCGGCCTGCACTCACCGGTTACGGCCTATCTCGGTGTCGTGGCTGGCGCGGTGACCTGCCTGACATGGAACATTCGCCGCGATCACCGGCCGGAACGCACAGCCGACACGGCCGCCGCGCGGATCACTGACCTGTTTGAGGATGCTGCCGCTCCGGCTGGCGTGAAGGGAGCCAAGATGACTATCCGCGAGGTCGGCGCGCGGAAGATCCGGGGCCTGGTCCGGCTGGTCCCGGGTGAGCAGACGGCCGCCGATGTCGTGCGCCGTGCGGCCAATATCGAGTCCGGCATGAAGCTGCCCCCGGGGTCGCTGACCGCGAGTGAGCACATGGACCGGGCCGACCTGGCCGAGATCACGCTGACCGATCCCCGGCTCATGCGGAAGCCGATCTCCTGGCCGGGGCCGTCCCGGCCGGGAGCGTCGATCGCTGAGCCGATCGTGCCGGGCCTGTGGCAGGACGCTGACCCGGTGGAGTGGACCGTCCCCGGTCACCATCCCCAGCTCATGGGTATGACCGGCGCCGGTAAGGGCTTCGGCGGAGCCTGGGGGTACCTGGGTGAGGTCGTCACCCGCGAGGACGTGGCCGTGTTCGCTGCGGACCTCACCAAGGGCATGCAGACGCTAGGCCCGCTGGTTCCGGCCCTGCATGCCCTGGCACTGGATCTGCCGTCAGTTCGTGCGCTCCTGGCCGACATGTACGCCATTGTCCGGCCCCGCACGGATTACCTGGCCAGCCGCGGATTCCAGAAGTGGGAACGCGGCTGTGGCCTGACCTACGTCATCGTCTGGCTGGAAGAGGTCCCGGACATCCTCGACAAGCTGACCAGCAAGCAGATGGGGGCATTTGAGTCGCTGGTCAAGGCGCTGCGGTCTGCCGGAATGGGCATCGCCATGTCGTTGCAGCGGTCTACTTACGACCAGATCCCGACGATTCTGAGGGGCCAGATGGCGAACTGGTGCTTCGGAGTGCAGAACAGCGCCGATGGCAAGTACGGGCTGAGTGAGCGCCAGGACGAGGGCGGGGCCGCCCCGGAGCGCTGGCAGAACGGTCAGCCGGGCATGGCCTACTTGGACGCGCCCGGCATCCCTGAGGACCGGATCACGATGCCTATGCGGTGCTGGTTCTGGGGTGACAACGCGGACGTGATGAAGGCTCACGCTGCTCAGTTCCCGGCATCGGCACGGCCGCTCGATCAGCTCACGGCCCGGCTCCTGGCAGATGCTGCGGCGGTCCGGGCGAAGCGGGCATCAGCGACCGCGCTTCGGCCGGTCGCCGCGCTGCCCGCCGAGGACCAGGACGAGGACGAGGACGGCCCGGCCGCCCGCCGTCGCGCTGGAGCGGAGTTCGGGGCCGCTGACGGTCAGGACGACGGGGCCGAGCTGGCCGCCGACGATGAGGACCAGGAGGACGAGGACAACCCGGAGACGGTGCGCGCGGAGTACCTGACCGAGCGCGACCCTGATCCCGAGCTGGCCGCCGCGATCGATGACCCGATCGAGACGCCTGCCGATGATGACGCGTTCGGTGCCTTGGAGTTCCCGCCTGGTGAGAAGTGGGACCCGGTACAGGCCCGCGCCCGATTCCGCGCGCAACTCGCGGAGTGGCTGGACGAGGGCCGTCAGGAGTTCGCCACGGCGGACCTGTACGACCTGCTGACCACGGTAGGACTGGGCAGGGCATGGCTCCACAAGCAGATCAACGCCGCGATCGATGACGGCCTGATAGCGCCAGTCGTGGACGCGGAAAAGGGCAGGTTCGGCCGTTACGAGCTGTGCGAGCCCGAAACGGCCGACGCAGCCTAGCGCTAAAACCTGCATACGCCCGGCCGGGCAGAAAGCCCGGAACCAAATCGGAAAGAGAGAATAGGAACCATGACAGCAATCAATGTGACAGTCACCGGCAACCTGACCGGTGACCCGGAACTGAGGTACACCGGAAATGGCGCACCCGTGGTGCAGTTCACCGTGGCCAGTAACGAGCGCTACCGGGGCAACAGCGGTGAGTGGCAGGACGGCCCTACCTCGTTCGTGCGCTGCAACGCGTGGCGCGAGCTGGCGGAGCACGCGGCCGAATCACTGACCAAGGGTGACCGTGTGGTGGTCACTGGCACGCTGCGCCAGCGTGATTACGAGGCAAAGGACGGCACCAAGCGCACGGTGTGGGAAGTGGCCGTATCCGAGGTTGGCGCGGCCCTGAAATACGCCACGGTGAAAATCAGCAAGGCCCGCCGCGATGGTGCCCCGGTGCCAGAGGACCCATGGACGAACGGCCCCGGCCCGCAGGACTCCGACGCACCGGCCGAAGAGCCCCCGTTCTGAGCCCCCATGCGTCCGGCCGGAACTAGCTGGCCCGGCCGGGCCACGGGTGCTCAACCCGGAAACCGAAACCGAAAGGAGCGATCCACATGGGTGAGTCTGACGAGCTGGCGCTCGCGCCCGCTCTGGCCCCTGCGATCACGATGCAGACCGCGAAAGACATCCTTGACCAGTTGTGGGCGGGTGTCTTTGCGGGTGCGCATGACTCGGTGCTGTATGACGAGTTGATCCGCAACGGCTGGCCGAAGCATGCCGAGCGCCTGGCCGCCGAGATCCCCGAAGCCGGGCCGGAGCCTCTGACCGTCTATGGCCCGCACTGTTCCCACGATGAATGCTCCTGGGTCACCTGTGACGGCACGGGCCTGGTTGAGCATCCCTGCCACAAGCCAGGCTGCCCCCACTGCGGAGCCCCGCCAGCTACCGAGCCTGAGCACTGGGCAGGCGACTCCGCCAGGATCGCGGCCATGACATCAGAGGATCAGGCTCGCGTTGCGGCTTACCTCGACAGGTATCCGATGGTGCGTCGCGGGCCTGACGACAGTTGCGAGCGGCTAAGCCTGGTCGATGACTCGGAAGAAGATGACGAGCCATGGCCCGACCCCGATCCTGACGGATTTGACCCCGAGTCATGATCGGGGCAGAGATCGTGCTGTGCCCGGCTTGCGGCACGATGACCACGGCAACCCTGGCCATCGTGCCGCACGAGAGCACGCCCGGCCAGCCGTGCCGCAAGGCTCCGGCCCGGCCGCGGATCGTCTGCCTGTGCGGCTCCACGCGGTTCGTTGACGAGTTCAACCGCCAGCGCAAGGCGCTTACCGAAGCTGGCGAGATCGTGTTGTCGATCGAGGTTGTCACCACGCAGGCCCGGAAGGACGATCCGCAGCATGCCGACCTGGCATTGAAGGCGCGGCTAGACGAACTCCACAAGCGAAAGATCGACCTCGCGGATTACGTGCTCGTGCTCAACGTCGATGGCTACATAGGCGAGAGCACGCGCGGCGAAATCGAGTACGCCAACGAGCACGGCAAGCCGGTCCGGTTCCTTGAGTTGGCAGATGCGTTCTAGGCCATCTGAGCCCGCTTTGCGGCCCCTGTTCGCCACGGTGGCGACAGGGGCCGCGAGCGTGCCCCGACCTAGCCGAAAATTTCTCAAACTCGCTTCTGACCTGCACAGACACAGCAACCTAGGCGGCCCGGGCTACCCCGTCCTGCGGGTATGCCAGCGCACTCCCCGCCGGAACCTAGCCGGACCCTCCGGAATGGTGCGCGTGGCGAGTTGCGTGCATGTTGGGGAGCCGGTACACCAGGCATACGTGATCACGTCGGAAGGGGCCAGGAATGGAAGACCGGGAAGGGCCAGTAGTGGCCAGAGTCGAGCGCAGGCTGTACGAGGATGCCCGCCGCGCGGCCGGGCTGCCCGATGACGCTTCTCAGGGCCAGGTGATCAGGTACGCGCTCGCGGTGGTCGCTGGCCGTTCTGACCCGCGCTCGGTGGCGATCGTGCCGACCGCCGCTGAGCAGTCCCGGCTACGCAGTCTGGCGCGGGCATGATCTCGCTGGCCCGGCGGCTCTGGCCGGACTCGTACACAGCAGCCGTGCTCCGCAAGTACAGCCCTGGCTTCCTTGCGGATCTGGCTGCATGGCTGCTCTCGGTTGCTGGCCGCCTGGCCGCCACGCTCACGCCGTTTGCAGCCGTGCCGATCGCGCGTACCGCGGTGGCCGTGCCAGTCCCGGACGGTCCGGCCGTGGTGTGGTCGGCCCCTGCCGGACCGGACTCGATGACGACCGGCCCGCCTCGCGCGGACCGGGAAACCCCCTCATATGGAGCTGGCCTGACCCAAGGCTCTTAAACGGCAAAGGCTCCGGGGTTTCCCGCTAGCTGCCAACTAGCGGCCCGGAGCCATCACCAACGAACACTGACTGAACGGATTGTCACTGATGGCGATTCTAGATGCAAGCGCACCCGGACGCGGCCCCAGGACGCGCCGAGGCCGTCCGCCAGCTGGTCCCGTGCTCGCGGCCGTCCCGGACGGGCCTCCGCCGATCCCTGACGGTGCCCTCCCGGTGCCCGGCTCGGCAGGCTGGGCATACCGGCCGGGGCACGGAGTCTGGCGGCTCCCCGGCGGAGCTGACGAGTGGGCGCGTGTCCTGGCCTGGTGCCCGCTCGTGGTCGATGCGGTCCGGTACGTCTCCCAGGACGGCCGCACGATCACCCGCGCATTCAAAGTGACCGTGGCGGATCAGACTGAGATTGTCGCGGCCGATGACCTGACGCACGGCAAAGCGTGGCCAAGGTTCGCAACGGCCGCCGGATTCACAGGTCGGCCGATCAGTGATGTCCTGGTTAATCTCGTGACCGATCAGGCAAGCCGGATAGCTGATGTCATCGGTTACCCGTACTTTGCGAACGGCCGGTTGTGCCTTCCCGCGACTGAATACCTGCCGGACGGTTACTGCAACGGTGAGGATTCCACCTTGCCCGCGCTCACGGAGCTTGTGACCGCTGTTGCCCCGTACCCGGTTGCCGCGTTGCTTATGGGTTTGTCCGCTTCGGCTCCGTTGGTCGGAGCCCTCCAATTTCAGCCGTTCACCGTTCACATCGTGGGCGACTCCACCACGGGCAAGACAACGGCGGTCACGGCTTCCGCTTCACTGTGGGGCAGGGCATACAAGGGCGTTGCGAAAATCTGGCACGGCACGGCCAACGGGGCGCTAGGAGCGTTCCGTGATCTCGGAGTCCTGCCGGTGTTCCGTGACGAGCTGGGCACGCTCAAAGCCACTCCGGCCGACCGCGCAACGATGTTCAGCACGATCATGGAAGGCGCGTACCGGAGCGCCCGGACACGCGATGATCTAGCCCGGCCGTCCGCCTCGTGGGCAAGCGTGTGTTTCAGCACGGGCAACATCTCAGCCGTCCCGCCTTCCGTGGCCAGCGCGGGCACGCCAAAGGGCGTTATCGAGATCCACGCGGACGGCCGCACACCGGTCATACCTGCGGACATGAAGGGCCGCATACAAGCCCTGACCAACGTTCCGGCCGTGGCTGGGGCATGGGTGCCGTACGCCAAGAGGCTCACCGTGGAAGCGTGGCACGCGGCGGTGGACCTGGCAGCCAAGACGCTAGGCGACCCGGCCGCGGATGGCCTCGAATGGCACATGTGGCGCGCGATGTCCCTGGCGCTGGCCGGAGCGTGGGCGCTCGCGGAGCTGACCGGCGTTCCGGAGCTGGCCGCTAACGCGGAGCTGGCCGCGCGTCAGGTGATCGCGGACACGGAGAACCGGCTAGCGGAGATGGGTGCCGACCACGGGGCACGGCTGGTTGACACGGTGGCGGAGTTCCTGAATATCCGCCCGGCCGCGTTCGGCGCAGGTGACGCGCGTGACCTGGCCCATACCGATCAGGTCGGCTTCCTGACGACCACGCAGGACGGCACGGAACTGGTGTGCATCTATCCGGCCAAGCATGCGGAGATTGCCCGCGCGGCGGATGTCGAGGACGTGACGGCCGCGCTCCGCCAGCTCCGCGAGACCGGCCAGCTTTACACGACCAAGGGCAAGGGGCTGAGGTACGCGGCATGGCGCAACAACCGCACTGTTCACGTCTACGCCTATGACCTCTGTTTCGAAACAGGGGGTAATGAGGGTAAGGGGGGTAAGGGCGCAGGTCAGAGCACTGACGAGCATTACCCCCTAGGGGGTAATGAGGGTATGGGACAGGGGGTAAGGGCACCGGAACCGGCCCCGGCTGGCATGTCATGGGGGCCGGACACGATCGGTGGTCAGGCCCACGGTGAGCACGAGCCTCCCCCGGTCCCGGCTGACATACCGGCCCCGGCTGCCGAGCCCGTAGCGGCCAGCTCAGGGCCGCGCGGGACGGCCGGGACCGAACCGGCCCCGGCCGAGCCCGAGTTCGTCATGGAAGTCCGCGGTTACCTCGCGGAGTGCGCTGATACGAACCTTGACCGGCGGTATCACCCGACCGCCGATGGCGCTATCAAGATGATCATTCACCACGGCAGGGCCGAAGCCGACATGATCCGGGCCGCGTTCGCCTACGCCACTGAGTGCCCGGAAGCCGAGCCAGTGGAACCGGCCGCGAGCGTGAGCGCCAGGACCACGAGCCCGGCCGCCAGCTCGGTAGCGCCCGTTCCGGCCGAGGCGCCGACCTCGAGTATTCCCCCCCAGGATGGTAGGGAAGCCGGGCCGGAGCCGGGGAGCGCCGAGCCTGCCCGCCGGAGGGTGGCCGACCTGAGCGCGGCCGATGAGCTGGCCATGTTCGCCCGCTCGGTGCGCAAGCCGGAGCTGTACCCGGACGCGGCCGATGCGGACGTGTCGGCCGCGCTCGACATCTTCCACGGCGTGACCCGTAATCTCCGGTGGGTCTCGTTCGCTGGCCAGGTCGGCCAAGCCGCGCTCGCGCGGTACCTGGCTCAGTTCCCGAGCATGATTGCTTCTGCGCCAGTGGAGAGCACGCGAGCGCGGGAAGCGTGGGCATCGGGTGTGCAGACCCGGGCCAACCTGGTCACTCGCGGCCAGAAGATCCGCCCCGGCATGGCGTTCACGGGCTTTGACATCAACGGCCAGCACCCGGCCGCTGCGGGCAGTACGGAGCTGGGAGACGGTGAGCCGGAGGTAATCGACCGGCCCCGGATGCTCGGTGATCTGATCAACCTGCCCGGCTATGTGCGGGTAGCGAGTACCACGCGGACCGGGCATCCCGCGTTTGGCACGCTGGCCGCCGATGCGTGGCTGCCTATGCCGTTCGTCAAGTTCCTGACTCGTGACCTTGGCCTGACCATCCCGGCCGCCGAGGTCATCTACTGGCCGCGCAAGGGCAAGCGCCTGGCGGTCTACGTCAAGTACGCCTACCGCGAGCCGCGCGAGCGCCTGGCCGCGATGCCCGACAGCATGCCTGTCCGGCTGGCCTCCGCCGCGCTGAAAGATCAGGCCAACGCATTTATCGGCATGCTCCGCAGCGAGAAATACAGCAAGGGCGGATTCTTCCGGCCGGACTGGTACGACATGATCGTGAGCACGGCAGAGGCTAACGCGCTCCGATCATTCGCGAAATGCGCTAATCAGCCCGTGGCCAAGATGGCGGACAGCGCCTACTGGGTGGCCGCCGAAGCGCCCTATGTTCCTGCCGGGCTGGACGTATGCGAGCACGGCCGTCACATCGGCTGCAAGCACTCGCGGGAACCTGGCGAGGCTGGCGGAGCGCCCCAGCTCGGCAAGTGGAAGTTGGAACGCTATGGCCCGGTCACGGCGGAGTTTGCCGATGCGTACCGGCCCCGGGATGCGGCCCCGCGGACGCTCCACGAGATAGCTAAGCGCATCGATGCGGAAAGGCGAGCGCAGTGAAGTTCCCGAGCATGATTAGCCAGATCGGTAAGCCGGTTAACACGGCTGAGGCTCTGGCGGGCCGGTCGTCACGGTGGATCGCCAGCAAGTTCGGTGTCAGCATGCGGACTGCTCAGCGGTGGAGACGCGGCCAGCAACAGCCATCAGAGCGAGACGGGCGCCGAGCCAAGGTCATGAAATCGGCCGACCGGCGCAAGGTCGCTGCCCAGGTGATCCGCCAGACCCGCGCGGTCAACGCGGGCCGGGTCAAGGTGGTGTCGGACACCGGCCGCGCTGCCGCGCGGGAAGGCACGCGCAACGTCGGCATGGTTCAGCTAGATGACAGCGCCCGCGATCGCATGCAAGAGGCAGCGGACGCGCTTGAGGAAGGGGACACGGAGCGTGCCGAGGAATTGTTCAGTGACGCGGTGCTGAACACTGGCGGCCGTAACTACGGGCCGTTGCGGATCTCGGACTACCCGCCCGGCTTCCACCTGATCTAGGGGAGACAAGCGAATGGAACGCAAACGCCGGGTAAGTCCGGTCAAGGTTGCGGTGGTCTTGGCTGTGGCCTATCTCGTGATCGCCCGGTGGAAGGGCCTACATCCGGGAGGACCGGCCCGTGTGGTCGGCACTGGGGTTGATCTGGCGTGGCCGATCCACCTGTCTCGCTGATCCTGGCCGATTCCCCCGGTCCCGGACCGGTCCACGCGCTGAAACCCTCCGTGGGCTGCCCGGATGCCTGTTGCGGGACCGCTGGACCGGCGCAGTCCGCGGGCCGCCTCCGGGGCGCTCAGGGCCGCACGGCCGGGCTCGTGGTCCTGGTGCTCACCGTGGGCACGGCCGCGAGCGCGGAGCCTGCCGGGCGCGCTCAGATGGCCTAGGACGGCCGCGAGCACGAGCCGGGCCGGTGGCACCGTGGCGGAGCTGGCGGGCCGCGAGCGTGCCGACCACGAGCCGCGAGCGCGAGCCGGGGGGCCGCTTGGCCGCTTGGCCTGTCCAGCGGTTGACCGGTTGGCCCGGTTGATCGTGCTGCCCGACCGGCCCGGCTGCCCGTGCTGCCCGGTTGCATGCTCAGTCACTCAGGGGCCGGTAGCTCTTCAGCCCGTGGCCCGGAATGGGAATTAGTGGCTATTCAGCGTGGCATTCTGCTAGCCAATCTCCGGCCTATCTGATTGCGTTCCGTAATCACCTGTGAGTCTGTGAGCGGGACGGCTGGTCTCAGGATGTGAGATCGACAGTGCATGATCATCGGAATCTGAGTGATTCGCTCATGGCTCGACTACCATCCGTGAGCGCCAGCCGGGCCGCGGCCAAGAGCCGCGGCTGAGCATTTATGCAGGTCAGAGCGCTATCAAGCGTGGCGGAGCCTCGCAGGCAATAACTGAGAGTAAACTAATTCAGACCATAAGCGCGGCTAACGATCTGCCCAATTCTTGGCCCAATTCTTGGGAATCGCCATTATTTCGCAATTCTAGAGGTCTTGGCATTACAGAGAGTAAATAGGTAAACAATGGCGTTTCCGCAGGTCAGAGCGCTAAGAATGGGCGCGAGTTATTCGCACGGCCGCCATTGATCGCTCCGCTCTCGCCGCCGGAGGCGCGCGATTAGCTCGGCGGAGCCGCAGC